>Ga0302238_1001845_pt1 | contig 16169 bp, 8 predicted proteins | sample AAG_UR_Asn_MG_FD_193527 | JGI IMG/M metagenome (GOLD analysis project Ga0302238, IMG submission 193527) | Enriched activated sludge microbial communities from anaerobic digester in WTTP, New Holstein, Wisconsin, United States - AAG_UR_Asn | ecosystem: Engineered > Bioreactor > Anaerobic >...
GCCAGTAATAATTCTAGCGCCAATTCTTGTGTATCTCTCCTGCTGCTCGGCCCCCGAAACGGTGGGCCGCCGAGAGAAGCCGGCGGAGGCTGCTGTGGTGAGTGAAGACCCCTTCGCTGAGGTTCGCTTGGCCCTCAAGGGTGGCGACTGCGCCACAGCCGTCGCTCTCCTGGAAGGAATGGGCAGTTCAAGAGGAGAGCGTGGCCAGTGGCTCACCTGGATGGGGGAGGCTCAGGCCGTCTGCGGCAACTTCGAGGAAGCGGCGGAGACGGCCGAAGCAGCGGTGCGCCAGGCACCCGGAAAGCCGGGCCCACTGCTGCTCAAGGCCAAGCTGTACTGGATCGACGGTCGCTTTGATGAGGCAGCGGAGATGTATGCTGCTGCGCTCGATGCACAGCCCGAAATACCCGAGGCGGTGAGGGGATTGGGGCTCTGCCTGATCCAATCGGGGCTATACGCCCGGGCCGTGGGGGTGCTGCGCGACGCCGCTGCCTTGTTGCCCTCGGACGTGCAGGTTCTTAACAACTTGGGTGTTGCGCTTGCCTCGTCGGGGCAGTTGGAAGAGGCACGAGGCGTCTTGCAGGATGCGGCGACACGGGCCCGGGACGATGCCACGGTTGTTAACAACCTGGCCGATGTGCTTCTGCGGCTTGGTGACGTGGAGGAGGCTGGGCGCCGCATCGACGATCTTGTGCGTCTTGACCCTGCCCGGGCCAACGCCGCCAGGCTGCAGAAAGACCTGGTGACCGTGAGCGTGGTAGTGGCCGAGGCGTGCCGCAAGGAGCGGCGTGTAATCACCCGGGTGGAGGAGGCTTTCCTTTCCCGTGGGTGGACCAAGCAGGAAGCATCCGATTCGCTGCGTCGCGTCTCGGGAGATCCGATGTTTGATGCCATGGTGAGGCGCGCGGCAGCTGAGTGTCCGTAGCGCTTCGACTACGAGTGTTATGTTCTGGCCCAGCAGCGTGTTTGCGCAGGGAGGTGCCATGTCCGTTCTGAATGCTGAGAGTGTCCAGAGAGTTGGCCCGGGTTCCCAGGGGCGGCAGGAGCTTGCGGCGGTGATCGCAGAGGTTGAGAAGGTGCTGGCCGGAAAGCGTGGCGCCGTGGAGATGGCCCTGACGGCCCTGCTGGCCAAGGGACATATCCTCCTTGAAGATGTGCCCGGTGTGGGAAAGACGACCCTGGCCAGAGCCCTCTCCAGGGCCCTGGACCTGCCCTTCGGCCGAATCCAGTTCACTTCGGACATGCTGCCTAGCGATGTGGTAGGCACCATGGTCTATCATCCACAGAACGGTGGCTTCGAGTTCCGCAAGGGCCCACTCTTCGCAAGCCTGCTTCTCGCCGACGAGTTGAACAGGACCTCGCCTAGAACCCAGAGCGCCCTGCTGCAGGCCATGAGCGAAGGAAACGTAACCGTGGAGAGTTCGACCCACGAACTGCCCACGCCATTCTTCGTCATAGCTACTCAGAACCCACGAGAGCTCTACGGTACATACCCACTGCCCGAATCGCAGCTTGATAGATTCCTTATTTCCATCTCCATGGGATATCCCGATGCGGAGCTTGAGAAATCCATAATCCGGGGCCATAACGACTCGAACCTTGACCTGGTGAAGCCGGTGCTCAGCCGGGAAGCGCTGCTGCTCATCCAGAACGAAGTGGCCGCCGTAGCGGCCAAAGATGAGGTGGTGGACTACCTCCGGCGTATCCTGCAGGCTACCAGGGAGTCAACCCGATTCGAGGTTGGTGCCAGCCCAAGAGCCGGTATCCAGCTACTGCGGGCCTCCAAGGCCATTGCATATCTGCGCCAGCGCGATTTCGTCACGCCGGACGATGTGCGCTCGGTGGCAGGCCCGGTGCTGGTCCATCGGTTGGCCCTTCGTCATGTCTCCCAGGGAAGCGGTGGTCGTGGGCAGGTTGAGGCCGTCCTTGAAGAGCTGATGAACATGGTAGCGGTGCCGTAGTGTGCCCGGCGGGTAGTGGAGAAATGGAATGAAGATGGTAACAATTGATTTTATACTTTAATGTATGGAGTGTTGGTTGCCGGGTAGGGGTTTAGATGTCATTCTGGAAGAAGATTAAACCAAAGGGCCTACGCTTCTCAATGACAGGCAGCGTGATGCTGCTGTTCACGGGCATGGTGGCCTACCTGGCGGTGCGCTTTCCGCGGTTCATGGGGCTGAAGGTTGCGTTAGCCATCTTCTTGCTTCTGAACCTGGCGTTCTTCATCCGTTGGAGGGAGAAGGGGCCGACTCTGGTCGACAGGATCATGGAGAGTCGCTTCTTCCCTCGAAAGCTGACTCTGAGCAAGGAAGGCAAGTTTCTATTCATTATATGTGTTGGTGTTGGTTTTGCTGCCGTTAATACTGGCGGTAATTTATTATATCTCTTGTTTGCGATGTCTCTCTCCATAATCGTAGCCAGCGGTATCCTCTCGGAGTTGTCACTGAGGGGCGTGCGGCTGGAGTGCGAGGCGATGCCCGAGGTTGTGGCGGGGCTTCCTGCCCACGTTCCCATGTTGTTGCAGAATGGGAAGGGGCGGTTCAACTCCTTTTCGCTGGAGGGGTCGCTGCTGTTCGAGGGTGGAGAGGTGGAGCAGACGCCGGGGTTCATCCAGCGGGTTGGTCCCGGGCAGTGGGGGCAAGTGGCAGCAAGGTTGATCTTTACGCGCCGCGGCATTTTCCGAGTGCGCGGTTTCCGGATCTCAACCAGTTATCCATTTTCGTTCTTCACGAAGGGGCTCAACGTGGAGCGCACCGAGGTGATGACGGTGCTCCCTAGAGGTGATGGAGGGGTCGGTGGAGAGGTCTTGTTGCTTGCCCGGGGGGCGGAGGAGGAGGATGTGGAACGCACGGGCCGGGGAGGCGAGTTCTACTCGGCCCGGCCCATGGCACCGGGTGATGACTGGCGTGATGTCTACTGGAAGGGCACTGCCCGCAGCGGGAAGTACATGGTCAAAGAGTACCACGGCCTTACGGGGCGTCGGGTTCTCCTTGAGCTGCTGTGGGAGGGCGCCATTCCTGACCTTGTGTCCAAGCCGGGCAGGCGGGGCCGCAAGCGAGGTGCGGGGCTGTCGGATCCCGAGAGGCAACAGCTGGAGGGGGCGGTTGAAGTGGCGGCTTCGGTGGCCCGGCAATTGTTGATCTGGGGATACGATGTCGGGGCAACGGCCCCGCACGGTTGGGTTGCACCATCGGGTGGCGAGGCAGGCCTTCGTCCTGTGTTGCGACTGCTGGCCACCTTCGGGTATGCAGGAGTGGCTTCTTTGCCGGACTCACCGGCGGCGACTGTTGCTCCTGCGGAGGCGCTCAGCGCGGTGCGGGCCATTGTCAGGGTAAACCTGCGTACGGGGGAGTTGAGTGTGGTCGAGGGGGCCTCGCTTGTGGCAGCGGCCGGGGGTGGGGCATGAGACTTGCGTCACTGAACAGGCTTCTTAGCGTGCTGCTTGTGGCCCTGGCGGCCTTCCCGCTGCTGCTGGGCGGGGAGCTGCCGATTCCGGTCTGGCTGGTTGTGGCCGGGGCTCTCACCAGCGGGGTTCTCTGGGGCGACAAAGTGTGGCCCCGTGCTGCCATTGTGGCTGTTACCTCCAGCGTGGTTGCTTTTTTTATCTATCTTATTATCTCAAGCCTTCAGAGCGGTGACTGGCTGCCTAACTCTTTCATCTTCGGACTTGTGGCCACCAGTGCCAGAGCCCTTCAGATGCCGTCGTCCAGGCAGCAGTTTCAGATGCTTGGGCTAAGTTTTCTGTTGCTTATTGCATCGGCGGTTGGCAATCCCGATCTCTCTTTTGCTTTGTTTTTTATGGCGTATACAGTTGTTTTGACCTGGGCGCTGACTAGTGTACATTTCATGGAGAAAGTTGAACTGACCATGGGTGAAGCTGCCATGAGGGTGCCGGCGTCGAAGCTGCTGACCAGGCGCTTCCTGGTGGGTTCATCGGCACTGGCCCTGACGCTTCTGGCCTCTTCCATGGTGCTCTTCTTCCTGTTTCCCAGGATGGGACTGGGTTTCTTCTCGGCGCAGACCAGGAAGGGGGCCGCTGTCTCGGGCTTCAACGACAACGTAGAGTTGGGCCATTTCGGCACCATCAGGGATTCGGATAAGGTGGTGCTGCGCATCGAGTTTCCCGAGGGTTCACCATTCAGCCCTGAATCGATGCACATAAGGGGTATGGCGTTAGACAGGTACGAGAGAGGCTCTTGGAGCCGGAGTCAAACAAAGCAGCGGCCCATGAGGACGGACAGTGAGGGCCATTTCGTGATTCCCGACTGGGTTCTTTCGGGTAACCCCGAGGGGCCCAGGTTCATGATGGACGTATACGCCGAGCCCATGGACATGAGCAACACGGTGGTTTTCACCGCCGGTACTGCCTTGCGCATAAGGCCCGAGGCCAGTCGGTTCGACAAGTACCGTGGGATGGAGAAGCGGTTCACCGTTGATGCCTTCGGAAATCTGTTCGTGAAGCGTGGGCGGCACGACGCGGTAGGCAGCTTTTCATTCAGTGTGGAGGCGGTGGCCCCCACTATCCCGGAGGGAGCCAGGCGTGGAAGCAACGGGGTGCTGCCTGAGTGGTTCACGGAGATGTATCTGCAGCTTCCTTCGGACCTGGACAGCAGAGTGACAGAGCTGGCCGGCGAGTGGGTTGAGGGGCTGGATGGGGAGTACGCAAAGGCAGAGCGAATCACCAGCCGTCTGCGCAGCAGTTTCGGATACTCGCTTGAGGGGTCCGGGAGCGTTGAGGATCCTATCTCCCACTTCTTGTTTGAGCGAAAGGAGGGACACTGCGAGTACTTTGCCAGCGCCGGCGTGATCATGATGCGCAGCGTGGGGGTGCCTGCCAGGCTGGTCAACGGTTTCCTTGGGGCCGGCTACAACGAGTTCGGCGAGTACTACGTCGTGACCGAGAATCGGGCGCACAGTTGGGTGGAGGTGCTCCTGCCCGGGGCCGGGTGGGTAGTATTCGACCCCACGCCGCCAGCGGGAATGGTACCGGTCTCCAGCGGGTTTTGGACGGAGATCAGCAACTGGTTCGATTCTCTCAGGCTGATGTGGTACAAATGGGTTGTTGAGTTTAATCTCGATATGCAGCTTGGTCTATACATACGAATATGGAACACTCTGGCATCGCAGTCTGACCAGGTTGAGATCCGCTCGGATTCATCCATGGCTGAGATGCGAGAGCAGTGGAAGAAGGTCCGTTCGAGCCTTCTGCGATGGGAGACGCTGAGCAAGCCGGCGATGCTTCTGGCGGGGCTGCTGCTCATTGGTCTCGTGGTGCGAATCTGGAAGCGGCGGCGCGGGCGGGATGATGGCCGCGAACTGCACGAGCGCCTTGTGCGGGCAGCGACTGCAAAGGGGATTGTGGTGAGGCCGGGCGAGACTCTGGCTATGGTAGCGGGGCGCCTGGAGCGGGCCGGATATGGTGGGGCGGGGCAATTTGGAGAGCTGGCCAGGCAGTTAGAGGAGTACCGCTGGGATCCGACGGCCAACGCCGGTTCTACGACGCTGAGGCGATCGATTCGGCGTCTCAAGCTGACTCAGCCCGGGTCGGCGGCGAAGTAACGGCGGGGGCCGCTTCGATTCTGCGTTTCTTGTTCACGAAGGCACTTCAAGCAACTCCCGACCCCTGCTGTCTGCGTTGGCGGCCCTCCTTTTGCGCGTTCGTGCGCCGTTACCTTAAACGGGCAAGAATGGTGTTGGAACGGGCCGCTTTTCGTGCTACCCTGCGGACGTTTCTTAGAACCAGTTGATGGGTAAGGGCTGCATGGCTGAGATTGGAAGACTGGTTGGGCAGACGATCAACTCTCGATACGAGGTCAAGGAGCTTCTCGGCAAGGGGGGCTCAGGCCACGTCTACAGGGCGTTCGACATCTCCGAAAACCGCACGGTAGCTCTGAAGATTTTTAAATACATCGGTGTTGACGATTCCGAGAGTATTATTCGATTCGAAAAGGAAGTAGCTGTATATAGCAAGCTACAGAACGAACACTGCGCAAGGTTATATGATCACGGGGTGAGCGAGGAGGGATTCCTGGTTCTGGCAATGGAGTTCCTTGAGGGTCGTTCTTTGAATCACGTGATTGCCCACGAGGCTCCGCTGGAGGCGGGCAGGGCGATTAATCTGGTTTGTCAGGCGCTGGAGGCGCTGGTTGTTGCGCACAGTCTTGGCATTGTCCACCGTGACATGAAACCGGACAACGTGTTTCTTATCAAAGGCCCCGATGGCTCCGAGTTCGTGAAGGTTCTGGACTTCGGCATAGCGAAGTTCCTGGCCCCGGAGTCGACCAACGAGACCCTCTCAAGGGATGGATTCGTTTTTGGCACCCCGCAGTACATCTGCCCCGAGCAGGCGTTGGGCTGGCAGGTGAGCCCCGCCTCGGACATCTATTCTCTGGGGGTGGTGCTGTACGAGATGCTGTGCGGAACACCGCCTTTCCAGTCGGACTCTCCCATGGGTCTTGGCATGAAGCACATCTACGAGCCGCCACCGCTGGAGCGCCTGAGCACCTCGGACTCCTCGCTGCGGGCGGTAAGAGCGCTCATGGGAAGGATGCTGGAGAAGCGGCCTGAGAGGCGTCCGGTGGATGCTGGTGAGGCGCTTCAGGAGTTTCGCAAGCTGGGTGAGGTTCCCTGGGTGAGGTTCGATTTCGTCTCGGCCACGGACTCCCGCTGGCCTTCGGGATCCCCTGGCGTTCCAACGGTGAAGGCGAGGCCCATTTCGGGTGAGATGGCCGTAGCCGGAGAAGAAGCCAAGAGGGCCAAGAGCGAACCCGAGCCCTCTTCCAGCGACGAGCACGTCGTTGAGATAGGCGGGCGGAAGCTGCAGCGCCTCTCCACGGGGGGCTCCCAGAGCGTGGATGAGCCAGGCAGCGCATCGAAACGAGTTGATGCTCCTCCGGCCCCACCACCGTTGCCGTCGTCTGAGAATACGTGGGAGTTCATCGAAGGTGATTCGGGGGGTGTTTCGTCAGCGGCGGGCGATGTGCTCCGTTCGTCGGACAGAATGATGGGTTACGCCAGCCAGAGCAGCGGCCCCTACTACGAAGATGAGGAGCCTGCCTCGCCACAACCAGGAATCCCTGCAGCGCTCTGGATAGTGCTGATTCTCGGCCTCGTTCTTGTGGGCTTCGTGCTCTACGCGGCCATCATGGGGCCAGACCCCGCCACAAGCGGTCCAGAAGAGACCGGCCTTCTCCGCGGTGCGGGCAGGGTTGCGCAGCTTCTGGACATGGTTAACAACCAGCAGCTCTGGAGGTAATAATATGCCCAAGTTCAGCGTGTACGTCCCCGCTCGCAAGGGGACAACAAACCCCGACCTGACCCTTCGCGTTGATGCTTCCAACTGGCTCGTGGCGCTTAGAGCGGCCCTTGCGCAGATTGGCGAACAGGGGGACAACCTCAGCAATATCGTCTGCGAGACCTCCCACGACGGCACAATTCGGGTTGCCGACCCCAATACGAAGCGGGTCTTCCTGCTCAAGAAGCTCACTGAGGCGGAAATCCGAGCGGCCGAAGAGGTCCAGGCCCTTGCAGAAGGGGGCGCCACTGCTCCCCAACGTGATGCGGTGCGTCATGCTGAAGAGGAGGCCCAGGCCAAAATAGCGGCGGAGCGAGAAGCCATTGCCCGCCTGGAAGCCGAAAAGGCCGCCAGAGAGAAATCGGGGCGCGAAGCTGAACTCCGTGAAGCCGAACGTAGAGCCCGCGAGCATGCGGCCCAAGAAACCTTGCGCCGGGAAGAAGAAGAGCGGGCTCGCCTCGAAAGAGAAATTGCTGTCCGACAGGCCGAGCAGGCCGCAAAAATGCAGGCCGAGCAGCGAGCCAAGGACCAGGCCGCTGCCCTCGCCAGAGAGGCCAGGGAGAAGGCCGACGCGGAGAAGCAGCGTCTGGAAAACGCCCGCCTGGAACTGGAGAGGCTCGAGGCCGAGAAACGCCGCCTCGAACAGGAACTCAGCAAGGCCAGGAACAAGTGGGACGATGCCACAGATAAGGTAGCCTACGAAGCCCTGGGCTCTGTGGGCAAGGTCGAGGTCGTCAAGAGCAAAGGCAAGCCTGGCCCAGAGAAGTACTACGACGACCTCGATGACTGGTACGACTCGGCCGATGTCCAGGAGAATTCCTTCGATGACGTCCTCTCCGACATCTTCATGGAGACCCAGGGCCTCCACGAACAGCACCCCAACGACGCAGCAGGCGTCATCATACGCCTTCTGGACAGACAGCTCGATTGCGAAGCCTCTTCCGTCTTCCTTACCGATAACGACTCTGCTCTGAAGGACCAGGTCATAGTACATGCCAGGGGTCCGGTGGCAGCGAGGATCACCGGTGCGAGGGTGCCCCTTGGCCAGGGCATCGTTGGCTTCTCAATGACTAACCGCGTCAATATGACAGTAAATAATGTACAAAACAATCCTAATTTCTACGGTAAGCTGGACGAGGAACACGGCTTCCAGACCCGCTCCATCCTTTGCGTTCCCGTCATGCACGAAGGGAGAGTCTACGGCGCCCTCGAGGCTCTCAATAAGAAGGACGCCAATTGGACCCAGCAGGATGTGGGTATCATGGAGTCTCTGGCGGGCATCCTGGCCCGTGCAGTGAACATGTACGGTATGATCCATAATAAGTAGATCTGGTGCATGGTATGTCTGAAAATCAGTGGCAACGTGCCGAAATAGAATCTCTCGAAAAGCAGATAGAGTACCATAATTATCGATATTTTGTACTGAACGACCCGGAGATCTCCGACGAGCAGTTCGATATGCTGGTGCGCCTTTTGAAAAAGCTGGCACCAGACTCGCCCGTGTTGCACCGAGTGGGGGCAGGCGCCACTGCAACATCCGAGCCGGGGCAGAAGGTGGTACATGACATCCCCATGCTCTCCCTTGACAAGTGCTACAACGACCTGGAGTTTCAGGCCTGGGTAGCTTCGGTTCAGCGGCAGGTGGAGGAGTCATGGGACGGCATGGTTACCCTGACTCCCAAGATTGACGGGGTAGCGGCCAGCTTGCGATACGGTGCCGACGGTGAGCTGCTTCTGGCCGCAACTCGTGGCGATGGCGAGGTGGGCGAAGAGTTCACCTCCAATGCCAGAATGATCTCCGGTGTTCCATTGAGAGTAGCCGTGGGACCTCTTGAGGTGCGGGGCGAGGTTCACATGCGCCGAAGCATCTTTCAGGAGAAATATGCCTCTCAGTTCGCCAACCCGAGGAATCTGGCAGCAGGCAGCCTCAAACAGAAGGAGGGCAACCTCAAGCAGCTGCTGGACCTGGACTTTCTGGCCTACGACCTGCTGATGCAGGGGCGCAGGCTTGACGAGACAGAGAAGAGCGTCCTTCTGCAGCAGTGGGGGTTCAAACTGCCGCCCATATGGATCGGCAACGCTGCCCTGGTCCCCGAGCGCTATCGCTCATCCCTGGAAGAGCGCCAGGGCTGGGAGTTCGAGACGGACGGCATTGTTATTAAGGTTGTCGGCGCTGAGCTTCAGGAAAAGATGGGCTCTACGGCGCACCACCCCCGATGGGCCATCGCATACAAGTTTCAGGGAGATGCCGGGCTCACTACCCTGGAGGGAGTGGAGTGGAGCCTCTCCAGGACTGGCTCCATCACCCCCGTGGCACTCATCGCACCGGTGTCACTCTCCGGCGCCACGGTCAGCCGCTGCTCGCTGCACAACATCTCAATTTTCCGACAACACTCGTTGCATGTGGGCGACCAGGTCGAGGTCGTGCGGCGGGGTGGTGTTATTCCCAACCTGGAGCGCTCCCTGGGTGGCGGTACCGGGGGCGAGGTGGCTGTGCCCCTGGCCTGCCCATCTTGCGGTGCGCCGACCCTTCTTGCGGCGCCAAACCTCTTCGTCGGCGGCTTTCGAGTGCCTCGATGGGAGAGCAGAATTCCACCAGCCGTAGTGCAAAGCCGCCGAAGCATAGCCCAGGCCAAGGCCTTCGGGCCTGTTCTTAGCCTGACGGAAGACGTGGTCCTCTTTACAGGCGATCTCTTCGAAAACACCAACAGCATGCGTTCGCTGCCCGACCAGTTGCGGGGGATGGGCGCTGCTGTTGACCAGGCCTACTCGAGAACCCTTGGTTGGAGCAGCTTCAGTTTTGAGCAGGGCTACTCGGCACAAAGGGCAAGAGCAGCGCTGCGAGCGGCCCCGAGAGCGAGCAGTTCCAACCCGGGGCTGATGGTTGTTGCAGCGGGGGACACCCGAGACCGCCACTTCCGAGAGAGGCTGGAACACCTGGCGAAGTTCGTCGAGGCCGATGCACTGGACCTGCGGCTCTTGCCTACCTTCCCCGTGGATGCTCAAGGTGCACTCAAGGCAGACGGACTCAAGAAGCCACAGGGCCGGACCCTCTTCGACACAGCTCCACCAAGCAAGCCCGATGATGAGCAGCCCTGGTGGATTCTGGCCGACCAGACACAGAAGGAACTGCTCAAGGAGATGGCCCAGGAGTTGGCCGGTGGAGGCAAGAGCGGATTTGGCCGATTCTTCCTCTGTGGCATCGACGTCACCCCATGGGTCAAGACGTCTGGTCCATGGTGGTTGCCCGACTGGATGAGGCCCGAGCTGGAATCCCTGCAAGAGGCCCTCGTGACCGGCGACTCCCATGAGCCCGACGAGGAGTCCTATGAGGCATCTGCATCATCGGCGGGGCTCTTCGAAGAGCGCATCGCCATTGCCGTAAGGGCCTCAACGGAGGCCCGGAGGCTGCGCATAATGCTGCCTCCCGACGAGGCCCCCTCTCCAACTCGCAATAAGCGTCATGTAGCAACGGTGTACAGAGAGCTACTAACCTGGTCCAGGGCGCTTTCGGAAGAGAACATCCAACGCAGCCAAGCCATCCAGGCGCTGCTACATTCCCTCCCCAGCTACTACCCGCCCAACGCAACCTATGCCGCACTGTGCGTCATTGACCCCCTCGTTCCGGCCACTCTCTCAGGGCTTCGAGAGGCCCTGGCCAAAGCCCACGAGGGTCACTTCGCTGTTGCGGTCTTGCCGGCTGGGGCCAGTCGTCTGGAGAACATTGGGCCTCAAGAGAGCTGGCCTTGGCTCTGGGCACCATGGGATGGAGAGTTCTGGCGATGGCTTCAAGCGACCCACGGAATTGACCTCCCAGCAGCGGAGGGCCTGCCTGTGGACGGAGAGCTTGTTCCCGATAGTTTCCAACGAATTCAGGATGTTGCTCTCTCTCTGAGCGATGGCGTGCTTCAATGCTCGCAACCAGAAGGCTGCCCCGCTGCTGTCATTGGAACTCTCGTCTACTTTGCCAAGACCCTCGGCATGGAGGGCTTCGGCCCTGAAGTGGTCACGGCCCTTTTCCAGAAGGGGCTCCTGCTGAACCGAAGCGATTTCTTCAAGCTGACCAGTTCAAGTTTCACCGGCATCGAGAGATTCGGGGAGATCCTTGCGGCGAAACTGGTGGCTCAGGTGGAGTCGGTTCGCAAGGTTGGGCTAGCGCTCTTCCTGGAATCTTTGGGAGTTCCTGAGCTTGGCAGGCAGTTCTCCAGGCTGTTGGAGAAGGAGTGCCGCACCATGGAAGCGGTCCTTGGATTGACCGAACAGGACCTTCTGGACAAGAAGCGCTTCCCCGGCATCGAGCTTACCACGGCAGTAACGCTGATTGCCGGCTTACGCAAACAGGCCGCCTCAATCAGCGAGCTGTTGGAGCACATCGAGGTCACAGCCCCCGCAGCACCGCCGGAGCTTGTATCGGATGCTGCCGGTCAGGCCGAAAACCAGGTCAGGGGTCGCAGCTTCGTCTTCACGGGCACCCTCAAGAGGGCCGGCCGCCGTGAGGCTCAGGCAGTGGTGTTGAAGTTGGGTGGCACGGCCCCGGCCGACGTGACCAAGGAACTCGACTATCTGGTGGCGGGCGAAGAGGAGCGAGTCTCCTCAAAGCTCACCAAAGCACAAGCGAATATCAAAAAGGGGTCGGCAACAAAGATTATCTCAGAAGAACAGTTCTGGGAGATGGTGGAACCGCACGGGACCAGGGAGCCCTGAACATCAGGTCCCAGGCCGCCCGCTGCGCCCGCTTGGCCAGGCACTGGATCCGCAGCAACGTGAGGGCCTTGTTGACCGTGGGATGGCTCTTTGCTACGGTGCGCCGCAATTGGAGGGAGTGCAGTGAACTTTCAGGAAGTCATTTTGAAATTGCAGCAGTTCTGGGCCAGGCAGGGTTGCGTGGTGGCGCAGCCTTACGACATGGAGAAGGGGGCCGGCACCTTCAACCCCAATACCTTCTTGAGGGTTCTGGGGCCAGAGCCGTGGAACGTGGCCTTTGTTGAGCCATCCAGGCGTCCCACTGACGGGCGCTATGGCAACAATCCATACCGCCTCCAGCACTACTACCAGTTCCAGGTCATAATGAAGCCCAGCCCGGCCAACATCCAGGAGCTCTACCTCCAGAGCCTCGCCGAGCTTGGAATTCGATCCGACGAGCACGACATACGCTTCGTGGAGGATGACTGGGAGTCTCCGACCCTTGGCGCCTGGGGCTTGGGCTGGGAGGTCTGGGTCGATGGAATGGAGATCACCCAGTTCACCTACTTCCAGCAGGCAGGCGGCATAGATATCGACCCTGTGGCAGCAGAGATAACCTACGGTCTTGAACGTATTGCCATGTATCTCCAGGACACCCAGAGCGTCTATGATGTTAAATGGGTTGGAGACGTCAAGTATGGCGATATTTTTAAAGAAAACGAGCTTGAATTCTCTATTCATAACTTTGAAAAGGCCAATGTGCCACTGCACTTCACGCTCTTTCAGGAGTTCGAGAAGGAGTGCCTGAGGCTCTGCGAGGAGAATCTGCCTCTCCCTGCCTACGACTACTGCCTGAAGTGCTCCCACGTATTCAACATTCTGGATGCCAGGGGGGCCATCAGCGTTGCCGAAAGGCAGTCGTACATTGGTAGAGTTCGAACCCTCGCCAAGGCCTGCGCTCAGAAGTGGCTTGAGCGTCGGGAGGCGTTGGGATTCCCGCTGTTGAACAGGACTTTCAGGTAGGGGGCGCAGATGAGCGAAGTAGCCAGGCTAGATTTTCTGCTTGAGATAGGAACAGAAGAGATCCCGGCCAGGATGGCCCCCGGTGCGATGGCTGACCTCAAGGCGCTGTTTGCCAAGGAGATGGAGTCGCTGCATCTGGAGTTCGAGAAGCTGGACTGTTGTGCCACTCCAAGGCGGCTCATAATGGTGGCCAGGGGTATCCCCGAGCGCCAGGCCGACAGGCTGGTTGAACGCAAAGGGCCCGCACGCAACCAGGCCTTCGATGCCTCCGGAGCGCCAACCAAAGCGGCCTTGGGGTTTGCCCGAAGCGCCGGCGTTGATGTTTCTCAACTGACTCTGGCCGATGTGGGAGGGGTTGAGTACCTCCTGGCTCGCAAAGAGGAGAAAGGTGAGGTGACGGCGCAACTCCTTGAGGCCGTGATTCCAAGAATTCTCTCGGCGCTGCGCTTCCCCAAATCCATGCGTTGGGCCTCCCAGAAGCAGCCATTCGTCAGGCCAATTCACTGGTTCGTGGCCCTTTTCGGAGGAAAGGTCATTCCTTTTGAGTTCGCCGGAATCAAGTCGGGCAACATCACCAGGGGCCACCGATTCATGGGAGCACCCGAAATCGAAGTGGATAGCCCTGAAAGCTATGTCGCAAAGCTCAAAGAGAACTTCGTCATGCCCTGCCCCTCGGAGCGCAGAGAGTTCATCCGCAACGAAGCCGAGGCGTTGGCAAAGTCCAAGGGCTTGACCCTGCTGCATAGCCCCGAGCTGCTGGAGCAGGTGACATTCCTGGTCGAGTATCCGGTTGTTCATATGGGCAGTTTCGAGGAGAAGTTTCTTGAGATGCCCGCAGAAGTTCCGATAACCTCAATGAAAAACCACCAGAAGTACTTTGCTTGCATGAAAGATGGCAAGCTTTCAAACCATTTCGTCGTGGTAAGCAATACTAGAACTAAGGACCAGGATGTCGTCAGTCGTGGTAATGAGCGTGTGCTCAAAGCCAGACTTGAAGATGGAATGTTCTTCTTCTCCGAAGACCGCTCCCGCCCTCTGGACGCCTATGTCGAGAGGCTCAGCGGGCAGACCTTCTTGCACGGCATGGGATCTATGCTGGACAAGACCGTGAGACTCGAGGCTTTGGCCGCTCTCATCGCAGACGTCATAGCGGCCGATTCCAAAGCTGACGCCGTTCGGGCCGCACGCCTGGCCAAAGCAGACCTGCCTACCCAGGTAGTTGGCGAGTTCCCCGAACTGCAAGGAATTATGGGCCGCGAGTATGCACGCATGTCGGGTGAACCCGATGCCGTGGCCGTGGCCATCGACGAGCACTACATGCCCAGGTACGCCGGGGACAGGCTACCAGCGACCCCTGCGGGCACGGTGCTTGCGCTGGCAGAGAAGCTGGACCTCATGGCCAGTTGCTTCGCCCTGCGTCTGGTGCCATCGGCTACCAAGGATCCCTACGGCCTGCGAAGAGCAGCTCTGGGAATAACCCGAATCCTCGGCGAGGGGCGAATACTGGTGCCCGTCTCCAAGCTTGTGGGGCTTGCCGTGGGCAACCTTGGGGAGAAGGCCAAGAACCCCGACGCTCTCACCACTGAGATCACCGAATTCGTGGTTGGAAGACTGCGCAACAGCCTCACGGGGCAATACTCCACCGAGGCCGTGGATGCAGTGTTGGCGGCAGGCGCGGACTATCCCTTTGATGTCGAAGCGAAGGTCAAGACCGTAGAAGAGCTGCGCTCCAGGCCCGACTATGAGTCCCTGATTCTCCCCTTCAAGCGAGTCATCAATATCACAACGGGCCGTGTTGCCGGCTCCGTTGATCCCTCGCTGCTTACCGACCAGGCAGAGCTGGACCTGTGGGCAATCTTCTCCGGCCTGCAAGGGGAGATCTCCTCTGCCTTGGATGAGCGCCGGTTCGCTGACGTGTTGGCAGCGTTCGTGAAGCTTCAGCCCCCCATTGATGCCTACTTCGACCAGGTGCTGGTGCTCTGCGAGGATGAGTTGGTCAAAGCGAACCGTATCTCCATGCTGGCGGCCATCGGGGCCGCTTTCCTGAAGTTCGCCGATTTCACGAAGATAATGGCTGGGGCTAAGTCTTGAATTGGATTTGCTGCGTGCCGAATTGAAACTATTTTAAATAAGTAATCAGCTATTTTGATGCGATTCTGTAGCGTCCTTTGCTCAGCTTGAAGGTCCTGGTGGCAACAATCTTCTTCTCCAGCGGTGTGCGATAGAGGGTCTCGTCCACTTCGAAGCTCTGCACCCCCTCCTTCACCACGATTTCGTCAATACCGTCCTTGTTGGCGTCCTTGAACGAGACATCCTTGAACCGAGCCTCCTGAGTTGGAACTCCGGGGCCGTCTTCCAGGGTCCGGGCGGTGAAGAGCACCTGGGTTCCCGCCCTGCTGTATCGGTGGATGGCGAGATCCCTCTGCACGTATCCCCCAGGAGAGTGCGATTCGATTTCAAGCACAAGCTCTGCTGTGCCGTCGCCGTCCAGGTCTCGAGCCTCACGACGGGTGAAGCGCCCTTTGGGGGCCTGAAGCGCGGTGGCTCCCACCACTCGCCCCGGTTTCTCCGGTGTTCCCGTCAGCAAGACGGCCCCAAGATAGGTGCCGGTCCATTCGGGTGCGTTGGGGTCCGATACGGAGAGGAAGGCCACGAATCCGCTCTTGCCCTTGGTGAACCGCCCTTGCAGTGTCCTGGCCGCCACGGAGATCTCCCTGGGAGCTACATCGAAAGGCTGCGCACGCTGCCCGCCCTTCCAGGAGAGGTTGTACCACTCGCGATTGCGATTGAGCCCGCTGCGCTCCACCTCTCCACCGAATACCCGGGACGCCACGGTCTGCGCCTGCTTCAGTGTCAGCCCCTCCGCCGCCACGAAGAGTTCCTGGTTGGAATCGTTTGTGGCCCGCCTCTCACTCTTCTTCAGCTCCTTCTCCAGCTTCTTCTCCACCTTGGCCGTGGTCTTTTCATCCTTTCGGAGTTGCGGTTCAGGTAACCTCTTCTCGCCGCCCGAGGCTCCCTTGGCGCTTGCGGCCCCCTCTTGTGTTGCGGCCCGCTGAACGTAGACAGGGACGGGCCCTGCCTCCTCCACAGCCTCGCTTCCACCGCTGCTCACCTGCGGTTCGTGATAAGCAATGCCGGTTGCCGACGAGAGTTCCGTGGGTGCAACATC
>Ga0302238_1001855_pt1 | contig 16080 bp, 13 predicted proteins | sample AAG_UR_Asn_MG_FD_193527 | JGI IMG/M metagenome (GOLD analysis project Ga0302238, IMG submission 193527) | Enriched activated sludge microbial communities from anaerobic digester in WTTP, New Holstein, Wisconsin, United States - AAG_UR_Asn | ecosystem: Engineered > Bioreactor > Anaerobic >...
CGTCCAAATAGTCCGAATCGTCCGCGTCCAAAAGGTCCGAATCGTCCGCGTCCAAAAGGTCCGAACCGTCCGCGTCCAAAAGGTCCGAATCGTCCGCGTCCAAAAGGTCCGAATCGTCCGCCTCCCCCCCTCCCGCCCCCAACGCCATATTCCGTTGGCGTCGATGCTCAGCGAGGTTACTATCTCCACCATCATTGCTTCGTGGAGTAGTCCACCATGACTCGACTCTATCCTCGCAACCTCGCATCGATGCTGTTCCTGGCAACCTTGGGGGCTGGGTGCAGTTCAAGCAGCACGTCGTCAGGTCCGGAGACATCCATCATCTGCCAACCCGACGAGATGCTTTGCTCGGGCAATCTGCTTCAGCGCTGCACCCCCGATGGAAAGAGGTATGAGACTGCCGCTGAGTGTGATTTGGGCTGTGAGGGGGCCAAGTGTGTCGAGCCCGAGGTCTGCTACGCTGACTGCACGGGAAAGGAGTGCGGAGACGACGGCTGCGGCGGTAGATGCGGCGTCTGCCCCGACAAGCTCTTGTGCCTGGATGGAGGCTGTGTCGATCCCGACCTGGTATGCGATCTGGGAGACCTGACCTGCCAGGGAGAGAATCTCATGGAGTGTGCGCTGGACATGAAGGGGTGGGAGCTGCTTGAGCTCTGCCTCTACGGCTGCGAGCTCTCCAAGTGCAAACCGGAGCCTGCCTGTGTGCCTGAATGTGGCGACCTGCGCTGCGGCGACGACGGCTGCGGCGGCTCGTGCGGCTTCTGCCTTGGCACCCAGGAGTGCGTGGGCGGGCGCTGCGAACCCAAGAACACCTGTGTCCCCAAGTGCGAAGAGAAACAGTGCGGCCCCGATGGATGCGGAGCCAGCTGCGGTACCTGCCCTGAAGGATTCAAGTGTGCCCCGCTCACAGGGCAGTGCGAAGAGCTGCTCCCCGGGGTGGTGTCGGGTAGCGTCGCATTTCACTTCGCCGTGCCGCAGTTCAACGAGTACGGAGGCATAGACTTGGCCGGCCCCGGCCTCATGCACGCTACGGGGCTTGCCGTGCTGGTCTACTCATCCGATGCCCAGACCTTGCTGGCTGGGGGCGAGGTTCAGCAGGACGGAACCTTCGCCGTTCATCTGGACCAGCCACTCCAAGGAAACGAAACGGTGCTGCTGGCGGCCCTCTGGATCCCCAACTGGTCCATTGATGCCCCCATCCCCCTCTCGGTCCTGGCCCCGACGTCTGGAGGCTCCCCGGCCCCTGGAATGCATGACCACTGGGTCTGGTCCATCGCCATCGACGAAAGTGGATATGCCGGAGACATACTCATCGACATTGCCAACGGTTCGGGCGCCGTCTTCCTGTTGCGCATTGCCGTGCAGGGCATGAAGACCATCGTCGATGACTTCCTGGACGGAGACTACTCCAAGCTGGCTTCTCTGGCTCTGCTCTGGAACAACTGCATCGACTGGAGCTGCGGCGCCTGCTACTCCAACGTTGCCCAGTTCGGAAAGGACGTGAACAAGATTGCCGACAACAGCATCTGGATCAGCGGCGGGCCGCAGGGCAGCTCTGCATGGGGCAGCCCGGTGGTGCTTCATGAGTTGGGCCACTTCGTAGCGCACAACTACAGCCGTGACGACAGCCCCGGCGGAGCCCACTACTTCGGCCAGCCCATCGCCCCCGCCTTCGCCTGGAGTGAAGGATGGGCCAGTTTCTTCGCAGTCTCCACCTTCAGCAGCGTGCTGGGTGAAATATCCAGCCTCTTCTGGGACATCCAGCAAGGAACCAGCTTCTGGATCGACTACGACGCCATGGATGCATCGGAGGGCCTTGAGTTCGTGCCCCCCAACCCCAGCGGTAGTATGGAGCAGCAACTGGACGAGAACTGGGTGGTCTCCATGATCTGGCATCTGTGGGATGGGGCAGACTTCCCGGACCCCGACGATGACGGCGTGGCCATGGGCACGCACGCTATTGTCGAGGCCATTACCTCCAGCAGGTTCATTCAGCAGGACAGAGGTGCAGAAGGTGCTGATTTTGTTGACTTTGTCGACGCCTTGATGTGCCTTGCCCCTTCCAGTGCCCAATCCGTGGCCGACATGGTCGTCAACTTCCTTGGATTCCCCCACGACGGTGCACCTGTCTGCTCCCAGAGGCAGTTGGCCCCCATGGAGATCTCCATCGACCTGCAGCAACACCAGCAGCGCCGATTCACCCTTGAAGCCTGGCTGGAGGTGAAGCAGGGGCTTCAGGCCGATACCATGCTGGAGCTGTATCTCCCCGATTCCGCATCCATAGTCGAGGGACTGCGGGAAGAGAATCTGGGGCGCCCCAACTCAGGAGATCTAGTCAAACGCTCATGGACCATCAGCGGCGACCCCACGGGCCTCAAGGTTACCGCCACCGCTGCAAACCAGGTCTTCGGTGCCCAGTGCCACGCCTCATGGCCCGAGGCATCATCCCAGGCCCACGCCCCCAACTTCGTGCCAATCACGCCCGTCACATTCCGAGGGGTGACGTTCACCAAGGCCATTCCGCTTCGAGCAATTCACCACGGCTTGTAGAGTAGTGTCATTTCGAGCTGCGTGGAGACCGCCCAGGCCGGCAGGAGGGCTCCGGGTATCATGAACACCCGCCCCATGTTGACTTCTTCATCGGGAGGGGCGGACCGATTAGGCCGAACCAGTCCGGCCACCCACCTGGAACCGACCTGGAGCAATCGTGGGTCGCCACATTCAAACACCAGATCGAACTCATACCGTGCGATATGTTCATATTCATATAATGAGAAGGTGGTTTCAATAGACACCCTGTTATATCCAGTGGCCTCGTCAATCCCAACCTGCTTCACCGTTATGATGGCCATGTCCGAGGCAAAGCGTAGCACATCGATGGTGGAGAGGGGCATGGACCAGGGGGCATTATCGGGCCGCTGGATCACCTCTTCGGCATCAACCTCTTCACCGGGACCGAAGAGGCGGTAGATCGGGGGAGATGCATCAACCCACAGCTTTACATCAGCGAGGTTCTTGTCGCTGTAGGGCCATTGGATGGTGACCATGGATTCCAGCGGCACCCATGCCTCCCAGCTTCTGGTGTTGGGGTACTCCTGGCAGTCGAAGGGAGGGTCCACCAGTGGAGCGGGGTCGATGTATGTTGCCAGCCCAACCAGGTATCCTTCGCCACACTTCTCCTGGCCGTAATAGGCATGGCCTCCGGTGACGAAGGCGGGAGAAGGCAGCATTCCTTTGAGGTACTCTGAGACTCCGTGTGCGATATAGGTCCCACCGGCGCCGGTGCAGCACTCGTCGGCTCGGCCGGTGACGTAGGACGAGAGCACCCTGAGCGAAGTGTTGAAGGCAACGCTGTCGTGAAACCTCTGCCGTGGCGATACCCAGCTATCCATCTCTTCGGCAGTGGGCACCTTTGGAAGCAGGGCCAACAGCGCCTGCCGTGCTGCATCGGTCGAAGGCCGGAAATCCTCAACTGTGCCTACCCAAGGTCCACCGTCACCAACCTGGCTCAGGCCCCGTACCGTTACCAGGTATAGGGTCTCGGAGACAGGCGGATAGCTGAGGCCCCACGAGGAGAACCAGTTGTCGTAGAACTGCCCCGGCATGGTGCCCAGGAGGACATTCTCAACCTCGAAAGTCGTCCTGGTCTCATCCTGACTGAGGATTCTAGCCTCGGCCACCACGGTGCCGCAATATCGCTCGTAGCCCGGTTCTGCCTCCAGCGTTGCTGCCTCGCTCTGGGGAATCAGCGCCAACAGGTTCCCCCAGGTCAGCATCCCCTCGCTCTCCCACAGGCTGGGACGGTTAGAGGAGAGGGCCGCCGTCCAGAAGCTTCCCACAGATGGCTCCGGCATCTCCGCAGGGATGGGAATCCATGCCTCCGTCCCCTCAAGGAAGCTCCATCCGTACGGAATCTTCTCGATCTTCATCCTTGCGTAGGGTGTTCCCCCCTGGGCAACCCTGACCTCAAGAATCTCCCCGCTCACAAGCGCCGTGGCCCGCTGCCAGGCAAAACGGTAGATATCTCGCAGGTTCTCAAGCCCCTTGTCTAGCTCCAGAAGCCCACAGAGTTCCTCTTTTGTCAGCGGAGGTCCCTCGGCACAATCGGGCTGGGGGCAGTTGCAGTCGGCCACTCCGCAGTCGGTGCCACATGCGATGCAGTCATGCTGGGGGCAATGGTTCTCCTCCAGAGCATCACTGAGGCACGAAACATCCTCCAGTGACGTCTCGCAACCGCCACTAAGGTCCCCACGCAATGCACAATCACTCTCAGATCCCATGAGATCACACGCAGGGCAGGCTGACTTAGAGTCACTCCCGCACCCAAGTATTGATAGAGCAACAAACGCAATAAAAAACTTCATGGCACCCCCGCTGCGACGAAAGCGTGGTCGTTGGTTCGTTCGAAACGGCCACAGGGTACTGTGCCACTGCCCCCTCGTCAAACCCCCAGCAGGCGGCAACGCCACCCCCATAGACATATTGGCGTTGACCGTTTGCCCAACAGGTTCGATATGGCCGGCGAGCGCCCGTTGGGCAAGGCAGGGCGCTGGTCGGCTGCGCAGTCGTGCTTTGCACGGCGAGCACGACCGGCCAAGCCCAACGCAGCCCAGCGGGATGACCGACGGTCAGAGCGAGCCTGTTTAGTCAGGCTCGTCTGGCCCTTCGTCGGGGATGTCCAGAAGGCGCTCTGCCGCTTCGCCGGGCAGCTGCTCTACGCTTCGCAGGCTTCGCACTATGGCCCGGGTTCGGGTGTCCGTTGCATCCAGCGTCTTGCTCACGGTGGCCAACTGTTTCTTCGCCTTGTCCAAAACGTCGCCGAACTTACCGAACTCACTCTTCACGGCCCCCAGGGTCCGCCACACCTCCGAGGCCCTTCGCTCAATGGCCAGAGTCTTGAACCCCATGCGCAGGCTGTTCACTAATGCTGCCAGGGAGGCCGGACCAGCGGGGACTACCCGGAATCGGCGCTGCAGCTCATCAACCAGCTCGGGCTGACGTAATACCTCTGCATAAAGCCCCTCGGTGGCCAAGTACATGATAGCAAAATCGGTTGTGTTGGGAGGATCTATGTATTTATCATGAATATCCTTAGCCGCAACCTTCACCGCCCGCCCCAGGGCCTCCAGCGCCGCCTGCACCCCCTCGGCGCTGCCTGAATCCGACGCCTCCTGAAGTCTGATGTAGTCCTCCTGGGGAAACTTGGAGTCCACGGGCAGCCACACGGGCTGGTCCGCCGAATCGGGTCCGCCGGGCAACCTGATAGCGAACTCGACGCGTGCCTGGGACCCAGGCACCACGGCAACGTTGCGCCCGAACTGGTCCGGCGTGAGAATCTGCTCCAGGATAGAGCCAAGCTGAACCTCCGCCCAGGTGCCCCGCACCTTTACGTTGCTGAGAACCCTCTTGAGGTCGCCCACCCCCGTCGCCAGCGTCTGCATCTCGCCAAGCCCCTTGTGGACCGCATCCAGCCGCTCGCTCACCAGCTTGAATGATTCCCCCAGACGCTGGTCCAGGGTACGCTGCAGCTTCTCGTCCACGGTGCGCCGCATCTCGTCCAGCTTCCGCTCGTTGCTCTCCTGCAGCTCCCGAACCTTGGCGTCCAGCGTGGTCCGGATGCGCTCCAACGACTGCAAGAGCGAATCGGAACTGCCCTTCAGCGCCCCTCCCAGCTCCTGTCGAAGCTCCGCAGAGCCGCTGCGAGACTCTTCTCTGGCAACCCGCAGTTCCTGCCTCACTTCTGCTGCCAACTGCCTCGAAGCAGCGCCGGAACGGGCTGAACTCAAGGCAAGAAAGAGCACCAGCCCCGCATTTACGGCCAGAATCACCCACAGCAGAATCTCAACCATGGCTCCCCCAAACGACCGGTCCAGACCAGGCAGGCACCACCCGGGGTGCCAAAACGGAGGTCGCAGTCCAACGAATCAGAAGTGGTGCCGCACAGTATCAAGCAGCAGCGCCTGAACGCCTTCGACGCAGAACAACCAATGAGATAAGCATCAGCAACAGTGCCGCAGGCGACCACGGTGCCTCCGGCCCCGAAGAGCACCCCCCGCCCTTGCTGCCCGAGGTGGGGAGAGTATCTACCTGTGCCGTATCGCCCGTCACGCCACCATCGGGCTCTCCCACGGTTTCAACCGTGGCAACATCATCGGCAACTGCATCGGCCGCACACACATCGCTGCCACAATCGTCTCCTTGCTCAGGACCCACCTCCACGGGCGGGGGAGCATCGGGGTCCGGGTACTTGTCGGGATGACTGAGGTGCTGCACCTTCATGGCTACCAGGCGGCGAACCTCCAGAAGCTCTGCATCGCTGAGCGTAAACGGAACATCGGACAGCTCTATCTTGTCCGTCAGCGGCACCCCAAAGGCACTGTAGACAGTGGAGACCTTCTCCCTGGCGTACTCTTCGGCCCCCAGGGACGAGGCCAGTATCAGCATCTCCCAATCCTCCAGACCGTCCCGGATCTGCTTGAGCCTGTAGCTCACCACGGGGCCTCCAATGCTCACCCAAGGCGGCGACCCAGTGCCCGCAGGGCCGTCGTGATCGCCGGGGTAAACCAGGATGCCGTCCCCCTGCCTGGCGAAGAGATCTCCGAAGCCGGGGATGTTCACCAGCAGATGCCAAGGATCCTCCTCCTGCCAATAGCCCATGCGCCAGTACAAGAACCCCGTGGCCTTCTCGAACCAGGCGCCCCACTTCACAAGCCGGGGCTCGTACCCAAGCTTGGCGTCTACGTCGTATCCCAGTTGCCCCGGGAAATTGGCGTTGCACACATAGAACCAGAGCTCTTTGCCCGCACTCATCAACTCAGCGTACTTCTCGGCGCCTTGCCATGTGCCCTTGGGCCAGTAGTTGTCACTGAACATCGGGGTCACGGGGCACCAGATATCCACAAGCTCGTCCAGGGCAGCGACCCACGGCCCGGTAACCAACACATGCCCCTTCCACAGCTCGGTCAGCGAGTGCAGAAGTGCCGAATCCCCCTTGATCTTGTCGTAAGAGCCGTTGGACCTGTGTTCGGGCATCCACGGCTCGTCAGTAGAGTATAAGAACACGTGCTTCAACCACCCCTTAGACTCCAGATACTCCGCCGTGGCCTTGGCCGCCTTCGAATACTGTTCCGGCGTCATCCCGTGCTGCCCACGACCCGGCGCAAACCACCCCAAATCGAACCGGTTCACGCCTACTCCGTCGGGGTAATAGCTGCCATCCACCCGGGGTCCAATGGTCGCATCGACGCTGCTCCAATCCACGGGAAGGAGGTTATCGTTCTCGTCGAACTCGAACTTGAGATCTGGCTTCGCCTGCGTTGGGTCCACCCTGTGCCGGTGTATCTCATACTCGTAATTCAGTCTAATCTTTTCCTCTTCCGGAGTATTTATGCCATCAGCTCCGCCGTGGTACTTATCGGCCATGCTTCCGCTGTACCTGAACGACGTAGCAACGCTGCGCTGCTTAGGGATGGCAAAATCCCAAACCTCTACCTCCAGAGGAAGCTCGGCTTTCAATTCCCCCCCAACCTTTACGGATATCGTCCCCGAATAGAGGCCGGGCGCTTGCCCCTCTGGAGCATAGAGATCAACGAAGACCACCTGAAAATCGCCGGCTGCGACATCGAAGGGCACTGCTACTGCCTTGTGCTCGGCGCTGTATGGGTCGAAGAAGGGGACCAGAGCATCGGGGAACCAACCAACATCGCGCTGGAAGATCGGAAAAAGATCGCACCGCTTGCTGAAGAACTTGTCGCAAGGCGAAGGAAACGTGATCTCCACGAAATACTCCAGGTAGAGTTGGGCCTCTTCTGCCGACAGAAGCTCCCCAGCGGGCCCCACCAGGTCGCCAAGAACCACCTCGACGCCCTCCACGGGCGCCTGCCCGGCCGAGAGCCTCAGCTGAAATCCTTCGTACTCGTTTCTGGCCATGGAGACCCGGAAACTCTCGGCCCCGGGGGGCAACTCCCAGCCATCTACCTTTATCAGTTTCGTTGTGGAGGGATAGAGGCGGGCCTCCAACTCGGCCCCCTTCGCTTCCGCCCCAGACAACGCTCCGACTATCAGTGCAACCAGCGCCAGAAAATCACCAAAAGAACCACGTCGACCAGCCTCAAACCCGAAATGTCCACCCATGTCGAACCCTCCTCCACTGCCAACAACTCATTGTGGAACCACTTGGCCCCCCCCAAGGAAGGCACCAATCCTAGCACGGATTGCAGATTTCGGAATACTCAACCGCTACCACCTGCAATCCGTAGGTCCACTAAGCAACTGATTACTCTGTCTCGGTAAGTGCCTGGAGATCCAGTAGATCCTGAGGCCTACCTGACGCACGCTTGGACGTGACCAGGTCGTCCTTGGAAATGAATGGGACCGACAGATTCCATATGGAAAGGCAGTCTCTACTCAGCCAGGCCTCCTCAAAATCCAGTCCTGGAATTGATAACATGATGTCCACTCGCATCGGGGGGCGTCCCATTCGGTAGAAGTTCTCAACGTTTCGGAAGTCGACCGGGGTAAGACCCTCCAACGGTGCCCCAAACTCGGCCAAAGCACGATAGACCGATTCCGAGTTCTGTACATCGATGGCCACCCAAAAATCTACATCTTTTGTGTATCTAGGCTCGGCATACCTCATCACCGCATATCCGCCAACCACCAAATATCTTACCTTATGCTTTTCGAATAACTGTAAGAGTTCTCTCAATTCTGAGTTTACTAACATCCTCTCCTCGCATCAAGAGATAGTTTCTTATTAATTCTTCGGCAGCATTGAATATCGCAATTGGACCTTGAGCTTGCCAGAAGGCAACGTCGAAGTCCCGGGAAGAGCCTTTGACTGGCCCGTAGTGCTCCACAAATCTCCCTCTCCGGATGCCGCCTGCAACTCCATCTTCGCCGTCTTTCGCCATAATTCCCTCCGGCTCCAACGAGATACTACAGCCTGCCGCTTCTGAAATCCACAGGTGCAACGCGCCGGGAAAACGGTACTCACACCCACAACTCAACCGTAAAGTTGAACTTCCCCCGGCATCCTAATAAGCTTGGGCCTCCTTCCTACCAGGGAAGGTGTCGCAACGTCACCTCTGCCGGAGAACCCATGTCCGACGCCAAGCGTTTGCCACTTGTCGCTCTTTGGCTCATGACCGCCATGGCCTGTGGTACCAAGGGCCCCGCCTCGGGCTCCTCCCCAACGGAGAAGACCGAAGAGGTCTCGTCTACCCCGGAGGTAATGGCCGAGACAGCCCACCCTCCCTCGGAGATCGTGGAGTTCAGACCCTTCGGCTTCGATATCAGCCTCGGCAATGAATCCGAATCAAAAGACGATGACGTGCTACTGGCTGACGAGGCCCGTGAAGGGCTGGTATGCGTACCGCAGTGCGACGGAAGGCAATGTGGCAGCGATGGGTGCAACGGCAGTTGCGGGCAGTGCCCCGAGAATGCCCCATGCAACCAAGAGAGCGGGCAGTGCGAGGCAGCAAACCAGTGTGGGGACGGAGTCTGCCACGCCGACGAAGAGTTCGCCACCTGCTCCCTGGACTGCCCCTGCATTCCCAACTGCGATGCCCTGGAGTGCGGCCCCGACCCAATCTGCGCCGAAGACTGCGGAGAGTGCCCCGCCGGCCAGTACTGCCAGAACGGAGCCTGCGCCGGAGGATCTTGCTGGCCCCTCTGCGAAGCCGAAATCCTGATACACGCCGGACCCTTCTGGATGGGCTGTGACCAACTGGAAAACGACCAGTGCTCCAGCAGCGAAGTGCCCTACCGCTGGGTTCACCTCGACACATACTACATCGATTACACCGAAGTGACCGTGGAGCAGTATGCCCAGTGCGTCACCCAAGGGGCCTGCTCCAAACCGAGCATCGAATACGACGGCTGCAATTGGGACCGAGAAGGTGCAGAAAACCACCCCCAGAACTGCGTCACCTGGGAACAAGCAACTGCCTTCTGCGCCTGGGCCGGAAAACGCCTGCCCACGGAAGCAGAGTGGGAGAAGGCCGCTAGAGGCAACGACGGCCGCTCCTACCCCTGGGGCCAACTGCCCCCCTCGTGCAGCCTCGCAAACATGGACCAGGGCGGCAAAGGCTGCGGCACAGGCTACACGGCCCCCGTCTGCTCACGCTCCCCCGACGGCGACAGCCCCTACGGACTCTGCGATGCTGCTGGAAACGTCTGGGAGTGGACCGCCGACTGGTACATGGCACCCTACTACCAGTCCGCCCCCGACTCCAACCCCCAAGGACCCACCGGCGGCGCCCACAAATCCGTGAGAGGAGGCAGCTTCGTATCCGGCGATGCACCGCTAACTACCCACGACCGCTACTTCCTGGTTCCCGATTTTCACCAGCGCTACCTGGGCTTCCGATGCGCCAGAACGGTCTCGCCGTGAGTCGACACAAACAGACTACAGGCCCTACTTATTCTCGTACCTAGATAAACTCAACAAACGCGGAGGTTGCAAGTTGGATATCTTCAACATCATGGTTTATAATATCGAGCATATGCGTGAAATGTTCAAATCCGGCGAAATCAAGCCCGAAGCCTCCGCCAGAGCCGCCGGACTGGCTCAGCAAATCGCCGAGGTGGCACCCCACCTGCTGGGTATCGTCGAGGCATCGGACAAGGCATCGCACCACGAAGCCTTCCTTGCCCAGGAGCCCCTTCGAGATCTTGGGTACTCGGTAACCCACGGAAAGCACAAGCGAGGCCGTCAAGACCTGGTCCTCTACCACCGGCCCCCTTTTGTCCCCCTGGAGGTCGACGGCGGCTATGAATTTTTCGAGGATTGGCTGGAGGATATCGACGACGACGGCATCATGGAACTCTGCACCTTCGAGCGGCGCCCCCTGGAGGTGCTGTTTGGGATAGAAGGCACCGACGTGAAGCTGCTGGTCATGGTGGTGGCAACCAAGTCCAAGGGTGTCTTCACCGTCCAGGACATCATCGGCTACCAGCACCGAGCCCTGGCAAACCGAAAGCGCTTGCTGGCCCAGTGCCGTCGCATCCGAAAGAGGGTCGACCAGTTGATGGAGAGCCATGGGGATCTTCCCATTATCCTCATGGGAGACTTCAACGATAGTCCCGGCATGGACAGCTTCGAGCGGCTGGCAGGAGGAAGCGCCATTGAGGCGGCCATGGGTTCCATTTTCGAGCCCAGGAAGGTGCTGCACAACACCCTCTGGCACTTGGTGAAGAGCGGCCAGGAGGTCTGGACAACCCAGTTCCCGGACATGATCGTGGCCAACTTCAGAGAGCATCGAGCCTGGCTCGACCATATCCTGGTATCACCCTCCATGCTGGCGTCCGACGCAAAGCTCTCCTACGTGCTTGAGTCAGGCGCAGTCGGTCAGGCCACGGCCCCGTCGATGGATGGTCTTCCGCTCTCTGATCACCGTCCCATATTCTGCAAGATTCGCCTTCGAGACTCTTCGAACTCGTAGTCGCAAGAGCGGCGTCGGTGCATTTCTCCTGCCCGGCTGCGATGACTGCTACGGCGAGCGCAGAACCACAAGCGAGATCTCGCCAGGCCTCCACAGCCTTCTTCCAGAACCATGGCACAGACGATGCCCTGAAAAGGACATAAACCAATAGAATAGTGAACCCAACAGTCATTATGAGCCCGAACATCGTACCCCCACTCTGCGAACCCTCCCGGGTGCGGTTCCGTTGCCGGGGACCGGTACGTCCGCCGGGTGCATTTCGTGGCCGTAGTCCCGCCAAAGGCGGGTTGACGTCGCCGTCGCCGTCGCCGAACCGTCTACCAGCGATACAGAGTCCATTTGCTCCCCGGTTTGGGATCCGCACCCAACCCTCCCCGAGCCCCTCCCAATTTCCCTACCTTGGTGTATCATCAGGAACCCGTCAACCCCAACCCAAGGAGCCGACGATGCGCCACACCACGCCCTCCCCGCAGCCTCTCCTGTTCAGCTTCCCCACACCCCTTGGCCAGGCGGCCATGGCGGCCAGTAAACTTGGCCTCTGCAGGCTCTGGCTTCCAGGGTCGCAACAGATCCCGCCATCCACAGGGTTCTACGGGCTCTCGTCCACAGGCGCCGACTCCTATCTTCCGACCGTTCCAGCACCAGAGGCCGACATACAGCTGCTTCTTCGCGAGAGCCTGGAAGGCATAGCTACCAGAATAGCCGCTCACCTTGGGGGAGAACTCAGCTTCTTCACCGACATTCCCCTGGACTTGACGCATGTTGGACCCTTCCAGCAGGAGGTCTACACCTGGCTGCGGTTCAACGTCCTGCCCGGCAAGACTATCACCTACGGAGAGTTGGCCAGCGCCCTGAGACGCCCCGGTGCGGCCCGAGCAGTGGCCAGGGCCATGGCATGCAACCCAGTGCCGCTCATCGTACCCTGCCACAGAGTGGTAGCAGCGGGGGGCAAACTGGGAGGTTTCTCAGGAGGCCACGGCCTGGCCACAAAAGAGGCATTGCTGACCCTGGAGGGGGCCGGGAAACGGGGCATCGAGAGCCTGCATAACCGGTGAAGTCAACGCTGCAAGAGTTCTACTGAACCGCGCCCGCCGACTCGGCGTCTTTCTCCTTGAGGAAGTCCAGCGTCACCTGCGGGAAAATGGCGTACGCAATGGCCATCTCCTCACCCTGCCCCAGAACAGCCACGGCCTCTCTTGCTGCGGGCATCTCAGGTTCCAGGCTGTCTGCCGGGCGCCCTGGAATAGGTTCGGCCCCCTTGAGAATTCGAGCCTGAATCTCGGGGCTAATCTCCGCAGGAGGCTTGCCGTACATCCCCTTGACGTACTGCTGCACCTCTTTGGAGAAGACCGCATATCGCTTCCCGGTCAAGACGTTCAGCACGGCCTGGGCACCCACAATCTGGCTGGTCGGGGTTACCAGCGGACAGTAGCCCAGGTCTTTGCGGACCACCACCACCTCGTCGAGCACTTCGGGCAGGCGGTGCTCTGCTTTCTGCATTTTCAGCATGCTCAGAAGATTAGAAATCATTCCGCCAGGAATCTGATGCCTCAGTATCTGGTTGTCTGTTCTCTCCACCTTTGGATCCAGAATCGACGCATACTTCTGCCTCACCCCCTCAAACATCTCCGCTGCCCTGAACATCTCTGTTTTATCTATTCTTGTTTGGAACTCTCCACCGGAGAATACCATTGCCATAGACTCGGTGGCCGGCTGGCTCGACCCACCGGCAAAAGGCGACAGGGCGCAATCGATGATGTCCACACCAGCCTGGGCCGCACGGAAGTAAACCGCAGGAGCCATGCCAGAGGTGGCGTGGGCGTGGAGATGCACAGGCAGTCCCACATCACGCTTCAATGCAGAAATGAGCTGGAACGCATTGTCCGGCGTCAAGATTCCCGACATATCCTTGATGCAGATGATATCGGCCCCGATGCCCTTGAGTTTGGCAGCATAGCCGCAGAACTGCTCCACGGTGTGGAACGGACTTACGGTGTATGAGATGGTCCCCTCGACGATCTTGCCCGCCTCCTTGATCCGACCCACAGCTCGCTCCAGGTTTCGAATGTCGTTGAGCGCATCAAAAACCCGAAACACGTCCACACCAAGCTCTGCACACTTGGCAACGAAGGCGTCCACCACATCGTCGGCGTAGTGGCGGTATCCAACCAGATTCTGCCCCCGCAGCAGCATCTGCAGCCGCGTATTCTTCATCCCCGCTCTCAAGTCTCGCAGCCGCTGCCATGGATCCTCCTTGAGATACCGCAGACAGACATCGAAAGTGGCGCCCCCGAAAGCCTCCAGCGAGTAGTACCCCACCTTGTCCAGGGCCCCCAGCACGGGAAGCATGTCCTCAGTCTTCATACGAGTTGCAATTAGAGACTGATGGGCATCTCGAAGAATAGTTTCGGTAATCTCAATGGTCCTCATGCGTCACTCCTAATCAGAACAAAAGATAATAATGATGACACTTGAGCAAAACGCGGGCTTCCGACATGGAGAGCACCAGGCCGCAGTTGTCAGCCTCGAAGCATGGCAGCGGGGAGACCGCTCCGGCAGCGAGACAACGGGCTTTATAGCAGAACACGCATGCCTGGACCAGTTGTTCCGGCTTGGGTGTTCGGATAATCGGCATCAAGGAGCAGCACACGACCGCCTTGCCCATACGTTGTGCAGCGCAGCATAGCCTGGGGGAAGACCTTAGCAAGGTCCATCCCGTCTGCTCCAGAAGAAGACTGCACGGGATGCCACAGCACAAGAGGACCCTGTTCAGGCTGCAATCTCTCGGCTGGCTGTTTCGGGCTTGTCGTGATGTGTGGGGCGCTTGCGCCAGATGTGCCGGATGCTGGTCAGCACGGTGCAGAATCCAACCTGCAAAACCTCGTCGCCCTTTTCGAAGTCCATAAGGCGCCCATAGTAGGAATTGAGCTCCTGAATCCGGTGGCGATACCGCTCATCTTCCTCATCCTTCTGGAACACGGTCTCCTCAACACTGCCCCTGAAGACGAAACTCTCTTCATCAAACACGGCTTTTTTATGGATATAAATCTTGTCTCGATAGTATTCATGCACAGTCTGTGCTATGAGCCGGTGAACCTCCGTGGGTGCCTCGGGGCCATCGGGAGATGGGTAGACCCCTTCGAAGTGCATGGCAACGTTGCCCAGGCTGCTGAGCACTGCGGCGCAGTTGGTAACCCAGAGCTTGCCCACGGGCTTCTTGCGCACCATGTAACCGGTGAGGGCCTTGCGGGTCAGCCTGTGGGTCAACCCTGCGGAGCGGTCATCGGGCCGAACGCATGTGAGCCCAAGGTGCACAACCTCGCCCACACCATCCACCCGAAGCAGCAGCATAGAACAGAACCCTGCAAGAGCGCCGTCGGGTCGCCAGGCCAAAGATATGGCCTTGTCGGCGAATTCGTCTCGGGTACCAACAAGACACTGGTACAGCGGCACCTCTTCGAAGCAGGTCGCAGCAACATCACGGAGCTGCTTCGTCAATCCGGCCAATTGAGCATTGGACATCCACATGCCAGGCCTGAAAAGAAACTGCATTTTGTAATTTATAGACTTACTTTTAGCCATTTTCAACCCCCATTTGAGTTGCTCCGCAGAGGCGCCTTACTTCGCAGTTGCACCAGTGCCATGCAGCACCACGCAACCGCTCGGCGCTCTTCTCACGAAGCGTTGGTCCAAAATGTACAAGCACCTCGCTCTGGCTTCTGCCGAAGACTCGGTAGAAGTGGGCCAGGAAGGTGTCGTCCCCAACCCATGGCATGTCCGAATCCTTGTAGTGCAATGCCATGGGAACCACGGGCACGCCCAGATCCGCTGCGGTCTGGAAGAGCCCCTGTTTGAAGGGACGCACCAGCGGCTCAGCCGTGGAGGTTCCCTCGGGGAAGACAACCACTGAGACGCCGGCTTCCAGGGTCTTGGCGATTGCCTCCCGGGCCGAGCGCCTGCTCTCTTTGCTTCCACGCTCGACGAAGAGCGTCCCGCCAACCGCCACGGCCTTGCCGAAGAAGGGCCAAGTTCCAACCTCCGATTTGGCCAGGAACGTGCAAGGCATCTGCGATGCGATAGCGATGACGTCGGTGTAGGAGCGATGGTTGGGCACATAAAGTGCGGGCCCATCGGCCGGACTGCCCAAGACCGTGACATCCAGCCCCAGACGCCGACACAACTCCGAAGCCCAGGTCTGCGTCCTGGCTGCGGCCGTCTGCTTGCTCCACATGCCCACCGCACTGTAGAGGGCCAACCCAGAGGCCTCGGCCCCGGTCACCCCCACAAGGCTGGCCACTCTGCGACTTGCCAGAATCACTTTCGAAGCTCGTCCCATCTGTGTCACCTCCTGGGCAAGTAAATGCCAGGATCGTTCCATCAGTGTTTTCCTCCGGTTAGTTATCGGTGAGCCCAGCGCCCCCCTCATAGTCCAAAAGGTCCGAATCGTCCGAGTCCAAAAGGTCCGAATAGTCCAAGTCCCAAAGGTCCGAATCGTCCGAGTCCAAATGGTCCGAATCGTCCGAGTCCAAATGGTCCCAATCGTCCGAGTCCAAATGGTCCGAATCGTCCGAGTCCAAATGGTCCGAATCGTCCGAGTCCAAATGGTCCGAATCGTCCGAGTCCAAATGGTCCGAAT
>Ga0302238_1001857_pt1 | contig 16068 bp, 15 predicted proteins | sample AAG_UR_Asn_MG_FD_193527 | JGI IMG/M metagenome (GOLD analysis project Ga0302238, IMG submission 193527) | Enriched activated sludge microbial communities from anaerobic digester in WTTP, New Holstein, Wisconsin, United States - AAG_UR_Asn | ecosystem: Engineered > Bioreactor > Anaerobic >...
AGGACCTGTTGCCACGCTCATTGTTCAGGAAGGCACCCTCAAGATTGGCGACATCATTGTGGCCGGCACCGCATGGGGCCACGTGCGAGCCCTTATGGATGACCGGGGTAAGTTCGTGAAAGAGGCTGGTCCATCTTATCCGGTGGAGATTCTTGGCCTCGATAAGGTCCCGCCAGCCAGTGAAACTGCCTTCGTCGTGCCCGATGAGAAGACTGCCAAGATCGTTGCCGACTATAGGGAGAAGAAGGACAGAGACGAGCGCCTCTCAAGGCAGCGTAAGCCCAGTCTCGAAGACCTGATGAACCAGATGGGGGCAACGGGTCCCGAGAGGAAGTCGCTGAAGGTGGTCCTAAAGGCAGACACCCAAGGCTCAACCGACGCTATTCGGCGAGGAATGGAGTTGCTCTCTAACGAGCGCGTGGAACTCACCGTGATTCATGAAGGTGTCGGGGCTATCTCAGAGGCGGACGTCAACCTGGCCATGGCCTCCAACGGCGTAATCCTGGGCTTCAACGTGAAACCCGACGCTATTGCCAAGTCCGCTTCGGAGAACTACGGCGTCCAGATCCTCACGTTCAACCTGATTCATGAGTTGCTGGACAAGACCAAGCTTCTCATGGAGGGCAAGTTGGAGATGGTGGAGACCAAGGTCTTCACGGGCCGCGCCGAAATCCGGGTCGTCTTCAACATCACCAAGGTGGGCAAGATCGCTGGCTGCATTGTCCAGGAAGGCAAGATTATCCGCTCCTCCTTCGTGAAGCTCATACGTGACAAGAAGGAGATCTGGTCGGGCAAGCTTGCTTCCCTCAAGCACTTCAAGGACGACGTCAAGGAGGTCGCCTTGGGCCATGAGTGCGGCATGAATTTCGAAGGGTTTGACGACATGAAGGAAGGCGATGTCGTTGAAGCCTACGAGGTCGTTCGCACGGCCGGAACCCTGAGCGGTTAGCAGCATGGTGGTCGGTGTCTGCAGAGTAGAGATCTCGCTGCCTGGCTCGCTTGGCGTCAAAGACAAGCGGGCGCGGCTCAAACCCATCATCCAGATGCTGCAGAGAGAGTACAACCTCGCTGCTTCGGAGGTTGGTGACCCCGATGAAGCCGAATTGACTGCCATAGGGTTTGCCGCCGTGGGAAACGACCGCCGCGTGATTAACTCCCTGCTCGACAAAGTCGTCGGGCGCTTTGATGAAGTTGGCGAGGTTGTAGTCCTGCGGCACGACATCGAGATCACCAACTACGGTAACGGGTAGACAAGATGGTGCAGCGTGGTTTCAGACGGGCCGAGCGTGTCTCGGCAACGGTTTTGCGGATCCTTAGCGAGTCGCTCACACGAGACATCCGAGACCCCAGGTTGGGAGCTGTGGTCTTCACCAAGGCCGACATGAACGATGACCTGCGCATAGCCACGGTGCAGTTCCAGTTGCTGGGCAAGCAGTGTTCACCTGAAAGCAGCGAGGTTCGAGAAGCTCTTGCCGGGCTGGAGAATGCCAAGGGCTTCTTCCGACGTGAGTTGGGGTCGGGGTTACAGATCAAGTTTACCCCGGATCTTAGATTTTATTTTGACACTTCACTCACGACGATAATGAGAATTAACGAGATTCTTGAACAAGTTCGCCCTTCAGATCAATGAAGCCCTTATCCGGTATCCTTCTTCTCGATAAGCCGCTCGGCATAAGTTCGGCTGGAATGGTCCGTGCGGTGGAGAATCGCCTGCGCTGGTACAAGGTAGGCCATCTCGGCACTCTGGACCCCATGGCGTCTGGCCTCCTGGTTGTGATGGTTGGCCACGCCGTTAAGATGATGCCTTACCTTCTTCACGGCATGAAGAGCTACACGGCGACTATCGAGTTCGGCAAGGCGACAGACACCTACGACAGGGAAGGAACCGTCGTTGAAGAGGCGGATGTCCCCACGGACCTGGGCGAACGGCTTGTTAGCAGCTTGGCCGGCATGACGGGGCGCCAGATGCAGGTTCCCCCGATATTCAGTGCGATCAAGAAGGATGGAAAACGACTATACGAGTTGGCTCGCAAGGGAAAGTCCGTAGTTCCAGAGGCCAGGGAGGTCGTAATCCACAACCTTACGCTGCAATCCTTCGATGGATGCCAGGCAGTGGTTGAGGTCCGTTGTTCCGCCGGGACCTACATTCGTTCGCTGGCCGTTGATCTCGGCACTGCATGTGGCACTGTGGCGTTTCTGGCTGGCTTGCGTAGGACAGAGAGCACACCCTTTCGTCTCTCGGGTGATGCGCTATCCCTTGAGGATGTTGATAGGGCGAAGAACCTTGAGGATAGGCTCCTGCCGCTGGAGTCCTTTGATCTACCCGGGCAGCGCCACACTTTGGCTGGGGATGAGCACTTGATGGTCTTGAGGGGCACTCCCCTACCCTTCCCTCCAGGCTTCCCCGGTGGACCGGCCGACCACGTCTTCTTGCTTGCTGCCAATGGGGAATTGATGGCAGTGGGGCAGGTCTCCCCCGATGCGTCGGTGCTTCAAATCAAAAGGGTTATTCGTCCAGATATTGAATGGTAGCTGCCAGGCAAAGTATGGCGGGTTATTTGGGATAGAGGTGGCGCTATTTTGGAGAGCGTCCTGGGATTTTTGGCCGCTGCGGCTTGGAGTCAATGGGCCTACTGCCTCTTTCGCCCCCGTGGGACTCTTTCCTGGGGTTCGGGCGGGGATTGGAAATGCTCTCCTTTGCTCCAGGACCGGTGGTAGCAGAGATTGCAAGCACGAGGATACCATCCTTGAACTTGTGGCCCGCCTGAAAGAACATTCCACCGTTTCTTATGCGAATAGTGGTGTCCAGCTCCTTGAGGCCCATTGTCAACTTGATGAACTGCCCCTGCTTCTCAACAAACTCAAGTTTCAGAGTCGAACGGTCGGGTAGAACAATCGAACCCTTCTGATTCAGTTTTACGGAGACAACCTTGCTGTCCAGCATTGAGAAGTTTGTGTAGCGGGCTCCAAAGCTCCTGGCCAGGTACTTCTGAATCTCTTTTGGAATCTTTGGGTCAACCTTGTTGCCCTTCTGGCCTGCATGCAGCACCTTGACCTTGAAGCGGGCTTCCTGGGCCGACGGCTGCTGGCCGATGGGAAGAAGGGCGAGGGAAAGAAATAGTGCTAAGATGAAGGCTTTCATATCTGTCCATCCTCCTGCCCCGCCGGGTCAACTCCTTCATCGGTGAGGTGCCAGAGGACCGTAGGCGCCTCACCGTCTGGGTCAGAGTCGATAATGACAGTGCCGTTCTCCGAAGCGTAGTAAGTGATAAAGAGTTCGTTGGGCTTGGAAGCAGCAAAGGCACCGTGGTTTCCAAGGCTGCTCACTTCGGATTGCACATCGCTATCGGAGTCATCGCCGACGGATAGAACATCCATAGGGCCTCTATCGGACAACATCGTGGGTTCGCCCTGGGGCGTTGCGGAGTTGTCCGGCGCCGTGGAAACGTACACGAGAGTTCCAGCCATCACTGCAACGGCCAGAGAACCGGCAACTCCCATGGCAGCGGCCGGAGAGACCAATCCCAGGCGGAATCGCTCCAGCCAGTTAGCGAACCGGGCCTTGAGCCCCAGGGGCTCCCGCTCGATTCGTTCAAGCACACCGGGAAGAATATCGGTGAGTTCCGCAGTCCGCACCTCCTCCAGGTAGACTTCCCTGACCAAGGCACGCAGCTTCGAGAGGCGCTGGAACTCGGCACGGCATTCGTCGCAACGGGCAAGTTCGGTCTTGACCTCATCTCGCTCGTGTGCAGGCAGTTCACCGTCAAGAAATGGCTCAACCAGCCTTCGAACACGGTCACAAGTTGATTTGTTCTTCATTGCTGCACCTCCGATGCCTTGACGTCAAGGTACTTGCCAAGCCTGCTTTGAAGCTTCTGGCGGGCGTGGAACAGTCTCGACATCACGGTGCCAATGTGAATGTCGAGCTTGTCGGCGATCTCCTGGTAGGAGAGCCCCTCTACTTCACGGGCCAGAAATACTTCTCGATGCTTGACGGGCAGGTGCTGAACAGCGTCCTGGATTTGCCTCATCAGCTCCGCACGCATCAGCCTGCCCGTGGGTGTGTCCCGTGATGAGGAACTGATAACCGGGAAAATCTGCTCTTCAGCACCATCGTCGTGAGCCATTGAATCATCATACTCAAACTTCTTTACCTTGGCTCTGCGATAGTAATCGATGCAGATATTTCGAGTAATTCGGTAGAGCCAGGTATAGAAGGAAGACGTACCTTCGAAATCATCCAAGTGGCGATAGACCCTCAAGAACACCTCTTGAGAGAGCTCTTTTGCCTCGTGGTGATTACTGACCATCATATAGATGTTCATGTACACCTTCCTCTGATACTTGAGGACAAGCTCTTTGAAGGCGCTCTTGTCGCCTTGCTTGTGCCGCTCAACCAGTACTCGGTCGTCAAGTTCCAAACCAACCACCGCACAATTGGGCCTGAGACGTGGGTGTCTCGGGTTCATTCAAAACGCCGGGCGGAGTCTAGCCAAAAAGACCTGGGACTGCAACTTACTATCGAACTGTGCCTCTCTGGCCCGTGGTTGCGAACATGCAGAGAGGCCCGAAGCAGCGGTGAGCGCGCCCTTCCTCCCCCTGAAACGCAGCCCTGTTGTCCATCGACCTGCCTTACGATCGCAGGGTGGCCGTCTACGCTGGCCCCTTGAAGGCGCGTTCGCCAGGGGGTGGGCGGAAAAGTGCTCCTCTGCCTTGACATATGCCGCCACCGACATATATCACTGTCGGCATGTCGAGGGAGGGATAGAGATGTCAAAGGAGAATGGAGAGAGAGTTGCTGCCTTGGCCGGGATGTTGGCCAATCCGCTGCGCCTTGCCATAGTACGTCGATTGACCATGGGGGGCTGCCTGGTTGGAGAGTTGGTAGCATTCACTGGCGTTCCTCAAGCGGTGGTCAGTAAGCAGCTTGCGGTGCTCCGTGGCTGCGGACTGCTCCTCTGCCGTCCGGAGGGACGCTGCAGGGAGTATTCGCTGGCCCACAAGGAGGCGGTCACTGCGGCGATTGGCGCTTTGGAGGCGCTGGTCGACAGGACACAACTCGCCCTTAAGAAGTGCGACAATAATGTGGATGAGTAGTTAGCTGCCTTACGGCGGCGAACGTTTGTTTTCGTTTATTAAGGAGAGAAACATGTTGCAGACTAATTTAGAGCATATTGAAACGGTTGATCAGTTCAATAATTTGGTTAGGAGTGGTGCAAAGGTAGCTATAGTTTGTGGGCGGATGGGGCCGATGTGTGTACCGGTATATGGGGCGATGGAGGCGTTGCGGGATAAGTATCCTGACGTTCAGTTTTGCGATATGGACTTTGATACTCCAACTGGCGTTCGGACTATTCGCTCACTGCCGGAAGTCAGAGGGTTCAATGGGCTTCCATTCACTGTTTATTATAGCGGCGGGAGGGTCGTGGCGGCTACTACGAGCATCCAGAGCAAGGCCCAGATTAAGGCGATTATGGATTCAAAGATGGTGTGATGGCCTTTTCCCGGCGGCACTTCGTTAACTTAACAAAGTGGGATGTTCGGGGCTACGACTCTGGTGGAGGTGGGCTATGAGCAGGTACGATGCCATTGTGGTTGGGGCCGGGGCAGCGGGGCTGACTGCGGCAATTTATTTGTCTAGGGCTAGAGTGAAGACGCTGGTACTGGACAGCGGTATGGCCGGGGGGCAGATGAACCTGACCCACGAGGTGGCCAACTACCCGGGAGTCTCAACGCTTAGTGGCGCTGAGCTTGCCAGGGCCATGAAGGACCAGGCTCAGTCGTTCGGAACCACGCTCATGGCGCACGCCGACATACTCTCCATGGACCTCTCTGGAACGGTCAAGCGTTTCGAAGTGGATGATGAAGGTACATTCGAGGCCCCTGCAGTCATTCTGGCCCCCGGGGGGTCTCCACGTACTTTGGGGTTGGCATCAGAGGAGAGTTTCCGAGGTAGAGGGGTCAGCTACTGTGCTACCTGCGACGGCGACTTCTTCGCAGATCAGGAGATTGTAGTGGTGGGGGGAGGGAACTCGGCACTGGAGGAGGCCGTTTCCCTCACGAAATATGCGTCAAAAGTGACTATTATTCATGAATTTGATGAGTTTCAGGCTCATGCATATGCTATTGAGGAAGCTCGTGCTAACTCAAAGGTCCACTTCCTCATGAACCAGCGGGTGCTTGAGATTGCTGGAGCCGATGGAGTCACCGGGGTTCTCTCCAGGGAGAAGCGAACAGGGAGTGAGACTCACACGCCTGGTACCGGGGTCTTCATTTTCATTGGGTACGTCCCGAACACCCGATGGCTGGAGGGACACGTCGCTCTCAATGAGCGAGGAGAGATTGTCACAGACGACGTCATGGCAACCGACAAACCCGGCGTATTTGCAGCAGGAGATGCTCGGGTCAAGCGATACCGACAGATCACCACAGCCGTTGCCGACGGTACCATAGCGGCCTTGGCAGCAGCGGATTTCATCAACGAGATGCGCCGCCACAAGCTGTAGGGATGGGGCCAGCGGCACTTCCGAGGCTTCGTATTCACAATCCCTCAAGCCTGCCCTACCGGGATGGGTCGGTTTTGGTGCGCCGAGGTGCGAAAGGCCTTGACAATCAAATCGGCATTCCCTACTAAGTTACTAGGAAATGAAGGCTATTGGCGCTAAGCCGAGGCCTTACTGAGGCTGGAGAGCCGCACCCCGGGTTGAGGGGACGCTCATGGCGCTACAGTTCCTTAAGAAGTCTTGGGGTATCACCGGGAGGCAATTATGACACAGAACGTGAATAGAAGACACAGGCCAGCGATAGCAAACGACATGACCGAGCTTGTTGGCAACACGCCAATGGTAAGGATTAACAAGCTGACGGCGGGGCTTGATGTCCAGGTGGTGGCCAAGTTGGAAGCCTACAACCCCGCTTGGAGCGTCAAGGACCGTATTGGATTTGCGATGCTGGACGCAGCTGAGCGTGAAGGGGCATTGAGGTCGGGCATGACTATCGTGGAGCCAACCAGCGGTAACACGGGAATTGCCCTGGCATGGGTATCTGCCGTGAGAGGCTATCGCCTTATTCTGGTCATGCCTGAGACGATGTCTGTGGAGCGCCGGAAACTGCTGGCCATCTTCGGGGCCGAGTTGGTCTTGACGCCGGGGCCGTTGGGGATGAAGGGGGCCATAGCCAAGGCCCTCGAGTTGAAGGCCGAGAATCCCGAGTACTATTTGCCGCAACAGTTTCAGAATCCGGCGAACCCCGCAATTCACGACCGGACCACGGCGCTTGAGATCTGGGAGGATACCAAGGGAGAAGTCGACATCTTCGTTGCCGGCGTTGGAACTGGAGGGACCATTACGGGTGCAGGCCGGACCCTTAAAGCACTGAAGCCTTCCTTGGTTTGTATTGCCGTGGAGCCGGCCGATTCACCAGTGCTTTCGGGTGGAGTTGCCGGTGCGCACAAGATCCAGGGGATAGGGGCGGGCTTCATTCCAGACATCCTGGAGCAACGAATCATCGACGAGGTAGTGACCGTCTCTAATGAGGAGGCTGGGGAAACGGCCAGGCGGCTGGCCAAGGAGGAGGGAATACTGGCAGGCATAAGCTGTGGTGCGGCCATGCACGCCGCCCTTCTTGTCGCTGCGAGGCCGGAGAATAGAGGGAAGCGTATAGTTGTTGTGCTGCCCGACTCGGGCGAGCGATACCTGAGCACTTGGCTTTTTGAGGACGTCTTCAAGTCGGCTGGACTGTTGTAGGCGGTGGTGGGCTCTGCCGGGCTACGGTCAGGGCCAAACGGCCTCAACAACGGTGCCGTCGGTTGTGATCCACGATGTCTGGGGGCGGGTGCCGTCATTACACAGGCAAGGAAACTCCAGTGTACCATCCTCGTCGAAGCGCTCGTGCTGCACCGAAGTGGTTCGACTATCGCTGCTGCCGCAAACCAGTCTGAGTTGTCCGTCCACCGCTACCTTGATGCCTTCGGCGGTCCGTAGGGTCAATCTGCAAAAGGAGCGTTGTGCTGTCGTGGCCTGAGCGTGAACGGGGGTCGTTTGGGATGCGTTGCCCCTGTAGAGGATGTCGGGAGCATCTGCCATAAGCCACCTGGCGACTCTCCTCTGCTCACCCGTCGACGGAGGATGAGATGCGAAATGCTGCTGGAGCAGGGGACGTGACACCTCCGGATCGCCTTTGGACAGCAGTACCAGTAGTTGGTCCCAAAGTGGTGGCGGAGCTGTAGTGAGCAGTGTAAAGATCTCCTTTTCCAGGCGAGAAGGCCCAACATGCTCAAGCGTCTCCAATATTGAAAGGAGGGTCAGCGGGTCCGCCGAATCCAGGTAGGTTCGCAGGGCTGGCGTTGCCCCGGTTGCCTTGCCATCCTTCATGGCGGCCAGAAGGCAGGACAACTCAGCGACATCGAGAGGCTTGGTGAAGGCATCCAAGAGGATGGGAGTACAGAGTTGGCTGACTGAACACGCTGCGTTGCAGACGGAGCACCTGTTCGACATCGCCCCAGCTCTCCCCAGACAGCTTGTCAGAAGGTCCAAAGTGTGTGGATGGCCCGATGAGGCAATTCCAAGCGCCACGGAGAATGTGGCTTCGCTGCCGTAGGAGGCGCACAAATCCGGAAGGCCATCGGGGAGCCTTCGAGCTACCCTGGCGACCACCACAGCCACAGCACCAGAATCACAGCGGCCCTCATCCAACATGGGCAGCAGCAAGGGGAGAGCCTCCGTTGCCCTCTCCACCACGGCCAATTCCAAAGAATTTCTGATACTTCTGGGGGTATTCTTCAGAGAGCACAACAGCTCGTTGAGAGCCACGGTGGCCTGAAGAGACTCAACCTCTGCAATGGCTTTGATGGCGGAATTTCGCTGCTCCTCGGCAAGAAGCTCGTTCTGGACGGATGCTATGTAGGGCTGAAGGTTGGCGGCCGCTTCGATACGGGATGACCCGTCGGCTGGCGGGGCGGCGTTGGCAGCGGAAACAGCCAGCGTTAAGAGTAGGAAGAGCAGAAGGGGCTGAGCGTGTTGGTCTGGCGTGAGTGAGACTGGGCGTTTCATGTGGGTCATGGCTCTTGCTCGTCCTTGTATCATATGGGGCGCATGGTCTTCTGCAGCGCACCAGCGGGCCCAAGAGCTGAGTGTTGCTTGCTCCGCAGCCTTAGTCAATGTTCTCATGGGTGGGGCACAACGTGGGGGGGGCGTGGGCAGGGAGCCACTGACTGTTTCACATTGCTGTTTGGGGGGGTGGGCTTCTATACTGGCGCCCCGGTTGGGAGGCAGCGATGAAGAGACGAATTACGATTGTAGGGGCTGGCAGCGCTTCGTTCGGTCTGTCGGCGGTGAAGGGGATACTGCAATGCCCGGAGTTGGCCGGAACGGAGTTGATGCTGCACGACATCGATGAGGGCGCTCTGGTTCGGATGGGGCGGTTTGCCGAGTTGTTGGCGAGGGCCAGCGGCGGCGACCGTTCGGTCTTGTGGAGCAGGTGCAGAGAGAAGGCTTTGGAGGGGGCCGAGGCCGTGGTCTTGTCGGTAGCTAGCCAGCGAGAGGAGTTGTGGGAGCGCGACAGGGCCTTTGCCCTGGAACTTGGCATCAACCACTATGCGGAGAACGGGGGGCCCGGAGCAATGTTCCATCTGGCGAGGAACCTGGGGTTGATAATGCCCATTGCCAGAGATATGGAGCGGATTTGTCCGGACGCATGGCTGTTGAATTACACTAACCCCGTTCCTCGTGTGGCCACTGCGCTAAAAAACTATACTAAAATTAAGTGGCTTGGCATTTGCCATCAGTTAGGGTTTGGCTACTACATGGCTGGAGTCCTGCTTTCGCGGGAGTTGGGCATTGAGTTGGGGCCCGACTACCTGTTCAGGTGGAGGGATGAGAATCTTGCGGAGCACGACCGCATCATGGATGAGGCCAGGGCGAAGTTGCAGATTCATGCTGCGGGGCTGAACCACTTCACATGGGCCTTGAAGATAGTTTCGAGGGAAACCGGGGAGGATCTTTACCCGCTTCTCCGGGAGCGTAACCGCAGCTTTGACGCTGGGTTCGAGCCACTGACCCGCTGGCTGTTTGAGGTGTTCGGGCTCTTGCCTATCCCCGGGGATTGCCATGTTGTGGAGTATCTGCCATACACGCATAATATTGCGCGGCGTTCTTGGGAGCGTTTTGATATTCAGATGTACGATTTTGTCTGGGCCACTGAGGTACGAAGGCGAAAGCAGGCTTGGGCTGAGCGTGTGGTAGAGTCTGGGGCCCTGGAGATGTTGGCCGAGGTTCGTTCCGAGCGTGCAGAGGAGCTAATTGCGGCCTTGTTCGGGAAGAAGGAGCTCTTGGACGAGGCGGTGGACGTGCTGAACGACGGGGCGATCTCCAATTTGCCGTCGGGGGCGGTGGTTGAGGTTCCGGTGGCCTTTAATGCCTCGGGCCCACACCCGGTGACGTGTGGCGCGTTGCCCGAGGCGATTGCGGAGTTATGTCGGCGACAGACGGTGGTGATGGAGTTGACGGCCCGGGGGCTTGTGGAGGGGGACCGCAGTTGCCTTCGACAGGCGCTGGCGCTGGATCCGATGATTGACGATCCGGAGTTGCCCGATCGTTTTCTTGACCACTACGCAGAACTTCTAAACAAAGGAGTGTGGTAGCCCATGCCTTTGCGCCCCTCCCCTACCCTGCCCTTGCGTTCCGGTTCCGCCGTTGAGTTGTTGGCCCCTGGGGGGAGCAAGGAGTCGGTGGAGGTTGCAATGGCCAGCGGGGCTGACGCTGTGTACGTGGGTGTAGGCAGCGCCAACGCCAGGGTCCGGGCGCAGAATTTCACGGTTGAGCATTTGCCGGAGTTGGTGCGCTATGTTCACTCGTTTGGGGCGAGGCTGCACATTCCACTGAACGTGCCGTTGACATTGGGCAACATTGACTCCACGCTGGACGTACTTTCTCGTGGTTACATCTTCGGTGCTGATGCGGTGATAGTGCGGGACGAGGCCTTGGTAAGGGCGGCGCGGGCTGTGGTGCCCGACATGCCGGTGCACATCAGCACGCAGGCCGGGGTTGCGTCGGTGAGTAGGGCCAGGCATTTCCAGGGTATTGGGGCCAGCCGGGTGATACTGCCAAGGGAGTTGAGCCGCGGGCACATTGCGGAGTTGCGAAGGGCTTTGCCGGGGCTGGAGCTTGAGGTGTTTCTGTTTGGGGCGATGTGTTTCGGCTTCTCCGGGGCGTGTCTCATGGGGGAAGCGGTTTCGGGGCGTTCGGGGAACTACGGTGGCTGCAGCCAGCCATGTCGTCTAGCCTACGTTTCTCCTGAGGGCCAGCGGGTTGGTCGTCCCTTCAGCATGCGGGATCTGGATCTGATTCCTCACATTCCTGAGTTGGTTGGGGCAGGGGTCTCTTCGTTGAAGATTGAGGGGAGGCTGAAGTCGCCGGCGTATGTTGGGTGTGTGGTCAGTTGGGCGAGGCGCGCTCTGGATGCCGGAGGGCTTTCGAAGGAGGAGTACTCTCAGTTTGACCGTGACATTTCGGTGCTCTATTCCAGACCTCGAGGACCGGGGTACTTTTCTGGAGAGAGCGACTGGAGCCGGCTGGTTGCGCCCAATTCTTCGGGGCATACGGGGTTGCCCGTGAGCGAGTGGCGTATGGTGAGTGACAGGGATGGGACGAGGCTGGGGCTTGTGCCGCCGGTGGACATTGGGCTTCGAGACGGTTTGTTGTTGCTTGTGAGGTCTGGCGGAGAGGTTGAAGAGCGTCCCTATTCCATCCCTGCGTTGTGGAGTGGCCGGGACAGGGGGTTGCCGTTGGCGCGGGCGGGTCGATATGTGGAGATTCCCCTGCCGGGGAGTTGGCAGGTTTCGGGGGTATCGGTGCACAGCAGCGACGCTGTCGCCAGTCGATACGGACGAGTGGACCGTGGGATGCGTCAGGTTGACGATCCCTTAGCTGATCTCGAGCCAGTGGTCTTTGAGGAGGTCCATGTTGCTTCCGGGTCGGTATGGCTCAGGGTTGGGTTCGGGAGGTATGTTCAGGAGAGCAGGCTTTCTTTGGGCGCTGTTCCTGCCACGGGACGTGGATTTGATGGAGAGATGGCGGCCCGCTATTTCGGGAGCCATTGCAAGTTCGACATTGAACCGGGTCTATACATCAACCCCAGCGAGTTGAAGGCTGTTCGAAGGCGGGTGGTTCAGGATTTCTGGGAGGGTGCATTGAGGGAGGCTGGGGTCTTGAAGGCTGGATTGAGGCGCCGTCTGGAAGAGGAGAACTGGAAGGAACCGATTCCTGACGGGCAGCTTGCTCTTGAGCATGCGGCTGCGCACTCCTGGGTGACGGGGTTTCCTCACGGGGAGGTGATTTCCGAGGGTGGGACGCGATTTGCCGTGCGCAGTAAGGGGGAGAGGACAGTAGTGGAGTGGATTCCAGAGAAGTAACCAGGCCGACGATTAATCTGCGCAGACATCCGGGGGGCCGAGCCAGCGAGAGGGCGGCTCTTGGCGGGCTGTGGGTTGTTCTCAGCGGTGAGGAACCAGGGCAGTTCTAACAGCTACTCTTCCACGATCTTTGTGGCCAGCACCTGGCGGTCTTTGTAGTAGCCGCAGGCGGGGCAGATGCGATGGGGCAACTTGGCAGCGCCGCACTTGGTGCAAGAGGATCGGCTCCTGACGGAGAGCTTCATGTTGGCAGACTTCCTGGTGTGGGTCTTTGAGTATGATTTTTTCTTTCTCGGGACGGCCATGGGATCCTCCTATTTGGCGCCAGAACGTTTACGTTCGAATTTCTCTCGCAGGAGCGCAACGGCATCGGCGAGAGGGATATGGTTGGCAGAACCATTGTCTGCCAAATCCGGGCCTTCACCACAGGTGCAGGCGGATTCGTTGAGGTCTTCCCCACAGCGAAGGCAGAGGCCTTTGCAGTCGGTGCGGCAAACGGGGAAGGGTGTTAGTGAGAGGACGACTGCATCGACGAAGGGGGCCTCGACGCTGAAGGTACGTCCTGCGTATGTGCAGAGGTCTTCGGGGGGCTGCTCTTCGAATTCGGGGTCGAACTTCATGCGGGCGTTGGATTCGGGGACGAAAACGACGCTGATGGAGCGTTCCATGGGCATTTCGAGGTTACGTGCGCAGCGGCCGCAATCGAACTGTACGGAAGCGGAGATTTTGCCCGTGACTTGCACGGTATCATCGGCAAGAATCGCGGTGAAGTTCACGACGCCTCCCTTCCGGGCTGCCTTGTAAGCAGCGGGAAGGAGCGCTGCGAGCCATCCCTCGGGGAGTTCACACTCCACGAGTAGCCCGGCAGCGGGTATCTCGTCGACGTGAACCAGGAATGGGTCGGGCCTCGGCATGGAGACTCCTTTCGTGAGCCAACCGATACGGGTGCGGGATACTAATGAAGGGGGGCAGATGTGTCAAGCTGATAAGTCGTCCCGTTGGTGAGGAGCTGAGCAAAACCACTGCTCACCGTTCCCGTTCTTAGCCTGGGACTGGGCGACCGGCTGGCCTAAACCACTGCTCGCCATTCTCGTCCCCCCCTCGACTCGTCCTTCGGCTGGCTCCCCTCGAAGGGCCTGAGGGGCCCCTCGGGGCCGTCGAAGGCGGGGTACACGGCTGCTGGGGGGATCGAGATATATGAGCAGCCGTGTAGGGTCACGGCAGTTGGCGGGATTGGAAGGGATATTCGCACCGAGTTGAGGCACTTTTGGTTGCCGGAGGGGCTTGCAGGGGCTATAGGAGGCACTTGTGGAGCGGTCCGGACGAACACTCAGGGGGATTCAGGCATGGATTTTGTTCATCTTCATTTGCACACACAGTTCAGCTTATTGGATGGAGCTATACGCCTTAACGATTTAATGAAGCGTTGCAAAGAGCTAGACTACGGTGCTGTGGCAATAACAGATCACGGGAACATGTTTGGGGCTCAGAAGTTTTTTAAGCTAGCTCAGAAAAATAAAGATCACAAGATCAAGCCTATTATCGGTTCCGAAGTATATGTTGCGCGTGGCAGCCGGTTAGATAAGCTGAAGGGGGAACGGCCATACCACCTTGTATTACTGGCGCGGGATATGGAGGGATACCGGAATCTTTCGCGATTGAGTTCTTTGGGGTCCTTGGAGGGGATGCATTATAAGCCGAGGGTAGACAGGGAGTTGCTGGGGAGGTATTCCAAGGGTTTGATTGCTTTGTCGGCGTGTCTGGCGGGGGAGGTACCGCAGCGCATTCTGGATGGGGACTTGGAGGCGGCGAGGCAGGCGGCGGTTGATCTGCGGGATTTGTTTGAACCGGGCTGTTTCTATCTGGAGGTTCAGAAGAACGGTTTAGCGGAGCAGGACAGGGTCAATAGTGAGGTTGCCAATCTATCGGAGTTGTTGGGTATTCCCATGGTAGCCACGGCTGACTGTCACTATCTGAGGCGAGAGGACAGTGAGGCGCACGACACGTTGTTGGCGATTCAGACGGGGACGGAGTTGGAGGATGGGGAGCGGCTGCAGCTTCAGAGCGACCAGTTCTATTTCAAGGGTAAGGATGAGATTTTTGAGCAGTTCCGGGAGTTTCCCAGTGCAATTGACAACACGGTAGTGATTGCCGAGAGGTGCAATGTTGATTTGGGGTTCAAGGGCTACCTTTTGCCGAAGTTTGGGGAGAACATAGAGGGAGGCAGCACAGAGATGCTGCGCACTGCGGCCTATGCGGGATTGGAGAGGCGTCTTGAGCGTCTGCGAAGGCGGGGTGAGATAGCGGCGAAGGACGACGAGTACAAGGAGCGTCTGGAGTACGAGTTGGGCATCATCACGGGGAAAGGGTTTTCGGACTATTTTTTGATTGTGGCCGATTTCATTGAGAAGGCGAAGGAGTTGGGGGTGCCGGTGGGGCCTGGGCGGGGTTCTGGAGCGGGGTCGTTGGTTGCCTACTCTGTGGGGATTACGGAGTTGGACCCTTTGAGGTTCAACCTTCTGTTCGAGCGATTTCTTTCGCCGAACCGGCCGGACATGCCGGATTTTGATATCGATTTTTGTCAGCGAAAGCGAGACAAGGTGCTCGACTACGTTAATACCAGGTATGGCTCGGACCACGTGAGTCAGATCATTACCTATGCCACTATTAATTCAAAGACGGCTATCCGCGACGTAGCTCGTAAGCTTAAGATACCGCGACCTGAGATTGATCGGATAGCCAAGTTGTTTCCTGACGGGCCTGCGGCGGCTGAGCGTACGATACCGGACATGATAGATGGTTGGACGGACAAGGAGTCAGGGGAGCGGATGCCAGGGGACGCCAAGATCAAGGAAGCGTCCGAGCTTGACGAGTTGCACAAGCAGTGGTTTAGAATTGCAATTTCCATAGAGAAGTTGAACAGGCAGCCTGGGGTACACGCTGCGGGGGTTGTGATTTCCAGTGAGCCTTTGCTGGACGTCATTCCTCTATATCGAATGAAGGATGGGGCAGTAGTTACTCAGTACTCTAAAGAGGAAGTTGAGGCAGTCGGACTGGTGAAGTTCGATTTTCTGGGTTTGAAGACTCTGACGGTGATCGAAGACTGTCTGAGTCTTATTAAGAAGAATGGTAAAGAGGTGCCGGTTCTTGAGGATCTGACGTTGGATCGCAAGGAGGTTTACGGGCTGATCACGTCGGGGGAGACAACGGGGGTGTTTCAGTTGGAAAGTCCGGGGTTCCGGACGTTATTGCGCCGGTTGGCACCGGACCGGTTTGGGGATATTGTGGCTGTACTGGCTTTGTACCGTCCTGGGCCATTGAAGGGCGGGATGGTTGACGACTTCATCAAGCGGAAGCGGGGACAGGTTCCTGTGGAGTACCCGCACGAGAGTTTGCGGGAGGCGTTGTCGGAGACCTACGGGATCATTGTTTACCAGGAGCAGGTGATGCGCATTGTGAGCGTCATTGCCGGCTTCAGCCTCTCCAAGGCCGACGAATTCCGTAAGGTGATTTCGAAGAAGAAGAAGGATTTGATTCCGCAGTTTCACAAGGACTTCATTGAGGGGGGTAAGGCCAACGGTCACTCTGAGGCGTTTCTGGAGAGTTTGTTTACGACGATTGAGAAGTTTGCAGAATACGGCTTCAACAAATCTCACTCT
>Ga0302238_1001861_pt1 | contig 16041 bp, 16 predicted proteins | sample AAG_UR_Asn_MG_FD_193527 | JGI IMG/M metagenome (GOLD analysis project Ga0302238, IMG submission 193527) | Enriched activated sludge microbial communities from anaerobic digester in WTTP, New Holstein, Wisconsin, United States - AAG_UR_Asn | ecosystem: Engineered > Bioreactor > Anaerobic >...
TTAATTGGACTCCTGGTACTGGTTCTACTAATACCCTGATAGTAAGGAAACAAGGTTCTATTCCATCAAATAGAGAAGATGGAACAACTATCTATGAAGACAATGGTAATGCCTTCATAGACACAGGGCTTATTGATAACACTGAGTACTGTTATGCCCTGTATGCTACTGACAATATTGAATACACTGAGCCACTGACAGGGTGTCAGAGTACTCAAACCATTACCGGACTTGTCTCTCACTGGAAGTTTGATGAAGGAACAGGTACTACTGCTTACGACTCAGCAGGAACCAATCACGGAACTCTTGTCAATAGCCCTGTTTGGAAAACTGAAGTTGATTGCATCTCAGGTGGATGTCTGCAGTTTGATGGAAGTAATGATTATGTGAATGTAGGCAATAAAACTAGTCTTAATCCGGAGTCTGGGCAGTTTACAGTTAGTGCCTGGGTAAGGATTAATCAAGTCGTGTCAGATACGGGTATGGTATTATCGAAAGGTAATTCTGGTAAGTTAGGTTATGGTTTGTGGTATAATCCAAATGGGTCAATAAATTCAGATTATTGCAATGGAAGCGTTAGAGGTAGTACCACCTATGGAACAGGGTATAATGATGATGGTTGGCATTTTTTAGTGTCTGTAAGAGGGAATGACTTTAAGACATATATTTATTTAGATGGGTTTTATACAGGTTCTTATAGTCAGGTTTCGTCAGGAAGTATTTCACCTTCAAATAGTTTTTATATTGGACAGAATTTAAATTCATTGCAAAGGTTTAAGGGGCATGTTGATGATGTTAGGGTTTATAATCGGGCTTTGAGTAATGAGGAGATTTTTGCATTATATTCAATCGGAATTCATAGTTATAGTATTAGCCATGGATCTTGTGGTGATTCTGATGGGGCGAATTTCTTAGTAGCACCTATTGAAGGATTATGTGCACATGGCACTCCTAGTGCTGTTTCAGGTGTAGGTCCTTGGACATGGATGTGTACAGGGACTTCAGCTTCGGTAACATGTTCTGCGAATAAGTCAGTTGATGGAGAATGCGGTACAGCTAATAAAGAGTTTTACGCTACGGTGGCAGGTTATGGATCGAATACTTTTTGTTCAGTCGGTTCTCCTTCTCCCTCATCTCCAACATTCCCTACATCAGGTAGTCCAGCATCTTGGCAGTGTAGTGGAGTTAATGGAGGTAATGCTGTTACATGTACCGCAAGTAAGGCATCTTCGGTTTGTGTTTCAGGAGGGGGGCTTACTTGTATTGAAACAGTAGATGGGGCATATACAGTTAACAAGTACACTACTACAAATGGAACTATAACAGGTAATACTAGCTGGATTCCTCCTACTGGTGTCAGTCAGATTGCTTTATTAGCAATAGGTGGTGGAGGCGGAGGAGGTAATACTGGAGCAGGAGGAGGAGCAGGAGGGTATTTATATAACGCATCTTTATCAATAAATCATACAAGTTACAACGTTACTGTTGGTGCTGGAGGATTAGGCGGAGCAGCTACTGGAGATAGCGGATACAAGGGAAGTGATTCATCTTTCGGAGCTATCGTGGCGGAAGGAGGAGGATTTGGCCCATCTCATTATGGTAATGGTGGAAATGGAGGCTGCGGAGGTGGGGCAGGCATGACAAATGCAACTGGAAGTGTTCCTATTCCTGGTACAGGGTCACAGGGGTACCCAGGTGGTGCCGGATATTATAATTCTGAATTCAAAGGCAATAACGGAGGTGGAGGAGGGGCTGGAGGTCCAGGAGTCGCAGCAGGCGATGCTTCTAATAGTGGAGATGGTGGTCCTGGATTAGCTAACTCTATAACAGGAACATCTATATATTACGCAGGAGGAGGTGGGGGAGGAGACGTGGCCAACGGGTCTGCTTCTGTAGGTGGATTAGGCGGGGGAGGAAATTCTAATTTTAATGCAGCAGGTTCCAATGGTACAGACGGATTAGGCGGCGGAGGAGCTGGGGGAGGATATACTGGAGGCACTTACTTTAACGGAGGGAACGGGGGCTCTGGCGTAGTCATTATACGTTATCTTACTCCTTAATAGTATTTAAAGAATCATAATTGACTGCAAATAATTTATGAGGTTAACACACGAGGAATTTGAAAAGATAGTAAAGAAAGGGATAGCAGCTATTCCTGATAGATTCTTGGTGTTAATTGATAATGTAGCTATTGTAATAGAGGATAATCCTAGTCCAGCAGAGAAGAAAGAGCTAAGATTAAGAAAAGGTTATTCCTTGTTCGGTTTATACGAAGGGGTTCCAAGAACGCGGAGATGGGGGTATGGGCAGATTTTGCCAGATAAGATTACTATTTTTAAGAATCAGATTGAAAGTCATGCCAATACCTTAGAAGATATTGAAAGGATTGTAAAAGAGACAGTCTGGCACGAAATCGCTCATCATTTTGGTATGGACGAGAAACAGGTAAGAGAGGTAGAGAAAAGGAGAAAATAAAGAAGCACTTATGTGCTTTAAAAATAAGGATTTATTTTCGACTTCTTGCCAGACCAGCTCTTCATGGAGTCTGAGCGATATATTGATGATTCCTAGATCATCAATGATTTCGGCTTGTTCCTCAAGGAGCTCCTTGACTTGCCTCGCATGGAATTGGTAAATCCTGTTAAAGATTTCCTGGCTCATCAAATCCCGCGATTCAATAATTTCCCAAGTCTTTTTCTCAAAGTATTGAAGTTGATACTTCAGATGCTCTAGATAGTTCATATCTCGTGCCCTTTGTTCTATTAACCAAATACTTTGTTTAATCATTGTCATGTTGATGACCTCCTATGCTTTAATTATAAAATATTAGTATAATTAATCAATAGCTTAAACTTAAATTCTAATCCAAAGTGCAACATTTAAGATTGTCCATGGAAAACCTCATTTGGGGTTAAATATCCAAGTCTTTTTCTAGGGCGGTTATTCAGTAACCGCTCTACTTTTTTGACTTGCCTTTCGGTAATGTTATCAAACAACATTCCTTTTGGGAAGAACTGCTTAATTAGTCCATTGCAGTTTTCATTACACCCTCTTTCCCAAAAATGATAGGCATTAGCAAAGTAAACATCTATCTTGGCCTCTTTCATATTCAGCATTCTCAGGACCATTATCATAAGTTACAGTATGCTTTTTGCTTCTTGGAATAGTCTTGAACATGGATACTGTTTCTTTCTTCATCTCTTCCGCTGTCTTGTTCTTCATTAATCTTATCTTCACAAGACCACTCTTTCTCTCTAGGTGGGTTAGTAATACTGGTCCTTTCTTATCTTTACCCCACACAGTATCTCCTTCCCAGTCTCCAATCCTTTCCCTTGTTTCAACAATACTAGGACGAAGGGATATGTTCTTCTTCTTTTCTAGTTCTTTTCTTTGTTTTATACGTATATTCGTACCTCTTCTTCTACGGTATTTACCTTTCTGGCAGCGCAAGAACTTAACTAAGTCTTGTCTCTTTTCATAGATAAAGTTATATATACTGTCTTTTCCTATATATATCTTTTCATCTTTTAGCCTACCACTGATTTCTTCTGGGCTTAGGTAACTATTAATCTTGTTGATTATTGTCTTCCTGAGCTTAGAATCATTGTCTATCTTTCTGAATCTCTGATTCGCCTTTATTCTTCTCTCCTTGGTTTTCTTTTTAGCTACTTTTGCATTATATATACCATCCTCACTATTCCTCTTCTTTTCCCTCCAGATTGTAGTACGATCCTTATTAAGTAATAGTGCTATATCTTTCTGCTTTACCTTAGCTCTTGATAATACAGATAGCTCATTTCTCTGAATTGGTGTAATATAGGACATCTCATTTGTGATTTATTTTTATTGATACTAAAAATATTATACCACAAAGAGGTGTCCTTTTGATTTACCTAGAATGTTGCACTTCGGAGTAGAATGCAGCTAGATGTTGTTGACATATTTCTAAAATGTTTTAATCTTAAATAAGTACATAAGGTGGTTATTATGGAAAAGAATGAAGTCGTATCAACCGCTATAGAGATGATTGACGGACTAGTCATATTTATGGATGAGGATTATTCCAAAGTTCCAAAAGTATCGCAATTCCGAAATAATCTCTTGAAGTATAGAGATCAGATTGTTTCCTGTGGGGACAGTGATAAGGTTAATTATCTGGTTAGGAAGATGATCTTTGAGATTGAACAGTTTAATATCTGGCTCAAGGTAGATTCTATCGTTAAAGACCTCAGAAAAAAAGGCATTTAGCCTTTTTTAATTGACTATAATCCCAAGCAATGGTATTTTTATTATATGTTGACTAAAACCCAATTCCTATACTATTTACAATGTCCCAAGTATCTTTGGCTGTATAAGAACAGAAAAGATCTCTTGGAAGCTGAAGAAGATATTGGATATAAGCAAGCTCAAGGAGAAAACGTCGAGTACTGGGCATACCAAGATTATCCAGATGCGATTGATTGCAAGACTGAAGGAGATATCTTTACCGATATAAATAATACCAAGAATATAATCAGTTCTTCGCCTCAAGCCGTTATCCAGTCTAGTTTCTTTGACGGAGAACTATTCTGTAGGAACGATCTCCTAGTCCGAATCTCTGAGGATGAATGGAATCTTATCGAGGTTAAGGCCACTACCAAAGTAGAAGATATTCATATTATAGACTTGGCTTTCCAGAAGCAATGCCTGTCTTCTTGTGGTATAAATATCAATAAAATATATGTCTATCACGTCAATAACAAATATGTTAGAAAGGGTGAAATTAATCCAGAGGAATTAATCTCTAAAGAAGATGTGACTGACAGGGTTAATTTCATCGAGATGTCCACCAGGCAGAAGATTAAGGATGCTCTGGAGTTTATGAAAGCATATAATGATGAACCTGCAGTAGATATCGTTAAACAATGCTTTAATCCTTATGATTGCGGATTTATTAATTACTGTTGGAAAAATGTTCCAGAGCACTCTGTTTATGACTTATCCCTAAAAGAATCAGACCTAAGGAATCTTGTTAAGCAAGGGAATCTTGGGATAGAAGATATTCCTTTCAATATTATTACCAGAGAGAATAAGAAGGCATATTATCAGGCGTATAAAATAGGTAAGCCAATTATCGACACCTATGGCATTGAAGAAGAGTTATCTAACATCTCTTATCCTGCCTATTTCCTTGACTACGAAAGTTATTCACCAGCTGTCCCTTTGTTCGATAAGTTTCATCCTTATCAGCAGATGGTCTTCCAGTATTCCTTGCATCGAAAGGAATCTCCTGACGCTCCTTTAGAGCATTTCGAATTCCTATCCGATAACTGGATTAATCCATTACCTAGCTTACTAGAAAGACTTATTTCTGATCTTAGAGAAAATGGTACTATTATCGTTTGGAATGAGTCCTTTGAGAAATCTAGGAACAAAGAAATGGGCGAAATGTATCCAAAGCAAAGAGAAGCACTTAAATTAATCAATGGCCGTATCTATGATTTAGGAACAGCTTTTAAAAAGAATTATTATGTTCATAAAGATTTTAAAGGAAGTTGGTCCATTAAGGCTGTTCTTCCTGTCTTGATTCCAGAGTTAAGCTATAAAGAGCTTAATATTCAAGGAGGTAGTCAGGCCTCTGAGTCCTATAGGGAGCTCATCGATCCTAGTATTTCTCCAGAAAAGAAAGAATCCCTGAAATGTGACATGTTAAAATACTGTGAGTTAGATACCTTGGCCATGGTTAGAATTCTGGAGGCAATGGAAGAGATAATAAGAAAAAGGCCTTAACGGGCCTTCTGTTTCTTCTTTTTCTTGGTAGGAGGAGGGTTGCTTACAACGAATCCATTATGTTCTGGACATTCGAAGTCAAGACATTTCCAGCATTCCTGCTCACAGTCGATTTCTTTCATAGTTGCTAGAAAAATCATATATCAATAAAAGTAAGCTGTAAATAGATGGGAAAAGATAATTATACAAGACCAATCGTAGAACTGTCTCATGAGGGAGAGCAGGTTTTAAGATTAATGGAAGAGACTAGATATAATATCTTTTTAACTGGTAGAGCTGGTACAGGTAAATCTACTCTTCTTCGTTATTTTAAAGCCACTACCTCAAAGAATATTGCAGTCTTGGCTCCCACCGGAGTCGCTGCTATTAATATCCAAGGACAGACTATTCATTCTTTTTTCAAGTTTAAGGCAGGGGTAACTATTGATGATGTCGTCAAGAAGAGTAGTATTATATACAAAAACCTCGATACTTTAGTTATTGACGAGATATCCATGGTTAGGGCTGATCTCCTTGACTGTATTGATAAGTTTATGAGGATTAATGGTAAAGAAAAAGACAAGCCTTTTGGTGGAGTTCAACTTATCGTAATCGGAGACTTATATCAATTACCTCCTGTTGTTTCCAGAGGAGAAGGATTTATTTTCGATGGTATTTATACTGGTCCATACTTTTTTAATTCTCATTGTTTTGAGGAAGCTGACTTTTTGATGATTGAACTGAATGAAGTTTATAGGCAGAGCGAAAAGGATTTTATCGGTATTCTAGATGGCATAAGAAGTAATAGAATTAGCAGTTCTCAGCTTAGTCATCTTAATAGCAGGGTTGTGACTAATGAAACAATTGATGATAATCGTGCTATTTATTTAGTTTCTACAAATTTCATGGCAGATCATATTAATCAGCAGAAGCTTGACCTCATTAAGGATAAGGAGAGGAAGTTTTCGGGTTTTGTCTCAGGAAGCTTTAATGAGAAAGATCTTCCGACTAAGAAGGAACTTGTTTTAAAAAAAGGAGCTCAGGTAATGCTTCTTAATAATGACCAGAAGAGGAGGTGGGTTAATGGAGACATAGGTAAGGTTACTCATATGGAAAAGGATTATATAGAGATAGAGTTAGAGGGTGGAAGAGTAGAAGAAGTTGAGCGATATTCTTGGGAGAAATATTCCTTCATATATGATGAGGATGAAGATAGAATCAAGTCAGAAGTATCTGGTAATTTCAATCAATTTCCTGTCAGGCTTGCGTGGGCAGTTACTATCCATAAAGGACAGGGAAAGACTTATGACAAGGTTATTATTGATTTCGGAAGTGGAACTTTTGCCTCAGGGCAAGCTTATGTAGCTCTTAGTCGATGTCGGAGCCTAGATGGGCTATTTCTCAAGCACCCTATTGTTAGAAATCATATCATCATGGACGAAACCATTGTTGATTTCATGGATTATTATCCTCGTTTAGACCTCAGGGAGCTCAATGATTAACAGTGGATAATTTTTCTTTAAAGATTGTTGATAATCAGCTATTATATTTATATATGCAAAACCAAAAGGCATTTACATTACTAGAAATAATTCTTGTTGTTGCCGCTATCGTCATTTTAGCAGGTATCGTTATTATAGCTATTAATCCTGCTAAACAAATGGCTGATTTCCGAGACTCTCAAAGAACTTTAGATATTGGGGAGATTAATAAGGCCCTGACTCTTTATCAAATCGATCATAAGGGAATTTTTCCAGTTACTTTTCCGACTGACCTAATAGAGATATGTGATACGTGGGATAAGACTTTTGATGAAGTTCTGGCTTCTGATTGCGATGGTTATCTTAATCTCTCTTTCCTGGTTCCTACATATCTAGTCGCTATTCCTAGAGATCCTAGCCTTACTTCGTCTTACTTGCCTATTATAGAAAATGCTTATGCTGCTCTTGGGGGAACCAAGTACAAGGTATTTATTAGGAATAACCGTTTCGTTTTTTGGGCAGAAGATTCTGAAACCAAGACTGTTCTTTTAAATATTGAAGAAAGTGAGTTAGCAAGACTAGTAGATGAGAGTGAAGATGGTGAAGGGGGTGAGGATGAAGATGAGGACGAAGAAGAAGTTGCAGACGGATTAGTCGATACCTTGTCATATAATGGAAATGATTATCCTATTGTTAAGATTGGAGATCAGTATTGGTTTGCTAGGAATCTAAATACTGCCTACTACAGGAACGGAGATGAAGTTCTACATGTCCATGGTAACCCTCATTGGTATGAATGGGATAACTTAGTAGGGAAATGGTCTTATCTTAATAATGGTAATGGAGACAATAATCTATACTTTGGAAGGCTGTATAACTGGTACGCTATTTCAGATGCGAGAGGGCTCTGTCCATCTGGGTGGCATATTCCGACGATTACTGACTGGAATACCCTAGAGGCATATGTTGGAGAGGAAGCAGGAAAGAAGCTAAAGGCCTCTAGTGCCGATAATCATTCTTGGGACGGTACTAATGCTTTTTATTTCTCAGCCTTGCCTGGGGGTATTCGTTGGATTGGGGGATCATTCTCTTCATGGGGAACTACTTACTTCTGGTCAAGTGATGTTAGTGGGGAGGTTATTCCGACTAGGCAACTATCTTCTTGGAATGATTCATTTATTCATCTAACTAATCAGAAATCAGAGGGGCTCTCTGTAAGATGTATTAAGGATTAAATTTGACAAAAATAAATACCTGTAATAATATATGAACATATGAATTCCGTAAGACTAAATTGCAAATTGTTCTGCTTGTTTATTATTAACTCCCAAAGTTGAGAGTAATTTGCTGTTTAGTTTTCGCAGAGCTCTCAACGATTGTTGGGAGCTTTTCTTTATTATAATCATCCATTAATTAAATGTCATCAAATAAATCCATAAAATTGTTCTGCTTGTTTATTATCATTAACTCCTAAGGTTGAGAGTAATTTGCGTTGATTTTGCAGAGCTCTCAACGATTGTTGGGAGCTTTTCTTATTCACCCCGGAAAGAGCTTGATATTATATCCAGCTTTTCCCGGGCCGAATAATGTGCCCATGATTAGCTCTTTGAAAGGTGGTAAAAATGTATTACATTACCAAGACTACTGAACTCGCGAACGCGATACGAGAAAGAAAGGAACGAAGCGAACAAATTAGTAAGAGGATAGATGACTGGGTTTATTCCGAATGGGGTATTCCTGGATTCAGCGACATGACGTCGACTCTTGCTCCCAATCAGAATCACGATGGAACATATGGAGTTTTGTGCAGGCAGTTAGCTACTATTCGAATTGAGGAAGTTAGTTTCTATATGACTTGTCAGTCTCTAGGATTAAAGCCGATGAACATTACTTATGTTGACGATGTCTTTAATACTAGGAATAAGGATAAGGTACATCTAATCAAACTTCCCTGGATTAAGAAGCATTCTAAGAATGGTGATCCAATAGTGGAATATGAAAAGATTGCCAGATTCCCTTCGGCAGGTACTGTGCTGAGTAGTATTTCGATTGATGGCAACGGGACTAATCTTCCTAAGTATCATCGAAATCTCCGCATGGCTACATTTGGTAACGACTGTCCTGAAGAGGTGGATATAGGAAAGGCATTTAAAGTCTATCTATCTGCCGCAGAGAATAAGCCGTTCTATGTCTATGAGAACATTGATGGTCATGAGGTTAAGGTTCCGTCTGCAGAGTCTTCTCTGATAGATGCTAGACCTCCGGCTGAATGGTATTATCCATTGTATTTACTCAGTTTCATGACTGGAAACATGGTTCTATTCGAAACCTACGAGAATCCAGAAGGAGAAGTAGGTAAGATTAGGGAGCATTTCCAGCATACCATGGATATTATCATGGAAGGAACAGGCCTTTATCCTTTGGTAGTAGAAATTCCTCCACTGAAGTTACCGATGATGTACATCAATCAAGCGATGATTGGACGTGATTGGAAATCACAAATCTTGGATCCACCGCAGAATGGTGGTAAAATCATTAATATGTTTAATGACTTTGCCTCCCAAGCCATAGCCTTGAGAAAGGATAATTAATTCCTTTCTCAAGGCTCTTACTTTAATCAATATTTCAAAATTAAGAATATGGAAAAATTTAATAAAATAGAATTTGTCAGTAAGCTTATTTCCTTAGGAGAGAGACAAGGAGAAAAAGAATCAGAAGCAGCAGATATTATTATTAATACTTTAGGAGAGGCTGGACATGAATGCACTGTCCAAGAATTTAAAACTACTATTCCTCAAGCTAAAGAATGTCATCTTTCTGCTGATAAATTAGATATAAAATGCAAAGCAACAGCTTTCGTTTCGGGAGATATTAATGGTAAATCAGATATCGTCAGTTCTTTAATTCCTTCAAGGTACTTGATTGAGTATTCTAACATCAACTTTAATCCATTAGCTGGGGCAATATCCAAAAGTAATTACTATTTTGCTCCGTCTATGGCCGTAGATAATGAAGGACTAAAAAGCATACTTGAAGCAAAAGATGTTGCAGGTAAAGTGGAGATTATCGCTAAAGAGCATATATCAAAGAATATCCTTGTCGGAGATATTACTCATCCGCGTCGTATATATATCGCTCATTATGACTCAGTGGAAAAAGGAGCGACCGATAATGCCTCTGGTGTGGCTGTCTTGATGGATATGATTATTAGTGGAAAATGTAATGAGCGTGACTTGATTATTTTTTCAGGAAATGAAGAACTTTCTTATAATAAACCCACTTATTGGGGTGAAGGTTTTCGTGCTTTTGAAGCAGAATATATGGGCATTATGGAGGAAGCTGATAAGATAATTATAGTTGATTGTGTTGGCAATGGAAAAACAATAGTTTCAGAGGATAATCACATCAAATACCTTGCTTTTCCGATTAATAACCTTGAGTATTTTCAGTCTAAGATAATTGTCGTTCATGGTGATATGGACAAGGTGATGAAAGTTTATCATTCGGAGGATGATGATATTAATCAACTAGATGAGTTGTTTATGGATGAGGCGGTTGATGTGGTTCATGGTATTGACTTGATATAATAAATATTTTACCATATTGATATGGTGTGCCAATGGGAAGGCAAGAAGGCAGAAGGAAGACCTCCTCAGATTAGTAAACCTCCTAGGATTCCTGAGGGGCAGCGCATCAGTAAAAAAGAGTTACTTGAAATGCGTAAAATGGTCTCTGCCTGCCATGAGCAATCCAATTCGTTCTTTGAAAAGGATTGGACTCCAGAAGAGTTTATAAATTTTCTGGAGGATATTTATTCAGAGGTTGATACTTTATCTTTCTGGATAAAAACTCAGATAAATTATCTGAGAATTATAAGAGGTGAAGAGCCTCTTTAATTTTTTGAGGTTCCCAATAATAGAAATATATGTTACTCTCCATAGAGTAATAATCAAATAAATATATAAATGGCAGGAGAAGTTATAATCAGATTTGATAAGGTGTCTTATGAATACGATAAGAAGCTGATTCTTGATTCAGCTGATTTTTCTATTAGGCGAGGGTCAAAGGTTACTTTGATGGGGCAGAATGGAGCAGGCAAGAGTACGATTTTTCAATTAATTACCAATACTTTAAAACCTGAATCAGGAAAGATTCATATTGCTCCTGGTCTTAGGATAGCAATGGCTAAGCAGGTAATTCCTCGAGACCAGCTTAATCTAACCGTTCGAGAGTATTTCGAGAAATGCTTCGATAAAAAGATTTATGATATCGATCCTCGTATTGACTCAGTCTTAGAAGTAGTGAATCTTCACGCTCCGAAAGACAGGATTCTTAAATCATTTTCTGGTGGACAGCAAGCTAGGTTATTATTAGCCTCTGCTCTAATACAAGATGCAGATGTTTTATTATTAGATGAACCTACTAATAATCTCGATAAAGCTGGTATTGATCACTTGAGAAGCTTTATCATGTCTTCCGAGAAGACCTGTGTCGTAATTTCCCATGATGCAGAATTCTTAAACTCTTTTACTGAGGCTTTAGTTTATCTTGATGTCTTTACTCGCAAGACTGAGCAATATGTAGGAAATTATTATGATGCCGTGGCAGAGATATCAGCTAGAGTCAAGAAAGAGGGAATGAAAAATGCTCAATTAAGTAAAGCAATAGAAGAGAATAAGAATAAGGCAAACTTCTTCGCTTGCAAAGGAGGTCAGATGAGGTTGGTGGCTAAAAGGATGAGAGATAAAGCAGAGGAAATGGAAGATAGTAAGGTTGATGTCCGTAGGGAAGACAAAGTTATTAAATCATTTAATATACCTATTCAGGAAGGTGTTGGAGGAGAAATCATGTACATCTCTTCTCTGTCAATTATGAAAGGTCATAAGCCTGTGAATAAGAGGGTTAATATCTCTTTGAGGAAGAATGAGCATTTACTTCTATCTGGTCCAAACGGAATAGGTAAGAGTACTCTCCTCGAATCTTTGGCTACTGGTAAGGCTAAGGGGGCGGCAGTTTCTGATGGAGTTGTTATAGGTTATTATCGTCAGGATTTCTCTAATCTTGACTTTGATGAAACTGTTTTTAAATCCTTGCTCTCTGTTGCCAAAGATGTGAACGAAGAGAAGATGCGTTCTATTGCTGCTGGATTCCTTATTAGTGGAGAGTTAATGAGAAACAAAGTCAGCAGTCTTTCGGAAGGGCAGAAAGGATTACTCTCCTTCGCTAGATTGGTCTTGCAAAAACCTGGATTACTAATTCTTGATGAGCCAACTAATCATATTAATTTCAGGCACATACCAGTTATTGCCGAAGCTCTAAGTCGCTATGAGGGCGCGATGATAGTCGTCAGTCATGTTCCCGATTTCGTTAAAAAAATCAGGATAGATGAGATACTAGACCTTGAACGATTATCTTAGTGGATTATCTTTATTGACTGCCATCTTTTCAAATGTCATAAGGTAATCAGTACTTAGGAGTATTAAGATGATAGATACGAAGATTTACTTAATCCAATCCCTTTGTGGAATAGGATTTGATAAGAAGAAGATGGCCCACTGGGAAAAGGTCAATAATGCTTCCAGGGAGCATCAGCCGCTTGCCAATGTTTGGCAGTTCGATACGAAGGGAAAATAATTTCCCTTCTTCTTTTATTTCTGCTATAATCCACCCATATGGAAGAAGTAGTGTTTACTGAAGAAGATAAAGAGAAAGTAATGGCTGCTTTTGCTACAAGGAAGCCAGTTGTTTTACCGACTGATACTATATATGGAATCGTTGCTCCAGCAAAAGATAAAAAAGCAGTCTTAAGTTTATATTCTCTTAGGCAGAGAGATTTGGAAAAACCTTTCATCATCCTCATATCTTCAGTTCAGGAAATCACTTTATTCGGTATTAATCTTAGTCAGACAGAAAGCGCTTATTTGGAGAGATTATGGCCTAATAAAGTGACAGTTATATTGAAATGTATAAATCCTAACTTTCATTACTTGCACAGAGGAACAGAATCTCTAGCATTCAGGGTTCCTGACAATCCCTCATTAGTAGAGCTAATTAATGCAATAGGGCCTATTGTCGCTCCAAGTGCTAATATTGCAGGGATGCCAGAGGCAAAGAACATTGAAGAAGCGATTAAGTATTTTGGGAATCAGGCAGAATACATAGATAAAGGAATTATCGATAATCACCCTTCGACTATTATCTCCTTAGTCGACGGATTAAAAATAATAAGACAAGGAGGTATTAAAATAAATAAGGATGAATATTTTAGACCCAGTATCAATAATTGAAACAGCAGGATATGTTGGATTGGCTTCAGTTATCTTTGCTGAGACAGGTGTCTTATTAGGGTTTTTCCTTCCAGGAGATAGTCTTTTATTCACTGCTGGATTCTTGGCCTCTACAGGGCTATTGGATATAAAGGTCATTATTATTATTTGTTTTGTCGCGGCAGTAATCGGTGATTCATTCGGATACCACCTTGGAAAAAAATATGGGCATAAAGTATTTAATAAGACCGACTCTTTTTTCCTAGACAGAAAATATATTAAGAAAACGGAATGGTATTATGAGAAGTATGGAGGTGAAACTATTATTATGGCCAGATTTATTCCAATCATCAGGACAATTGCTCCTGTTATGGCTGGGGTCGGAAAAGTACCTTATAAGAAATTCTTCTCATATAATATTATCGGTGGCTTAATCTGGACCGTTCTTCTACCTCTCATGGGTTACTATTTTGGCAAGATAATTCCTGATGCAGATAAGATTATACTACCAGTAGTATTTATTATTATTGTAATTTCCTTCCTTCCGCCCATCGTCTCCTTATTGAAGGAAAAGGAAAATCGCGATAAGATAAGGCGTATGATAATAAAAGTAATTAAGAAGAAATAAAGATGTATCAAGTAGTTATTATTAGGCATGGGCAAAGTGAGTGGAACTCTAAGAATATTTTTACCGGCTGGACCGATGTCGGTTTATCAGAACAAGGTATTGAAGAAGCAAAGCAGTCAGGAATTAAGTTAAGAGAAAAAGGATTCTCTTTTGACTTAGCTTTTACTTCATATTTAAAAAGAGCTAAAGATACTTTATCAATAGTTTTAGAACAATTGAGCTTGGATGTACCTGTTAGTTATTCATGGAGATTGAACGAAAGGCATTATGGAGCTTTGCAGGGAATGAATAAGGATGAAATTAAACAAAAGTACGGAGAAGAGCAATTTGTCAAATGGAGAAGAGGGTATTCTGATTGTCCTCCTGCAGTAGAGAAAGAGGATTCTCGATATCCAGGACATGATCCAATGTATGCAGAATTGTCCGAGGAAGAGCTTCCTTTGACCGAAAGTTTAGAGAAAACCGAGAAGAGAGTCCTTCCGTATTGGGAGAACGAGATAATTCCTCAGATAAAAGTTGGTAAAAAAGTTATTATTTCAGCTCACGGAAACAGTATCCGTGCACTTATTCGTATTATCGATAATCTTACTCCAGAAGAGATAGAGAAGACAGAAGTTCCTACTGGTAAACCTTTGATTTATGAATTTGATGAGAATATGAATCCAGTAAATAAGTATTATCTAGATTAGAGATTAGCTTCCTCAAAAGGGAAGCTTTTTATTATTTGCAAATATTTTCTTCTTTATGGTAATATGTATTATATGAAACGCGCCTTCACCCTCATCGAACTCCTAGTCATCATCGCCATCATAGCCATCCTGGCCGCTTTCATCATCTCTAACCTAGGCAGTTCTCGTAGTTTAGCTCAGGACGCAGTTAGAAAGAACGATATCTCTAATCTATACAAAAGCATAGTAGGGAAGAATGCCTTATCAGAGTCCTCTTATCCTGATATCGTCTCTACTATAGAACCAGGAAAGACTAATAGTAATCTCCAGTCATTCATAGATCAATTCCTCAAGACTACTCCTTATGACCCTAATCCTACTAAAGCCTATCTATACAAGGGTAATGGGGGCCGTCCCACAACTCTCATCAGCTAAAGATGAGAGTTCTTTTTTTGTACACAGAAAAAGACCCACGCTTTAAGCATGAGTCATTTTCTTTAGGTTATGGGCTATTGAAATTAGTAACCATTCTGTATTCACTCCTTTTAATCCTCTAAGATTGAAAGTAGTGAATTTAAGATTCTTCTTGATATTAGCAAAGACTCCTTCAGCGTCATGCATCCGGTGTTTGTATATTTGCTTGCCTTGCTTAGTTGATAGTTTTTCTTTTTGCTTCTTTGTGTGCCTTTGCCATTCGAAAGAAATGGACATGTAGTGTTTCTTACCTACTTCATCCGTATTCTCATAGATCATCCTATAGACATTATTACTTTGGTCCCTTGGCCCAGAAGATATCTCTTTCTTATCTTTTTTCCTAACCACATTTTGTTTAAAGCGATATACCTTTCCTTCTTTGTCTGTGTAAGTATTATTATCCTTGTCATACACATAACCTGATAAGTCTTTTGGTTTCTGAAAAGCAGGAATGTATGCATCAATCTCATTCTCTTCACAGAAAGAATAATTATCAGCAGAAGAGTATCCTTTATCTGCTAGTAATTTCTTAGGTAATCGTAATAATTCCTTCATCTTATTCATTGAAGGAATTAAGGTTTTTAAGTCATTCTGATCAGTAGAAATATAGCTATTAATTATGATACCATTCTCGGTAATGTTCTGGATATTGTATCCATTAGCATAATCCTTCTTTTTCATTTTCATTAGCTTACTATCAGGATCAGTAGTATTGATTCTGGTATCTTCATCAGGAGAAATAGATGATACCAGTTTTAACCTATTCTCTTCCTCTA
>Ga0302238_1001865_pt1 | contig 16030 bp, 13 predicted proteins | sample AAG_UR_Asn_MG_FD_193527 | JGI IMG/M metagenome (GOLD analysis project Ga0302238, IMG submission 193527) | Enriched activated sludge microbial communities from anaerobic digester in WTTP, New Holstein, Wisconsin, United States - AAG_UR_Asn | ecosystem: Engineered > Bioreactor > Anaerobic >...
ATATAAAATGACTACTTCCTGCCGAGTCGAAACCAGACCACGGCGTCGACAGGGACCTTTCCCGGCAGCATCTTCCCCTTATACAAGGGCACATCACTGAAATGCCCCACGCACACCTTTTCCAGCGTCACCGAGACAATTTTGTAACCGCTGTTTTCCAGAGCTTCTTCGAACTGACCGGTCACTTCCCTGTTGGAGAGTATGGTGCGGACATACTTATAGAGATCCATGGAAACGGGCTTTCCCCTCCTCCTGTCCCATCGCGGATCTTGATAAGCGGCAGTCGCCACGTACTCGCACAACCACGGATAGTCATTCAGACGGCCGAGAAACAGCGATGTGTAGGGCCCCGCAGGCTTTGACAGATCGGGCCGGGAAAAAACCGACTTCAGAATTGATTGCATCTTTTCTTTTGTGGCGTAACACCGGGGAGGGCCGGGATGAACACGGAGTCGCAGAATTTGCGCTTCATCATCAGCTTCCACACGAAGAGAGCAGTTTTCATCACCCAGAGAAAGCAGCAGCCGCTCCTGATATGCGCCGCCCGCAGCGGGCAGGGCGAAAAACAGCATTACAGCGAAGATGTAAAGTAAAGAACTCTTCATTGAATTAACACCATTTAAGAATTTTGATTTACAGGATTGTTGTGCTGAATAATCAGGTAACTCTTTTGGCAGAATATGTAAAGGGAAGAAACCAGCATGGTATACCATACCCACACCCCAAATTCCCTTGACATGAGAAAACAGCCTCTCTATACTCTGAGCTGTAAAAAAGCAATGTCTTATCAATTAATAATCTAATAATCGTTCTACAGGCTCTGAATGAAACGCTCCAACAAGAGACTTCTGGCACTGGTTCTGGCCTTTGTGGTGGTGTTGGTGGTTGCCGCCTTGCTCTACATGGCGGGTATGAGTCAACTGGAGGGCAAGCCGCGGGGTTTCTGGCAAGCGCTCGAGTGGGCGTCCGAAACCTTGTCCACCACGGGCTACGGGTCGGATGCCACGTGGCACCACCCGCTGATGGTCACATTGGTGGTCCTGGTCCAGTTTTTCGGCGTGTTTCTGGTCTTCCTGATTTTTCCGATCTATCTGATCCCCTTTCTCGAGGAACGTTTCGAAACCCGTCTGCCGACTGATTGCGCCAATGCCCGCCAGCACGTCCTGATCTATCGCAACGGTCCGGCGGTGGCATCCCTGATCGACGAGCTGAAGCAGTTGTCGGTGACCCCGATCATCATTGAAGAGGATGAGGCGGAAGCACGACGGGTGCAGGAGGCCGGCCACCGCGTGGTCTACGGCAATCTCGAGGGCAGGGTGATGACCCGCGTAGCCCTGGCAGACTGTCGCGCCCTGATTCTCAACGACAGCGACCAACGTAATGCCGCGGTCGCCATCACCGCGCGCCAGCTCGGTTTCAGCGGCGACATCCTTGGCTTGGTGGAAAACCCGCTCCATCGCCAGCCGACGATCCTCGCCGGAGCCACGGCTGCCTATACCCCGCGGCATGTGTTAGGAGCGGCTCTTGCCGCCCGTGCCAGCCGCAAGGTCAGCCCGGCGGTGGCCGGCGAGCAGTACCTGGGCACCAACCTGCAAGTGAGCGAAGTACGCATCCATGCCGGCAGCGTGCTTGCCGGCCGCACGATCGGTGAATGCGAACTCGCTCACGAAACCGGCGTCACCGTCATCGGGCAGTGGTTCAATGGTCGCCTTGATGTGTCGCCGCGCTCCAACACCCGGATCGAAGCAGGCGGGATCCTGCTGTTGGTCGGCAGTGCCGAGAACATCGGGCGCTTCACCGAGACCTGCTCCGGCACCACCAAGCTGAAACACCACGGCCCGTTCATCGTCGCGGGCTACGGCGAGGTGGGCGGCAAGGTAGTGGAGCTGCTGCATGATGCCGGCGAGGAAACGCGCGTCATATCGCTGCACCCCGTGCCCGGCGTGCAGATCGTGGGAAATGTACTGGATACGAAGCTGTTGATCGAGGCCGGGGTGGAGGAGGCACAGGCAGTGATCCTTGCCCTGCACGATGATTCGACCACGCTCTTTGCCACCGTGATCCTGAAAGACCTGGCGCCGCATGTGCCTGTGATCGCGCGCGTGGACCGTCAGGAAAACGTCGAACGCATCCACGTGGCCGGCGTTGATTTCGCATTGTCGATCAGTCAGGTGACCGGCCAGATCCTTGCCCGAAGGCTGTTAGGCAAGGCGGCGGTGTCGCTTGACCAGGGTTTGAAAGTATCTCTGGTGGCTTCACCGGAACTGGTCGGAAAAAATCCCGCCGACCTGCGGATCCGCGAGCGCACCGGATGCTCGGTAGTGGCGGTGGAACGGGGCGAGGACGTGCTGGTGCGTTTCGACGGCGATTTCCGCTTTTCACCCGAAGACTCGATCTACATATGCGGCAGTGAAGCCGCGATCCGCAAGTTCACCGCAGAGTTTCCGCCCGAATGAAATAAGGGTTATGTCCAGGGAATAACCCGGGAATAACCCAAACATGAATAATCCACCTGTTTCTGTATATCCTGAAAATCGACATGATAGGCGTAAAGATGAAAATAGAGGGGGATGAAAATAGAGGGTTGCAAAGGCAACGCAATTGATTTACATAATAACGTCAAGAAATTATTTAGTAAAAAACAAATTAGTTGCAAAGTGTCGTATAGGGCCTACAGTTACATAGACCTTTACCGTGTTTACGTAATGTAAAGATATCCAGAAACTATAGAACTCCTGATTCCCGGCAACTGCGTCGCCGGGAATCGCGGCGCTCACTTCGTTCGGCGATTATCTTCAAGAAATAATATGAGTGAACTATTCTTTCCGCTTAGGTCGAACTCGGCATGGTTTCTTAAAGAAGAAACCAAATTTTCACTAGAAAAGCGCATAAAGATGTGTCTTATGCTTTACGACCAAATTTATTTCCAAGACTCTCTTTATCAATGTACTGTTTGGGAGCACGGTTCGTTTGATATGATGTTGCCGCCTAAAAGTATAGGGTTTGATCGCAACAGAATAAGATATTTTTCACCGGGAACTAAATCTGGTTTGTATATTGGGCAAAATGGTGAAGAACCAAAACATCAAATTATTGGTGGAGAAGCTAAGTACAGTTATCATGTTGATTTTCTGCCAATCATTATAGAAGCAGGGCTGATAAATGCTGAATATATAACATTTAAACAAATTGATATTAATGATGAATTGAAAAGCAAATCTAAAAATGCGGCAAATGATGTATTGAAAAAACACGACTTTCAGCCACTTTTGGGTGGAAATTCCTTTTTTCGACAAAAGGTACTTGAATCATTATATATCGATTCAACACTTTCGGCATATTTCCAAGTTCCGTTTGTAATTGACCAAAATACAGGACCGACACTTTCTTTGATTAGAAATAATATCATCGATGTCCATGAAGGTTCAATTAAAGATGTATTTTTTAATAATTGGATGGCTATCGGCCTGCCAGATTTTAGTGAATACTCATGGGAAGATATTGACAAAATGCATAAATCAAAATCTGGCTTTGAATTTCGGCAAATGATCGAAAGAATTGTTCGAGTGGTAACTAATGAACACAAAAATATTAGTGACTTCAAAGATCTTACTCTGATCGTTGAACAATATTTTACAAAAGAATTGGTAGCAGAGCTAATAGCGCATCTCCCTAGCCCTAAAAATGTGATTTTTAACTTAGGTTTGAATTTGTTGCCATATGGCACTGGCATGGTTGTAGGTGGGGTAAAAGATGCTGTTGAATTGGCGATCTCGAAACGCAGTTGGGTGTCTTTGCTGAAAGATTAAAAACGTGAAGACAACAATTGAATCCACTCGGATATGAGTTCCGCTGGCGCTCCACTCATACCGGTGATTCAGAGCGTTCCCGACTAATGCGTCACCGGGAATCGCGGCACTTACTCCGTTCAGCCTTGCCCCGTCGCCATGCGCCGGAACAAGGCACTTCACCTTTCGGCTCGCCCTTCAATCCTGCGGCTTTCCGTCCGCTCAACAGGTGAACGCCGCGAATCACCGCCGCATTAGGCGAACAATTTGGGAGGTATGGGTTCATGGAAACGATGCAAATCAGCAAAGCATTTACACTGATAGAACCAGGTCCGGTTGTCTTTGTTACGACAAATGACGGGAAGAAGAACAATATAATGACGATCTCCTGGACTATGGTGGTGGACTTTACGCCGGAGTTTGCCCTAACCACCGGACCCTGGAACTATTCTTTTGCCGCTCTGCGAAAATCGAAGGAATGTGTAATTGCAATTCCCACTGTTGATCTCCTTGATAAGGTCGTTGGAGTGGGAACATGTTCCGGCGCCGACACGGACAAATTTGACAAGTTCGGGTTGACTCCTGTGCAGGGGAAATATGTCCGGTCGCCCTTGATCAAAGAATGCCTGGCGAATATCGAATGCAAAGTTATCGATATAGTCGAAAAGCACAATATCGTTGTCCTTGAAGGCCTTGCTGCGTATATCGACAATTCACGAAAAGAGAAGCGGACCGTTCATGCCGTCGGCGATGGAACGTTCGTAGTGGACGGGCGCAAATTGAATCGCCGGGAAATGATGTTGTCAAAACTTCCGGAAGGTGTCTAATTCCAATTTTAAATCAGGCGTTATCTCCATTCTCGACATGATAGGCTGGACTCCATTCGGTATTCTCCGCCTGTTCCGCCCGGCACATCATAATGATACGAAAAATTATTTGACTATATCCGGATAAACGAATATATTATCAAGTATGAAAAGTATCGCCATTCTATTCAAATCTCTGGAAGATGAAACACGTTTGCGCATCATGTCTCTCCTGCTTGATGCGGGAGAGCTTTGCGTATGCGATTTGATTACCGTGCTGCAACTCCCTCAATCGACTGTCTCGCGCCATCTGGCAATTCTTAAAAATGCCGGGTGGCTCAAGGATCGCCGGGCGGGAATATGGATTCATTATTCCATCGCCCAGGATTTGAACTCTGCGCAACGGATCGTAATAAATGCATTGCGCAATATTTTAGAGCAAGACCAAACAGCTGGAGTCGACAGGGAACGCTTGGCAACACTCGGTACTACGAATTGTTGCGCATAATTTTTTTTGGCTGAAATCCATCCGTAAATCCGGATAAATGGAATAAAAGAAATGAAAAAACGAATCCATTAACAGGTCTGGTCTTATTGCGCAGTTTCAGAAAATGACGAAAATTATCTCATGGGAATAGTAAAGCTATGAATGAATTGAAAAACGGACAACTTAAGCTCGCATCTTCCGGATGCAGTTTGCCGATGGTGGGAGATTCCCCGGAAAAGCCGCCTTGCTGAGGCCCCCCGAACTCTGCCGGTGGCGGAGAAATTAATGAAACAGTTCCCGGTTTTCTTGCCTGGTTGACGATCGGCAAAAGAAAAATACCGAGAATTTCGACAACTTTGACTTTTGCCGATCGTTTCGGTTCATGGAAAGCCCGCTGGAATATTGGCCGAATGAATTACATGGTGCCGCCGGGGCTGTATGCCGTTGGTAATCCCGGCGCTGAATCTCCCGTATTGGTAACCGCGAACTACAAAATGAGTTACGACATTGTTCGCGGCGTCCTCGGCGGGCGAAATTGCTGGCTGCTTGTGCTCGAAACCTACGGCATCAACGTATGGTGCGCGGCAGGTAAGGGAACTTTCGGCACGGCAGAGCTGATTCAGCGCATCAAAGCTTCGGGATTGGCCGAAATTGTCAGCCATCGGCGTCTCAACCTGCCGATACTTGGAGCACCCGGCGTAGCAGCTCACGAAGTGAAGAGACATACCGGCTTCAATGTTCAGTACGCAGCAATACGAGCCGGTGATATTCCGGAATACCTCGGCAATGGAATGTCGACGACGTCAGCCATGCGGGAGATCACGTTTACAACCCGGGAAAGGTTGGTGCTTATTCCCACGGAGATTGTAAACGCATTAAAACCGACAATCATCATAACAATAGTTTTGTATGCCATATTGGCAGCATTTCAGGAGTACGCGACCGGCTTTAAGGCTGTTTATGCCTACCTCGGAGCAATGCTCATGGGCACGGCGGCAGCGCCGTTGCTGCTTCCCTGGATTCCCGGCCGGAGTTTTGCTTTCAAGGGTGCCCTGACAGGACTGATCTGGTGTCTAATTTTATATGCACTTGCCGGAGGCGATAACTGGAGCTTATTGACAACAATTGCCGTTTTCTTAACTCTTCCTGTTGTGAGTTCATTTTACGCTCTTAATTTCACCGGCTGTACGCCTTTTACTTCGCGTTCCGGAGTTAAGAAGGAAATGCGAATTGCGCTGCCCGCCATGGGCTGCGCTCTTGTTCTTGGGATTATTGTTGCCGCGTTAGAGAGAATACTGTGATAATAAGGAAGACAAAATGAAAGGATTCAACTATTTAAGTAACGTGGCAACACTTAAAATAAACTCCTCCAAATGCACAGGCTGCGGCAAATGCGTGGAAGTCTGTCCCCATCAAGTGTTTGCTCTTGAAGATAAAAAGGCTAAACTGATTAATTTCGATTCCTGCATGGAATGTGGCGCCTGTGCAAAAAATTGTCCTGCGGCGGCCCTGTATGTAGATGCCGGTGTCGGCTGTGCCGCCGGACTCATTGTGGAATGGTTGCGTGATCGCAGGTTGGTTGGCATTAACGAGAAATGCTGTTAAGGGGTAAAACAGATTCTTTGTTTTCCCGGTCAAGCATAGCTCAGGACAATACTTAGTAGTCACATCCCTCAGAAGTAACTGTTTGTTGTTGACATACAACAGCACTTTTCCTATAAACCTCCGCGGGAGAATAATTCCATTTTGCTTGTGGAACCTGGAGGTATTTTTGTGTCAAATAATAATAATGTTACAACGCTCAATGAATTTGCCGGATCATCGTTGCTGAAGGAATGGGGAATTCCCGTAATCGATAGTGTTCTGGCTAAAGATGCTTCAGAGGCTGTCAAAGCGGCCAAACTGATTGGTTTTCCTGTTGTGCTTAAGGTGTGTTCCGAGGCTGTTCCTCACAAGACCGAGCGGGGCGGGGTGTTGCTGAATATTAATAATGCAGCATCTCTGGGCAGGGCTGCGCGGGAAATGAAGGAGAAGTTTGCCGACATTCCTCATGAACTCCTGGTGCAGAAAATGGCCCGGCCGGGAACTGAGCTTATTCTAGGCGCCCGGCGCGACCCGGTATTCGGGCCGGTTGTGCTTGTCGGCCTGGGCGGCATTTTTACCGAGGTTTTCCGTGATACAGCCATTGATCTTGCCCCTGTGGACATTAAGGGTGCACAGGCAATGCTTAAACGTCTCAAAGGCGCGGCTCTTCTTGAAGGCTTCCGTTCTCAGGAACCACTGGATGTTCCGATGATAGCCAGGGCTGTCTCAGCCCTCTCGCGCCTTATGTCCAAACGTCCGGATATTCTCGAAATTGATGTTAATCCATTTATTGCTTATCCTGACGGGGCAATAGCTGTAGATGCCCTGGTCCGATTGGACAGCGATTACAAACGGATTTCCAGCAGGAAATCCGATAAAAAAATAATAGACTTATTTTTCAATCCTTCCTCCGTCGCCGTTATCGGCGCCTCTCGCAGCCCGGGCAAGGGAGGAAACACAGTCCTGCTCAACCTGCTTAAGGCCGGTTTTAAGGGTGCTATCTATCCCATAAATCCCTCGGGCAAGGAAATTATGGGAATGCAGTCTTATGCCAGAGTCCAGGATGTACCTGCACAGGTTGATCTGGCTGTAGTTGTAATACCCAAGGCTGCCGTACCTGCAGCCCTGGAGGATTGTGCCGCCAGTGGAATCAAAACTGTCATCCTTAGTACGGGCGGCTATGCAGACATGGGAGAGGCGGGGGTCGAAGAACAGAAAATAATCGCCGGGCAGGCAAGCCGATTGGGTATTCGGGTTATGGGACCCAACAGCATCGGTACGATAAATCCATCCATTGGTCTGGCTACATCCATAGGTACCATGGAGCCGATAGAAAACGGGCGGATATCATTTATCGCGCAGTCTGGCATCTTCTCTTCGGGCTGGGCACGCTGGATTGCGGGCAGCAAGCCCTTTGGAATAGCTAAAAATGCCTGCATCGGTAATAAGGGAGATATCAACGAAAGCGACCTCCTGGAATATCTGATCGATGATAAAGAGACTTCTTCCATAGGAATGTATCTGGAAGGGATTATAGATGGACCGCGTTTCGTCAAAGCTGCCGCGAAAGCCTGTGTGAAAAAGCCTGTAGTGGTCATGAAAGCGGGCCGCAGTGAGGCTGGAGCAGCAGCTATCGCCTCGCATACGGGGTCGCTGGCCGGATCGGATGTGGTTTTCGATGCAGCTTGCCGCAAAACAGGTCTCTTACGCGCGCATAATTCCGAAGCTTTTTTCGATGCTCTGACCGCTTTTGAAATGCTTCCCCTGCCGCGCGGAAATCGCATGGGTGTAGTTTCCGTAACTGGTATGGGTTGCGTAGCCGCTACCGATGCCGCCGAGGAATACGGTATTGTTTTGCCCCGGTTAAAGCCCGCTACTCTCAAAAAACTACGCGAGGTTATGCCTGACTGGGCTCCCGTGCGCAATCCCATTGATACCTGGTCTGCCGTCGAGAAAAATGGCGGGGAAAAGGCAATGAGCCATATAGTTCAGTATATAATGGAACAAAATGACATCGACGCTATGCTGATTGTTCTCGTCGGGATGCCGGAAAATATGTTTGATTTCCATAAGGCATTTTCCGCAGTCATGAAACGTTACCCGCATAAACCGGTTTTTGCCAGTCATTACGGCGGCATACCTTCGGAAGTTGCCCACGTTCACGAAGGCTTCCGCAAGCTGGGCGTGCCCAGCTATGCCATGCCGGAACGCGCTATACATGCATTCAGCTTCATGGTTGAATATGCCCGTTTCCGGGGGATTATCCGTAAATGATATCAAGCTGAGAAATAACAAAGAAATAAAAAAAGAGCGCTGTTTTTTACAGCGCTCTTCAGTTTAAATTCACCTCTGCTACTTCTGAATACCCTCGCGCCGCAGCCATTTACCATACTGCACCATTGCGGCCAGGGTATCGATAGCACGTTCGGCGGTAGGCAAAGAGACTGCCTTGAATTTGCATCCCTCAATATCCGTTACCGCCTGTTGTCCCTGACTGTCCAGCAATGTAACGCCGACAATCGGTTTGTTGTACTTTTCCATCATTCTGACCGTACGCTCTATGTATATTTTTTCCTGCTTTTCCACATCTTCAATTCTTTCAGCGAACATCTGTTTCAAGCCGGCGTCCATTTTTATACAATTTTCAGCGAAGCCTTGGGTCAGGGAGAGCATGCCGATCATTCCCAGCGGAATAACGGCGTCGCAGCCGTCCCAGGCGACCAGCATCTCCACGACCTTGGTGGCTATGTCAAAATTAAATTCACCTACGAGATCAGCCGGGTTTCCTTTATTCCAGTAAGGAGGTAAAATCTTATCAATCGAGCGTATAATATCATCAGACAGTGGCGGAATTACAAGTCCGGACTCGGTGCAGTAATCCGCCGACACAACACCCCATCCTCCGCCGAGCGTAACGAGAGCGACGCGATTTCCCCGGGGGAGCGGCAGGGATGAGAAAGCAGCGGAAAAATCAAGCAAATCTAAAGGCTTTTTGGCTAAAATAATCCCCGCCTGGCGGCAGGCGGCGTCAAACACCCGTGTATTGGAAGCCATCGCTCCCGTATGACTCGCCGCAGCGCTATGACCGGCTTTTGTTCGTCCTCCCTTAAGCAAAACAATCGGTTTCTTTTTAGAAACACGTTCAGCCTGCTGTAAAAAACGTCTGCCGTCTTTGACGCCTTCAATATAAAGGGTAACCGTGTTGGTCTTTTCATCCACTTCAAAAGCGCTCAGATAGTCTTCTATCGTGATCATCGCCCCATTACCGGAACCGCAGAAGACTCTTAAACCGATATTATCTTTTGCCGCAAAAGTAGTCAGTTGCGTTCCAAAGTTTCCGGATTGTGTGATCAATCCAACTGAGCCTGGTTTTGTCCCGCCGATTGTTCCCATGCAGGCCACTTTTTCGTGAGGATTAATAAACCCCATTGTATTCGGCCCGACAATGAGAATGCCTGCATCTTTTGCCGCTGCAACCAGTTCTTTTTCCAGCCGGGCGCCTTCGTCTCCCACTTCCGCAAAGCCCGAACTGATCAGGAGCATATATTTGATTCCTTTCTCTTTCATAGCCGGAATCATGGTTATTATCTGAGCAGCCGGTATCGTCATCGCAACAATGTCTACCGGGCCGGGTATGTCGGACAGGGATTTATAAACCTTTCTGCCGGCAATGTCGTCATTATTCTTGGCGTTGACCAGATAAATTTCTCCCTCGTATCCGCCGGCTACGGTATTGGCGAGGAGCCGGTAGCCCCACTTGGAAACATTGCCCGACGCACCGACAAAGGCAATGGACTTCGGCGCGATAATATTAAAAATATCCTGCGGAGTCACGGAGGGACTGTCCCATTTTTTTCCCAATCTCTTCCCGAGAATAATCAGGGCATCCACTGCTGTAATACCACCCGCCGCATCGACGACCAGCGGGTTAACATCTATTTCGACAATATCGGAACATTCCATCGCCAGTTGCGACAGCCCCAGGATCAAATCTATTATCTGTTTTTGATCAACCGGCGCTTCTCCCCGGAATGGCCCCAAAAGTTTTGCCGAACGCAGCTCTTCGAGCATTGCTTCCGCCTGCGTCTTGCTTACCGGCGCCACCCGGAAAACGACATCGTCCAGTGCTTCCGTGAATATGCCGCCCAGTCCGAACATTATAACAGGGCCGAATTGCGCATCGTAGAACATGCCCGCAACGAATTCTCTTCTTCCCCGCATCAGGGGTTGAACAAGATATCCTTCCAGATCAGCCCCCGCTGAACGGCTTATTTTATTTGCGGCGTTAAGAAGTTCTTCGCCAGTGGTTATATTCAGACAGACCAATCCCCGCTCCGTTTTGTGCGTCAGTTTTGCTCCCAAGCCTTTCAAAACGACAGGATAGCCATACTTCTCAGCAACTTTCACGGCTTCATCAGGCGTCGAGGCAATGGTTTCCGGAACCACCGGAATTCCATATTCCGACAGAATCTGTTTTGATTCGGCTTCCGTCAGTGCATTCCGCTTCCCGGTCTTTGCCGCTGCAATTATTTTCTCTTTGATTTCTATATTTTTCATGTACTTCACCTCAATTAGTGAGAAAGCTGGAAATGATCCGATTTTCAGATTGTTGTTATGGAATCTGCAACAATTGGGAAAGAGATAAGGATGATTTTCGTCAGTTCAGATTTTACTTATGATATTTCTTTATTTTAAATCGGCTGCTTTTTACATCAGTTCCAAACAAAACGCAATATTCACGAGTAATTTCCGGTCAGCGGAGAATTCATCGAAATGTTCGATTTTAATATTCTTACTCTTTTTTTCGGAATATCTCCGAAAGCATCTTTTTCCCAGTAGTGTGCTGAACTCCCGGTTTTACAAGCTGGTCAAAAAGGTTCAGTTGCAATGCATTGCAAAAAACAAATCGCATAGCGTATGTGAAAATACAGCGAAGGCAGAGTTTGCAGTGTAACAAAGCAGATGAACCTTTTTCAACAGACTGCTGATTATACCTGTTTTTCGGAGTGGCTAATATCATTCACAAAGGCCGAAAGTCAATAAAAAAATAAGGTAAGCCAGTAGCTAACAGACGGTAGTTACTGATTTTAAATCAGTGATTATAAAGTAGTAGGAGACAGGAGGCTCTTTGGAGCGTCGATATAACGCCTGTCAAGCCTCCTTATTGCCAAGAGTGCTGCTTTGAATGCAGCTTGCTATTATTAAAGACCTTTTTTCTCGAACCAGCGAAAGAGAAGAATAAACAGGGCACACAGGATGACGATGATTATCCAGTGATTAATTCCGAAGGCCGTGGCCAGGGTGATCTTGCCGAAGTCTCCCCAGGTCAGCACCGTTTCCTTCATCAAAGGGTACATTTCAGCATAAAAGCCCGCTCCCAGCAGCATGCCCAGCAGGGCGAAGATGCTGTCATAGCGGCCCTCTCCCAGCGCTCCCATCGCGGTGGCGGGGCAGTACCCGACAATGCCCCAGCCCAGGCCAAAGATCAAACCACCCAGAATATTGCCGCCCAGGATCAAAGGTTTGATCGAAAGCTTGATCAGGCCAAAGTCGAACAGCAAATAAATACCCACCATCGACACCAGAATCGTCGAGAGCATAAATTTGACAATGGTCATATCCTGAAGACGCAGTGCTCCCAGTTGCCGGTCATAGCGGATGACCTGCCCCTTTTGCAAAAGAATTCCGAAGATAATGCCGGTGACGGCGCCTGTCAGCAGTTCATTCATGGCTACTACCTCCTCCATAAATAATCCTGGCCATAATCATTCCGGCCACAAAAAAGCAGATCAGGGAAACGAAGCCACTCACAGCCAGCTGAGCCAGACCGCTCAGTCCGTGACCGCTCGGTCACCCGTCGGCCAGACGCGCCCCGAACATCAGCACCGCTCCTCCCAGCACCGCCATTGTCCACCTTTTGGCGCGGGATGCTCCGAAACGCTCCTCCCACATCGGCGGCACGGCAACGGCTTTGGCATCCCTGGAAGTCCACGCCGAGAGCAGAGAACCGAAGAAAACACCGACAACAAACAGAAACTGCCAATCCACTTTTACCTTCTCTTTGACGAAGTATGCCATTTCCGCCACTTTCTCCGGCGCAACGGTTTGCTCAATGAAACCCGAAGCACGAACGAAGGTGGTTGAGGCGCCGAAATATTTTCCGGTAAGAAAGACGGACAACACCAGGAGAAGACCGGCCAGGGCGCCGGCTACATAAGGAGACCATTGTTTTTGCAGCAGAACATTCATGTTTTTCACCTCCTTGTTAAACGAGTTAAAAAACGTCTGACCGGAATCGAAAAACAATCCCGACCACCTGAATTTTCCCAAAAGAACAATATGGTTCGACCTTGTTTATTTTATAAAGAAAAGGGGGGTGGAATGTCAATAACAATGATTATCGATGAAGCCATAATATTATCAAGTTTCAGGCGGCTTCGTAAAAAGGCCGCAGGCAAGGCACGCGGATACCGGGGGATGAAGCGTACTTAAGGTACGCTGCAATGACACGGGATGAAGCGCAACGCAGCATCCGGCCTTTTTACGAAGTCGCCATTATTGCCTGGCGCCGAAAATAGCCCTGCCAATCCGAACAATCGTGGAGCCTTCTTCGATGGCGACTTCAAAATCGTCCGTCATGCCCATGGAAAGTTCTGCCATCTGAACACGGGGGATTTCTTCACGGGCGATGTCATCGCGCAGTTGCCGCAGCGCCTGAAAATAAGGCCGGGAAGTCTCGGGATCATCGGAATAAGGCGCCATGGTCATAAGTCCGCGCACGGAAAGATTTTCTAATCCGGCAATGCGGCCGATCAATTCCCTGACCTGCGCAGGAGAAACGCCGTTTTTAGTCTCCTCGCCGCTGACATTGACTTCGATCAGGATATCCATTGTCCGGTTGACGGCTTTGGCCCGTTTGTTCAGCTCCTGCGCCAATTCCAGCCGGTCTACGGAATGGACGCAGTCAAACAGCCTGACGGCATATTTTGCCTTGTTGGTCTGCAGATGGCCGATCAGATGCATGCGGGCGCGGCCGCCCAGCAATTCGTGTTTTTCCCGGGCTTCCTGAACATAATTTTCTCCCAACAGGGTTATACCTGTATCTACCGCCTGCAGAATACGCTCGGCCGGTACGGTTTTGGTTACGGCCATCAGCGCCACGGAATGCGGCTCCCGTCCGGAGCGCGCACACGCAGCAGCTATCCTTTGCCTTATTTTTTCTATGTTGGCGGCAATGTCTGTTTCCATTTTTGGCTCACCTGAAGGTTATGACGTTAAGTTTCTTTAATTCCGCCAACACTTCGCAAAGCGGCAGACCAATTACGTTGGTGTAAGATCCGCGGAGGGATTGGATAAAGTAGGCGCCCCGACCCTGGGCAGCATAGCCGCCCGCTTTGTCGTAAGGTTCACTGGAGGAGATGTACCATTCCATCTCGTCGGTATCGATCGGTTTAAATTTCACCGCTGATTGCACAACCTTTGTTTTGGCAATTGAGGATGCCGTGCGGGTGAGGGTAAATCCGGTGAATACTTTATGCTCTCTGCCGCTGAGTCTCTCCAGCATTTGCTGCGCCTGCTTTTTGTTTTTCGGTTTCCCTAAAATCAGATCGTCGATAACAACGATGGTATCGGCGCCCAGCACCCACGCTTCCGGATATTTGCCCGCTACAACCCCGGCTTTGTCCTGCGACAGCCTTCCCACATGCTGCCGCGGTGTCTCTCCTTTTATGTAGTCTTCATTGACGGAAGCCGGCAGAATTGTAAATTTTAATCCCACCGAACGCAGCAGCTCCTCGCGGCGGGGCGAGGCGGAGGCCAGAATAAAGGGAGAAGACAGCGAGATGGTCATTAATTCTTATTTCCACGTAAATAAATATTTTAGTTTTTTATTCCAGATAAACTTTAACCTGTCAATTGCAATCTAATTGTCTGACCAACGGCGGCTAATAAAACCCTTGACGGTTTTTTGTTTTTTCGTCAAGCTGCAGCCATGCATAGCGATCTGGAAGCAAAACTGATCCGTTGTCCCCGACTGGGACACGAAATAAAATTGTCCTACTGTTTGCAGGAATCAATTGATTTGCCCTGTCCGCGAATTTTGCACTGCTGGTCGCCCATCTTTGATGTGGAAACTTACCTGCAACAGCGGCTGCCGCCGGATTTATGGCAGAAATTTATAAATTTTCAACCCAAAGACAAGGTTGCTGGTATAATTGAGTTGATTGCAGCGGCAAAGGCAATAAAATGAAGACGCTGGATTTGTTCGGGGCGAAAGAGCCCGATAAAGAGCCCAATGAGGTGGATGCATCAGCGCCGCTGGCGGAAAGGATGCGGCCGAAGACCATCAAAGAATATATCGGCCAATCCCATCTTTTAACTCCAGGCAGTCTGCTGCGGCGTTCCATTGAAGACGACAAACTGTTTTCGATGATTTTCTGGGGGCCGCCCGGCTCCGGGAAAACGACGCTGGCCCGCATTCTGGCCAACGAAACAAAAGCGCGTTTTGTCAGCTTTTCCGCCGTTCTTTCCGGGGTCAAAGAGATCCGGCAGGTTATTGACGACGCCCGGAAGCGATGGGAAATTAAAAAGGAAAAGACCGTCCTTTTCGTCGATGAAATTCACCGTTTCAATAAGGCGCAGCAGGACGCTTTTTTGCCGCATGTCGAAAGCGGTTTGATCACTCTGATCGGCGCGACTACCGAAAATCCTTCCTTTGAAGTAATTGCCCCTCTCTTATCGCGAACAAGGGTTATGCTTCTCCATCCTTTTTCGGAAGAAGAATTAATGGCCATCGTCAAACAGGCGCTGACGGATGAAACTAAAGGTCTGGGTAAGCTGGCGATTAAAATCGATGACGACGCTATGCGCTATATTGTCGGTCTCGCCGACGGCGATGCGCGCAGCGCTCTGAATAATTTGGAGGCGATTACGGCGGTAGTGCTAAATCTGCCGGAGGAAGAAAGAATAATTACCCGGAAAGCGGCCGAAGAAACCCTGCTGAAGAAAGCGCTGCTCTACGACAAGAACGGCGAAGAACATTACAATTTAATTTCCGCTTTTCATAAGAGTTTGCGCGGCAGCGATCCCGATGCGGCATTGTACTGGCTGGGCCGGATGCTTAACGCCGGCGAAGATCCTCTTTTTATCGCCCGCCGCATGATCCGCTTCGCTTCCGAGGATATAGGCAACGCCGATCCACGGGCGCTGGAGATTACCATTGCTGCCCAGCAGGCTTTCCATTTTATCGGTTTGCCGGAAGGGGAACTGGCGCTGGCGCAGGCGGCGGTTTATCTGGCGACGGCGCAAAAGAGCAACTCCCTTTATGCCGGCTATGGGCGGGTGAAAGAAATAATTAATAAAACAGG
>Ga0302238_1001866_pt1 | contig 16019 bp, 12 predicted proteins | sample AAG_UR_Asn_MG_FD_193527 | JGI IMG/M metagenome (GOLD analysis project Ga0302238, IMG submission 193527) | Enriched activated sludge microbial communities from anaerobic digester in WTTP, New Holstein, Wisconsin, United States - AAG_UR_Asn | ecosystem: Engineered > Bioreactor > Anaerobic >...
GCAGCCGGTGTTCCTGACGCCGCCGCCCCACGAGCCGGGCGTGTTGCCGCGCTGGCTGCACCAGCAAGGCGCCGATGTGATCATCGCGGGCGGCATGGGGCAGCGGGCGCAGCAACTGTTCGCGGACAGCGGCATCCAGGTCGTGGTCGGTGCGCCTGCGGAGACGCCGGAGAATATCGTCCAAGCGTACTTGAGCGGCGATCTTGTGTCAGGGCAGAACTTGTGCGATCACTGAGTAAGGCAATCGACTGATGGAAACGCACGAGCAGGGTTCGGATCCTGATGCACGTCCGGCGGACCAATCCGATGGTTTTCGCCCATCGACCGCTCGGGATGCCGGCGCCGCTTCTCGAATCAGCCGGGAGCTGAAAGCCCATGTGCCGTTTACGCTGTTCGGCACGCTCACGGGCATCGCCATCCTGGTGACGTTCCTCGCCGCCGGCACGCCGCAGTGGGTGTCCACTCGCTTGTTCTGGGGCCTGCACCCGTTGCACGTGTTGCTCAGCGCGGTGGTGACCACCGCCATGTTCACCTTGCACAGCCAGCGGACCTTGTGGGCCACGCTGGTCATCGGGTATCTGGGTTCGGTGGGGATTGCGACGCTCAGCGACTGCGTGATCCCCTACGTCGGCGAGCTATTGTTGGACCTGCCCAACCGCGGCGTCCACCTGGGGTTCATCGAGAAGTGGTGGCTGGTCAATCCACTGGCTGCCGTGGGAATTGGATTGGGCTATCTCTGGCCGCATACCAAGTACCCTCATGCCGGGCACGTGCTGTTGAGCACCTGGGCGTCCTTGTTTCACATGACCATGGCCATCGGCGGAGACTTGAGCATTCTGCAGTACACCGCCACGGCCGTGTTCTTGTTCCTGGCCGTTTGGATTCCGTGTTGCACCAGCGATATCGTCTTTCCCCTGCTGTTCGCCAAGAAGTAGTGTCATGACGAATCACGAAACGAGCCCCGTCCAGCCATCCCGCTCTGGAGCCGATCCCGCGTTGGCCGGGCAACACCGCGGCCTGGTGCTGGCGTCGGCCATTCTGGCCACCGGCGGGATGCTCGTGGCAGGCGGATATGGCTTGTGGAACGATCTGCTGGTGCTTTGGGCGCTGGCCATCGACGCCGCCCTGGCCGCGCTGGCTGCCTCGCTGTGCCTGAACGTCTGCCGTCTCCGCCGGTTGGCGGCCTTGGCTCAGCAGCGTCCTGAAGCAGACGGGCAGGCCGCCGCGCCTCGACGGGGTTTGTCGCGTTGGGACAGGGAAGCCGACGAGGAGGATGACCAACCCATCGGCGTCTGGGACGTGCAGCACGGTCTGAAGTTGCACTACCTGTTCCTGGCCTTGATTCCGGCGGGAGTGCTGGTGCTGCTGGCCGCCCGCGCCGTGTGGACTTCGCAGGTCCCGGTGCCGGCTGAGCCGTTGGGCAGTTCGGCGACGGCCCTGGCAGTGGTCTGCCTGGCGGCCTCCTGCCTGTGGCTGGTGCTGGCGCGTTCCTTCGCCAGCGTTCCCGAGGAGGAGCTGCCGGAGAGCGCGGGGCTGGCGCTGGCGTTTCGGGAACTTCAGTGGTCCAGTGTGGTGGCCGCGGCGGGGCTGTTGGCGGGCTTCCTCTGGCCGCCGGCCCCCGTGTGGGCAGGCCGTCTGCTGTTGTCTTGGATCATGGTGACGGGCAGTGAGCAATTTGTCAGACTGCTCATCGCCTGGCTGCGGCGGCCGGCCGAAGGTCCGATCGTGATCGCGCCTTTGCGGCAGGTGGTTCGCGAAGGCCTGTTCGTATACGGCAACCCGTTGCCCGTTCTGTTCGATAGGATCGAGCGGCGGTTTGGCGTCAGTTTTCGCTCTTCCTGGGCCATCCAGTTCGTACGCCGGTCGCTCGTGCCCGCCCTGCTGGCCGTCGGCGTGCTGTTCTGGGGGCTGAGCAGTCTGGCGGTGGTGCGGATCGACGAGTTGGGCGTCCGTGAGAGTTGCGGCCGGCTCCAGGCGGCGCCGCTGCCGCCCGGGCTGCACTGGAAGCTGCCGTGGCCGTTTGGCCGCGTCCTGCGGTATCCGGTGAAACGGGTGGAGGCCAAACCGATCGGGTTCATCAGCAATCCGGGGCGTCAAACGAGTTATCTGTGGAGCAAGAAGCATGCCAGCGAGGAGTTCGCCTTGGTGCTGGGCGACGGCTCCGAATTGGTCGCGCTGGGTTGCATGGTCTACTACAAGATCCACGAGGACCGGGAGCGGTTCCTCGACTACGTGTATGGCAATCAGAACCCGGACGACGCCTTGGAGGCGTATGCGTATCGGGCCCTGATGGAGCACACGCGCGGCACGACCTTGCTCGAAGTGCTGACGGCCAACCGGGCACAGTTCGCGGACCGCTTGGAGCAGACGCTGCGCGGCTACGCCCAAACCCATCGCCTGGGAATCGAGGTCGTAGATGTGGCGCTGATGGGACTTCATCCGCCTGTCGAAGCGGCGTCCGACTACCTGGATGTGATCAGTGCCCGGATCGACGCCGATCGCGTCCGCGTGGAAGCACTGGGCGAGAAGGCCGTGAAATTGGAGAAAGCCCAGGAGGAGACCGACGCAGCCGTCGCGGGGGCCCGCGTGGAAGCCGCCCGGCGGATCGGCCAAGCCAACGGCGAGTCCTCCCAATTCGTCGCCATGGGGGAAGCCTACGCCGTAGCACCGGATTCATTTGAATTGCGGCTGTGGTTCGAGGCGTTCGAGGACATCCTGGAAAAGAAACGTTTTGTGCTGGTCGACAAGGCGGTGGCCACCGGGTCGGGAGGCATTCTCCTGGACCAGCGCGGGCAAATCCCGACGCAAGACCCGGTCCCCTTGACGCGCGATGCGGGTTCTTCGCGGACCGGCAGTCGGGGCAAGGAGTAAGGTTTCGGGTTTTGGAATTCAACATCAACGATTTCTCGTCGCTCTTTCACCTGAAAGGGCCTGAGGTGAGCAGATGACGCAGTCGGACGAAGAACCGCGCGTTGGCAAGCGATCGGCGGCAGCCCTGTTGTGGCGCGTCCTCTTGGCCGCGGTGGTGGCCGGCTTGATCGTCGCGTACAGCATGTACTTCCAAGTCTCGGAGGGCTACAAGGCGGTGGTCACTCGGTTCGGCGACCCGGTGCGGTCGCTCCACGAACCGGGACTGGCCTGGAAATGGCCGTGGCCGGTGGAGCGTGTCCACCAGATCGACGTCCGCCGGAGGGTTTACAATACGCCCTATACGGCGACCCTGACGCGCGACCAGAAGAACGTGATCCTGCTGACCTATGCCGTGTGGCGCGTCGAGGATCCGCTGTTGTTCCTGCAGTCGCTGGGTACGGCCGAAGCGGCCGAACAGAAGCTGGACGGCATGGTCGCGGCCAGCAAGAACTTCCACCTCGGCCGATATGATCTGTCGTCCCTCGTGTCGACGACTCCGGGCGCCATTCAGACCGAGGCGATCGAGGAGGCGATTTTGGCCGACGTTGGCCCGTCGGCGTTGTCCAAGTTCGGCATCGCCATCGAGCAGGTGGGGATCAAGCGGATCGCGTATCCGGAAGAGAACATCGCGACCGTGTTGCAGCAGATGCGGGCCGAGCGGCGGGCCGAGGCGGGCAAGCTGCGCGCGGAAGGCGAGCGGGAAGCCCAGCAAATCCGCGACGAGGCGTTGGTCAAGTGCGAGGAAATCCGCCGCCAAGGACGGGAGGAAGCCGGCAAAATCCAAGGCCAGGCGGAAAAGGAAGCCGCCGAAATCTACGCCCGCGCCCATCGCCTCGATCCCGAATTCTACCGCTTCTGGCGATCGCTCCAAGCCATGAAGAAAACGTTGGGCAGCAAGTCCACGGTCATCCTCCGGACCGACCAGGGATTCTTCGACGTGCTTTCCCAGCCGCCGCACGGAGCGGACGCGGCGAAAGGAGACCGTCAGCCATGACGTCCGCCAAAGAGAAAACGCTGCCGACCGTCTTCCAGGGGTTGCAAGCCGGCCTGCGCATGTTCCGTTGGGTCGTGCTCCTGCTGTTTGTGCTCTTCTGGTTCTCCGGGATTCAGGAGGTCGATCCCGATCAGGTTGGCTTGCTGCTGCGGTTCGGCAAGCTACAGGGCGCCAACCGGGCAGCCCAGGTCCACGAGCCCGGCCTGCTGCTGGCCCTGCCGTACCCGATCGACCGCGTCATCCAGGTGCCGGCCAAACAGGAAGGCGAGGTGGTCATCAAGGAAGTTTGGAAAGGGATCGAGCAGACAGAGGCTCAGGACCGCATCGATCCGCTGCTGGAGGGCTACTGCCTGACCGGCGATCAGAACATCGTGCAGGCTCAAGTGGTGGTCAAGTACCGCATCAGCGATCCGGTGTCTTTCCAACTGGATACGGCCGATCCGCCGGCCATCTTGCACGACATCGTGCTGGCCGCGTTGACCCAAACCATCACGGGCTGGAGCGTGAACGACGTGCTGCGGCTGCAGCGGCAGGATGCGGCGCGGGGGGGCCAAGCGGAAGGTCTGGCGGACAGCGTCCGCAACCGCGCCCAACAGCGGCTCGACCGGCTGGATTGCGGGATCTCCATTTCGGCGCTGGAATTCAAGCAACTGCACCCGCCGCGTCACGTGATTGCGGAATTCCGCGACGTGCAAAGCGCGCAGATCGACGTGGAAACCAAGAAGCGCGAGGCGGAGGGGTTTGCCTTTCGCGAAACGCCCCAGGCCGAGGCCGAACGCAACCGGCTGATTCAGGGAGCCGCCGCCTATCGGAATACGCTCAATGCGCGAGCGATGGAGGAGTACTCCGTCTTCGAGCAGTTGTACAGCGAATATCAGAAAAATCCGGGTCTGGTACGAAACCGGATCTATCTGGAAACCATGGAAGAAGTGCTGGCAAGTGTGGGAAAGCTGAATTTCGTGTCACCGGACGACCGCGTGATATTGGATGACTGAGGGCCGTAGAACGGAATTTGTTCCGTTCCGAACGGATTGAAATCCGTTCTACTTTGCTTGCGGCCGCCGGCCGCGTGGGGAGATTGGTTGTGGCTCATTTTGCTCGCCCGGCTTCGGCGCATCTGGAACGGACCCTGGACGTCCCCCTGACGTTGCGGGAGCGGGGCAAGATCGCCGTCCAACTCGGTTCGGCGATGCTGGCCGGCGGGTTGCTCGCGGTGGGGCTGATCCAGCAGCGGATCGGCCCGCCGGAACTGAGCGAGATCGCGGACCTGATTATCGCGCTGGCGGCGCTGATCGTCGCCGTGCCGATTTTTGTCGCGGCCCTGCGCGGCGTGTTGGCGATGGATCCCAACTCGTTCGGCGATCAGCTGGTCGCCCTGGCCACGCTGGCCGCGATGGCCAGCGGCAACTTCGTCACGGCGACGCTCATCCCGGTGATCATGAACCTGGGGCATTTCCTGGAAGAGCGCAGCATCCTCGGTGCCCAGGCGGCAATCGAGGGTCTGAGGCGCCTGCACGCCCGTCAAGCCACCGTGTTGACGCCGGAGGGGGAACGCGAAGTCGATCCGCAGACGCTCCGCCGCGGCGACGTGCTGCTGGTCCGTCCGGGCGAACTGATCGCGGCCGACGGGGAAATCGTCCAAGGCAACTCGTCGGTCGACCAGTCCTCGATTACCGGCGAATCCGTCCCGGCCGACATGGGCCTCGGCGACGCCGTCTTCGCCGGCTCGCTGAACCTGGCCGGCGTGCTCCAAGTGCGCGTGACCCGCACGGGCTCGCAGACGACGCTGGGCCGAGTGGTCGAACTGCTGCAGGGCGCCGAGCAATCGAAAACGCCCGTGCTGAAGCTGATCGAGCAGTACGCGGGCTACTACTTGCCGATCATCCTGACCATCGCCGGCGTCGTGCTGTTCGTGACGCGCGACATGTCCCGAGCGGTCGCCGTGCTCGTCGTCGGCTGTCCCGGAGCGTTGATTCTCGCGGGTCCCACCGCCATGGTGGCCGCGCTGGCGGCGGCCTCGCGGCAAGGGATCCTCATCAAGAGCACCCGCTTCCTGGAATCGCTGTGCGACGCCGACACGGTGGTGCTGGACAAGACGGGCACGGTCACGCTGGGCAGGCTGGAGGTAGCCGCCGTGCAGCCGCTCGACGGGCGCAGCCGGCGGGACGTGCTTCGCGCCGCTCTCCGCTGCGCTCATGCCTCGCGGCATCCGGCTTCACGCGCGATCGTACACGCGGCCCAGCAAGAGAACATCCCGCCCGACGGCCATCCGGGCCCGGTCGAGGAAATCGCCGGTCAAGGAATCCTGGCCTCCGACGGCGACGACCGCTGGCTGCTGGGCCGCCGCGAGTGGCTGCTGTCTCAAGACATTCCCTTGCCCGAAGCTCCGGAGCACAGCGGCGCGGTGGTCTGGTTGGGCCGACTGGACGGCGGAGGCCGGAGAGGCGGCGAAGCGTTCGGCTGCTTCTTGCTGGCCGACCGCATCCGGCCCGAAGCGCAGCAGGCCTTGGGCGATCTGCGAGCGTTGGGCCTAACGCGAACCGTGCTGTTGACCGGCGACCGCCGGCAGGTGGCCGAACAGATCGGGCGCGAGCTGGGGGTGGATCAGATTGTCGCCGAGGTGCTTCCTGAAGAGAAGCTCGAAGTGGTCCGCGCGGAACGGGATGCAGGGCGCCTGGTGATGGTCGTCGGGGACGGCGTCAACGATGCCTTGGCCCTGGCCCGCAGCGACGTGGGCATCGCGCTCGGCGCAGCGGCCTCCGACGTGGCCCTGCGCAGCGCCGACGTGGCGCTGATGGCGGACGACTTGGGCCGGCTGCCGATGGCCGTGCGTCTGGCCCGGCGGACGCGGACCACCATCCACTGCAACGTGCTGCTGGGGGCCGGCACCTCGATCGTCTTCGTCTGGCTGGCCTCCGTGGGGATCGTAGCCCCCTTGTTGGCAGCCGTGCTGCACAACGTGGGCGCGCTGCTGGTGATCACCAACAGCGCGCGGCTGCTGGCGGGAACCGAGAAACATGTCCCGGCAGGGATGCCTCCGGCGGCCTCCGGCGGGCAACACGAGGTGCTGTGATGGACGCGCCGCCCGGAATCTATCGATGGTTGGCGTTGGCCGCGGTCCTGGCCCTGGCCTGGGGCTGTGGGGCCGCTGCTGACAAGGTGAGGCCGACGGACGATTCTCCGCCTGCCGGCCCGCCGGGCTTTGGTCTGGCGGAACGGCGCGATTACGACCAGCTCTACGGCGATTGGTCAGCGGTCATTGGCCAGCTGCGCCATGTTGATCTCACGTACCAGAACGCGTCGGCGCGCCGTCGCGACGAAATGAGAGGCCAATACGAAGAATTGGTTGCACGAGGTAGCGAGTTGGAGCAGCAGGTGATCGACGCGGCCATCACGGCTTATGCGAAGAATCCCGAAGCCAACTCGGATCTGGCGAATCTCCTGGCTGGCGTGGCGTCGCTGCTCCTGGAGGGCGAGGAGTACGAAGAGACGCTCCGGCTCGCTCAATTGCTGCTCGACCAAGGGTTCTCACCTCGGCAGGTGCGCATCATCGCCGGACTGGCCGCCTTTGCCACCGCCGAATTCGACTTGGCCGAAAAACACCTCCGCAAAGCCGACCAGGAAGAGGCCCTGACCGACGCCGCCGCCCGCTGCCTGAAAGACATCGACTACTACAAATCCGCCTGGGAGCGAGAGCAGAAACTTCGCGCTGCCGAGCGGCGTGCGGGCGATCTGCCGCGGGTGCTGCTGAGAACCACGCAGGGCGAGATCGAGTTGGAATTGTTCGAGAACGAAGCGCCCAACACGGTCGCTAACTTCATCTTCCTGGTCGAGCAGGGCTTCTACAACGGATTGACCTTCCACCGCGTCATCGCGCTGGAGATGGCCCAGGCCGGATGTCCGAACGGAGATGGCGGCGGCGGGCCGGACTACATGATTCCCTGTGAATGCTATCGGGACGACCATCGGCTGCACTTTCGCGGCAGTCTGGCGATGGCTCACGCCGGACGCGACACCGGCGGGTCGCAGTTCTATTTGACCTTCCTGCCGTTGCGAAACCTGGACGGCAACCACACCGTCTTTGGCCGCGTCGTTCGCGGCCTCGAAGTCCTGGCCAAACTCCAGCGGCGCGAGCCGCCGACTCCGGAGTCCCTGCGGATCAACCCCAATCCGAACATCCGCGTGCCCCCGGCCGACAAGATCATCGAAGCCAAAGTGCTGCGGAAACGCGATCATCCGTACCGGCCACGCGTGTGGACCCTGGGACCGGGTACGGGATCGTCAACAGTGGACGAAACATAGTAAAAATGAGTGCGACACACCTACTACCCTGCGTTTGCGGCCGGAAACTGCCGGTCAGCACCACGCAAGCTGGCGAGGTCGTCCCCTGCGAGTGTGGCGCCAGTCTCACGGTGCCCAACTTGAGTGAACTCTCCAAGTTGGAGTTGGCCTCCGCCGCACCGGCCGGCCGAAAGAGACGCAAGCGGCCGTGGAGCAAACGGCAAGGCTGGATCCTGCTGGGCGCGTTCGTCGTCGCTGGTGCGGCGGGTCTGTTGGCTTTCCTGCACCTGACGCGGCCGCGACTGGCCGACATCGAATCCTTGCGTCCTATCCAGGTCTGGTCCGTCTGGCAAGACCTGCGCCGCGGGCCCGACCGCAACTTGTCTCTTGCCGAACAGCGGTTCCTGGAAATGCTCGGCATCCATCGCGTCTGGCAGACCGCCCTGTTGGCCGCAGCCGTCGCGGGGATCATCCTGATGGCCCTGGCCTATGCGATCCCCGATCCGCAATCGTTGCACCGCGCAGATTCGCGCCCAAGAGAGCCCCGAATTTGAGCGTGTTCTGACGTGGGCGAACTACCTTGCCTGCGGAAAGCACGGTTCGGCAACTCTGCTCACAGAGCAGTGCAAGGCTGTTCGGCGTGTCAAGGCGGCCGGCGTGGATAGCCCCCTGGCGGGATCGCCGAAATGCCGCTACGATCGAATCCTTTGCAGTCCACGGAGCGCACACGCTTTCCGAAAACGAAGACCCTGAACCGCAACGACGGCAGCGTGCGTGGCTGCCGGCGTCCCAACGGAGTGAGCGGCAAACGATGACGGACAGAATCGGCTTTGACAACGGTAAGTACTTGGAGGAACAGACGGCGGCCATCCTGGAACGCGTACGCCGCTTCGACAACAAACTGTACCTGGAGTTCGGCGGCAAGCTGCTGTTTGACTACCACGCAGCCCGCGTGCTGCCGGGCTTCGATCCCAACGTCAAAATGCGCCTGCTGGCGCAATTAAAGGACAAGGCCGAGATCCTGCTGTGCATCCATGCCGGGGCCATCGAACGCAAGAAGATGCGGGCGGACTTCGGCATCACCTACGACGCGGACGCGATGAAGTTGATCGACGACCTGCGCGATTGGGGGATCGAATTGCGCGGCGCGGTGGTCACGCGGTTCGACGAGCAGCCCGGCGCCGTCCAGTTCAAGAACAAGCTCCAGCGGCGCGGGATCCCCGTGTATACTCACCGCTCTACCAAGGGCTACCCGGCCGACGCGGAGCGGATCGTCAGCAGCGAGGGTTACGGGGCCAACCCCTACATCGAAACCGAGAAACCGCTGGTCGTGGTCACCGGTCCGGGACCGGGAAGCGGCAAGCTGGCCACCTGCCTGAGCCAGTTGTACCACGACCATCGGCACGGCATCCGCTCCGGCTACGCCAAGTTCGAGACGTTTCCCATCTGGAACCTGCCGCTCAGCCACCCTGTGAACGTGGCCTACGAGGCGGCGACGGCAGACCTGCACGACGTGAACATGATCGATCCGTTCCACCTGGAGGCCTGCGGCCAGACCGCGACTAACTACAATCGCGATATCGAGGCCTTTCCGGTGCTGCACAAAATCCTGAAGCGGATTACGGGAGGGGAACCGGTCTATCGTTCGCCGACGGAAATGGGAGTGAATCGGGCCACGGCGGGAATCGTCAACGACGAGGCCGTCCAAGCCGCCTCGCGCTCCGAAGTCATTCGTCGCTATTTTCGCTACGCCTCGGAATATGCCATGGGGCTGGTCGAGGAGCGGACAGTGCAGCGAGTCCAACGATTGCTGGAAGTCGTTCGCGCCAAGCCGGAGGACCGCCGGGTGGTGGTCCCCGCGCGCGAGGCCGCCGTGCAGGCCCAGCAACAGGGCAAGGGCAACGAGGGCGTGTTCTGCGGGGCGGCCATCGAATTGCCGGACGGGACCATCGTCACCGGCAAAAACTCGCCCTTGATGCACGCCGCTTCGAGCGTGGTGATCAATGCCGTGAAACGCCTGGCGAGGCTGCCGGACAGCATGCACCTGTTGGCGCCGACCATCATCGAATGCGTGGCCAAGGTGAAAAAAGACATCTTGGGCCAAAGAACCGTCAGCTTGGATCTGGAAGAGACGCTGATCGCTCTGGGGGTCAGCATCACGACAAATCCCACCGCCCAACTGTGCCTCGACAAGCTCAAGGACCTGCGCGGGTGCGACGTCCACATCACGCACATCCCCACGCCGGGCGACGAGGCGGGTCTGCGCCGCCTGGGCGTACACCTGACCAGCGATCCCAACTTCTCGACGAAGAATCTGTTCGTATCGTGAGCGAGATTACGTCTGACCCCCGCGAACTACCTCGATCCGGGCGGCGTCATCGGAATGAGATCGGCAACAGCAGGTGCGATGGTTGCCGGGCATCGTGGAAGATGGTCTGCGTGGCGGTCTTGATCTGGGCGCTGGTGCCCAGCGGCAAACCCGTGTTCTGGTTCCGGGCGTAGCGAGGGAAATTGGCGGAACGTCGCGCCCCGGATGCCTCCGCGTCCGGCCGATAGACATCGGCCGCCAGCGTCACGCCGTCGCGCATCGGAATGCGGACGTTCTTCTCGGCCAGGATGTGGTACGTTGCCTGCGACGCCGGCGGTTGGGCGGACAACCGTGGCGCATCGGTGAGCACCAGTCCGATTGTGAGCATTGCCAGGATGTCGAATTTGCGCATGTAGCACCTCACGACCTTTCGAGACGGTACACAAACAGAGATCCCAATTATCCGAACCCAGTTCCATCAAGTCGGAACCCTGCTCCTCCTCGTAGATAAGTCCCGTCGCGGAAGACGGAGACGAAGACGCAAATGTAGACGTCGCCGTAATCCACGATGACGCCGAGGTGCCTTCCACCGGGGCTGACACAAATGCTCTCATCGCACCACAGGAACTCGGAAAGTACGGCAAGCCCGCGGGTTTCGGGGCCTTCCGCTTCGAGATCCGCCAAGGCAAGCGCACGCGGACCACCGCGTGTTTCCTTCACTCGGTTGAACTCCTTGGGCGCCCAGGCTGATGAAAGCGGCACTTATCAACAGACGAGTCGTCCTTCACCGCGCGTCCGACTTCCTGCGCCAGTTCGCCAACGGCATTCAGCACCACCTGTTCGACTTCCGGCGCGAAGAAGCCCACGTTTGCGGACAGATTCCGGCCCCAGATCCAACGCGTGATACCGATCGCCTCGTGCCCGCCCTCACGCACCACTTGAGCCGTGGGCAAGTAGCCAAAGCAGTCGTTGTTGAAGCCCGCCACCCACAGGTTGTCCGGGCCGAGCAGGCGGCCGACCAGCGCGGCGTAGTCCGCTACGGGTTCGGCGGGCAGAGCGACCAGCGTCAACGCGTCGCCGAATTGCCATACGGCCAGCGGCGCAGGATAAGTGCGAGGCAGCGTTTCACCGCCGTCCAGCAGCCTGAGCATGTGCCGGGCCATTACCGACTCGGCCGATGGCAGCCGGGATCGCGCCTCGACTTCTGCCCGCGAGAGGACCTGCAGCGGCAATTCGACGCCGCGATACGCCGTGCTGAGATCGCCTTGAATCGGCTTCAGCGGCGTGCCCAGCACGCGATCGACTTCGCCGCCCAACGTTGCGCCGTGCCGCCGTGCGATTTCCAACGAACCGCGCGGGCTCGGGTTTGCGTCGGCTCCACAACCGGCCATGAACATCGCCTGGGCACGGGGATGTTGCTGTTCCAGATACTGCTGGGCAAAACCCGCATAGTCGCCCGCGATCACGTTGTCGCGGCCGGTCAGCGTTGTGTTGTGACACGCGCAGCCGAACAAGACGCAGCGGAGCGTTCCGTCCGGTGCATCGACGCGGAGCACCGGGACCGAGCGGTCTGTCGGGCCCGCCGGGTTGTCGCTCATCACAATCCGCCCGCCGCGCGGCAGGCGGCGGTTCATGGGAAAGTCCACCCGTCCGGCGCCCCGTGCCAGGCGGGCGGGCTCGAGTCGCGCCAGGGCGTCGCAGACCAGTTGCACCAATTGCCCCTGCAACTGGCGCGTGTAGGCGACCGTCTCGCGGACGTCGCCGGCCGTCAACGGCGCGTGCGCCACGGAATTCGCCGCCGGATGGGGATCCAGGCTGACCAGCGGCCCCGTGTGGGAGTGCGAAGCATTGAACAGCAGTTGTTTGCGTTGCAGGCCCGTCTTTTCCTCGATCCGCCGGCAGACTTCGTCGGTCACAACTGCCGCTTGGAACCCGACCAGATCGGCAGTGACCATGACGGCTCGCTGCCCGCGGCGATCTTCCAGCGCCAGGGCTTTTGCATAGATGTCCGCGACGACCGACTCGAACGGCCCTGTCCGGTCGCCGTAGCCCAACAGCACCACCGGCCGCGGCGGCGTGATCTTGACCCGCGCGACGCCGGCCTTCCAGTCAGCGTCCGATTGTGCCAGAGCCGCAATCGAGGACACGCACATCAGCGCGGCGATTGGGACGAGCAAGCGAAATGATGTTGCCATGGTGAAACCTCCGAGCGTTGGTTCATCGGCGGTGGCCCAAAGCGGTGACAAGGCACCGCACTGAAAAAAACTCGGTTGCGGCCACGGCCGGCTGCCATTATCGAGGATGCGGGCGCGCTTGAAAACCCTTGTCATGCTCTCGTTTTTCAACTTCGCGGCGTTAACCGCCCATGTGGTCGCGAAGTCCTTGGCTCGGTCCGAGTCGTCGCGTAGACTCCTTCCTGACAACACGCGGCCCTGTTGGTTGGAATCCTCGGGTCTTGTGTCTTTGAATTGGTTTTCGGGTTTCGGAGCTGAGATTTGGGACTTGGGATTTGAGATCTGAAATTTCCATTTTGCTGCAACCGCAGGCTCAAGTAATATGGGTACGGTTGTTCTGGGCAATCGAGCTGAATCTGGAGAATTTCGCCGTGGAAATCAACCAGGGAATCCCTGAACAGACAATGGTCGTCATTTTGGCCGCCGGCAAGGGGACCAGAATGGGACGCGCCGACCTGGTCAAGGTGTGCTTCGAAATCGACGGCGTCCCGGCCGTCAATCGGTTGATAACGGTGTTCAAGAAGGCGCGATTTCGCCGTTTCTTGCTGATCGTCGGGGCCCGCGCCGAGCAGGTCATGGAGACGGTCGCCAAGGAGCATCCGGAGGTTTTGTACGTGCGTCAAGAGCCGCAGTTGGGAACCGGACACGCGGCGAAGGTGGCGGCGCAAGCCCTGCAGACCATGGGCTACGATGGCTACGTGCTGGTCTCGATGGGCGACAAGCTCCTGGAAGAAGTCGCCTTGGAGACGCTGGTCAGCGGCTACGTGCGGCAGCGGGCGGACTTGGCCCTGGCAACCGTGCCGAAGGGCAAGGCCGCCGAGGTGTCCGCCGGCCGCGTCTTGGTGGACGAAGACGGCAGTGCGCTGGACATCATCGAGCGGGTCGATCTAGCTCGACAAATGCTCGCCGACGAAATCCGGGGCATGTTGGCTCGCGGCGACGCCGTCACCGGCCTCGACCTCCGGCGAATCGTGGACGCCCATGTCCCGCAAGTCGAGAAGCAGGAGCGGGCCGTGGGCGATCTGCTGGCGTTGGCCGCGTCCAGCCAAACGATCGATCGCACGAAGCTGGAAAGGGTTCTGCGGAACGAGAAATACCAGCTTCACATCGGCGGCCAGCCGTACACGGGCAAACAGCTCGATCGGCTCTGCAGCGGCGTCAACCCCAGCCTGTATCTGATGCGTGCCGGCGTGTTCTACCAGGGCGTCGGCATGATCCGGAATGACAATGCCCAGGGCGAATACTACATCACCGACATGATCCGCTTGCTGGCCGGCCTTAAGGACCCACGGGGCAACCCGCGTTTTCGCGTCCGCGCCGTGCCGTTGGACCGAGCCGAATGGGTGCAGGGATTCAATTCGCCGGATGAACTGCTGGCGATTCAAGATTATCTGCGCCGTCAGAAGCTCAAGCAGCGCCAGATCGTGCGGGTCGAGGCCCGCCCGCGACTGAAAGCCAGGCAGTACGCCTCGATCCGCCAGTGGCTGGCCAAGCTGGAAGCCGTGGGGCCGTCCTTGAAGCGTTGGCTGAACCGCGTCTATGGCCCTCACGAGGACCTGCACCGGCAGAAGTGCCGGGACATGACGGCCGTTCTGGAGTGCTACGGCAAGCGCTTCGGCATGGACGAAAAAGTGTGCCTGGTGCGCGCTCCAGGCCGCGTGAATCTCATGGGCCGTCACGTCGATCACCGGGGCGGAATGACCAACTTTCTGGCCATCGATCGCGAGACGATCGCGGTGACGGGACTGCGCGAAGACGATCAGGTGGTGGCCGTCAACACGCAACCCGGCAAGTTCAAGCCCGTCCACTGCAGCCTGACGGAACTCATCGGCCGGTTTGCCTGGAGTGACTGGCTGGACTTTGTGAACAGCGACTGGGTCCGCGACATGGTTTACGTCAGCGCCGGGGACTGGGGTAACTACATCAAGGCCGCCATGCTCCGGCTGCAGCACCGCTACCAGGACGTGCGCGTGCGCGGGCTCAACATGGCCCTCTCCGGCAACGTCCCGATCGCTGCGGGGCTGAGCAGCAGTTCGACGCTGGTCGTGGCGACCCTTCAGGCCGCCATCGCCTTGAACAATTTCGATCTGACCAGCCAGCAGTTCATCGACTTGTGCGGCGAGGGCGAGTGGTTTGTCGGATCGCGCGGCGGGGCGGGCGATCATGCCGCGATCTATCTCGGCCAGCGCGGCAAGATCGCCCAGGTCGGCTACTTGCCGTTCCGCGTCGAGCGGATCATCGCGGCGCCCGCGGGGTACTGCCTGATTTTGGCCAACAGCCACATCAAGGCGGCCAAGAGCGCATCGGCGCGGGACCAATTCAATTCGCGCATCGCCAGCTACAATTTGGGCTTGGCCCTGCTCAAGCAGCGCTGTCCGGGGATCGCCGGAGTGGTCGAGCACCTCCGCGACCTGGAGCCGGCCAAGCTCGGCTGCTCGACGAGCGACATCTACCGCTGCCTGGCCAAAGTCCCCGCGACGATGACTCGCAAGGATTTTCGCGAAATGCTCTCGAACGAACACCGCGATCTGCTGGACGTCAATTTCGCGAGCCATGCCGATCCGCAGGTGTACCATCCGCGCGGCGTGCTGCTGTACGGCGTGGCCGAGATCCAGCGCAGCCGCATGTGCGTCGATCTGCTGGAGTCGGGCCAGATCGAGACGTTCGGCCAACTGATGAAGATCAGTCACGACGGCGACCGCGTCAGCCGGCCGGGTCGGAACGGCCAGTACGAGCCGGTGGAGGCCAACTGCGGCGATGAGTTCCTGGACCGCTTGATCGGGGACCTGGCCAGTGAGGACCCACAACGCGTGCTCCGGGCCCAGTTGTCCATGCAGCCCGGCGCTTATGCGTGCAGCACTCCCGAAATCGACGAAATGGTCGACATCGCCTGTTCGGTTCCCGGCGTCGTCGGAGCGCAATTGGCCGGCGCCGGACTGGGCGGGTGCATCATGATTCTGGCTCGTGAGGAGGCTGTGCCCGAAGTGCGTAGGACCCTCACGGCGCGTTACTACCGTCCCCATGGCTTGGAACCGGCGGCCATGCCTTGCATCGCCGTCGAGGGTGCGGGGCTGGCGGAGTTTTGACGCCGGTTCCGGGGCATGCCGATGCCGCTCATCGACCTTGCGCCGGGGCGGCGAGCAACTGCAGCATGGCCCGTCCCGTCGCCTCGCCGATCAGGTAGTAGGTCTCCGCGTTGGTGTTCCAGTGATAACCCTGGCCGCTGGGCGACTGTTCCTGAGCGCGCCAGAAGGCTTTGGTGCCGGCGAAGGCGACATTGCCGATGAACTCG
>Ga0302238_1001869_pt1 | contig 15999 bp, 13 predicted proteins | sample AAG_UR_Asn_MG_FD_193527 | JGI IMG/M metagenome (GOLD analysis project Ga0302238, IMG submission 193527) | Enriched activated sludge microbial communities from anaerobic digester in WTTP, New Holstein, Wisconsin, United States - AAG_UR_Asn | ecosystem: Engineered > Bioreactor > Anaerobic >...
CTAAAGATGTTTTTTACAGTGACAACGGCGGTCTTGAAATTCGCTGTATTGATGAACCATTTTTTTTAAATCTTAGTTCATTGATACAAATCGAGTTGCAAGCATGCATCATTCACAAGGTGTTTGCCAATCATAGCGTTAGATTAGAACATTTAATCAAATTCTATGTGTTAGCAGATGAAGGCATTTGGAACTTTATGACTGTGTACTTTACAAAAAACAGTCATGATGAGTTTCAAAAAATTCAAAATTTATTACAATAAAGGAAAAACCATGTCAAAGAATAATTCAAAAGCAACTCAGGCAAATAACAACAATCATGCGAACCAGCTCAATAGCAATCCAGGTACAAGTGGTACCAATAAAGCCTATGATGCTGTTCAAGGAAACCGTGGTGCTCAATTAAACCCTAACAATCCAAAAAGTCCTTATTACAAAGGAAAATAATGGCACTTCTTCATAATGTAACAGGAAGTAGCTTAATACGTTTTATGCAATCACTTGGATATGTGTGTGAAAGACAAAACGGTAGTCATAAAATCTTCACAACTCAAGCGGGTAAAACGATTGTTGTGCCTGCTTATAAGAAAAAGATAGTTAAAACAGGCTTATTATGTGAGATATTGAAAGATATAGGTATTTCAAAGATTGAATTTATTCATGCGATTTAAAGTCATTAAATAGAAGGAGAAAACAATGGCTGGACTTCTCAATGCACCAAGCACAATGGGAAAACCATCAGGTGGAGGAAGAGGAAATAATCCTCCTAGAAAATAAGAATGTAAGTACGATGCTGAAGATATTAAATTCTTCTGCATCGTATGGGTTCAATACAAAATAGTGAGATATTTTTATTTTTTCTTATGCAATACAGAATTTAGAATGGCATCAATATTATTCTTTTGTTCTTGCCGTTTATTGCTCGTATCTGCACCAATAACCCATTTGTCAATCTCAATCCTATCGAACAATAATTTACCTCTTTTGTGGAAATGAATTCCTTCAAAAAAAGTATCATCTCTTAGCTTATAAATATGGTCCACTGAATATCCTAAATATTTACCAAGTTCTTTAACATTCATCCAGCGCTTACTTTGTGAGTCTTCAAGCTTTTTTTCAATGAGTGTAAGTTTTTCCAATATTTTTGGCAGCAATTCAAGGTGTTCAAGAGCGACTTGCATTTGACAATCCTTTGTGAGAGTTATAAAATTACAATCTAAATTACAAAAGACCTTAAGGCTCTTTCGTAACTCTATCAGAAAGGAAGACATAAAGTCTTCCTTTCTTCTAATGTGTTATGAAAAATCTACAAGAGTTTGAAGGTATATTATCATCCATAGCTGTCAATTGAAATACAGCAATCACTTCTAAAAATTTCGTGATAAGCCAATAATTCAATACTTTGAGTCAAAAAAGCTTTAGCTTCTTCCCATAGCATTTACATTCTATGTTTAGTTATACATAAAAACCTACATCTCTATATGTATAAGCTACTTTTAAAGTTTTATCGTGTGTTTTTAATGTAAGCTTGTTACTATAAACTTTATTGTCATTATACTTAATTATTAAATTCCAACCATCAAGCCTTAAACCTTCCCATCCATCAGGAAGCCTTTCACCTTCTACATATCCTGCAATTTTTAAAATTAGATGCTCTGATTCTTCAATTACAATAGGAAATTTACTGATTTTTTTAGAATTTTCAACAAGTTTTTTAAAAGAAATTGGATCTTTATTAAGAAAATCTTCATTAATATTATCAATAATAATATTAATATTATTAAGTTCCCTGATTTTGTTTAAATATCCAATAGGCTCTGTACAAGTTAATTGTATACTTCTAATACTTGTTTTTTTATATGCATAAATTTCCAAATCTATTTGCACTGCATAATCAATATCTTGCTTGTAGCAGCGTATTTCATTTTTTATAATTTCTATTTTTAATTTATCTTGATTTTTAGTTGGCAATAAAAAAAATTCCAAGATTTTATTTTTAGAGAATACAAGCATAGGAATTAAAGCCCCTGTTATAATTGCAAATCCAGCTTCTCCACTTATATCTGAAGCATACCAGCTATATGCGTAATATATTGTTGCAACAACTAATATAATTAATAGTAAATTGAATAGATTAGAAATAAGACTTATTGTTTTAATTGAATACTCCTTGAGTTTTACATAGTCATCTAGAGATGAACTTAAAATATAAATTTGTTCAGTGTAATATACTATTTTTTCAATATATCAGCCACAACCGCCATACTACTACTTAAAATGGCAAGATTAAAATCATCTTCTTCTTTACATCGTTCAAAACTATCCATTTTAATATTTATATATGTTAATATAGTAGTCATAGAACGTAGAAAATATACTTTTGTCTCATCTCTTAATGCGCCTTTTATTATAACCTGAAGACTATTGCACCTATCTTTTATATAATCAGTTTGAAATGTTATAGATTTGGCATTATGTGCAAAATCATTTCTCAATTTTCTTAAAATACCTAGATCATTATAAATATTTTTTGGTATTAGTCCTAATAGAAAGGATATGTCAATTTTACTAGAAAAAGTAGCTAAAGCACCATTTCCTTCAAATATTTTTTTTTGTATAGTTTCATTGTAAACCATATATGCTTGAAGTAATTGAGAAATCTTATCTTCGATAAACGCAGCAGCCATTAAAACACATCCTCTATCTGATTCACTTAATAATGAGATTCTAAAATCTTCGAACTCTTGCATATTGCGTAATTCTCTTTGACCAGTTTTGAGGTCTGGATGATTTTTAATTAAATCTTGTAAGTTTTCCTTTATTGCTTCTAACTTTTTAATTTTCTCTTTCATAAAACTATCCTTTATAAGCAAAAATTACTAACTTTAAGCTTTTGCAATCAATTTCTAATTTTGTCTTGACTTAAAACTTATGTTGATATAGATTATATTTCATTTTGAAATAACTTCTATTTTTTATTATTCTATAGGGTGTTTCATCCTCACTTGACACAAAACCTCTAAATAATCTTCAGTTAATTTAGTTTCATCATTAACTACTTTCCATGAGACAACATTGTCAACCATAGCATCTACTTGCAGAACGTATCCTTTAGCCTCTTGCTCTAAAATGCGTGTGCTTAATCGCTTATAACCCTCATATGGCTTAGATAAAATAGCTATCGTTCTATTGTCTTTGGTGATTTTAAACCAAACAGTTCCATCCTCTTGAACGCATCTGTGGATTTGAACATTATCCCCTGCCATTGGATAGGTTTTTTGAATACCCTCTTTGGCTGCATTGCTTTTTAGGGATAAATCCCCTAAGCCCATGGTAAATAGAATCTCTTGTGGCTCATCGAAAGTTTCATTGATAAATTGCTGTTCTACAAATGATTGCTTGAAAGCTTTAATGGAGTGATCATTGGTGTGGATATGAAGATTATGCTTTGTGCGAGTGATTGCAACATAAAGAAGCCTTCGATCGTAATCGTTTTGAATAAAGCCTTTTTTTATGGGAAGGTAGACGCTATCAAATTCTTTGCCTTTGGCTTTATGCATGGTTGATACCATCACTTTAGCTTTTGAAAACTCAAACTCTTCGAATGTAATTTCACTTAAGTAATCCATAAAATAGGTATAACACGAATTGAGATCTTCACTGTCAATTAAATGTTCGTTTTGGAATCTTCCTATGACTTGAAGGGCTAATTTATAGTTGGTGGATTGTTGATAATATTTTTTGAATAACTCTAAGACACTATCCAGTGGTTTTTCTTTCAAAAGATTCGCCACATACTGCAACTCATCCAATTGTCCTAAACTAAAGCCGTCTTTGCTGGTAATATATTTAGCATGAATGCCCCGTGTTATTAACATCGAATACAGCGTTAAAACTTCACTGTTGGTTTTACAAAGTATAGCAATATTTTCTGAAGGGTCTTTCGCTACGGCATCAACAATAGGCATCATGAGTGATGAAGCTCCTTGATGTAAAAAGACTCCAATGTAACCCTTTTCTTTACTGGTTGGCACTAAGTTGTCTATTTTCATACGCCGTGGTATCGTATCTGCAAAAGCATTTGCAAAGGCAACAAGATTGGTATCGCTTCGATAATTATTCAAAAGAGTATACTGAGCATAGCCTTGCTCGGATGCCTCTTCTTCATTATTTTCTAGTCTTGCAAAATCTCTTTGAAACTCTTCCATATAGGTAACATCAGCTTTATCATCGTCTAAAAAGTTATTGATACACTGATCATCATCGCCTACGGCTATAATATGTTTATTTCCTTCCATCTTCGAAAAAATAGCTTTGATAAATTCGTAGGTCTTAAGACTGACATCTTGGTACTCATCTAGAATAAGCATTGTTTTAAAGGGAAGCTCAATGAACCCTTTTTGTAATCCTAAGGTTGCTAGGCTAATAGCATCGTTCAAATCACTGTCGCATAAGACTCGCTTACCAATTAGCTCCAATGCAAAGGCATGGAAGGTTAAGATATCCACATCATACGCCAAAGAGCCCACCAGGTGTGTTAATCTTGATTTAAATTCCATTGCAGCAGCTCTTCCATGCGTTAGCATTAAAAAGTGTTCTGGCTTATGATCTTCGAGGGTAATGAGTGAGGCTATTTTATGCACCAAGGTTTTGGTTTTACCGCTTCCAGGACCTGCTATAACCATAATGGCTTGATGAGAGTGATCTTCGAGAATGGCTTTTTGTTCTGTATTGAGATTTGAAATAATCTCTTTATAGCGAGCAGGCGTTAATGGGAGTTTGATGACTCTGTCTTCCAAGCCATAGAGTTTTTTGAACTTGTCATACTCTAAAGAGAAATAGTCATTGACAAACTTCTCACATTTTATCCATCCCTCTTCCAAAAGCTTTTCGAAAAAGAGCATAAGAATATGCACCGATTCGGTTTTTCGGTCGTAATAGAGTTTGAGGCTTTGGTTATAATCACGCCTTTTTTGATAAGGGGTGTTTTCATTCAAGCGCTCTTGTTTATGAATTTGCAGCGCTTGGTAGTAAATGAGTCTGCCTTTACGCAGTTTAAAGTCTTTGAGCATCTCATGCAAATAGACTAAAGAGTGGTGAAAGGTTTCAAGAGAGAATGAGCCTTTCATTAAGCTATCCAATTTGGTTTTGAGATTGACGGAGGAAAATTCTATCTCTTCGGCTCCGGTTGTTTGTACAGGTTCTAACAAAAGAGCAATCATCTTTTAGCAAACGTATTGGCGCTTTTCTACGGTTTTTTTAAGAAGCACTAAATTCTGTGTACTGAAGCGACAGACATCTTTGTGAAAACGGATTTTAAACTCTTGTTTGGTGAGTGTGGCAAGGTGTGAAAAGCTTTGCAAAATTTTCTTGGCTGTTTTTACATGATTGGTTTTCTCATCATTGTCTTGATTGATGTCTCTTACATTGAAGTCTTTTTGAAACGCTGGTAGTTGTTCTAAATAGGCAAGCACTTTATTTTCCATCGCAAAATGCTTTTTGAGCTCTTTAAGCACACTGCGTGAGATGGTTGCACTGATATCATTACCCATGGTAATCAGCTCTTTTTTGGCGAGTTCATGTAAGACACGGTACAGGTGGTTACGAGAAAGGCCTATCTGATCGGCTAAATCATCGGTGGTAATGGGATCGACTTTACTGCGACCAATGAGTGCACTCATCACACGTATCATCTCATCATAAATTTCAAGTAACTCTTCTTTGTGAGGATCAAGGACGTTGTGGACATGCTCCATGCGGTTGCCATTGGATTCTTGTAAGGCAGTGGCAAAGATTTTTGTGTAGTTTCGTTTACGCTCGATAATATCTGCTTCTTCGAGTTCTAAAAGTGCTGTTTTAATCATCGTGTCATAATCTTTGGCACTATCTTCGGTATCTTGTCCTATCTTTTCAGCAAGCTGTTTGAGGGTTAAAACAACGGGGTCCCTTTTTTCACGCTTGAGCTCTTTGAGGATTTTTACAATCTCCTCGTATTCTACTTTGGTGCGATTTTGCTGCATAAAGAGCTTATCAAAATCTTCATTGCTAAAAAAGATGATACACTGCGCTTGAATCGAATCCGAGCGCCCTCCTCTTCCTGATTCTTGTAAATAGGCTTCGAGGCTATCGGAAGTTTCATAATGGATGACCGCTTGAATATTGGGTTTATCAATCCCCATACCAAAGGCCGTTGTAGCGATGACAATATCGATTTTATCGTGAATAAAATCCTCTAGGATTTCTCCTTTTGAGCGACCTGTTCGTTTGCCTGAGTCAATTTCATCATCAATCTTTGAATAAAAAGGCTCTATGACTAATCCCATTTCGATGATTCGAGGCTCTTTTAACAAAGATTCACACAGCTCTTTACACGCACGTGCATTTTGAGGGATGTAGATGATGGTTGGTACATTGCCTAACGCGATAATCTCTTGTACGAGTTTTTCATATTTTTCTTTTTGGTCATCGACTTTGATGGCGCGATAAAAAAGATTGGTACGTTTGGCAGAGGCTAGAAAAGGCGAAAGTGTCATGCCTAAGTGTTTTTGGAAGTAGCGTTGAATATCATCAAGAACTTCTTGTTTGGCCGTGGCGGTCAGGCATGAGATGGGAATACTGCTTTGAAAAGCTGATTCGTTTTGTAAATCTTGGATAAACCTAGCGATGTATTTATAATCATGCCTAAAGTCATGCCCCCAGGAGGAAAAACAGTGGGCTTCGTCTATCACAAAACGCTCTATCAAGCGTCTTTTGAGTGCAGTAAAAATAGAATTAGAACGCAATGCTTCAGGGGCAAGATAGAGAATATCAATAATCCCATTTTCCACTTCTGCAAGGGTATTAATCCGCTCTATCGGACTTAGATATCCGCTGATAGCAGCGATTTTAAAATTCTGGTTTTTTTCAGTAAAGCTCTCTACATGGTTTTTCATCAGTGCTTGCAAGGGAGAAATGACCACGGTTAAGCTTTTATAGGCGTGTGCTTTAATCAGTGCTGGCATTTGAAAGGTGAAAGTCTTACCGCCACCTGTAGGCAAAATGGCCAATATGGATTCATCCCTCATGGTTGCTTCAATAATATCTCTTTGTGAGATTCGACTCTCTTGAGCAAAAAGATCCACATTCGCATCACGACTCTCAAAATCCCTAAATCCAGGAATGCCAAACTCATTTAGCGCAAAAGCATCCAAATCTATGGTATCTATATTGTAGGTTATTTGCTTAATCACCCAAGCAAACTTGGGAAACTTTTGGAGTAAAAGGTAGGATGGTGAATAGCGCTTTTGTGTTGAAAGGTAAGAGAGAACCAATGCCAATTCAACAGGGTACTCTGCTGTTATCGCCTCAAACACTTTTTTTTCACACTGAATTAATGACTTAAAATGCTCATACAAAGAGATTTCACTGCTTTGATACGCGATATATTCAAAAAATGGAGCATAGATTGCATGAGTGTTCAGTAATAAATATAAAGCTTGCTTGAGAGATTCATCTAAAGAGTAAAATCGCTCAACAAGAAGCGTCAAAAGCTCCTTGGTAGCCACACTATCCCCAAAAGGAGAATTGGCAATATGTGCTTCTATTTTATAGGGTTTTTCAAGTTTATGCGTGACTTTATCTGGAAATAATAACAAGGAGAGGTAAAGCGTATCAAGTATTTTTAGGCGCTGTAAGAGTACATTAAACGTACTGTTTTCAAGGTAGTGTTTATCGTGATCCATAAAATTATGGCCACACACATATGAGGGAGTTTTTTGAACGCATAAGCGAATCAGTTCATGCAATGACTGCCCTTCAAATCCATTCTCTTCATCAATGTATGCGCCAATAGAAGCAATGGTTTGCGTATGTTTGGTAACCTCTAAATCGATAAACACGATGGATGAAGAGGACATACTCTGCATGCCTATGCTTCTAGTACAATATCATGAATGATCTGTTTAAAAAAGGCTTCACTCCATAACTCTAATTCAGCCATCTCTTTAATAAAAGGCCTTACGTCGTTTTTAGCTTTTGCGATATCGAGGTGTTCAATGCGGGTATTTAAAAGTGTTATCAAACTCTCTTTGGTTAAACGTTCAGGTAGGATTTGCTTTTGGGCTTCAAACCATTTGCAACTTTGCTCCAAGCGTGCGTTTAAGTGTTCTAAATCCAAAGGTGTCTTATGGGCTATATACCACACAAGATCATACCAATCCCTGCCTTTTGGTCGCGTACCCCATGCACGGCACAACAGTGCATGCATTTTCCCAGCAAAGAGTGAGGGTAAGGTCATTGCCGTAATCGAATAGGGTCGAGGAATAAGTCTCAAAACACTGTGTGTTTGAAAGTGTAAAGGAGGCTCTGTGTCTACTTCAAATTTGATTTTGATGATTTGGTCTTTATGAATGCTTTGAAGAATGTTTTTAGGGGCATTGATGGAAAGAAGATGCTCTACGGTATTGCCTTTTAGAAAAGCAGACTGTACAGCAGATTCCGCTGTTTTTTCTTTCATCTCAATCTTTACATCGAACCCAAAGGAGAGTAATGTTTCACTAAGAGATTTTTCATAGATACGCAAATCAAATGATGGATTTTCTTGAAGAAGTGAGAAATCAAGGTCTTCTGAAAAGCGTGGAAGTCCATGTAAAATACGAAGTGCCGTTCCTCCATAAAAAGCGGCCTCTTTAAAAAACCCTCCCTCATACAGTCCTAAAAGCACAATCTCTTGAAGAATTTCACGCAAAGCATCCACACTCTCTTCTTTAGAGTTAAGTGCATAATGCTCGAGCATCTTGGCAATGGCAGGATGAGTATTAGCCATGATTGACTCCTTTTTGCAGTAAGGAAGCGAGTGTGCGTAAGTTTTTAGAACGATAGGCGTGTGCGATTGAGAAGATAAGTTCAACATTTAACATCTCTAATCGCTCTAGGCGAAGGTCATACAAAAGGTACTCTCTCATCTGCGCTTGTGTCATACTTCCTACACCTCTGTCATAGCGTATTTTATCGCACAATGCTTTTTCTGGGGTTGCTATGAGTTTTCCACCGTTATTCTCATCATACATCCAATCAACACCAAGTGCATAGGCTTCTTTGGGGATGTGTTTATAACTAAAGCGCCCTAAGGGCGTTTCAAAAAGTTTTGGATGATTAAGCGTTGCAGCTGTCACTTCACTCACACGCTCAGGAATCATGCCATAGTATGAGAGTGCAAAATCAAACGAAACATACGAAGGGGCATAGAGCATATTGGAGATGCTGATAGCATCAATGGGGGTGCTTTGGTATCTTTTCCCAAGATGGTAAACCCCTCGTTTTAAGCGTATCAAATCACCATTTTTGACCATCGTGGCTATTTTAATATTGACCTGTGAAATGCTAGGTTCTAAAAAGGCACTGAGCATTTCATGGGTAAACAGCGATGTTTTAAAGTGGTTTTTGATATCGATGGTTTCCATGGGGTTATTATACATCAATATTTGTTTTATTGTATAGATAATATACTAAAGATATATTAATCATACGATAACACATTAGATTCTTTCTTTTTTTACTAAATTCCAATAATGTTCACCTAGAGAAGTTAATTTGCAGCTTTTACTATTCATTGCAGCATAATACATATGTTCTGCATCAATAGGAACAACTAAATTTATTCTGTTAAATTTTTGTAGAATTCTAAATTTTTCTACATTTTCTTCTATTGGTTTAGGCAAATTTTTTAAATCTACATTATCTCTCTTTGGTTCAAAAGTTGGATCTAATTGAAAAATTGAACTCACTTTCTCAAATAGTGCAGTAATCATTTTCAAATCATCTAAAGAGATTGGTGCTTGAACCTTCCTCAATGAAATAAATTTTTTTATGTTTGTTTTAAATATTGGTCTTTGTTCCCATGCTCCTAATGATTGATCAATATGAGCGTAAATACTTGCTGGTGAAATTTCTCCAACTAAATTGGAAGCACTACCATTTAGAGCATCAACTAAAAGGCTTGTAAATACACCTTGCCCATTTGTTTCTTGAGCATATTGTGATTCACTTGAAGCAGTTAATATTGTCACGCCTTCACTTAATAAAGATTTATTCTCGAGACTAGAAATATTGCCTGCTATTCCTGAATGACAACTATCTAAAATGATAATTTTATTTTTAGCTTTTGATTTGTTTGCGATGTTTAAAACTTCATCTAATGCTAGCCCATCATCTCCGCGAGTGCATTCCGAAGTAACTAAGTATCCACCATTGTTTTCTATATAGCCATGTCCTGCATAGTAAAATAATGCAACTTCACTATCATCTGTAAATAATTGAGTTATTTTGTCTTTTAATTCGCCTCGGGTAATGCTTTGACTCTCATTTGAGGCAGTATCGTGCATTATGTCAAAATTTAACGTTCCATCACTATTTCGTTCTAATACACTTTTTACAGAATATGAATCATTCACGCAGCCATACAGTTGAGATACATTTTGATAATAATCAATACCAACAATCAATGCTTTTCTCATTAGCCAAGCTCCTTAATTGCTTCTACGATGGACTTACCTTGCCATTTAACAATTTTATCAGCTGCATCTTTAACTACTTTTGATGTTTTATCCGAATCCCAAGGTTCAATTGCAATAATTACTTTCCCATGGCTTTTAGCTATTGCAATTTCTTTTTGAATCCACTTACTATAACTCGCATAAACACCAGCAAGTATCAATATGCAACTAGTGCCTTTCATCTTCGCCTCGATTGCCTCATGTAATTGTTTATCTGTACCATTTGTATGAATAGGATCATCTTTTGGTACGGAATGATCATAAAAATCTAAACCTTGTTGTTTGATCAGTTCTATTACTTTTTGATAATTTTCACTATAACTCCAAGAGTGACTGATAAACAATCTATATGTTTTTGACATTTTAATTTCTCCTTTGTAAAGTTATATTTTACAAATATAATTGAATTAAATATGATATCTACTACTATTCTTGAGTTAATATCTATCGTTTTAAAAGAATATCTTCTTCAAATTTATATTGAATATTTCCTCTCAATGTATCAAGCTCATGATATGAGAAATCATCACGATAATACACTTTTTTAAAAACATTGCCAATGTGCGAAATGCGTTCAATTTCATAGGCTTCAGATATAAGTGAATAGGCGTGATTTAAACTATTTGCAACCTTTCCTAGTGCTGGGATATCACATTTAACAGAAAGCAATTGTGGCTTTTTAGTGCCTCTGAGTTTTAATTTTAGTTTTTCTTGAAGGATTATTTCTATAAAATTGCATCTCTTATGAATTACAAATTGCTTTAGAACTTCATCCAGCTTTTCAAAGTTATTGACATTAATTTCAACAAACAGTTTTGTGCCAGAGGGTAGAAGATCAACAATAACTTCTTTGGATATGTTTTCTAAAAACTTTTTGTCTTCTACGGCATATGTTGGTAAAATGAGTTCCCCAATAACACCATCTTTGAGTTTAGGTAATTTTCCACCATAAAAATATTCAATTTTTCCATTGGCATATCTGATCGGAATAAAAACTGTTTTATTTAAACTATCAAAAGTATCATAAATCATTTGTACCTCTTTTGCGTTACATGTATTAAAGCATCTCTTACTTGATTAAACCTGCCCGCCTACACCTTTAAACTTTTCTACAAATGCAGCTATTTTTTGAAAAACACTTTGCTTCTTAGCCAAATATTGCGGATTTAATGGACTCATTTTAGGAAGAATTGCATTGAGTTCAGTGCCATTTTCACTGGCATATTCGCGTCTTAAAGATGTAATAATATATCGCTTTGCGGCATCTTCGTTTAGGCTTTCCTCTTGAATTAACTCTTCAGCTTCACGCTTTTGTTCAGCTTGCGCAAATGTAAAAAACGCATCTATAATACTGGCTTTATCGGCGATATTGTCTAAATTGGTCTGATTGATAAAATCAACTACCAAACTTTCTTTTGCACGGCTTCCAATGCTAGAACGGATGAGTCGGCGTACCTCTTCAACTAGGCTTTGTTTATCTTTATGATTTTTGTTATTTTCAAAAATCAACTCTAAAATGTAATCAAGATTAATTTCTTGTGATTTAAGAAGGTCTATTTCAAAAACAACATCACCCCAATCAATTGTTGATTCGGTATTTTCTGCACCTTTTTTTTCGCGGTGAAGCCAATCGCGAATATCATTATAGGTTGAACGGTAGTCTTGAATCATGCGTATTGTTGGCATTTGTATGGAACGAATTGCAGCTAACTCTTCATCGCTTAGATAGTGTTTTGCCTTAAATTCTTCAACGGCATCAGGATTGGTCATATCCAAACTTTGAACGGCTTGCAAACTGGCATATTCATCGTAGTTTTGAAGGATGTTTTCAACGCGAAGGTATTCACCAAAGAGTCTTGCAAACTCTTTTTTGTCTTTCTCTCTTTCGATTTCATCCGGATTTGGAAATCGACGCTGTAGTTCTTCCACGATATCCAAATACCCTCGACGAGCTTCACCCGTAGCAAGATCGGAAAAACCTTCCATATACTCTTTATAGCTTTTTTCAAGCACTACATTTTTAGTATTTTTATCACCAAACAGCGTAATCGCATCAATAGTGGCTTGTTCCAAGTCACGGAAAGTTACGATATTGCCAAAGGTTTTAGTGGCATCATAAATACGATTGGTGCGCGAATATGCCTGTATCAAACCGTGATAGCGAAGATTCTTATCCACAAAAAGCGTGTTTAGCGTTGGGGCATCAAAACCTGTCAAAAACATCCCTACCACTATAATCAGGTCAATTTCTTGCTTTTTAACCCGAGAAGAAAGGTCGCGGTAGTAGTTTTGAAACGCTTGGCTCTCAACACTAAAATTGGTTTTAAACATGACATTATAGTTGTTGATTACAGAACTTAAAAACTCTTTAGCACTTCTATCCATTGCAGAGGTTTCAAAACCTTCATCAAGAATATCCCCTACAGCATCTTGTTCTTCATTGGCAGCAAATGAGAAAATCGTAGCAATTTTAAGCGGCTTGTCGCTACTTTTTTGCAAGTCATTCAAGGTTTCATAATAGAGCTTTGCCGCATCAACACTGCTTACGGCAAACATAGCATTAAATCCTTTCCCTAAGGCTCCTAATCGGTGTGTTTTTTGACGGAAATTATCTAAGATGTATTGTGAAATTTCTTTGATACGCACTGGGTGTAATAATGCTTGTTTGTTTTCAGCGGCGGTGAGTTTTTTCTCATCTTGTTCTGATTCGATGGCTTTAAACTGTGCTCTTACATCATTGTAGTCTACTTTAAACTTGAGCACCTTTTCATCACGGATTGCATCGGTAATGACGTAGGAGTGAAGTTCGCGACCAAAAACGGAGGCGGTAGTTTCAGCACCAAGAGCATTTTGTGGAAAAATAGGTGTACCTGTAAATCCAAACTGACAGAATTTCTTAAATTTCTTTCTGAGATTCTTTTGAGCTTCACCAAACTGTGAGCGGTGTGCTTCATCAAAGATAAACACCACATGTTTTTGATAAATAGGTAGATTGTCTTCACTTTTCATCAGGTTGTTAAGTTTTTGGATGGTGGTAACAATGATTTTATTATCATCGGCTTCTATGTTGCGTTTTAGTCCTGCGGTACTGTCTGAGCCATTAACGCTATCGGGTGAAAAACGCTGGTACTCTTTCATGGTCTGAAAATCAAGATCTTTACGGTCAACCACAAAAAAGACTTTATCAATAAACTCAAGTTCTGTTGCTAGCCTTGCTGCTTTAAAACTCGTGAGCGTTTTTCCTGAGCCTGTGGTGTGCCAGATATATCCACCGCTCTCCGTTGTGCTCCAGTTTTTGGCTTGGCGTGTGCTGTTGATTTTCCATAAAATGCGTTCTGTGGCAGCGATTTGATAAGGGCGCATCACAAGAAGCGTGTTGCTTGTATCAAATACGGAATAGCGAAGTAGCACTTCGAGTAAGGTTTTTTTCTGAAAGAAGGTAGCCGTAAAATCTTTTAGGTCTTTAATCAATGTGTTATCAGATTTTGCCCAGTTCATCGTAAAATCAAAGCTGTTTTTATCACGCTTGGTGGTATTTGCAAAATAACGGCTGTCGGTTCCATTGGAAATCACAAAAATTTGCAGGTATTTAAACAGAGATGTATCGGTATTAAAACTCTCTTTGCTGTAACGATGGACTTGATTGAAAGCTTCACGGATTGCAACACCTCGTTTTTTAAGTTCAATCTGCACTAAAGGTAAGCCATTTACTAAGATGGTGACATCGTAACGATTGGCATGTGAGCCTGTTTGCTCAAACTGTGAAATGACCTGTACTTTATTGCGAGCAATGTTCTTTTTATCGAAGAGGTAGATATTTTGGATATGCCCATCATCAAATACAAAATCATGAATGTAGTTGTCATGAATTTTACGGGTTTTATCTACAATATTATCGCTGGGTTTATCTAAAAACTCCTCCACAAATCGCAGCCATTCGCCTTCAGAAAATTGCACATTGTTAAGAATTTGAAGCTGTATCTGGATATTTTTTAGCAGCGTATTGGGTGTTTTTACATGTGTTAAACATTCATAGCCTTGATGTATTAAATCTTGAACAAGGTCACGCTCTAAATCGGCTTCGGTTTGATAGCCTCCGCCTTGTTGGTCGATTTTAGTGTATTTATCAAGAACAATAAAACTGTTTGATTCTGCAATGGGTTTCAAATCGGTCATGGTTATGCCTCTTGCTGTGGAAAAGTAAGGAGTAGATTACGGTAATACTCATACTGCTTTTGACGCAACTCAATTTCTCGGGGGAGACCTTCAGTCATGGAAGTCGTGAGGGCATCAAATTTGTCCAAGATAGAGACGATACGTTCTTGTTCTTCGAGAGATGGAAGGGGTATTTGAAATTCTGCCAATTTATCACCATGCACCCGAATAACTTTTGTACCTGTGCGATTCCGTTTTTTAAAATCAAAAAACATTGGAGTTTGCAAATAATAAGCCAAATACTTCGGATTTTGATTGTGTTTAAAAATATAGGTTTCTCCACTAACACAAACTTCATCTTCGCCTAACCAAACTAACGGCTTACAGACATCTTCAATATTTTCACTAGTAGTAGCAATAATCAAATCACCCTTCTGAGCTTTTCTTAACTTATTTGCCAGCACAAGAGAAACAAAGGATTTAGTTTTATATGCAAAAGTATTATAGTAAGTATAGATTTGACCGTAATGGATACAGCCAACGCCACTTTCTCTAAAATCACTTTTCTGCAAACCGTTGCCCCTTACAAATTCTCCAACTTCTCCCAATGTCTTCCACTCAACTTCACCATCTTCAAAAGTGAGTAGTTTGTCTCGGTAGAAAGTGTATTGTTTTTTGCGTGCATGAAGTTCCGCTGTAAGTTCCGCTGTAAGTTCCGCTGTAAGTTCCGTGAAATTGTCCAAAATACGGACGATTTCACTTTGTACATGTAAAGGTGGGATAGGGATTTCTATTTTTTCTACTACAAAAGCATCTAATGTTGGAATACCAGCAACTCTAACCTTAGAACGTAAAAAGTGCTGATAACCAATTAGAAAATAATATAAAAATTTATTAACCAATAAAGCTGAATGTTCTATGCAAAAACAACCATCAGATGACCAAAAATCTACTGAACTATATCCTACTGTACCAGCAGAAGCTCCTACATTTATAACCATAGTAGTATTTGCAGGTCTGTTGCTCATTCCATAATAACCTAGTGGCTCTAAACCACCATGATATACTGGGAACTTTTCATTATCTGAAAGTTGGCTTCTAGTTAACCTTTTACCTCTTAATACTTTTGAAACTTCACCTAAAAGCTTCCACTCCACTTTAATCCCTCGGAGCAGTTTTTCCATATAGTTCACGCCACTCATCCTTCAATCTCTGCAACAATTACATCAATATCAGCACGCAAGCGGTCAATCTTCGCTACTGTGGTTTGAATCTCTGCGTTAAGTACCCCAATATCTACAATCTCACGCGT
>Ga0302238_1001874_pt1 | contig 15988 bp, 16 predicted proteins | sample AAG_UR_Asn_MG_FD_193527 | JGI IMG/M metagenome (GOLD analysis project Ga0302238, IMG submission 193527) | Enriched activated sludge microbial communities from anaerobic digester in WTTP, New Holstein, Wisconsin, United States - AAG_UR_Asn | ecosystem: Engineered > Bioreactor > Anaerobic >...
CGTCTTCATTCGGATATATATATAACCGCGAAGGGGCGGAAGTCAAGGCTATTCTTATAAAACCGCGCCGGGCTCCCCAGGAGCCGCCCCCTCCGGCCGCTCGATCCGCAGCATCCGCAACGTGTCGCAGTCCCTGGCCAGGGCCTCCACCCGGCCCTGGAGTTCCTCGGGCGTCCGCGACTCCACAATGGCCCGCACGATCCCCAGCCGGACGTTGAGGACGGCGGCCAGCTTCTGCTCCGCATAGACCTCGTCCGTCAGGCGGGCATCCACCTGCACCGGCTTGGCGGTGCGGTCCACGCACAGGAAGTCGTCCAGGGCGTTGCGCAGCTTCAGGACCAGCCGGTCGTCGCTGTCCTTCTTCCGCACGTGGATCACCGGCACCACCGTGCCGTCCGTGCACCTCTCCATGACCCGCCGGGTGATCTCCAGGCCCATCTCCCTTACCCCGGCCTCGAAGCGCGTGATCAACGGCGGGAACCAGCGGGCCAGAAACACCATGGCCATGGCCGTCTCCTTGCCAGGCGCGAACGGGCCGCCGGCCGGCGCGGGCTGGTCGTTGCGGCAGGGCGAGGGGTCTTCCTTGCCGGGCTTACGCTTCTTCATGACCGGCTCCTTCAACAGGGCTTGTTGCCTGCCTGAACCCGCCACGTGTGCCGGCGGAACCAGGCTTGGTCGCGGAACTGGGCAAAGGCCAGCAGCGCCTCGGCCAGGCTGCGGGCCTCCACCGCGTCCCTGGCCCACCAGCCGTCCTTGGCGCGGCACTCCAGGATGTAGTGCCGGCGCTTACGGCCTCCACGGTTGGCGTCCAGCACGACGGTGTAGCCCTTCATCCGTAGCAACCCTCCGCCGGCCTGTGCCTCCAGGCGCTCCACGGCCGCGTGACATACAGGCTCTCGGCGCGAATGGCAAGGGGGTTCCTGGGAAAATCCGCGCATCCGCATCTTTCTCTGTGGATTCCTTCTTGCCCGCCTCCGTTAGGCTTGATAGAATACACCTGCAACTTGTGGAGCCGACCCTGGCGGACCCGTCCGGCGCGCCCTGTTGGTGCACCGGGTGACCGCTTGGAGAAGGAGGTGCCGGTAGTACACATGTAGTCAAGACATAACAAAGCTCGATTGCGAGCTTTGGCGTCTCAGTGCCAAAACCGCCAACCCGGCTTGCCGGGAAACATAGACCGAGACGGCAAAGCATCGGATCGGCGCTCCGCTTGGGAGCGTCGTCCGTGCTTGCCGCTGGTCTATAGGCCTTGGCGGGCCTTGGCACTGGGGGCGGCCGGATTGGCGCTCCCTTTCTATTTGCCTCGGGGGGTCCGGCCGCTGACACAACGGCATGAGGCTCGGACCACCGGGGAGGCCAGGCACATGAAGGTACGGGACGCCATCGTCAAGGTGTTGAGAGATGCCCGCCGTCCGCTCCGCGTTGCGGAGATCGCCGACGGCATTTGGGCCGGCGGTCTTTGCGCGATCAGCGGCATCACCCCTGAACGCACGGTGAGCAGCGTGCTCACCACGGAGATCGGAAAACGCGGCGGTTCTGCGCTATTCAGGCGGGTTCGGCGCGGGCTTTATGCGCTGCGCCAAACAGAGACCGCTGCCGCCAGCCACAAGAAGCCCGTGCGGACAGCGACCCGATACGGGAAAGCTTCGACGGCCAGGCAACCCTCAAAGGCAGACTTCTCCGACCCTCGGCTGGTCCCGGCGTTTGACCCGGAACTCTACGCGCTTCTGGCCGAACTTCGGAACAGCTTCGGGGGAATCCTGGGGGACGTCACCGATGGCAACTACTTCTCGCACAACTTCACCCGAGACCAGCTCCGAAACGCGGTGCAAGCGATCAAGGCCCTTGCGCCGATCACCCCTGACCTGACGCACGATCACCCCGTGTGGGTGAATTTCAGGCGGCGCAACGGCCTCCGCCCAGTTGGCTGTGAGATTTGTCCGCAGCGCCAAGTGAACGATGCGCACATTGTTGGCAGGGCATTCATGAAGAAGGCGGCCCGGCAGTGGCGGAAGTTCGAGAAACATCCCATGAACATGATGCGGCTCTGCCCCAACCATCATGCCGCAAACCACGAGCCCCGCAAGGCACACGCACGGGATCGCAGGAAGCTCGCCCGCCTCTACAAGGCGCGTGCCCGGATGACGCGCCTGCTACGCCGCGAAGCCGAGCGTGAGTTGGCGCTGATGGAAGTCGTCGACAAGAGGATTTCCAGGGCATCCGACAAGGTCGAACGAGCCGCCCTCAAGGAACTGGCTAGGCTGACGTCCTGGGCCAAGGCACGCTGTCGGGACATATAGGCGACTCGTCCCACGTGGGACGACGCATCGGGGCCGGAATTGGGAGGGAGCCAACCATGAGGACGTCGATTCGACGGTTGATGATGGCGCTTGCGATGCTGGGGCTGCTGGGGGCCGGAGGGTGCCATGCGGGGTTTGCCGGCATCTACGGCTGCACCGGGCAGCAGAAGCACAAGGGGATGACGATATCCTGCCCGCGTTGCGGCAACAGCCAGAAGGTCGACCGGCTGCGGGTCTACTGGCCCGGCGAACCCCTCGTTCCGCTCCTGACACACGAGTGGTACTGCCAGGAGTGCAAGACATGGTGGTGCACGAGAGGCCTGAACCACTATCGGCGCGGCCCCGGGTGGCCATTCAGGGACGCGTACTAGCCTGCCCAGCGCCCTCGTGCCAAGAAACGCGCCAAGCCATGGACCGCGCAGGGCAGCGGAATTGAACCCGCCCCCCGACGCCTGTAGGAGGAGACGACGATGATACGGACGCGCAGAACGATGGCATCCCTGGCGATGCTGCTCCTTGCCGTGGTGCCCGTGGGCTGTAGCCAGATTTCCTCGGAGGAGCGCTTTGTGGCCTGCCAGGCCGGGGGCGCTTGCCCCAAGTGCCACGGGCAGGGCAATTACCGCTGCGAGGCTTGCTTTGGCAGAGGCAACGCCCCCTGCCCGTACTGCAACGGGCGCGGCAGCTCTGGCATGGGCACCAAATCCAGCGCCTGCTTCGCCTGCAGCGGCAAAGGCATGACTCAGTGTACGGCCTGTGACGGGAGAGGCATGGTTCCGTGTGGCACGACGCTCTCGTCCTTCCGCTGCCGTGCTTGCGGTGCACAGTATGACTACAGGCCAACACGCTGCCCGAAGTGCGGCGCAGAGTAGCTCGCTGACAAGATCGACGTGGGGTGCGCCGAGTGTGGGACGGCGCACCCCAGCTAGGCCCAGCCTCGGCAGCAGTGGCACTTGCGCCTGCTTGACGCCCGTCCCTGCATGGATATGCTCAGCGTAGCCGGGAGAAGACCATGCCCACGACTTTTGACCAAGGCCGGGAAGAAGTAGCCCGTCTGGCGAAGCTCTTCGCCGCCAACCAGGCTGCCTATCGTGCGCCGGACTACAAGGAAGCGCACGCCCGAAGCGAATTTATCGATCCGCTGTTCGAGGCTCTCGGCTGGGATGTCCACAACAAAGCCGGTGTGGCTCCGCAGTACCGGGAGGTCATCCCCGAGCCATCGCTGGACATGGAAGGGCAGGTCAAGGCCCCGGACTACGCCTTCCGGGTCGGCCCGTCCCGGAAGTTCTTCGGCGAGGCCAAGAAGCCGGGGGTCAACATAAGGGAAAACCCAGCCCCGGCCTACCAGGCACGCCGCTATGGGTGGTCCGCCAAGCTGCCGGTCTGCCTGCTAACCGACTTTGAAGAGTTCGCTGCCTACGACTGCCGGATTCGGCCGGCGCAGAAGGATAAGGCTTCGGCTGCGCGGGTGCTGTACTGCGGCTTTGAGGCTTACGCGGATCAGTGGCGGGAGCTATGGGACCGTTTTTCCCGCGAGGCGGTGTGGGGCGGAGCCTTCGACAAATTCGCCGGGGCCGCCGGCGGCAAGCGGGGAACCTCGACCGTTGACACCGAGTTCCTCAAGGAGATCGAGGGCTGGCGCGACCAGCTTGCCCGCAACATCGAGTTGCGCAACAAGCTGGATGCTGGCGACCTCAACGACGCCGTCCAGCGGACCATCGACCGGATCATCTTCCTGCGCATGGCCGAGGACCGCAGCATGGAGGAGTACGGCCAGCTCGGACGGCTGGCGGACGGCGAGAAGGTCTACGCCGGACTGCTGCGTCTGTTCGGCAAGGCCGAGGACAAGTATGACTCCGGGCTTTTCGACTTCCAGGCCGACAAGCTCACCCCTAAGCTCAAGGTTGATGACAAGGTCCTGGCAACCATCATCAAGGGGCTGTACTTCCCCCTTTGCCCCTACGCTTTCAACATGTTGCCGGCGGACATCCTGGGCAGCGTCTACGAACAGTTCCTGGGCAAGGTCATCCGTGTTACGGACGGTGGACACGCCAAGGTGGAAGAAAAGCCCGAGGTTCGGAAGGCCGGGGGCGTCCACTACACGCCGAACTACATCGTTGACTACATCGTCAAACACACGGTGGGCAAGCAGATCGAGGGCAAGTCCCCCCGGCAGTTGCGGGATTACCGGGTGCTGGACAAGTCCTGTGGCTCAGGCTCCTTCCTCCTGGGGGCCTACCAGTACCTGCTGGACCACTATCTCAAGTGGTACGTGGAACACGACCCGGAGAAGCAGGAGGACGCGGTGCGGCGGGCCGGGATGGCCGGCGCGGTGCCCGACTGGCGGCTGACCATCGCCGAGAAGAAGCGGGTACTGACCGCCCATGTCTACGGGGTGGACATAGACCGGCAGGCGGTTGAGGTGACCAAGCTCTCGCTGCTCCTCAAAGTCTTGGAGGGGGAGACGGACGAAACCGTCGGGCAGCAGATGCAGCTATTCCAGGAACGGGCGCTGCCCAACCTGGACAACAACATCAAGTGCGGCAACAGCCTGATCGGGCCGGCCTACTTCGCGGGCAAGCTCCTGCCGGACAAGGAGGAGATGCGGCGCATCAACCCCTTCGACTGGCGGGCCGGCTTCCCGGAGGCGGCGGCTGCCGGCGGGTTCGACAGCATCATCGGCAACCCGCCCTATGTGCGCATCCAGAACATGAAGGAGTGGGCACCCAGGGAAGTCGAGATATACAAGGAGCTCTACCGCTCGGCGGCGGCCGGCAACTACGACATCTATGTGGTCTTCGTCGAGAAGGGGCTGAGCCTGCTGCGGGCCGGCGGGCGTCTCGGCTTCATCCTGCCGCACAAGTTCTTCAATGCGCAATACGGCGAGGCGCTGCGAAAGCTCCTGGCCGAAGGCCGCCACCTCTCGGAGATCGTCCACTTCGGCGACCAGCAGGTGTTCCAAGGCGCGACTACCTACACCTGTCTGATGTTCCTGGACAAGACCGACGCGGAGACCTGCCGCTTCGCCAAGGTGCCCGACCTGGACGCCTGGCGCACGGCCGGAAAAGCAGAAGAAGGCGCGATCCCGGCCGCGAAGATCGGGGCGGCGGAGTGGAACTTCGCGGTGGGGGCGGGCGCGGGGCTGTTTGAGAAACTCAACGCGATGCCGACGAAGTTCGGAGATATCGCGGACATCTTCGTTGGGCTCCAAACCAGTGCCGACGACGTGTTCATCATGGACCTTGTCAAAGAGACGCCCCGCACTCTGCAACTTAGATCGAAGGCGCTGAGCCGCGACTGGGTATTTGAGAAGGGGCTGCTGTTCCCGCTGATCAGCGGGACTGACGTGAGCCGATATCGCCACTTACCAGAGCGGCAGTACATCCTCTTCCCTTACACGATTATGAACGAGAAGGCTTCTTTGCGGGACTTTGCAGGCATTGAGAGAGAATTCCCGAAGACGGCATCCTATCTGTCGGAGAACAAGAAGAGGCTGGAGAACCGCGAGAAGGGGAAAGCTAAAGGTCTCAACTGGTACGGCTACATCTATCTCAAGAACATGGCACGTCAGGCCATTAAGAAAGGATGCGTTCCGCGCCTCGTTGACGAGTTGTGCGCTGCTTACGACCACCAGGGTACGCACTTCCTGGACAACGTGGACGTGGGCGGGTTCACGATGAAGCCGGAGCATTCGCTGCATGACCTTGCATTCATCGTTGGGCTGGTCAATTCAAGGCTGCTACGCTGGTACTTCCCCTTCGTCAGCGCCCCATTCAGAGGCGGGTGGAGATCGGCCAACAAGCAATTCCTTTCGCAGCTCCCGATCCGCTCCATCGACTTCGCCAAGCCAGCCGACAAGGCCGCCCACGACCAAATGGTTGCCCTGGTGGAGCGGATGCTCGACCTCCATAAGCAGCTCGCGGCCTGCAAGAGCGAGAGCGACAGGCCAGCCGTCGAGCGCCTGATCGCCTCCACCGATGCCGAGATCGACCGGTTGGTATACAAGTTATACGGGCTGACGGAGGAAGAAGTCAGGATCGTGGGAGGTATGCGCGGGCCGTAACAGCGGCAAGGCTGCTGCCGCACTTGAGGAGATGGGAGATTTTGGGCAGCTGAGGGGAGTTAACGACGGAAGAGAAAAAGGGATGGAGGCTTCCCCAATGCAACTACTCCAGGCTTTGCGAAACGCAGCAGGACGCATTTCTGCCGGATTTGAGGATAGCAAGTTGTTTCAGCATAGTGGTGACAAAGGCGAGTTTCGTGAGCGCGTCATACAGGAGTTCCTCCGACCGTTTCTGCCAATCTGCTATGGCCTGGGTTCCGGCGCGGTCTTCTCGGAAACTGGAGCATCCAGCAAGCAGATTGATGTTGTCATCTATGATGCAGCGTTCTCGACCGTCCTCTTCAGAGACTCCCAGAACAGCCTCTTCCCATGCGAATCTGTCTATGGCAACATCGAAGTTAAGTCCTCCTTGACGGTGGGCGAGTTGGAGGGCGCAATTGAGAACATAGCCTCTCTTAAACGGTTGCAGCGAGATGACTCGGACATGCTGGACTTACTTCCGTTCCGTCGCCTCGTGGTTGGCAGCGGGCTCAGATATGACAGGACCAAACGGAACCCCTACCTAGGGATGGTGGTTGCGTATTCAGGTGCTGCGCCGGCAGCCATCGAAGCGGCCCTCAATGGCCAGGTGAGGAAGAGGAACGAGGTTAGTGGCCTACTGCCAGATTGCATATTCGTGCTTGATAAGGGATATGCAATTGTCAGGGTTGCCGACAACCCCAAGGCGGCCCCTGTCGCCATCTCGGAGAAAGCGGAAGTGTGCCTATACAAAGCGTTCGACTGCCAAGGCGATATTCTTCCCTTTTTCTACCTAACGCTCAACGCTGCGCTGAACAAGATCATATTGCGAGCCCCCGACCTTGATAGATACTGGACGCGAGTATGCAAGGACATCCTTCGTTCCCATGAACCAGGAACTGGCTGATGTTCACGCGTGGAACTGGCGGGCATTGGTTCCACCACCACTCCCATGCGTACTTGGACAAGAAACAGTCTGTGATAGGCGGATGAAGAGTGCCGGAGTTCTTTCACGTTCACGAACGACGTCTCGCGCCTGGCGAACTCATCCAGCCGGGGCGATGGGGAAAGACGGTTCAGCGTTGGGGCGGCAAACACCCGTTCTTCTTTCGCGAGCATTTGCTGGAGGTCTGGCGCATCCATCACACCAAGGTGGCCGTCTCACGCATGACTTGCACGTTTGCCTTTGAAGGGCCTGAGCCCGCCCGCCAGTTCGCAACGGACCAGGAGTATGTCCACCGTGTCTCGCCGGTGGACCCCAGCACCCCTTCCGTTAGGTTGGACATGTTGTGGCTGACCTGGATGGGCGAGCCGGGCAGCACAACCGACCAGATGGTCTGCCGATGTTCCAACTATTGGGCCGGCCGTGCCACGGCGGACGTCAGCCCCTCCGCCCACCCGACATGGGAGTGGCTATTCTCCTGCCCGCTGCGAGTCGAAGCCGTACTTTGAGGCGGGGGACACCCATCTGCCCACTCGGCGGGAGCAGGCGCGGCATCAGGGAGCCTGCCAGTGGCCACGTGGCGGCCCACGTGACGGGATTTACGCCGGAGAGGGGCGTTGGCGGCTCGGATGGCTGGGCGGGCACCTGGATAACTGAGGGGTATACATAATTGCCGTTATGTGCCCGGGGTGGGCGTCGCGATCAGTTCACGTAGGGACTAGATTCAGGCAATAATTGTTCCGTCTTCTTGACGACCCAACCGACCAAGTGGGCCACGCGATCTGCGGTCTTGCCATGTCCCGCATTGAAAGACTCGATGTCTGCAACTTCACAGTACTTCCTTTTGTCCGGTGGGGCGAAGGGGTCGCAAACAACGCTCATGTAGCGAGCCACAAGGGAGAACTGAAAGAGGACAGACATTCGGACGAACATCTTATGGTATACATCCCTGTGCTTCTTCAAACGGGCAAGCCGGTCGTAGTGCGTGGTGGAATGGCCCTGGCCCTCGGGGTCAAGACCTTTGGCAAAGAAGGCTTCAGCACAGTGGACTGTGGTGTAGTAGCCGACGAGTGCAAACCAATCCACATGCTGCCAATCAGTGTCGGTCGAAATCTTCTTGAACAGGGCATAGTTACTGCGAACCTTTTCAAGGTGTTTGTTAACGGTCGGCATTGTGCGGCCCATATTGACTTAGTCTCTGGTACGCGAAGGTTGCAATATCATCGTCCGTACTCTTGGGGATATGTAAGCATACAGCAGGGAACCCCTCATGTTCGTGGAAGATGCCCTCTTCGAGCTCGGCGACTTCTTCCGCCAAGGCGAAATCGAAGGTGCTGCCTGTCGATTCCACTATGAAGCGTAATTGATGATCACCCACCGTCATGTGGACTCGCTCAACGTTGTCACGTTTCTTGGCAAACTCAGCAACTTTGGTCATCACCGTTTCTAGGTGTTTGCAGAACCGCAGGTAGTGAGACTGCTCTTGTTTGCTCATCTTGTTGGCGACTTGTCTAACAACTTCACGTGCCACCTTCTGAACGGCCTGTTCTGCCATTTCTTCCGCGAGTTCCCTGAGTTGCCAATAGATGAAACTCCTCAAGGTCTCTGCAAAGTCGTTAGCGGTGAGTTGCGTGCCAGACGCTCCGGAAAAGCCCATTGCTTCTGGCTTCAAGTGCAACTTTGTTCGCGGCACTATCCGTCCAGCGCCAACATCAAACAGGTGAGCAATACGATTAGGACTAGCTTGTGCCATGCGCCCCTCCAGAGCCTTGCCACTTAGGGTATCGGCGGATTGCACTGCTTACTTGACTTATACCGCAAAGGGGTCTTGTGTCAAGGGTGAGAACGCGAGAATCGTCCCTTGTCCTCGTTGGGAGGCTTCGTGGCCAGATTGCAGTATGTCACTCTAAACTCGGCTCCATCAGTCAGTCTTTCGAGGTCATGCAGGTAGACCTGGGTGCTGGCTAGTGACCGATGCCGTAACATCTTGGACACGGCGAACGGGGTAGCCCCGTGTCGTAGCGCCGTCGTCGCTGCCGTGTGCCTCAAGCTATGCGCCGCAAGCCCGGCACGCTTGAGACCCACGGCCGCCAGTCTCCGGGCAATGGCTTTCTGCGCTCCGATCTTTGACAGGCGACTACCGTGCTCCCCGTGGTTGTGGGCCAAGAAGAGCGGCCCGGCGGTCTCAAGGCTGCGACCAGTGGCGGTCAGGTAGCCGGCCAGGGCGTCGAGGACGGCTGGGACCAGGACCACATACTCGTCCTTGGCCGTCCTGCCCTTGCCCTTGACCATCAGGATCGGAACACCATCGCGCTTGACGATGTCCTCGGCGCTCAGGGACACAGCCTCGGCGATCCGCAGGCCGGTGTGCAGCAGCAAGGCGATCAGCGCCCGGTCGCGTGAGAGAACGAGCCCGTCGCCATCGAGGCTGGCCAGCAGTTCGGCCGCCTCCGCTTCGCTCAAGACCGGCCGCTCGTAAGAGTTGCTGAGCACCTTGACACGGACGGCCTCAAAGGGGTCTATGGTAACCACGCCCTGAGAGCGAAGGAACTTGAAGAATTGTCGGACGGGCGCGACGTAGGTCGCCAGGGTTCGATTCTTGCTGGGATAGCTGGCTTCAAGATGCTCGCGATATGCCACGCCCACGGCGGCCGGGTGCAGGTTCTGGCCCTTGAACCACTCCAGGAAGCGCAGGATCGCTCTGCGATAAAGCTGCCTTGAGAGGGGGGCGAGGGCGCGTGATCTCAGAAACAGATCAAGCGCGTCGCGGAGGTTGCACAGCGGCTCGTGGCGGCCGAGGGGGCGTGGCGCGGTCCCGGCGGCGGCCACGCCGGGCGGGACGAAAAGTGGCGCTGCCATGCCCATGAGGCGCAACCGTGGCCCAGCAGCCAGCCGGGGTGCACTCCCGGCCAGCGCCGAGCTTCACGAATGGCTATTCTTCGTCCTCATCTTCCTCCTCGCCGTCCGGCTCCTCGACCTCGGCGATCTCCTTGAGCCACTCGGCCAGGTCGTCGGGGTCGATGAGCCAGAGGTTGGCCACCTTCTCCGCCTCCAACTCTCCGTTGTGGATGGCTTCCCTGACGACCTTCTCGCTGACCTCGGCCTCTCGGGCCGCCTCGGGCACGGTCAACATCTTCGGCATGGCAGTTCCTCCTCTTCTTCTCGGCTTCCGCAGGCCACACACCCGCTATGCGTCCATGACATACCCAGTGTAGGGCAACCAGGCAACGGGGAACCTCGACAACCGACAGTATTGGGGCGCTCGCGGGGTGGATGTGGGCAACTCCGGCTTGCCAGCAGGGGGCGGATGCCTATGATTATGGCGTTGAAGTTGAAGCTACCCGGAGAAGAAACCGTGCCTGATGCGACAGGGAAGGATGCGGGCGGGCTCTACCCCTGCATTCGACGGATGTGGGAGCAAGAAGACGAGAGCCTGATCAACGCTTACGCACAGGCTACGCCGTCCACTGTGTTGGCGGCCTGCAACCGAATGATAGAGTGCATTGCTGGATTCAGCGCGATATTCTCGATGTCCCCATCCGATGCGCGGCAGACAGCGCGGAGTATTGACGATGAATGGCTCTCTGGGTTTGACCACACATATGAACTGGTACTCCTGGCTGCCGTTTCGCGAGGTGTTGATCTGTCTCCGTTCAAGGAGTTTGCGATATCGATGTGTTCGTTCTGGCAGGGAGCCCTTCCTGACCTTAAAGGCCTGTGGTTGATGGAACGCCTCTATGAACCATGCGTCTCTGCTTTGTTCAATCTGAAACGAGCGTTGATGGTCGAAGTTTCCAACGGCACGAGGCAGGACGCTCCTGGCCTCCAATCCCGATCTGTTGATCAGCAAGCCCCCGCTGCTGGCAAGATAAGCACGAAGAGGCCCCGGAGGCGTCGCCCAAGATCACGAGGGGGGCATGCGACAGTTTCCAGCAAGAAAGGCAAGAAGAGAAGGTCATCCCGTATAGCCTACGACCCCGAGAAGCATATCCTCAAAAAGGACGCCGTAGAGGAGTGCAACACTTCAAGAAAGACGTTCGAGCGACGCACCGAGAGACCTCCTCTGCGGGTGGTTGGCAGGTTAGGCCATGAGGTGTTCTATAGCAGGTCCAAGTTCAATCGTTGGCGAAGGACCGCTTTCCCAAGGGCCAAAACGCCAGTCAAGCTAGGCGATCTGAGCGAGGCGCAGCAAAGCATCGTCATGCCGTATATCACTGCGTTGTCCGGAATGCTAAGTGATACGCAGGGGGCAGAAGAACTGCAGCACGACTGCAAACAGAAACTCCTCATTCTGGCAGCCAACGATAGGCTGCAGCCTGCTGTAGACGCTGACGGTACCCGGCCATTTGTCATAACGATATTAGAGCGCCTGCACATAAACGCCGCGAAGGCCAAGAAGCGCCGCAGAGCGGCCGAGGACGGCGCTGCCAAGGAGCGACAACACAACATATAGCATCATCCCCGCGTCGCCTTGGCCCTCAAATGGCCGGGCCATTTGAGGGCCACGTTGTTCGTATTGCGAGGGCCAGGAACCCGACAACAACAACCGACAGATGTCTGTCGGTCCATGAGCGCCCCGGAGGCCCGTCCTGGCCCCCTCTGGGGTGGCTCTTCTCAGGAGGTGCGCCATGCCGCAGAGCCCGGAGCTAAACCTCGAAAGCATCCCCGCAACCCTACGGGAATTGCCGCAGTGGGTTGCTTGGCGCTACGAGATGCGCGGCGGCAAGCAAACCAAGATGCCGCTCGACGCCAAGACCGGGGGGCCGGGCAGCAGCACTGACCCCAGCACATGGACCGGCTTCGACGAGGCTGTGGCCGCCTGGGAGGCCCACCAGGAATGGGCCGGCATCGGCTTCGTCTTCGCCGAGGGCGGCGGGCTGTGCGGCGTGGACCTCGACAACTGCATCGACCAGGACACCGGCGAGATTAAGCCCTGGGCCAAGGAGATCATCAACAAGCTCAGCTCCTACTCCGAAGGCAGCCCGTCAGGCAGAGGGGTCAAGGTCTTCATCCGGGCCACCAAGCCGGGCACCAGGTGCCGCCGGAATTGGCATGACGGGCACATCGAGATCTACGACAAAGGCCGCTTCTTCACCGTAACGGGGTGGGCGTTGGATTCGACCCCGACGGAGGTGCAGCCCCGCCAAGCCGAGGTCGAGGCGCAATATGAGGAATGGTTCTCCGCGACTGCCGCTAGAGATGGCGACGCTGCCAAGCAGCCGCCCGCCAAGGTCCAGCCGGCCCACGTCCAGGGGGCGCTGGACGACGAAGAGATCATCCGCCTTGCCTCAACCGCAAAGGGGGCCGGAGCCAAGTTCACGGAACTCTGGGCGGGGCGGTGGGAGGGGCGCTACCCCTCCCACTCCGAGGCCGACGCGGCGCTCGTCGCCAGCCTCGCCTTCTACACCCGAGACGCCGCCCAGCTAGACCGCATCTTCCGGCGGTCCGGTCTCATGCGCGAGAAGTGGGACACGAAGCGCGGGGCCGTGACCTACGGCTCGACGACCATCAGCTCGGTCCTGCCGGTGGTCGGTGCCCAGTACTCTGGCTCTTACAGAGCCCCTGTCACTTCCTCGCGCTCTCGATGCGCCAGGCAACCGACAGCGTTGTGGCTGGCCAACTTCAACAGCGTCAGGATTCGTGGCAAGCTTGGGCGTCGCATCATCCCGGTCGCTGAGATTGCCACAACCCTCATGCGCTTCACCGACGGCTGGCCTCGGCGAGTGGGGTCCCTGCTCTTCACCGACCAGAATGGGCGAGCGCACTACCTTGAAACTCCTGAACAGCTTTATGCCTGGGTCCAGGCTCTGGGGGCCATCTCCTGGCGCGATGGGCGGGATTCATTCGACCAATCGCTGGTAAGTCGCGTCGAGTTCTTCGCACATCTATCGGCGACGGCCACCGACTACGAATCTGTCGAGGACCTGCCCCACGAGCCGCACCTGCCCGGCTCCTACTACCTCTGGCGGCCACCTCAAGGCTATGTTCCGACGGGGCAATACCTTCAGACGGTGCTCGATCTTTTCGACAACCCTGAGACCGACGCTGATCGCCTTCTCTTGAAGGCCGCCTTCTTGACCCCCGCCTGGGGATGTCTCCCGGGCAAGCGCCCGGCCATTGCTTTTCAAAGTCCCGACCGGGGCTGCGGCAAGACGACATGGGCCAATGCGATCAGCAATGTCTATAGGGGACACCACGACCTCTCGCCCAAGGCTGCCGCCGAAGATCGCTTGGTGTCGCGGCTGCTTACGCCTGGGGAAATGGGTTTGAGAATCGTTCTCATGGACAATATTAAGGAAGGGCTCGATTCGGCATTAATCGAAGGGTTGATTACCGCTCAGCGGATATCCGGACATCGCCTTTACCATGGCGAGGCCTCGCGCCCCAATACGCTGACCTTCTTGCTGACCGGTAATTGTCTGCGCCTGTCTCGCGATCTCGCAGAGAGGGCGTTCATCATCCGCATGGTAAAGCCTACATATCGTCTTAACTGGGAGGCAACGCTGCTGAATTTCGTGGCGGTCCACCGAGACCTCATCTTGGCCGACATACTGGCGGAGTTGTGCAAGCCACCATGCGCGCTCAGCGTGGGGGACCGGTACGCGGACTGGGCCTGTAATGTTCTTGGGCGATGTGGCGGCAGCGAACAGGTTGACGCCGCCCTGACCTTGAACCACGAGCGCAGAGACCAGTGCGACCAAGAGCTAGATGAAGCTCAGTTGCTGATGACGGCTATCGATCAGCACATCTCGCGCAACCAGGACAAGTTGATCAGTGCATTACAAGCGGCCGGGGACAACTCCCTAGATGGTGCAGCTCCAGAAGCGGCGTTTATCGCCTCGACGGACATGACCGACATCGTCAACAAGGCGCTCAGCGAACGACTGAGCGCCAAGGCCGTCAAGGCGCGGCTGACAGGGCACATCGAAGCTGGCCGGTTACCCAGGATCAAATTCAGGAGGACGGGCCGAGCGAACGGCTATGAGGTGCACCATGAATCGGCCTGACATGGAAGTTTGGAAGGTTTGGAGGGTTCTCCTTTCCCATTCCTACCGCACTAGGCTAAAGCCCTTCTGTCAAAGAGATGGGAAGGAAGAACGTTCCAGAACTTCCATTCCCTCCATAGAGGGCTCCCCTCAAGCCTATAGGGAGGGCTGTCCATGACAGACCACCCGCCCAATCGCGAAAGGAGGCTAAGCGTGCCCCCCCTGCGTGCCCTGGCTGTGGCAGCGCTGCTGGCCGGGCCGGCCAGCGGAAAAGTGCTCAAGCGGCGCTGGGACCATAGGAGCCATTTCTATCCAGCGCCAGTGGCTCGTAGCCAGCGCGGTCGTGCCGCTCTGTACGATTCTGCCGAGTTGATCTCGGCGGCTGCCAGGGCCGGCGACGTTAGCGCCGACCAGATCCGAGCCGCCCATGAGGCGCTCCGTCTGATCGCTTCGGGTTCCCAGCCGAAGTAGGCGGCGGGACACGGCGATGATCCGGCGGCGGCACGACGCGGCACCGTCCTCCCCGTTCCTGTCGGGGCAGGGCGGTGCCGGTGCCGCTGGCCAGGGCGTCGGCCGGGATGCCGCCGACGGTCAGTCCGGCCCCCAGGCCAGCGTTCCGGGCGGCGGCGACCATAGCCACAGCCACGACCGCCCGCCGGCAACCGACGGAATTCTTATAAAGACTCCTGGACTTCTGGCCCAGGATGGGGCACATCATGTGGATGAAGCCCCGGCGGTCCCGGAGCGCATCCTGCGCCCGGCCTGGGTTTCGGACGCGCTCCTGGCCGAGACAGTGGAGGTCTGGTCGGAAGCTTACGGCCGGCTGGTGGGCGAGGCGGAGGCGATGGAAATCTTGATGAACACGAAGCGCTTGGGCGAGGCGCTCCTGAAGGCAAAGACGGAGGGCCGGCGATGAAGGTGATCATCTGGGCGCGGGTGTCGTCCCGGGAGCAGCGCGAGGGCTACTCCATCGACGCGCAGCTGAGAGCCACGCGGGACCGGGCGGCCAAGAACGGCTGGACGATCTTGCGCGAGTTCGCGATTGCCGAGTCGGCCCGGCGCGGGGCGGAGCGGCTGGCCTTCAACGAGATGTTCAGCTGGGTGCGGGCCAACGCCCGGCGCGAGGGCATCAAGGCGATCCTGGCCCACAAGCTCGACCGTGTCTGCCGGAACATGCGCGACGCCGTCCGGCTCCAGGAACTCGAGGACGACTGCGGCGTCCAGCTCGCCTTCGTCGAGAACCAGTTCGGCCCCGGCGCGGCCGGGGCCTTCTCGTTCAACATCATGGCCGCCGTTGCGCAATATTACTCTGACAACCTGCGCGGCGAAGTCCTCAAGGGCGTGGACGAACGAGTCAAACAAGGCTGGCCCTCCGGCCTTGCGCCGTTCGGCTACCTGAACGTGGAGAACAAAGACGAGCCCGTCCAACCGCACCCGGTCGAGGCCAAGACCGTGGCCCGGCTCTTCGCCCTCTTCGCCTCCGGCCAACACACCCTCGACACCATGGTCGACGCCCTGGCCGCCGAGGGCCACACCTACCGTCCCAGCCAGCCCAGGTTCACACGGACGACGCTGGCCTACATCTTGAAGAACCGCTTCTATCGCGGCGAGCTCGTCCGCAACGGCAAGACCTACCCCGGCAAGTTCAAGCTCATCGTCGACCCGCAGACCTTCGACGCCT
>Ga0302238_1001879_pt1 | contig 15972 bp, 10 predicted proteins | sample AAG_UR_Asn_MG_FD_193527 | JGI IMG/M metagenome (GOLD analysis project Ga0302238, IMG submission 193527) | Enriched activated sludge microbial communities from anaerobic digester in WTTP, New Holstein, Wisconsin, United States - AAG_UR_Asn | ecosystem: Engineered > Bioreactor > Anaerobic >...
AAGACCTGATCGATGCGGGCATGCCGCGGGAGCAGACGACCCGCTTCCGTCACATCCTCACCAACTGCTTCGGCGGCGATGCACGCGACGTCGACACGGACGTGTACCAGTTTCAGGTGCAGGAAGACGACGCCCTGCTGTTGTGTACCGATGGCCTGTCCGATCTGATCGGCGAGGAGGAGCTGGCTCAAGTCTTGGCGTCTTCTACCACCGCCCAAGAGGCCTGCGAACAACTGCTGCGGATCGCCTTGGACCGCGGCGGCAAGGACAACATCACCGTCGTACTGGGCCGGTTTCGGACGGCCGCACAGGCGGCCGAAACCGCGCCGGCGCCGGCGTGATCCGCACGATTTCCCGCCAACGCCTCACCGGTCCGCAGCCCGTTGCCGCGCCCATCCTCACGGGACGAAACCTGTGCCGCTGGCGTGCGGCAGCAAGAACGAGTAGAATGCGGCCTCTGCTCTGGGGCTCGATGAGGCCAGATGTGGCTTGGCCCGCCCCGGCGCCAATCAACCCGACCAGCGGCGACAGGAGGTGAAACTTGTCCGGACATAGCAAAGCGAGGGATAACAAACGGCGAAAAAAGGCGCGGGCGAAACGCAACGCCGAGACGAGGCTGGCAGTCCGGGCAAAAGCAGCAGCGACGACGCCCCAGACAGCTACCGCGTCTGCCGGCGAACAGGCCTCCTCGTCCTAGTCTTGGCGGTCGCCGCCGATCCGATTCGCCGCCCAGACGGCGAGTTGCTCGCGGAAGATTTTGGCGTTGTGGCGAATGTCGACGGGCATGGCTGGGTGGATCAGGAAATCCTGGATCGGCTGCGTGTGCGGGTGGGCCTGAGCCAGACCGTGCAATTCGGCGAGCAGTGCGGTTTGCTCGGCTTTCGACTGAGGCCGCCGGTCGGGCCACGGCTCGACGATAATCACCGGACGCTGCCGGCCCGCGGGACCGACGCCGACCAGCGCGGAGCGGTAGACCCGCGGGTGCTGATTGAAAATCGCTTCACAGGGAACGGTGTACATTGGTCCGGCCGCCGTCTGGACGCGGTGCGATTCTCGCCCGCAGAACCAGAAACGGTCCTGATCGTCCAGGTAGCCCACGTCGCCCATACGGTGCCAGAACGCGTCTCCGTCCTGGATCTTGTGGAGCGGGTTGGCTTCACAGCGGGTGACGTACTGGCGAGTCACGACGGGACCTTGCACGATCAACTCGCCGATTTCGCCGCAGGGCAGTTCGACCGCGGCCGACATCGTGGGAATCGGGCCGTCCTGGATGCCGATCACTCTCCAGCGGATGCCGGGAAACCGCCGGCCGACGCACGTGCCGGCGCCTTGCTGACTGCGGGCCGCCGTCTCGCCCAGCACCTCGGTCGCCGAGATCGACGCCACCGGCAGCGCCTCAGTCGCGCCATAGGGAGTGTGGATGTCGCCATCGGGAGCGATGGCCCGCTTCATCCGCTGCAGGACGTGCGGCGGCACCGGCGCGCCGGCGGACAACACGCGGCGCAGCGTGGGCAGCACGATCCGGCGGTCCTCACAGCAGCGGCCGACCACGTTCCAGAGGGCCGGCGAGCCGAAAGCCTGGGTGATGTTCCAGTCCCGAATCGCCTCGATGATCGCCTCCGGGTTGACCTGGGCCGGTCGCGTCGGGTCCATGTCCGGAATCACTGTCGTAACGCCCATGGCGCAGTTGAACAGGCCGAACAGCGGGAACCCCGGCAGGTCCCGTTCGCCGGCCCGAATGTCGTAGAAATCGCGGAGTTCGTCCACCTGGCGGTCGAAGTTGCCGTGCGTATACAGCGTTCCTTTCGGCGGACCGGTGCTGCCCGTGGTGAAGATGATCGCTGCCGGGTCGTCCGCGTGGGTCGGCGCCGGTTGGAAGTTGGCATCGAGCCTGCGGGTGCGGAGCTGCTCGAGCGTGGCTCCGCCCCAGAACCAGCGGCGGCCTGCGGTCACATGGTAGCGGGACTTGGGAAACCGGCGCCGCAACAGGCTGCGGATGGCATGCACCAACGGGATCGCGACGAAGCCCTCCGGCTCCGACTCCGCCAAGCAGCGGACGAGATTCTTGCGGCCCATGCCCGGATCGATCAGCACGGTCACCGCGCCGGCTTTGAACAGCGCGAACACCAGCGAGATGAAATCGGTGCTCGGCCGCACCATCAAGACCATCCGTGTCTGGTCCGACACGCCCATCCAGCGCAGACCGTCGGCCAGCAGATTGCTGTCATCCTCCAGTTGCCGGAAAGTGCATTGCCTGTAGCGGCGCTTCCCCGAAGCATCAAGGCCGGCCGGTTCCACGACGGCGATGCCGTCCGGATCGCGCGCCGCGGTGGCCGCCAGACGCAAACCGACATTGACGATTTGGTTCATGCTGCCCTGTATTCCCATGCCATGAAATCGCGAGCTGGCGGGCGGCACGCGGAGCGTGCCTGCTACTTTGTCAGCCGCGCGTCCAGCCAGGCGGCGCGGTCCAACACATCGCCGCGGTCGGCGAAATCTACAATCAGCGCCAGAGCCTGCGCCTGGCTTACATCCACCGAAATCGGCAAGGCCGGATCGCCGCCGCGGACGACCGGGCTTTCATACGCTCGTTTCCATTGGTCCGCCGCATCGGCCAGAAACACCCGGAAGATGACGTTGCCTCCCAGGCCGGCGCTGTCGTCCAGCGCCAGTTCGGCCTGCAGGCGGCGATGCCGGCCGTCCAGACGGTAGGCCACGCGCGAGGCGCTGTGCATGCCCAATCCTTTCGCGTACAGATGGCCGCCGTGCCGGAGCCGCCCCCCGGTCGCGCTGCGGTCGCGTCCCAGCGGCCAGGCGGTTTCCAGATAAGCAATGTGCTTGTAGCTGATCGGCTCCAGATCCGACAGGTACACAACGCGGTCGCTGCTGGGCTGCAGCAGCGTCAGTTCGGTCTGCAGGAATTCCGTCTCGAACGCCAACGATACCGTGCTGGCCAGCTTCAACTGGGTCAGCGGCCCGGCCGAGGAAAGTTGGACGACGTGCAGCAGGCTGCCGTCGCGGAATCCCATCCTCGCGTAAAATCCCGGCTTGACGACCGTGTCGACCAGCGCGGGATTGAAGACGATCGCCTGTGCCTTGCTGGCGGGAATTGTCAGGTCGCGTCCCTCGACCGCAAACGTGACGGCCAGCGCCGCAGTTGCCGCAGTCGATTCGGAAGGTTCCAGCTTTTTCAGCACTCCGCGGAGAACGTCCCCGTTGCGGAGCACCAACCGGTCTTCGACGCCTTGCGAAGCCGTGATCCGTTCCCACAGTTCATCGCGTTGAGAGACGGAAGGAGGCGGGTCCAGCACCACACCGCGGACCTTGGCGAGTGGGATCTCCACGCGGCCGCAGATCTCGCCGTCGGCGATCAGCTTGTCGTCGGCCAAGCGCGCGATTTCTGCGACCAGCAGACTGCCATCGGTCAACAGGATCTGCATGTAGCGGAATGAATCCGCGTAATCGCCCCACCGCACCAGATCCCGGACCGGAACGGTTTGCGAGGCATCGGCGGTCCTCAAGTGAACGGTCCAGTCGGCGTCAATCCGCTCGACGCAAGCCGAAAACACTTCGCCGTCGATGGGGACGGCGCGGGCCGGCCGCGGGTCAGGCTGCCCGATCGCCGCGCGCGCGGACCAAACCAGGAAGGCCACATGGAACAAGCAAACAAGCGTCCGAGATCCTGGCAAGACCCTGCGGCCAACCCGGTTGATCCATCGACCGGGAACCTCACGACAGCCACGCGGCGTCTGACCGATCCCGCATCCCGCATCCCGCATCCCGCAACTCGCATCCCGCATCCCGCATCCCCTATCGCTGGAAGATCGGCAGGTAATTGTTCGGCATTTGCAGGATGATGCAAGCCATGGCGGTCCCGTATTCGGGCGAGATCTGGTCGAACCACGCGCCGTCAGGCCGCTGCCGGGCAAGGAGGGCATCATGAATGGCCGGATACCATTGCTGCCAGCGCTCGCCGCCCGCTTGCCACATCGCTTGCACGGCGTAATAGTGCCCATAAAAATAATGGGCCTCGACTTGCACCGCTTTCGATGGGGGCAGCTGTTTCATCAGGTATTCCAGGCCCTTTTCAATCTCCTCCCCTTCGTAGACGCCGGCGCTGTACAAGGCGACGACGCCCGCCGCGCTGCGGGGAAAGCGGCTGTCGCCGGGGGCCGACAACTGGTACATGAACCCGCCGTCGGGGTTCTGGCTGCGCTTCACATAATCGGTGCAACGGTCGACGGTTTCGCGAGGCACGAAGAGGCCCGCGTTCCGTGCGGCTCGCAGAGCCATGATCTGGCAGATCGTGACGGAGATGTCCGCCTCACTCGGCTTGGGCTCATACCGCCAGCCGCCCTCGTCGTTCTGAGTGCGGACGATTAGTTCCACGGCCCGCACCAGCTTGTCTCGAATCGTCTGGTCCGACGACATGCCGTAGGCCTCGGCCAGGAACAAGGTCGCGAATCCGTGCCCGTACATGGGTCCGTGACTGGCGGCCTCCGGGGCGATGATGTAGCCGCTCTCGCGGACGTGATCCAGGATGTACGAAAGGCAACGATTGACCTCCCGGCCGTACGGCCCTCGTCCCGGCATGCTGCCGCGACTCATGAACGCCATGGCGGCCAGAGAGCAGATGGCCACGTTGCGGCTGTAACTGCCGCGGCCGAACGAGCCGTCGTCGTTCTGCTGGGACTTGAGGTAGCGCAGACCGTTCTCGACCGCGCGATGCGTTTCCGGCTTCATGAGATTCGCGGCCCGCCCAGGGGGCGTCTTGGCAGCGGGCGGCTCGGCAGCCGGAGTGGCCAGCCAGGACCCCAGGACGATGGTCAACGCCGTGCCCAGCCGCACGGTCCAAGCAGATGCTGCGCGGTTCTCAGCCATTTCGTTGATGCATCCTTGGAAGGGGCCTCGGATTCGAGATGTGAAATCTCAAATCTGAAATCTGAAATCTGAAATCTGAAATTTGAGATCTGAAATTTGAGATCTGAGATCTGAAATTTGAGATTTGAGATTTGAGATTTGAGATTTGAGATCTGAGATTTCAAATCTCTACGGCCCCAGCCTTTGCGTGCTGCCTTCCTCGGCCAGTCGCGTGTAGTACTCCTCGATCAACTTCTCGTACCGGGGCAAGAATTCTTCGATCGCGCTGCTCTGCATCTGGTCGCGGATCTTGGGCGGCAAGTGTCCCCAGATCTGTTTCAGCATCTGCTGCAGCCGCAGCAGGTTTTCGCGGTCCGACGCGTTGCCGTCGGTGCGTGCGGTGCTTTCCTTAGCCGGTTGATTGGCTCCCGTGTTTTCTCCGCTGCCCGCTTGGCTCTTCCGGCCCGGCTTGGCGCCGGGTTTCGGACCCGACTTGGAGCTGCTCTGACCGCTCTGGCACTGTTTCTTCATTTCTTCGATCAAGCGGTCGAGGTCCTCGATCACTTGCTGCTGGACGCGCTGTGTCTTTTGCGACGTGACTTGCCGGCTGATCAATTCCTCGGCCAACCGCATCCGGCGGCCAATCGAGATCAACGGATCGGGGGACGCTTTGCCCAGGTCCTCGCCCTCAGCCAGTTGCTCCAACAAGGGTTGGTCGATGTCAGACGCGCCGTCCGTTGGCTTATCCCTTGGTTTGGCAGCGGAAGGCGATGCGGTTTCGGTCGGTGGCGGGACGTCCAGACCCTTCAGCAATTCGTTGTCCAGGCTGTCGCACAGCATTTCGTCAATCGAAGGCTTGGCCGCCGGGGGAGCAGAGTCCGCCTCGGTCGCACCCAGGCTTGTCGCGATCAGCCATCCGCAGAGCGTCAGACAACAGGCGAGCAGGAACGGGCTCAGGCGTACAGAATTCAGTCTTCGCGGTCGACCGTCGAACCACCGGGAAAACCGTGTCCCCGCGAAAATTGAATTCTGGATGTCTGAGCACGTTGACCCGTTCATTCCTTCGGCTCCTGGGCTGCCTCGGCGCCCGCATCACCGCGCCGGCCGCTCAGTTCTCCGAGCATGGTTGCCAGCCGGCCCTGTTCTTCGGCCAACTGCCGCAGCGAGTCCGTTTGCTCCTCGGTCAAGGTCCCGGCACGCAACCGGGCTTCCTCCAATTCGACCGTGCGGCGGTGGATTTCCTCTTGCATCAATTTTAGCAGCTTCAGCTCCGCCAGTCGCTCCGGGGCGTCCGACGGTGGCTGCTGGTTGTTCTGGCCTGGCGGGTTTTGCTGCTGATCGTCCGGCTCTCTGCCCTCCTCCCGCTTCAACGCTTCCTGCATCTGCTGCAAGCGCACGAGGGCGTTACGTTCCGACTGTTGCGTCGGCGGTCCTGTCTCCTGGCGATCCAGGCCGCGAGCCGCGCGATCCAGTTCACGGAGCGCACCGTGCAGGCCCAGCGCAAAAGCGGGAGCGGACGCCAGCTTGTCAGCCAGCGCGGCGGCTTCGGTCGCTATCTCCCGTTGCTCGCGAGCCAGGGTGCCCAGGCTCGAAAGCTGGGCCCGCGTCCAGCGACCTTCCTGTTGCTGGCGTTGGCCCTCCAATTCGACCGTCGTGTTCAACGCGGCTTGCTGGCGGCGGGCCAGGCCGTCGAGTTCCTGCCCCAGTCGCCCCATCTGCTCTTGCAGCAACTCCCGGCCGGCCGACTGTCGCGTCTGGTTCAACTGTCGTTCGGCCTGCTCCAACTGCCGTTCCGCCTCGCGCGACTGCTCCAACGTTCGCTGCGCCTCACCCTGCTTCGCCGCTTCCGCTGCCTGGTCCAGGGCGGCCGCGGCGGCGGTCAACGACTGCGCCGCTGGTTCGGCCGACAGACGTTCCAGGCGCCGTGAGAGCCGCTTGGCCTGCTCCGCCAGTTCGCCTACTGCAGGCTGCAGTCGCTCCAGTTCGCGTTTCCGTTGCTCGTCGTCACCTGCCGCCGCGGCCTGCTCGGCCTTGGCCTGCAGTTGCTTCTGTTTCGTGCGCAGCTCCTTGAGTTCTTCCGCCGCCCGCTGGAGTTGGTTCGCGCGGCCTTCCAATTCGTGCGCCCGCCGATTGGCCAGCGCATCCAACAGTTCCTGCAAGCTGCGGAGGATCGTCTGCTGATTCTGGGCTGCGTCGCCGAGTTGGTTGTTTTCGATGCGCCGGCCGGTTTCCCGCATGCTCCCGCCCAGGGCCGCGCGGCGGGCCAGATCGAGGGCGTCGGAGAGCGTTTCGGCCGCCGCCGGATCGACTTCAGCCAACTCGGTGCGCATCTGATCCATCCGCGTTTGGATCTTGTCGAACTGGCGTCCCAGTTCGGCCTGGCGTTCCGCCAGGCGGCGCAAGTTCACGCGTTGTTCGGCGTCCAGGTCCTTGAACTCCCGCCCCAGGTAGTCCAATCGCGCACGTTCGGTGTCCTGCCGCAACTCGTCCTGCGACTGGCGCAACCGGGCCAGTTCGCGCGAGAATCGCCGGTAGTTGTCCCACTGGGAGAAGTCCCCCAGCAGATTTTCCAAACGCGCAATCACGTCATCTTGCCGGCGGCCGACGGATTGGAGCGCGTCGTTCAATTCCGGCGGCGCCGATACGGTTTGCGAGGCGTCGCCGGCCGGCGCCGAGCGAAGCGCCTCCCGCGCCGTCTTCCAGGCGCTGATCAGCTGCGTCTGAATCGGCGGCAGTTGGTCGCGGCTGATCTGCCGCACGGCCGCCAGGAGTTCGGTCATCCGTTCTGCGGACTCCGGATTCTCGATCCGATTGCTCCGCAACTCGTGCAACAGGCCCTCGATTTGCGAGGCGACGCCGTCCTGCGGATGGGTCAGCAGGCGGCCCACCTCCCGTTGCTTCAATTCGCCGGCCTGCAACTGATCCACGTCGCTGGCGGCCAGAGTACCGGCGTCGGCGAGCCCGATTTCGAGCGACTTGACGGAGGAACGCACCTCGCGCTGCACCCGCAGGACCTCGGCCAACTGCCCGAGGATGAAGGCCTGCCGCGACGCGATGCGTTCCTCTAATTCGCTCAAGGAAATGATCGTCAGCCGGCGCGTCGCAGCCTGGGCCGACTGCGGCCTGTAATCGTCCGCCGTCAGTTCGAAGTCGATCCACGCGCCCGGCTTGAGGCCGGCCAGTTTCGACAGGTCCCAAGCGAATTCCAGCGCCCGCACGTCGGCCGGGCTGCCACCGACGTCGGCGGGGGGTTGCTGCCGGCGCGGCGCTACATCCGGACCGCGTTCGATTTCCACCGTTTGCCGTTCGTCCGGGTTGGGGCTGTCGCTACGTGTAAAGCGGATGCTGATCGAGTGAATCGCCAAGTCATCTTTGACCACGCCGGACAAGGACAGCACGGCATCGGCGGTGACAGACGTGTTCGCCGCGGGCTGCTCCAAGACCACCGTGGGCGGCGCGTCCGGCACGACCCGCAGGTTCCACCGCCGATCGCCGCCGCCGCGCAGTCCCTCGGCGTCCGTCACCTCGAACCAGTAGGTCCCGGATTGAGTCGCCGTCCAGGGCGGCTGGGCGTCCGGGCCGATCGTGAACCGCAATCGGTCTTCGCTCAGCCGACCGAACACAGCGCCGGCCGACTCGGGCTTGTCCATGCGCAACCGCACGGCGTGGGCGGGCCGGTTGACCGCGCCGGCAACTTCGATCACCGTCCCCTCCAGAGTTCGGATGTTCTCGCCGCAGGCAACGGTCGTCCAAGCCGTGTACGCGGGCGGGTGCAGGCGAATCTGCTGCGACGTGACTTGGGGCGGCTCCACCAGTTCCAACGTCCGCCACTGCATCGTATCGTCGTCTCCGCCCGCCGCGCGGTAGCGAAACGGCCGCCGCACGTCGTCCAACCGGTAGACCATCCGATCCTGAAAAAACTTCATGTCCTTGATCTGGGTCTTGTCCGCCCGTTCGCCTTCCGGCTGAATGTGAATCTGGACCGACGAGGGCAAACGTCCGTTGCGGTCGACCAGTTCGACTTCGAAATCCGAGCCGAACGCCAAACGCGTGGGAGCTTTGACGAACTGCAGCTGGTTTCGCCGCGGCCAAGGTTCCACCCGCCACGGCATAGCCAGACGCCGGGCGGCCAGGGTGGCGGACGGCCAGTCCCAGGCCGCGGCCAGACCCACCAGGGCGCAGAGGGCCGCCGCCATCACCGCGATCCGCCGCGGCCGCCGCGTCTCCAGACAAGCGGCGAAATCCCACCGCTCCAGATCGGCGGCCGTACTCGCCACCACGGCCCGCCGCAGATCGGGCGATCCAGCTGTGACCTGATCTTCCGGCTGGCCCAGGAATGCGACCGCACTGCTCAGCCGGTCGCACATCTGCGGAAACCGCTGCTCGATCCGCTGAGCGACCTCCAATTCCGACAAGCGGCGGACGAAAACCGGATAGGCAAACCGCCCAATCGCCCACGCGCCGACCGCCAGCACGGCCGCCGAACTCAACAGGCGCACGCCAGCGTCATCCGAGCGCAAAGCGTAGTCCGCCAAAGCGGCCAGGAAGACCGCCCCGACCACCACGATCGCGGCCATGGCGCCGCCGCGAAGAACCCGCAATCGCCATGCTCGACGTTGGATAACACGCACTTTCTGTTGAACGGGATGCAGCATGACTGCGTTTCTGGATGTCGGTCTTTTTTTGCTTCCCCTCCGACATTGTACGCCGGATGTCGTCAAGACGAAACGGCGTTGCCAGGCCTGGACGGATCTTTCCGTCTGCATTCTCTGGCTCTTTATCCGCATGTTGGTACCGGATGCAACTCCCCGTCACGACGCCCGTCTTTCCGCGCCGCGGGGCCTTCGAAATCGAAGTCGTCGTCCTACAACCCTGCTGCAGGCCAACCAACCTGCCTGGCACCCGACTGCTAAAGCGCCAGGATCTTGCTCATCTCCGCCGAGATTTCCGCCAGCCGCTGGCGGTCGCCCCCGCGGACCTCGGCCGTGGCCCAGCCGCGGAAGGCGATCTTGTCGAGTTCCTCGCGCACGCGGTTCCACGGGATGTCGCCTTGGCCCATCGGGAAATCGAAGCCCTTGCCCATCCCTTGGCTCATGGCGGTCTTCAGGCTGTACTCCTTGACGTGGATCTTGCCGATCCGCTTGCCCAGGACCTCGATCCACTGCTGCGGCAGGCCCCAGCGCATGCAGTTGCCCACGTCGAAATAGGCCTGTACGAAGGGACTGCTCAGCTCGTCGATGTAGCGAGCCATCGCCAGCGGCTCGATCAGGAACGTGGCCCACACGTTCTCGATCAGGATCGGGATGCGGAGCTTCTCGGCGTGGGGGGCCGCCTCGCGGAGCAACTCCTGCGAGCGGCGGTAGTTCTCCATGTACGACCCGTTCGGATCGGGTCGCACGACGTGCAGGACCGAGGTGGCGCCGTAGATGGCGGCTTCATCCAGGATCGCTTTCAGATCCGTGTTGCTGGCCCCCGACACGCCGTGGACCGGAATGCCGATCTTCTCGCTGGCGCGCGCGATCTCCCGAGGTTCCGGCGAGCCCGGCCTCAGCAGCCGGCTGTTGATCTCCACCCCCTCGAATCCAACGTCCTTCACCAGGCGGAACTTGTCCTCGGCCGAGAGTTCCTCGCGGATCATCTCCCAACCGACCGCCTTCTTGATGCGGTCGCCGGACTCGGCGGCCCGCGCCTGAGCCGTAGAATTCGCCACGGACGAAATGGCGGCCCCCGTCAAACCAAATACGCCGACCTGAAGAAAATGACGACGCCCAATCTGATGTTTCATCGTTGCAGTCCTTCACGCTAGGAGGAAGATCAGGGTTTCGGGTTCCGACGCAGCAGGTTAAGTTCAGCAGGTTTTGGCCCGACCCGCAAGAGATCATCATCGCATGAGGCAGAAATTCTTCGTTAGCCTGACGGATGTGGGAGCACTTGTATTCGCCAGTTGGCCGTCCTAGACTGGTCGTTGCACCTCTCAGCTTCTTGTGCACCAGGAACCCCATGACTGCTCTGGAACTTTTTTCGAGGAGCCCGGCCCATGACACGCGAGAACCGATCCACGACTCGAAACACACGGCGAATCTTCCTCAAGTCGACAGGTGCGGCAGCCGCTGGTCTGTATCTGACCGGCGCCGCCAGCGCCCAAAACGGCGCCCTGGCCGTCCACGGCGGCCCCAAAGCCGTGACCGCATCGCACGGGGACGCCACCGCGTGGCCGCGGTACGGAGTTGAGGAAGAGCAGGCAGTGCTGGAACTGATCAGGAATCCCCACTACGGCCCGATCGAAGCTCTGGAGAGTGAATGGAAACAGCAGTTCAACCTGCCGTACTGCAAAGCGCACTACAACGGCACCAGCGCGATCACGGCGATGTTCTTCGCCCTGGACCTGCCGCCCGGCAGCGAAATCATGGTGCCCTGCTCGACGTTCTGGGCCACCATCATGCCGATGCGATTCTTCGGCCTGGTGCCCGTCTTTGTCGATATCCATCCCCGCACGCTCAACTTCGACCTGGAAGACGCCAAACGCAAGCTGACCAAGAACACCAAGGCCATGTTCCCCGTCCACTACCTGGGCCTGCCCGCCGACATGGACCACATCTGCGACTTCTGCCAGGAGAAGGGACTGATCGCCCTGGAAGACGCCTGCCACGCGCACGGTGCGTCGCTGCACGGCAGGCCCATGGGCGCCTGGGGACGGATGGCCTGTTTCAGTTTCCAGGCCAGCAAGCCGCTGCCGGCCATCGAGGGCGGCATGGGCAACTACCAGAACCAGGAGGATTACGAGCGGGCGGCGACGTTGGGCCACTACGAGTGCCCGCCCAAGTTCGCCGCCGGCAGCAAGTACGCCAAGTACGGCGGCACCGGATTGGGCCTGAAGCTGCGCATGCACCCCATGGCCGCCGCCCTGGCCCGCTGCCAGTTGAAGAAGCTCGCCAAGCGGAACGCCGACGGCAACGCCCAGACGCGGCGGTTGAACGACCGCCTGACCCAGTTGCCGGGCCTGTACGAGCAGCAGAACCGGCCCGACGTCGAACGGGTCTTTTACCACAGCAATCGGTTCCTGCTGAACGAGACCGAGGCCGGCATGTCGCGCGCGGCGTGTCTGAAAGCCCTGAAAGCCGAGGGCGTTTCCGTCGGCCCGGCGGGCGCCCAGTTCCAGTGCAACCACGCGGCCTACCACGAGGCCCAGTGGTGGCACCACCTGCCCGTGATTGCCGATCGGTATCCCGGCGCAGAAGAAGTCAACCGCCGTGGCATCTCGCTGCCATATTTCACCAAGGACGTGCCGGAACTGGTCGACCAGTACATCCAGGCCTTCGAGAAGGTATGGGCGCACCGCAAGGAGTTGGCCAAAGCATGATCGCGGACGTGCGCCTTACGAAGCGCAAACCTGTCCATGCGCGAGCAACTGTTCGAAATCGTCCTCGTTTAGATGGCCGCGATAGAGCAGATGTGTGCGAATCGAGATGATGTCGGCCAAGCGTGCCTCTTCATCGTCTTTGTTGGAGGGCAGAAGCAATCGAGCCCTGGATGCGCGATGTTCGAAAACGAGGCACTTCGGTTCCACGCTCGGTCGCGACTCGAATCCCAGACCAGCGAGAAGTTCCCGCAATTGCCCATTGGTGATTCGTTTCATCAGGCAATCCCTCATCCCTCGCGTTTGATTCGTTGCAGGGACATTTCACGAAAACGGTCGATCGCTCGCACCGTCAGTCTGTTCGACCACGGAATCTGCAATTCGATCGTCTGTTGTTCGGGTTCGATCTCCAGTCTCCGCTGCTCGACGAAGTGTCGCATCGCGACCCAAAACCCACGGTGTCGCTGAGCGTCGTAAAGCACCACCACGAACGGGATCTGTTGGTCTTCCCAATACCAATAGTGCAGATCCCTGGTTTGGACACGACAAACGGCAAAGGCTCGTTCCGAATCCAGGTGGTCGGTCGCCTTGACTTGGATGCGAACCTCGCCGTTTTCAATCTCGCCGCTTTCCGGCGAGAAATGGAACATCGTCGCGTCCCAGCCGTATTCGCGCTGCGGTCCGCGGACGAGCATGTGCCCCCGCTCGAGAGCCTTTCGCTCGAGAAAGTTCAAGCTCATTTCTTCAATGACGTGTTCGCGAGTGCGCCGCTTCCGAAGTCCGCTCCAGCCAGCACCAAACATCGCAATCCGTCCCAAAAATAACGCCTCTTGCATTGACACACCAGACCATTTGTCGGCCACAAGAACACTGGCAGTTTAACTCGTCATCCACCTTGGAAGATTGGCGAAGATAGTCAGAAACGGTAGCTCGCGAAATCCGGTTTCGGCCTCAATCGCAATCGTTCGCAAGACGCTAGCACTGTCAACACTAGTCCGTAGTGATAGCAAGTGGGGGAGGGCCTGTGAGTGATCAGGCTCGTCGCCAGAGGCGGCCAGGGAAATCTCACTGATCTTGCTCAAGAACTGCCATTTTTCCATCGACTATTGTGCGCAAGCACACCGGTTCCAGGTCAACGTGCGATCGGGCTCTGAATCGGGATCACCGGCAGCGCGACGTGCGACGGGTGATCGGCGTCATGAATGATCGTCTGCCGAGCGACCATCGGCTCAGTAGCCAGCGCCAGGTTGTCTTCTCCCCTGTTCAAGTTCCGCAGGTAGTACGGGTAGTAGCTGCTGGAGATCTCGACGCGGATACGGTGGCCCTTGGCAAACACGTTGCCGGTCGGCCGCCAGAAGTCGATCAAGTACGGATAGACACGGTCGGGCTCGATCGCGCTCAATCGTTCCGGATTGAACGCGCCGCCGCGCCCGTCGTCGCGGTGCCGGGCCCGCACCACGCCCTCGGCCAGAAACAGCGCCCGGCCGTCCGGATGCACGTCCACCAGGCGGATCATCCAATCGGTGTCGCGAGCGCTGGTCGCGGCGAACAACTGGGCCGAGATGGGGCCGATCACCTCCACGTCCTGCTCCAGGACAGGTGTCGTGTAGACCAGCACGTCCGGTCGCGCGGCGGCGGGACTGACGTCGCGCGGGCCGTCGATATGGCCATTGGCGAACGGCGGCGACGGCGTGGGATCGTTCGGATCGTAAGTGTAATGGTCCGGCGGTTCAGCGCCCGGCGGCTGGGTGTCGAGCCGTCCGTCGCCGGCCGACGAGTTGGCGCGTCCGCCGCTGTGCAGAAAATACTTCGTAGGCACCGCTTCGGGGATCGGCCAGTCGTTGGCGGACCGCCATTGGTTTCGTCCCATGACAAACACCTGGACTGGCGGATCGGACAGAACCTGGTTGTCGATGCCTTTCAAGTGATAGTCGAACCAGCGGCAGACGTAGCCGTCCCAGTCGATGATCGCTTGGGGCCCAAAATCGACGCCGGCGGCTTCCCGTCGCGTGTTGATGATATGCTCCCAGGGACCGACGATCATCCGCGGCCGGCGCGATTCCGGCGTGCCGCCGTGCTGCTTCATGCCCAGGTAGTTCATCGGGGTCCCAGGGAAGTTAGCATCGAACCAACCGCTGATGGCCAGCGAGGGAACTTTCACCCGGGCGTAGCTTTCGGGCGTTTGGTATGCGATGGCCCGCCAGTAGTCGCCGCTCGATGTGTTCTGCAGCATCCATTTGCGCCACCACGTGTTCGGCTGGTACCCGCGGGACTTGTCGAAGTCGATGTAGGGCAGTTGCCGATACGTCGCTTCGCGGTTCACGGCAAACCCGCCGTACGGTCCCGGACCGGCACTGTGCGGACGGCGTGCCGACATCATGCCGGCCCAATCCATCATCCAGCAGACGAAGATCCCGTTCTGATAGGGACAGTTGTAGAAGTGATCGGGCGGCGCAACCTCCGGCACGATGGCTTTGAGCGACGGGGGCGATTGCGACGCCGTCCACCACTGCGTCCAGCCCATGTACGACAAGCCGTAGGTACCCACGTTGCCGTTGCACCATGGCTGGCCGGCGATCCATTCGATCAGATCATAGCCATCGGTCTTGTGCAGCGGCGAGAAGGGGTCCCACTCGCCCTCCGATTCAAATCGGCCTCGACAATCCACATCGACGACCACATATCCGCGAGCTGCGAACTTCTGAGCGCGGCCTGCGCCGCCGCTCTTGTTGTAAGGCGTCTGCCACAGGATCGCGGGAAAACGGCCTTCTGCCTGCGGTCGGAAAATATCGACCATCAGCCGCACCCCGTCCCGCATCGGCGCCCGCTGGTCGCGCTCGGCGAGCACCTCGTACTTGGCCGGCGAGATTTCCCCGACCTGTAAGACCGGCGGGAGCGCCTGAGCCGAACCGACACGTGCAACCAGCACCAGGACCAGCGTGATGAACCATTTCATGGCGTCTTGCTCCAATTGGGCAAACCTTGGGACGAAAGTGACCGTGGCCGTAAGCGCCGAGGGTGAGCGCCGTTTTGACTATCGTACAATCCCGCGCCGACGAAAGAAACAACCAGAACGCAAATGGAGGGCTACCAGGAAATGGAACCGGCAACGACCAGGCACGCGACCGTATGGCTGGATCGCAAGACGCAGCACGGAGGGTACAATGGAAGTGGCGTCGGGTGAAAATCGTCGAGGGGATGGACGTCTTGCTCAGAAGCATCAGCGGCAAGATAGGTCGCCTCCGAAATCAAAATCTACGTCTTCAATCCTCGTCCCCCGTTCGCGGCTTGGCTGCACGGTGACCTATCCCGTGTACCAAGATTATCGCGAGGTCGCTTTCTGATCAACCCAACGTCCGCCTGACGGCCGTAACGTGCGAGCAACCCCTCGCCCATCGTCGTTGGGTTGCGGAATCTGCTCTTCGCGCTGCCCGGGGTTGAAGGACACGTTCATTCGCCCCCAAGAACTGCTGGTGCCACTATCGATGCGCGCTGTTCGGTACCCTTCCCAAGGCACGCCGGGCTGGTATGCTGGTTGTCAATGGTTTCCGCTGCCCAGGCCCCGAGGCGATTCCGCCAAGGTTAGGCCGTCGAAGCGGGGGGACCGGTTGAAATGAATCGAGGCGACGATGAACCGGCGAACACTACTTGGATTGCGATTGGCTGTCTTGACCATGATTTGCCATCTGATGGCCGCCGCCGCGGAGCCAAACCTGAAGTATCCCGGCACCCGCCGGTCCGATCAAGTGGATGTC
>Ga0302238_1001880_pt1 | contig 15963 bp, 15 predicted proteins | sample AAG_UR_Asn_MG_FD_193527 | JGI IMG/M metagenome (GOLD analysis project Ga0302238, IMG submission 193527) | Enriched activated sludge microbial communities from anaerobic digester in WTTP, New Holstein, Wisconsin, United States - AAG_UR_Asn | ecosystem: Engineered > Bioreactor > Anaerobic >...
GCTCCTACGAAGCCCGGGTCTTCGGGATCCGCTCCGCCATGCCCATCTCCGAGGCGTGGCGGCGCTGTCCCGGGGCGGTCTTCCTCCCGGTGCGGATGGGGCGGTACACCGAGGTTTCCCGGAAGGTCATGGAGCTTCTCCGGGAGTTCTCCCCTCTGGTCCGCCCCATTTCCATCGACGAAGCCTCCCTGGACATGACCGGCACGTCCCGCCTCTTCGGCCCCCCCGTCGAGGCCGCGGCCCTCCTGAAAACCCGCATCCGGGACCGGGCGGGAGTCTCCTCCTCCGTGGGTATAGCCCCCAACCGTTTCCTGGCCAAGATGGCCTCGGATTTCCGCAAACCCGACGGTCTGCACCAGGTGGACCCCGGGTCGGAGGAGGCCTTCATCGACGCGGTGGGCCTGACGAAGCTCTGGGGCGTGGGCGCCCGCACCCTGGCCCGGCTGCGGGAACTGGGGCTGGACGGGACGGACCGGATCCGGAGGCTGGACTTGAAGAGCCTGCAGAGCCGGATGGGACAGGCGGGGGGGGCTTTTCTGTACAAGGCCGTGCGGGGCATGGACCCGGGCCTCTACCCCGAGACGGCCAGGAGCCACTCCATCAGCGCCGAAACCACCTTCGGCTCCGACACGGCGGACCCGGAGCTGATCCATCTCGCCCTCCTGGATCTGGCCCACCATGTGATGCACCGGCTCTTCGACGAAGGCGGCAGCTCCCGGACCGTGACGGTCAAGCTCCGGTATGGGGATTTCACCACCATCTCCTGCCGCTCCACCCAGGGTCGCCCGCTGTCCAGCGCCGAGGAACTGCATCGGGTGGGGACGGAGCTTCTTGCCGCGAAGTGGGACCGCTCCCAGCCTCTCAGGCTCGTGGGAATCGGTTTCGAGGATGTCCGGGGGGAGGAAGAGCCGGTGCAGCCGGAACTGTTTCCGTCCGAGTTCGACCGGAAGGGGATCGTGGAAAAGACCGTCTTTTCCTTGCGGAAGAAAAATCCCCGGGGCGCCCCCGTCAAGGCCAGTCTTCTGGGGCGCAGGCCCCGGGGCTCGGAGGAGGATTAATTTTCCATGATGGTGATTTCCACCCGGCGGTTCTTTTTCATCCCGGCTTCGGTGGAATTGTCCGCCACGGGGACTCTGGCTCCCATGCCCCGATAGATCATCCGGTCCCGGGACCGCACTCCTTCCTGCAGCATGAAGGCGCCCACGGCTTCGGCCCGTTCTTCCGACAGCCGCTGACGCCCCTCCTCCGTTCCCGCCAGGGCGGTGTGGCCGGTGACCAGGATGTCTCGCTGGGGGTATTTTTTCAGGATCTCCCCTATCCGGCGGAGTTTCTCTTTCTCCCCGGGGGTGAGTTCGGCGGAATCCGCGGGGAACTGGATGTTTTCCAGCGTCAGGGTGACCCCCAGATCGTCCCTGCCCACCCGGGTATCGGGGATCTGCAGACTCCGGATATCCCCTTCGATCTCCCGGACCAGGAGGTCCCTGTCCATGGGGTCGGAATCCACCACATGGGCCTGGGCTGCACCCCGGTACTCCACCTGGAAGCCTCCGGAAAAATTGAAGACGAAGGAGAACGTCTCTTCGTAGGACTGGGGCCTTCCCCGGGAACTGTCCCAGTAAAGAAGCTGCTGGGAAGATCCCGAGATCCTTTCGGGGACCATAAGGCCCTTTTCTTCCTTGAATTTAGGGTAATGAAGCGGCTGGTATCGTAACGAGACCACCTGATACTCCCGGCCGTCCTTCATTTTGGAGCCCTCGTAGCGATAGCTCACGATCAGAGGGATCCGGACCGCCTCCTGGAGTCCGAAGGAAGCCCGGAAATCGTGGACCTCTTCCCCCGGAGCCACCCAGGAATCCCCGGGCCGCAGGTCCCGTTCGGGAAAAACCGGCACATCCCGGACGATGGGCATGAAATAATGCGGTTCGATGACGAAATTGCCCTGCGAGTCCCGATGAAACTCGCTGTCATAATACTGCCCCCAGGAAAAGACCTTCCGGGGTCCCTGCGCTTCCTCGGATGTCCGGTAGGTGCAGCGAAGAAAAGCCCCTCCCCGGTCGTCGGTTTCCCGCACTTCCACGGTGATGCGGTTCAAGATATCCGCCCGATGGGAAAACCAGCCGTTGATGAACACTTCTTCCTGGACGGTGGAAAGGATCCGGTACTTTTCCCCCGCCGTGTAGAGATACCGGAACTTTTCACCGGAAACGGCGGACGCCGTCAGCAGGGCCGCCATCAACCAAAAAAATCGCTTCATGGTCCTTCCCTCCAGAGCCATCGTGGGCGAAAGTTCGGATATCCTGTTTCTTGACAATCCATTCTACCCCATTTATCCTGTATTGTGGACGTTTTATGGGATTGAAGCGAAACAATTCTCCCGGCGGAGAGTCTCTCCCGGCGGGTCCGCCCCGGGCGGGAACGCCCTCGGACATTCAGAACGGCGGAGATGCGATCCGGCATGTCCTGGACAGCCCCAGAGACGCCGTTCTCATCACTTCAGCGGATTCGCGGGTTCTCCGGCAGTATCTGCCCGCCCTCTTCCACCGGAGCCGCCGGGAAAAGGGCGGAGGCGCCCTCCTCATCGTCCCATCTTCGGAGGCGGCGGCGGATATCCAGACCCAGGCCCGGGAACTTTCCGGGGGAACGGCGTCCCCCCCCCGGGTCCTCATCATCGGGGTGGAGGACAACCCCCGAAAGGAGAGCCGAAGACTATCCGACCCCCGGGACATTCTCGTGGGCACCCCGGAAAGACTCATCGACCACCTTCGGCGGGAAAATGCGGACCTCTCCGGAACCTCACAGGTCATCGTCCACTGTCCCGGCGACGGGGACATGAACGGCTTCGCCGCGGATGTCCGTTTTATCTATTCCCGAACCGGATTCAAACCCCGGACCCTGCTGGTCGCCCCCTCCCCGGGGAAGGACCTCCAGGATCTGCGGTCTCTGCTGCGCCGCCCCCGCACCCTCCGGCTCCCGGAAAGCGGGCCCTGTGCCCGATTCCATGTCGTCCCGGAGGGAGGGAAGCCTCAGGCCCTTCTGCGGATTCTTCTGGCCGGGATGTCAAACCCGGCCGGCCGATTCCGTATCCGCTGGTCCGGGGGTCGGGAGGAGGTCCGGCGGATGCTGGGGCGGTTTTTTCCCGCGTCGGACCTGGACCGCCGGGAGGACCGGGCGGGGAAATCCCGGATTCGGCTGGACAGCGGGAAAGACTGGACCCCCGGGCGGGGAGAGAGCCTGGTCTGCAATGCCGTTCCGCCCCCGGAGGCTTTCGACCGGGCACGGAGGGACCTGCGGGATTGCGGGAACCCGGGGCATTTCATTATAATTATCGAGGAGCGGGAACGCGCCGCTTTATTACAGTCATGGGGGAGCAGCGACGTGAAAATGGAAGAAAGGGACATACCCCGGGACGATGAAGCGATCCGGGGCCTCCTCAGGAGCATGGTGCGCAGGATAAAGGAGGAGGAGAACCCGGAGGAACTCAATCGCTACAGGAAGCTTTTTACCGGAAACGTGTCGATATTTCTCCGTTCTTATGTGGCCGCCTACCTGGTCAAGCAGTTCTTCGAAATCTCCGAGCGGAAAGGAAAATCCGGCGAGGCCGGAACGTTTTCCCCTCCCGGCATGACCACCCTGTTCTTCGGGGCGGGAAAAAACCGCAGACTCCAGTCCCGGGACATCGCGAATCTGATAACCGAAAAAACCCCCGACCTGGACCCCTGGGAAATCGGGGAAATAAAAATCCTGGACAACTATTCCTTCGTGGATATCGTCAACGAAAAGGCCCCCTCGGTCATCGAAGCGGCCAACGGGGCCACCCTGGGGGGCAGGAAGATCCTGGTGAACTATGCCCGCAAGAAGAAGGGCGGCTAAGGGATAAGCCGGGCCAGAAAGCGCAGAGCCAGAAGCAGATTAACCCCGAACCCGGAAAAAAAGAGCAGCACCGACAGGGCCTCCAGCCGCCTCGCCTGTTTCTCGCAGACCCGGGCGAGCTCCTCGGGGTGGCCGGGCGTCGCCACACACTCGACGAAAGGGTCGGAGGATTTTCCCGGCAGGCTGTCTTCCCGGTCGTCGACGATCCCGAACCAGAAAAAATCCGCCTCCTCCCCCGCCCTGGGCCTCCACCGGGAGGTGGAGCGGATGCTCCCGCCCCGGGCCAGGATCTCGGAAGCCCTCCCGTGATGCACCCGGCAGCCGTATCTTTCCCCGTCGGGAAGGACCACATCCCGGACCGGCTCCCGGGCGGCGGTTCGCGCCGCGGCCCGGGCCGCCCGTAACCAGGGCGCCCGGGCAGCGGTCCCCGCGGCGGCCCGCGGCCGTGCCTCCCCACCTGCCGCCCCGGCGGCGCGAACCGCCGCCAGGGTTCCCGTCCCGCCTCCCTCGCCGTGAAAGCGCAGGGGCAGCCGGACCAGGTCCCGCTCCGCCCGAAGCAGGCGGGCCCGGGCCCAGAGGCGCCGGTACAGCAGAAAGGCGAAGATCCCCGGAGGAAGGAAGGGCAGAACCGGAACCAGGGCCGCCCCCACCGAAAGAATGCCGGGAATCCGGGAGGGGGGATTCTTGAGGAAAAAATAGGTGAAAATCATGCCCGTCAGGGTCCCCGCCGCCAGGGCTGCAGGGGTGAAGGGGTTCCAGTACTCGTTCCGCTGACGCCCGTTCCAGACCGCCCGCCGGAGGATGGACTCCTCGTCCCCGTCGTAGAATATCACCAGAAGCTCCGACCCCGGCCGGGACCGGAACACTCCCCGACCGTCCCGGGACTCCAGGGATCCGGCGACGAAGACACGGGTCCCCTCCGGGAGGGACCGGACCCTGTCCCAGGAGACCTCCGTGGGAGCCTCCTCCGGCGGGGACTCCATGGCGGGGGTGTCCCCCGGGCCCTCCGCGCCCGTCGGGGCGGAGGGAAGGAGAAACACCTTCTGCCCCGTCATGTCCGCCGACAGGGACAGTTCCCGGTTCCTCAGCCACAGAAGGTCGTCGTCCTGAATCGCTTCCAGCGCGCCGATGAACCGGAACCGGCGGCCCCCTTCACCGGTTTTTTCCGACCGGAGGGTTCCATAGTCTATCCGGGGACAGGTTGAAGCCTCCACCAGGGCGGACCGGAACCTCCGCCACCGGGAACGGACGACAAAGGCGCCGAGCCCGGGCAGCAGGAGGTAAAAAAAGCCGGAAAATGCGGCAAGAAGAAGGATCATGCCCACGATGAGGGGCCTCCTCCCGAAAAGACTTGTCCCGTCGGGGAAAATCCCTTACTCTATATGATAACATGGTGGAGAGAATCGTAGTAGGGCCCCTTCACACCAATTGTTACATCTTTTTCAGCGCAAAAAAAGAGTGTTTCATCATCGATCCCGGGGGAAACTCGGATCTTGTGATAAAACGCCTCACCGCCCTGAACCTGACGCCCCGGCTGATGGTCTTCACCCACGGACATCTGGACCACACCGCCGCCGCCCAGGATCTGAGAATCCACTTCGCGACTCTGGGGGTCTTCGTGCAAACGGCGGTGCACAAGGCGGATGCCGTCTATTTCGGGAAAAAAGCGGAAAAGTCGCATCGCAAGAGCTTCATGGCCTTCGGCGGCGAGGGAGAGGCCCTATTCCAGGAAATTTACCGGGGGGTCCCCGATGCGGATATCCTCCTGGGCGAGGGGGACAGCATTCTGGCTTCCGACCTTCGGGTCATCCATACCCCGGGCCATACCAGGGGCAGCATCTCCCTGTACAGCGAGCGCCACGGCATCCTCTTCTCCGGGGACACTCTCTTCTGCGAAGGGGTGGGCAGGAGCGATCTCGACGGCGGCAGTTCCCACAGCCTGGTCCAGAGCATCCGGGGCAAGCTCTACACCCTCCCCCCCCAGACCCGGGTCTTCCCCGGACACGGCCCGCAAACCCTTCTGGAGCGGGAAATGCGCCACAATCCCTTCGTGCGGATCAATTAGACCAGAATATCGACGATGCCGCCGTTCTCCGCCGCCCCCGCTCCGACGGCGACCCCGAAGGGGGTCGCTCCCGCCTTCGCCAGTTCCTGATGCAGAAGCCTCCCCAGCCCCGTTATCGCCTCGTCGGGATTCTCACCGTCGGGCATCGGGCCCCCGCCCCCGGCGCCCCGCAGGGCGGTCAGGCGGTGGATGAGGGCATCCAGGATGCGCAGTTTGAATACGCTGTATCCCCCACCGTCCCCCGCCCCGGGGAGGCCGGTGACATGCTCGAACCGGACAAAGTAAGGTTCCCGGAGAGGAAGGGACAGTCGCTCCGCGGTGTATCGGACCTTCATGAGGTCGGCGACGGGAATGGATCGTGGTATTCCTGCCGGCTTGATCATGGATGGACGGCCTCCCGATTATATTATCGGACGGCCGCCCTCCGGGGCTGAGGGCTTTCAGCGGTTGCGGCGCTCGTCGGATGACTGGCACTCGATGCACATCAGGGCGTACGGAATAGCCTCCAGCCTTTCCTGGGGGATCTTCCTGTTGCATTTCGCGCAGCGGCCGTAGCAGTCGTTCTCGATGCGGGACAGCGCCGCGTCGATGAGCCGCAGATTCTTTATCTTGTGGGCCCCCAGGGCTTCCAGGGTCTTGCGGCCGATATCGTCGGCGGCGATGTCCACCAGGTCCTTGGGGTCCATGTCTTCGACGATTTCCCGGAAATCGGAATTTTCCGCTATAAGCTTGTCGATGAACTCCTTCTTGAGTTTCTCAAGAGATTCCTTCATGCGTTCGACAAACTCTTTTTCCATCCGAAGCTCCTTTGGGCCGCTGAATTTGCACGGACTGCAATGTGAATCAGAACACGCAAAATGTCAACATGCCGGGTTCCGCCGTTCCCGGGGAAGAGGGTCCGCCGCCCTTCGGATTGACACTGGCCCGCGGTTTGCATACTATGGGGCAACTCGGAAAAAAGCATGCAGGAGGATTTGTGGCAAAAGAAGAGGCCATAGAAGTCGAAGGAATTGTCAAGGAATCCCTCCCGAACACGATGTTTCGGGTGGAGCTGAAAAATGGGCACGTCATCCTTTCCCATCTTTCCGGAAAAATGCGAAAGCATTATATCCGCATCGTTCCCGGCGACAAGGTCAAGGTGGCCCTTTCCCCGTACGACCTGACCCGCGGCCGCATCATCTATCGCGAACGCTGACGCAGAAAAACCCAGAGGGCCCCCGCGCCACCGTTTTCCGGTTCCGCCGGACCGATATCCGCAACCAGGGGATTGTTTTCCAGTTCCCGTCTGACGACGGCGGGAAGCACCGCGCCCTGGGCCGAACGGTTTCCCCGGCCGTGAATCACCAGAGCCTTCCTGAGTCCCCGGGACGCGCCGGCGCCGAGAAAAGCCCGCAGGCTCTTCAGGGCCTCCTCCCGGGTCATTCCGTGCAGATCCAGAACCGCTGGTCCGCCCCTCTTCCCGGAGCCCCGGACCCGAACCCTGTTCCCGGGCGCCGAAGCGTCCTCTTCGTCCCTCTTTCCGTTTCCCCGGGGGGGGTAGCTCTTCAGCCATTCCTCCATGGGATGGGGTTTATCCGCCACGGCGCTTCTCCGGACTCCGCAGGACATCACCCGCCGCCAGCCATCCCTCCACATCGAAACCGGTGCGGGCGAGGACATAGCCCCCCGACTCGCCCCGGATCCTCACCGTGGCGCCGGCGGGCAGGCGAAGCCACTCGGAGGAGCTGGGAAGGGGGATCTTGCGGAGTTCCGCCCCGTCCACGGAGACGACGCCCCAGGGTGAATCCCGTTCCGCCGCGGTGTACCCCAGTCCCGCCAGCGAAAGGGCCGCCAGGACCAGGAGGCTGCCGCCGAGGATGAATCCGGCGCTTCTTTTTCTGAACACACCGGGAGCGGCGAAGGTCAGATTCCCGGTGATGACCAGGGCGAAAAAAAACAGGTCGGGATGAAACCGGGGGGTCCCGTATTGCCGGGAAAGCCCGCTCTCCCCCTCCACCCGGATAAGGGCGGCGCGGAACATCAGATTTCCCGGACGGATGACCACCGCCCGGCGGAGATGGAATACCGCCCGGGGGACATCCGCCAGCGCCGCGTGGGATATGCCCAGGTTGTAGTGGACCCCCGGACTGTCCGGCATCCCCTGGGCTGCCCGGGAGAAAAACTCCACCGCGTCGGAGAAGTCGCCCTTCCCGTATGCCTCGACCCCCTGATCCATGAAAAGAAGTCCGTCGCTGCGGGCCTCTTCGTCCCTCCGGGCCGGTTCCCCTGCCCGGGCGGGGGAGCCCGCCCGGGGAGTCACTCCCTTCGCCGCAGGTTCCCCCGCCCGGAGGGGCGCCGTTTTGTCCGGGGCGGCGGCCTCCCCCCCGGAAACAGGTTTCCCCGGACCGGGATCGGGGCCCCCGGGAAGCATGCCCGGGGCCGACAGCAGAACCAGCAGGATGGGCAGAGTCTTCCTCCTTTTCCGGAGGATCCGATGGATGAAAAGCGCCGGACCCGGAAGGAGAAGGAGATAGGCGACGCCTCTGCGGTAGGCATCCCAGGGTTCCCGGGCCGCCGCGTCCCCTCCCCGCAAGGGCCGGAGGCGCTCCGTGTCTTTCGGTTCCGCCGCCCCGGCGGCCTCCCGAACCAGGACCCGATGGGTTCTTCCGGGCCAGGAGCGGACCTCTCCCGCCTGCGGGTCGAACCAGGGAAAGGCGGGGACATCGATCGGGAGGGTTCCGGTTTTTTTCGGAGAGAGCCGGATTTCCCACTCCACCGCGCCGCTGTAACCGGATTTTCCGGGGATCAGGGTGGAATGCTGTGTCTGACCCAGAACCGCGAAATCGGGAAACTGCAGGGGAGGCAGCTGCAGATAGTTCAGATTCCCCTCGCCTTCGACCCGGACGACGAGGGTCACCGCATCGCCCAGGAGCGGCTGCGTCGGATCCACCCGGGAGGACACCCGAAAACCGCCCACCGCGCCGGTGGGGCGGGCGCCCGCGGGAAGCTCGGCCACGTTCAGCGTCAGTCGGGGGGATTCCACGGTCATGCCCTGCGCCCTGACCGTGGCGGGGCGGAGGATCAGGGTTCCCGGGGAGGAGGGGGTCAGGAGATAGGACGCGGCGGTGACCCGATACAGTTCCTTTCCCCCCGCGGAGACGGAGCCGATGGTCCCCAGACCCTCCGCGTCCTCGAAGACTCCACCCCCCGGCGGGGTCACTGCGACCGACTCCGGAACGGCTATGACCGGCAGGTTCACCATGTCCAGATACACCGGCACGGTCTGCCCCAGAAGGATCTCCGTCGAGGGAACCCGCCACTCCAGATCGAAGGGCGCCAGCAGGCTGCCCGTTTTCCGGGCGATCTCCAGCACCGCCGGCTCCGTGGCGGACTTCCGCTCTCCCAGGGAGAACGGAATAGGCCCCATCACGCTCCTCCCGGCCCGGACGGCGCGAAACCGGTACAGGACCTTGACGAAGCGGCCGACGTTTCCCGTCGCCGGATCCTTCTCCGAGACGGGGAAAATGGACGGACCCGACAGAAGGGCGATGCCATCGGGAAACTGCGGGGGACCGTCCACGGCGAAGGTCTCCGCGCCCGTCCCGGGGGCGAGAAAAAAAAGCTCGAAGGTCTGCCCTTCCCGGGGAATCTCGGGGCTGAGACGCAGGGTCGGAGGAGCCTCGGCCGACGCCTGTCCCGCCAGGAGAACCGCCAGCAGGATTACCAGTCGTCCTGATCGCCGGAAGAGTCCCATTGTTCCGATGCCGCCCATCTGTTGGTTTCCTTTTTTCTGACGTAATCGAGGATCCTGTCCGGATCCTCCCGTCTCCTGTCCTCCTGGGGGCGGTCGCGCTTCTGGGAAGAGGGGGCGGCCGCGCCTCCCATCTTGCGCAGCGACAGCTCCAGGTTGACCTTCGTCTCCACGCTGGAGGGCCGGAGCTGCACGGCGCGCTTGAACTCCTCGTAGGCTTCCTTGTAACGGCCAAGCTCGTACATCAGGGTCCCCCGGTTGAAGGCGATATGGAAACGCAGTTCGTCGTTGTCCGTCGCGGAGGCCTCTTCCCACATCGCCGCCGCCGCTTCCGATTCCCCCAGGGAATGATACACGTTGCCCAGGTTGTAACGCACCCACTGGGAATGGGTTTTCTGCTCCAGTGCCCGGAGATAGGCCACCACGGCGGACTGGTACAGGCCTCTGCCATAGTAATAATTTCCCTGAATGACGTCTATGTAGGGATTGCGGACGGAGCAGGAGAGCGTCAGCCCCGTCAGGAGAAGAGCCGCGGCTAATCCTTTCTTTTCCATCGCACACTCCGCACCAGCACGGAAACCCCGAGGCTTCCCAGGGCGGCGAAGAGGAATCCCCGGTAGCGCCCCGCCGGCACCAGTCGGAACCCGGAAAGCCCCCGGGACTCGGCGAAGCCCTGGATCCGATCCACCAGTTTTCCGGCCAGCCCCGGCTCCCGACCGGAGAGATAGGCCCCTCCGGAAATCTCCGCCGCGGCCCGCAGGGTTTTTTCCTCCAGCCGGGTGACGACGGGCCGCCTGTTTCTCCCCATGATGAGGCTTCCGTCGGGCAGCCGTATGGTGGACCCCTCCTTTCCCCCGAAGCCCACGGCGAAAACAGGGATGCCCTCCTGGGCGTAGCGGGAGACGCCCCCATCGGTGAAGACTCCCTGGGACTCGCCGTCGGAGAGCAGCACCACCGCCCGATGCCTCCGGCTCCCGGAGGGGAAGGCCGCCAGAGCCGCCTCCAGCCCCGAGTCGAGCCTGGTGCCCGGCTCGGCGACCACTCCGCTTCCGGCATGGGCGAAAAAGGATTCCAGGGCCCCGTGGTCTTCAGTGACCGGAACCACCGGGACTCCCCTCCCCTTGAAGGCGACGATGCCGAACCGCGCCTCCGGCAGGCCCTGCATGACCCCCCGGGCGGCATCCACCGCCGCCCGCAGCCGGTTCGGCGGGGCGTCCGGCGCCAGCATGCTCCGGGAGACATCCAGCAGGAAGACCAGGTCCAGTCCCGAACGGTCCTCCTCCACGGTCTTCCGGCCCCAGGAAAAATCCGCCGCCGCCAGGATGGCGAAAAACAGAAAGGCGCAGAAAAAGCCGGTGGAGAAAAAGGTGACCACCAGATGGCGGCCGAAAAAATCGTCCCCCGGGGCCCGTCCGGTGAGAAGAATCAGGGACTTTCGCCCCCGACGGTGGTTCCAAAGGGCCAGCAGGGCCGCCGCCGGAACCAGGGGGAGGAGCAGAAGAAGCCAGGGCGCCCCGATCTTCATAGCACCTCCCGCAGCAGCCACAGCCGGATGACGTAATCCAGCAGCAGCAGGGCGATCCCCGCCAGTATGAACTCCCGGTGCAGCGGTTCCGTCCGGACCTGGATCCGCACCCGGCGCTCAACGGTTTCCAGGGAATCGATGGCGGAGAAAATGGCTCCCAGGGTGCCGGGGTTGCCGGCGTAGAAGTAGCTGCCCCCGGATTTTTCCGCCACCCCCCGCAGAAGAGCCTCGTTGAAGCCCCCCTCCAGGGTCCCCCGGTAACGCTTCCCGGTTTTCGGGTCCGTGAACTCGATGGGGGCTTCCTCCCGGCCGCCGATGCCCACCGCGTAGACCCGGGCCCCGATCTGGCCGGCGATCTGGGCGGCGGTCTCGGGGGTGATCTCCCCGGTGTTGTTCTGACCGTCCGTCAGCAGGATGATGACCTTGTCCCGGGCGGTGCTCCTGCGCAGATGCAGGCTCGCCACGGAGATTCCCATCCCGATGGCGGTCCCGTCCCCCAGGTCCATGATCCTGAGGTCGTCCAGGTTTTTCAGGAGAAAATCGTAGTCCAGGGTCGGGGGCACCCGCAGCGCCGCTTCGAGACTGAAACTCACCAGCCCGATGGGGTCGTTCTCCCTGCCCCGGACGAAGCTCCGGATAACCTCCCGGGCGGTCTCGAAGCGGTTCTCGGGCTGAAAATCCCGGGCCGCCATGCTGGGGGATTCGTCCAGGACCAGCATCATGTCGATTCCCCGATTCAGATAGATTTTCTCCCGCACCGCCCTGCCCGGCCCCGCGAGGGCGACGATCAGGGAGACGACGCCCACCCAGAAAGCCGCGTGGGAGAGGCGCAGCGCCAGCAGGGCTCCCTTTACGGGAGGGGTGAACCCGGCCTGCCTCCACACCGCGAAGGGGAAGGGCAGCAGATTCCCCCGGGAGCGGGAAAAATGCCGGAGGTAGACCCCCGGCGGCACGAGAAGAAGGAGGAGGAAGGCCAGGGGATAATCAAAGGTCGGCATCGTCCTCTCTCCGTCGGGCCATCAGGGCCGCCGCCGTTTCCGCCGCCAGGTCCGCATCCTGGGAGCGTTTCTCCAGGGAGGCACCGCCGCCGCCGAATTTCACCAGATCTCCGAAAACGAAGAGCCGCAAGAGATCATCCCCCTCCCTCCCCGCCCCGAGGCGGCGGTCGAACAACTCCCCCAGTTCCCGGGTCGTGAAGGCGGCGCAGTCCACCCCGCAGCGGCGGGACAGAAAGCCCCGGACCAGGTCCAGAAGGGCGATATAGAAGCTCCGGGCGTCCAGGAGAGGCATCCGCCCGGCGAGGGCCTGCAGGTCGCGCCGGAACCGCCGGTAGGGCCGCCGCTCCCGATACCGGGCGGCCAGCCGGATGGCCCGGGGGCGGACCCACACCATCAGAAAGGCCCCCAGAAGCGGCAGGGCCAGAAAGCCCCCGGTCACCAGTCCGATATAGAGCCTGGTGGAGGGCAGAAGCAGCTGGCCCCTGGGCTGGGCGGGGGTCATCCTTCCCTCGTCCACCAGCGAGCGGATATGGACCTTGAGCCCGTCCAGGGTGGCATCGCCGAACTGCAGCGGTGGAAGGGTCTGCGTTCCCGTCTGGTAGGCGGTGAAGGTGATGCGGATCTCGAACTTGTCCTCCTGGGGCAGGATCCTTCCCCCGTGAATCTCTCCCCAGGGGAAGGCGGGGATCTCCCGGAGGGCCTCGGCGCGCAGATACCCCTCCCCCCGGACCAGGACCCGCAGTTCCACCCGGTCTCCCACATAGTAGGACTGGGGGATGAACTGGGAGCTTTCCACGGTGAACCTGGCCTGGGCGAAAACCAGGGAGGGGGTCAGCAGAACCAGGAGGATCGTCCGCCGCATCAGGCTCCCCTCCGCCGTTTGAAAAACTGCACCAGCCGTTCCCCCGGGTCCTGGGTGGTGGAAATCTCCAGGGTGGACACCCCCCGCCGACCGCACTCCAGGAGCCACTGCCGGCGTCGGAGCTGCTGGAAATCCTCGTAGGCCTCCCGGAAGGCGGGGGAAAAACCCAGCCCCGGGATGACTTCTCCGGTTTCCGGATCCTGCAGATAGGCCAGCCCCGAGGCCGGGTACTCGTTGTCCACCGGATCGCAGACCCGCACCGCGATGACGTCGTGCTTGCGGGACAGAATCGACAGCTCCCGCTCGTAGCCCCCGGTCTTGAAGTCCGACAGGATGAAAACGATCCCCCGCCGTTTCAGCGCCTCTCCGGACGCCCGGAGAGCCTGTCCCAGATCGGAACCCCGGCCGGCGGGCCGGAAGTCCGCCGTGTCCCCGATGAGGCGCAGGGCGTGTTTCTTGCCCTTTCTCGGAGAGACCCACTTTTCTATGCCGTCGGAAAAAAACACCGCCCCCACCCGGTCGTTGTTGCGGATGGCGGCGAAACTGAGGAGCGACACCAGGAGCGTCACGACCTCTCTCCGTCCTCCGCCTCCGGAGAAGATGGAGGAGGACACATCCACCACCAGAAACAGGACCACCTCCCGCTCTTCCCGGAAGGTCTTCGTGTAGAGGCTCCCCAGGCGGGAGCTGACGTTCCAATCGATGAGCCGGGCGTCGTCCCCCTCCACGTACTCCCGGACCTCGTCGAACTCCATCCCCGGCCCCCGGAAGACGGAGCGGTAATTACCCGCCAGAATTCCTTCCACCAGTTTTGTCGAGACTATCTGGAGACGTTTTACCCGGGACGCCAGCCGGTCCTTGTTCACGGCACCGGAACCGCCGACAGAAGGTTTTTGATGATGTCGTCCGCCGACAGCTCGTCCGCCTCCGCCTCGTAGGAGAGGATGATCCGGTGCCGCAGCACCGCCGGGGCCACCGCCTTGACATCCTCGGGGATCACGTAGCGGCGGCCTTCGAAGAAGGCCTGGACCTTGGCGCAGCGGTAGATGAAGATGGTGGCCCGGGGCGAGGCGCCGTATTCGATGTATCGGGAGTGGGTGGCGGGGCCCTTGGACTTCATCCGGGAAGCTCCCACCAGGGCGACGATGTAGGCTTCGATCCTCTCGTCCACGTCGATGAGGGACACCGCCTCCCGGATCCTCCGCAGATCGTACTCCTGGAAGACCCGGTTCGCCGACCTTCCCCGATCCACCCCCACCCGGCGGAGAATCTCCAGCTCTTCCCGGGGGTTGGGGTACTCCACCCGGATCTTCATCAGAAAACGGTCGAGCTGGGCTTCCGGGAGCGGGTAGGTTCCCTCGTGTTCCAGGGGATTCTGGGTGGCCAGAACGAAAAAGGGGTCCGGCAGGGGGAAGGTGGTCTCGCCGATGGTCACCTGCCTCTCCTCCATGGCCTCCAGCAGGGCGCTCTGGACCTTGGCGGGGGCGCGGTTGATCTCGTCCGCCAGGATGATGTTGGAGAAGATGGGCCCCCGGCGGGCCAGAAACTGGCCGGACTCCTGGCGGTAGACCATGGTCCCGGTGAGGTCCGCCGGCAGCAGATCCGGGGTGAACTGGATGCGTTTGAAGCTCCCCTGGGTCACCTGGGCCAGGCTCTTCACCGCCAGGGTTTTCGCCAGGCCCGGGACACCTTCCAGAAGGACATGCCCTCCCGCGAGGATGCCCATCAGGAGACCATCGATCATCTTTTCCTGCCCCACCACGACGACGCCGATCTCCCGGCGGGCCCGGTCCACCAGCTCCCTGGCCGGGCCGAGCCGGTCTTCCATGTCCTGATACTCCATCATAGATCCCCTTCCGTCTCAGCTTCGGTAGTCGGCATTCTCCCGGATGTACTCGTGGGAAAGATCCGAACCGTGGACCAGAGCCTCGCCGTCCCCCATGCCGAGGGAAATGTCGATGTCCACCGTCCGGTCATGGGGAGGGAATTTTTTCCCCTCCGGGTCCATCATCGCGGACGTCAAATAGGCGCTGAGTCTTTTTTCCTTCTCCCCGTCCAGCAGAAAAGAGCCGTCCCGGAATATCTCCTCGCCTCCCAGGCGTATCCGCACAGCCCGGGGATCCGTCCGCAGACCCCGATTGCCGGCATAATCCCCGACGGCCGACAGGATGCGGCCCACATTGGGGTCGTTCCCGTAAACCGCCGTCTTGACCAGCGGGGAGTTGACCACCGCCTTTCCCGCCTCCCGGGCCGTCTCGAAGGACGGCGCGCCGGACACCCGCACCCGGATGACATGGGCCGTGCCTTCCCCGTTCCGGACGATCTCCACCGCCAGGTCCCCGCAGACCTTGTCCAGGGCGGCCTGAAACTCCTCCTCGGGGACCGCGGGCTTCCTGCCCGAAGAGAGGAGCAGCGCCGTGTCGCTGGTGCTCTGATCCCCGTCCACGGAGATGCAGTTGAAACTCCGCTCCACCGCCCGGGAAAGGCAGCGCCGCAGAATGTCCCGGGGAATCGCCAGATCCGTCAACAGGAAGATCAGCATGGTGGCCATGTTGGGCTCGATCATCCCCGCCCCCTTGCCGAAGCCCAGAAGGGTCCCGCGGCCCACGGGAAGGGACTTCAGCTTCGGGTAGGAGTCGGTGGTCATCACCGCCCGGGCGGCGTCCAGACAGGAGCCGCCGTGCAGGCCCCGGACCAGGGCGGGGAGGGCCGCCTTCATCTCCGGAACCGGGAGGCTCCAGCCGATGATGCCGGTGGAGGCGGGGAAGAATTCTCCCGCCGGCGCGCCGACCAGCCGCCCCAGCTCCGACAGGAGTTCCTCCGCGTCCTCCACCCCCCGGGGGGCACGGACATTGGAGATCTTGTTGTTGATCAGGACTCCCCGTACCTGCGCCCCGTCCAGCCGCTGCCGGC
>Ga0302238_1001882_pt1 | contig 15954 bp, 11 predicted proteins | sample AAG_UR_Asn_MG_FD_193527 | JGI IMG/M metagenome (GOLD analysis project Ga0302238, IMG submission 193527) | Enriched activated sludge microbial communities from anaerobic digester in WTTP, New Holstein, Wisconsin, United States - AAG_UR_Asn | ecosystem: Engineered > Bioreactor > Anaerobic >...
GGTTAAATTTATCGAGGACGGAGGAAGCATAGGCTATGCGCATCGACGCCATGTTGCTCATCGATCCGTCGGCGATTATCTGCACCGGCGCTGTCTGCCCTTTCCTGAGAAGAGAGGCGAAATCGGGGTTGATTTGAAGAGCCATATCCACCTTCCCTTTGAGCAGGAGATCGGTCATCTCTTTTTCACTGCTTAAATGGTGTGTGATATGGAAAATATTGCTGCCCGTAAAATCGTCAACGAGATTCCGGCTTTCCTGTGTGCGGGAGAAATCCAGCAGGGCGACGCGGATATTACGGATGTCGAAGTTGACTACGTAGCCGAACACCAGGATCTGGATCAGAGGAGCGGCAAAGAGAAGTACACGATTGCGCTTGTCGCGAAAAAGTTGAATAAATTCCTTGCGCACCAATTCCCGGATTCTCAGCCAGGTCATAATTACAGCCCCTCCTTTTTCAGAATGCGCAGGTTCAGCACCGACAAGATGGTGAAAAACAGAAATAAAACCAGCAGGCTCGGCCAGAGATAGCTGAATCCCGTATCGCGCAGGTAGACGCCCGTCAGAATATCAATGTAGTAGCGGGCCGGCACAATATAGGTAATGTACTGCAAAAAAGCGGGCATATTGATTATCGGAAAGACAAAATTCGAAAGCAAAAGCGACGGCAGATATGTCATCAGTATGGCCATCTGATTGGCCAGCATTTGCGATTTGGTGACGTTGGAAATAAACAAGCCCAGCGAAAGCGCGACAAGGATATACAGTGCAGTGGCGACGAGCATCAGCCAGAAGTTGCCTTTCATTACCACACCGAAGAGAATTTGACCCGAGATCATGGCGATTAATACGTCGATCATGGCGATTAGAAAGTAAGGGGCGGCTTTGCCGAGATAGAACTCACCGGCTTTCACCGGCAGGGACTTGATCGTTTCCATTGTGCCGTTCTCATATTCGCGCGCAATGACGAGCGATGTTAAAAGCGCAGCGACAATCATGATGATCAGGGCAATGATTCCGGGAACAATGAAGTTGCGGCTTTCCAGATCTTCATTAAACCAGACGCGGACCCGGCCGTCCACGGGAGCATTTAATGGGGACATGTTCTGCCGGTTGATGAAATTAGCCAGTAATTTCTGATTGTATTTTTCGCAAATGACGGTCAGATAGCTGCGAATGATTCCCGCCATGTTGGGATCGCTGCCGTCAATGATGATCTGCAGGGTGGCAGGGCGATCAGCGCGGATATCCTTCATAAAATCCGGGGGAATAATGATCGCCGCCGCCGTGCGGTTGTCGTCGAGGTATTCCACCGCCGTCTTCGTTTTATCTAGATGCGCCACAATCCGGAAGTACGGCGAAGCGCTGAGCTTGCTCAAAAAATCACGGCTGAGCTCGGTCTTGTCATAATCGATGACCACCGTTTTGACGTTGTTGACGTCCAGGCTCAAGGCGTAACCGAAAAGAATAATCAATATCAGCGGGATGGCGAAAGCCAGATAAAGGCTGCGGTAATCCCTGATCAGATGATAAAATTCTTTGCGGGCGATGGCTTTGATATGAACAGAATTCAACCGCTGACCCCTTCATTTATTTTTTCATCGTCGTCCTTCATCAACTTTATAAACGCATCGTTCAGATCGGCGTTGGTTTGATCGGGGCAGGCCTTGGCAATAATTTCGCCGGGGGAGCCGGAAGCAACAATTCTGCCCTGATTGATCATCACGATGCGTTCGCAAAAACGCGCCTCATCCATGTAATGAGTGGTCACAAAAACAGTTATTCCTCGTGCAGCCAGCTGTTGAATGAAATTCCAGAAATGCCGGCGGGTAATCGGGTCAACGCCGGAAGTGGGTTCGTCGAGAAAAAGAATGTCGGGCCGGTGCAAAAGCGAGCAGCCCAGCGCCAGGCGCTGACGCCAGCCGGGAGGCAATTCCCTCGTCGGACGATTGCGCATGTCCTGCAGACGCGCCATATTCAAAACCCAGTCTATCCGTTCCGACCACTGATTTTCCGGCACATTATAGACGCCGAGATAAAAACGCAGGTTTTCGAAGGACGTCAGATCCTCGTATAAGGAAAATTTTTGCGACATGTAACCGATGGACTGCTTGATTTCTTCCGCCTCGGTCATGATATCATGGCCCGCGACAACACCGGAGCCCGAAGTAGGAGTGATAATACCGCAAAGCATGCGGATGGTGGTCGATTTGCCGGAGCCGTTGGAGCCCAGAAGTCCGAAAATTTCCCCTTTTTTTACAGAGAAGGTAATTTTGTCGACGGCGACAAACTTGCCGAATCTCTTTTCCAGATTATTGACGGAGACGGAATCAGAAATGGAAAGAGTCATCGACCAGCCCCTTATCCACCTGCTTTATCCGCTCTATCATCGCTTCTTCCAGCGTTGCAAAATTTTGCCGCATGGCCGCGGGCGGGGAAGATTCCAGAATGACGGCATTGTGCATCAGCGCGAGCTGATCGCATTTTTCGCCTTCGTCCAGATAGGCGGTGGAAACCATGATCGTCATGCCCTCCTGCTTCATATTGGCAAGAATCTCCCAGAACTCGCTGCGCGAAACCGGATCAACGCCGTTGGTCGGTTCGTCAAGGATGAGCAGTTGCGGTTCATGCACCAGCACGCAGGCCAGGCCCAGCTTCTGCTTCATACCGCCGGAAAGATCACCGGCGAGCCGGTCTAAAAACGGCAACAGGTTGGAAAATCCCAGATATTTATCTTTGCGCAATTTTCTTTGCGCTTTCGGAATGTTAAAAATATCCATAAAAAAATCGATGTTTTCTTCCACGGACAAATCCTGATAAAGGCCGAAGCGCTGCGGCATGTAACCAATGATATTTTTTATCTTCCGCCGCTCGGTGACTGCGTTGTAGCCGCCTACTTGAACAGTTCCCTCCGACGGTCTGATCATTGTGGCGATCAGGCGCAGAAGAGTTGATTTGCCCGCACCGTCCGAGCCGACCAGACCGAAGATACTACCGGCGTTTACCTGAAGGGAAATATCATGGAGAGCTTCCACGGCGGCAAAGCGCACCGAGACATTTTTGACTTCCACTATAGGCGGGGAATTTGCCGCAGCAGCGATCATGGCATCTCCATTCCAGGTTATTGCAACAAGGCGTCGGCCGGCATTCCTGCTTTTAGTTCTTTTCCGGGATTGGCAATGGATATCTTAACCAGGTAAACCAGTTTAACCCTTTCTTTTTTTGTTTGAATGATCTTGGGCGTGAATTCACCTTCGGGAGAGACGAAGGAAACGAAGCCTTCGAATTCCTTATCCGGGAAAGTGTCCACCATTACCGCCGCTTTCTGGCCGGGTTTGACCTTGCCGATCTGGGTTTCATCAACAAATATTTTTAAATCGACGCGGGAAAGATCGGAAATTGTTAGGACTTCCCGCCCGGAGTTGACCGTTTCACCCGGTTCGATGTTGCGGCTGGTCACGACGCCGTCGAGGGGTGATTGAAGCCGGGTATAGTCGAGCTGGATCGCCGCCTGCGCAAGGGCGGCGCGAGCCAAGTCTATCTGAGCGTTCGATGTCGCGATATCCTGCGCGGCAGCTTCAATTTTGGCGAGATTGCCCTCAGCATGTTTCAGAGTGGATTGCGCCTCGGCCAGGCGTGATTTGGCTACATCATAAATCAGCTTCACCGAGTCGCGTTCCTTTTCCGTGACCACCCCTTTCCGAAAAAGTTCTGCGTAACGCTGATAATTTTTTTCCGCATCCTGCATGGTATCTTTAGCGCTTTTAACTACGGCCGCAGCGCGGGCTACTTCCGACGGCAAGGTGTTTTTGCTGATCTTCAAAGCTGTCTGCAATTGCTCTTTGGTCTTTTGCGCACGGTCCAGATTGGCCTGGGCCTGATCGTAGCGCGCCTGAAATTCCGCCCGGTCCAATTCGGCGACTACCTGATTTCGGGTTACGGACTGGCCTTCCTGCACGTTGACGCCGGCGACTCGTCCGGAAACCTGAAAGGAGAGATTAGCGTCAGTCGTTTCAATTGTTCCGGAAAAGAATAGTTCGTGCTGATTATTCTTTTTCTGCCCCAGATAAACGAATACCCCGGCTCCGATAAACAAGATCATAAAAACAATAATGATGATTTTCTTTTTCAAAAAATCCTCCAATTTTCAGCAAAACGTTTGCAAAACTGCACATGTGTCATTGAGAACAAGGGGTTGCAACCCCTTGTTCTATTGCCGCGTCGATTCGCTCCCTGCAAAGACGCGAGGGGTAGTTTATCAAAGGTCTCAATGCTTTAGGCTTTGATCGCCTTTAGCACCAGCCTGCTCACTTCCTCACCCACTGTCCCTTTAAGCTTTTTATCGCCTGTTTTTATGTCTGCCGGAAGCAACAGATGCCTGTCTTTAAACGGCAGCGCTCCTTTATAAAAAAGGATCGTCCCCATGATCATCATATGAATCAGGAATGGAACTGTCTCCGCAAACACGCCTTTTTTCTTTCCTTCCTCCAGGATGCCGATCAAAATACCCAGGATCGAAGATATGTCTTCCACAACCACGCGCGGCAGGTGCGCGCCGCCGGATGCTATCTCGCGCATCATGATGGGGGGTATCTCCGGATTCTTATCCACTGCATCGGCCATGTTGTTGATGTAGGCGGCAAGTTTTTCCTCCGGATCGCTTTTTTCAGCTACCGCGGCGGCGACGATTTGAGCGATGTTGCCGATTACCTGGTGGATGACATGGGCATAAAGAGTATCTTTATCGCCGATCTGATAGTAGATTGTGGCTTTATTGACACCGGCGCGCCGGGCGATTTCATCCACATGCGTCGCATTGTAGCCGTTTTCGGCAAAGAGCGCCCGCGCCGCACTTAAAATCTTCCGGGCCGTTTCACCAGGCTTTTGCAGATTAATCTCTTTCCTGATCACTGTATAATTCCCATTGCGCGTTCCAGTATAGCCCGGTTAATATTGAAATCTCCCAAAGCGTTGGCATAATCCGCCTTGGCTTTGGTTAGAAGCGTCTGAGCATCCAGTACATCCGTTGTTGTAGCGACGTTTTCCCGGAAGCGTTCCTGGGCGATACGGAAATTTTCGTTGGCCTGCTCGATAACTTTTTCCGACACGGCAATCTGTTTTTCCGCTTCCTGTAAGTTCAGATAGGCATGTTTGATTTCCAGAATAATCAAATCATTTAATTCTTTCGACTCGTCCAGCGCCTGGTTTTCCCGGGCGCGGCCGGCGTCCACTCTGAATTTTGTCCTGCCCCATTCCCAGAAATTCCAGCTGGCCACTCCCATTACAGACCAGTTTTCCGCATCTTTATAATCGCTGCCGGAAACCGAAGGATGATCGCCGTAACGCGTGTAATTGCCGACCAGACTCAGCGTCGGAAAATACTCGCTTTGCGCCATCCGGACCATCTTGCCCGCCTGTTCGACTTTCAGGGCGGAAATTTTCAATTCCGGCCTGGTTTTTAAAGCAATGTCCAGACATTCATCCAATTGTCTTTCCAGAGGCTGATATTTCAGGATATCTACTATCTGTACCGGAGCAAATATTTTGCGTTTTAAAACCGTGTTGAAACGGGCTTTAGCCAATTCCACTCCATTTTGCGCTTTCGTCAGATTCTGTCTGCCGTTGGCCAGTTCCACTTCTGCATGCAGCAGATCGTTTTTGGGGATCATTCCGACTTTAAAGAAATTGTCGGCGACTTCACGGTGGGCCGTCAGCATTTCCACCGACTGATCCGCCGCCTCTTTAATTCTTTGCGCGCGCAGGATATTAAAATAAGTGATTTTGACATCTCTTATGACATCCTGGTGTTTGGCACCCTCTTCTATCCGGGCGGCATCTTCGGCGATTTGACTGGCCTGATAATTGGCAATCAGTCCGCCGCCGGTAAAAAGAGGCTGTCTGGCTTCGAAAGTCCAGTAATAGTTATTCTGTGTTCCGACGATAATTTCGGTGCCGTTGGGGATAAAGACTCCCGCCGGCAGATTCGCGAATCTGTTGAAGGGCTCCTCATTTAATCGCGTGTAACTGTAGGTGGTATTAAATTTCGGCAAAAATCCGGTGGCGGCCTCCCGCCTCCGGGCAACGGCGGATTGAACTCCTTCTTTGGCGGAATGCAGGATTAAGCTGTTTTTCAGCGCTATATCAATACTTTCTTCCAGCGTTAAAACTTCGACCGCCGGGCTCCGGCCCGGCCAAAACATAACTGCGATCAGAAGCAGCATCCACCATGCTTTGAATTTCATGTATCCCTCGGCAAGTTCTTGTTCTAAAGAATGTCCGCCCCGCTTTACTGAATTTTTTTATTCACGGAAGGAAATTCGGCCCGTTGTTTCCTACCGCCGGATTCAACCGTATAGTTTAACCGCATGGTTAAGCATTTGGCGGAAAATGTCAATAATATTTTATCCAGTTCTGATGGAATCATAAAAAGTCGTAAAAGTCGCCATTTACAGACGGCATCGTAAAAAGGTCGCAGGCAAGGCGTGCGAATACTGAGGAATGAGGCATACTTAGCGTATGCCGCAGTGACGAAGGATGAAGCACAACGCAGCATCCGGCCTTTTTACGATGCCGTCCGTTGTGATCAGCGGATATTATTTGACACCAGCTATGCTTTCAGTCTATTGTTGTGCAAATTCAAGGCATTGTCGCGGCAGGCAAATGGGCAGAATAATTCCATTTCTAAATCAAGCGCTATCTTTGTTGGCAGCGTCGTCGGCTTCCTCAACGTATGGATAATACGCCTCGTTGCCTCCTCCTCGCCGCCGCGATATCATCATTGATTTAGAAATGGAATAACACGAAGCGGGATAAAATCCGGGGGCGAAACAGCACTGCAGAAAGGAAAACAAATGAAATTTTTCGCAGAAACGAAAAGAGAAGCGCAAAATAAAATCACCGGGGACAAAATCTTTCTTATAACTTTGATCATAACATGTATGCTGATGACGGCCGGATGCGCTTGTTTAACATCACCCGTCATTCCGAAGGAGGTTCAGGAAGTTCGTCCGGGAAAATTGCAGGGATATCTGCCGCCCGACAAAACTCCCAACAGTCTTGCGCTGCTGCCGGCACCTCCGGCCAGGGAATCGGCCGCATTTGCCGCCGACCGGGAGGCTTTCCTCACAACCCGCTCATTGGTCAATACGGCACGTTGGGAACAGGCCACAAAAGATGCCAATCTGCATTTCCCTGAAGCGCCCCAGGCTTTCTCCTGCGCGCTTAATGCCCCGATTACGAAGGACGTCATGCCGAATCTTTATCTGCTGCTGCAGCGCACGTCTACCGATGCCAGTGTCGCCGTTTCTGCGGCTAAAAAAAATTATCAACGTGTTCGACCCTTTGTTGAATATAAGCAGACCAGCTGCACCCCCGATTGGGAAGACAATATGCAGCGAGACGGTTCATATCCTTCCGGCCATACGACCATCGGCTGGACATGGGCCTTGATTCTGGCCGAAATTGCTCCCGACAGGGCCGACGCTGTTTTGTTGCGGGGTTATGCTTTCGGCCAGAGCCGGGTGATATGCGGCGTCCACTGGCAAAGCGATGTAACTGCGGGACGCGTTATTGGCGCGGCTGTCGTCGCCAGGCTGCACGCGGACCCGGTTTTCCGGGCACAGCTGGAAGCGGCCAAAAAAGAACTGGCTGCAGCATGGACAAAAGGCCTGCAGCCGACAATAGACTGCCAGGCTGAAGCCGCAGCATTGGCCTTCTGAAAAAGGCAATGATGGGAAATGATTATGGGAAATATCTTAGCGGGTTGTTGCCCAAATGGTAACCTCTTTTTCCTTTGCCGGAAGCGTTTTCGATGAATTCCAAGGCTTCCGAAAGGCGTCTTCAAAACTCGTCTGCGACTCAGACAGTTGAAGCCGCTGATCTTTCGTTTCGCCGAAATTCATAGCTAAAACGCTTTCCACGGCTATTCCAAAAAGATAACCATTTGGACAACAGTCTGAAAAAAATCCATAGCTTTTCAACCTTAAGAAGAAAAAGGCATTAAAGTGACATGTGCCTCACATAATGATTTCTTATCATTCAAGTTGTTTCTCGTAACTAAAGTTATTGAAATTTAATCGAATATAAAAGTACCAACATATTTGTTTGCAACCCCTTGACAAGCTGATAGCGACTTGCTATATTGCAAACAAATTAGTTGGCAACATAAACGTTGGCAATTTACGGAGGGCTTATGTCGAAGAAACTCATACAGGCTTTTGGTAATTGGGTTGATGGAGATCGATTTTGGGACAGGGAAATAGATATTGAATTGCTAACGCAAAAAATTAATGAAGGGGCTCACATACTTCTGGTTGCTCAAAGACGCATGGGCAAAACAAGCATCATGAAAGAGCTAAAAAGACGTTTGGATCATAGATACACCTGCGTCTTTGTCGATTTACAAAAGGCATCTTCTGCTGAAGATGCAATAGTTGAAATAAGCCTTGCACTTGGGCCACATAAATCCTTGTGGGACAAAACAAAAGGACTATTTTCCAATATCTTGAACAAGTTTACCGAAAATATAGAGGAAATAAGCCTTGGAGAAGTCGGGATCAAATTGCGGGCCGGCCTGACTGCGGGAAACTGGTCCGAAAAAGGTGATTCGCTTTTTTCCATCCTGGCCGGGTCGGAAAAACCGGTTTTGCTTTTGATCGACGAAGTGCCGCTGCTGGTAAATCGCATTTTAAAGGGAGAAGATTTCAAAATAACCAGAGAAAGGATAACAAAAGTTGATGAATTTATGTCCTGGCTGCGAAAAAATAGTCTGGAACACCAGGGTAAAATTAGCATTATTCTTTCCGGCAGTATAGGATTTGAACCCATATTGCGGCAGGCAGGCTTGAGTGCCTCAATTAATAACTTTCACCCTTACGACCTCAAGCCGTGGGATGACCAAACCGCAATGGAATGCCTGCAAGCCCTGGCCAGGGAGTATGGCATTCACTTTAAAGATTATGCAACGCTAACAATGGTAAAGAGACTTGGCTGCTGCATTCCTCACCATGTCCAGATGTTTTTCTCGCACGTATACGACAGATGTAAACGAAGGGGTAGAATGGATTTTTTCCCGGATGAGGTCAACGATATATACGAAAGTGAAATGTTGGGAGTAAGAGGTCATGCCGAGTTGACCCATTATGAAGAACGCCTGAAGCTGGTCATTGGTCCCGAGATTTTCCCACTGGCATTGGAAATTTTGACAGAAACCGCTGTAGCGGGCAGCCTTTCACGCGAATCAATAATCAAGCTCCAAAAGGGTTATGATTTTGGTGAGAGAAAAGTACAAGACGCGACGGAAGAAATTCTGCGTGTACTTGAGCACGACGGTTACATAAAAATGAAAGAGTGCAATTTTGTTTTTGAATCAAATCTCTTAAAGGATTGGTGGGCAAAGAGATATGGTTATTTTTATGTGTCGGTTACAGAGAGGGGGATTTAAACGATGAGTGAGCGTGTCGTTAAATATAACCCGGCATTCCTGTCCGATGAAGAACTCATTAATAATTTTGTAGTCCGGCATGCCGACCTGCAAATGATCATGCGTATAATCAGCGATAATGTTACAGATGCTAACCAGCATGTGCTTGTCATCGGCCCGCGCGGCAGCGGCAAGACAACCCTTGTCCGCCGCGTGGCTGTTGAAATTGGGAGGGACAAGGAATTAAACAGCCGATGGTACCCTTTGATCTTCTCTGAAGAAAGTTATGAAGTAGTCACCGCCGGGGAGTTCTGGCTGGAAGCACTGTTTCATCTTGCCCAACAGACCTCAGATGATAAATGGAGGCGTACCTATGCAGAATTAAAAAAGGAAACAGACGACCAACGGTTGGGTGACCGGGCCTTAGCCCTGCTTTGCGATTATGCCGACAGCCAGGGTAAACGGATTTTGATGATTGTGGAAAATCTCAACATGCTTCTCGATGGCTCGATAAGCGAAAATGATGCCTGGAAACTACGGCATACCCTGATTAATGAAAAGAGACTGATGTTATTGGCGACGGCGACGAGTCGATTTGAAAATATCGAAAACTCATCGCAGGCCATGTTTGAGATGTTCAAAATACATGAACTCAAGCCTCTTGAGGATGATGAATGCAATATGATTTGGGAGTTGATCACAGGTAAAAAACTCGCCGGCGAACAAATCAGGCCAATCAAGATCTTAACCGGGGGCAACCCTCGCCTTCTCGTCATTATCGCCAAATTCAGCGGACATCACTCATTCGGCAAGCTCCTTGATGACCTCGTAGGCTTGATCGATGATCACACGGAATATTTTAAAAGCCATCTGGATGGCTTGCCTCCAACGGAGCGCAAAGTTTACCTGGCGCTTGCCGATTTATGGGATCCTTCAACTGCCCGTGAAATTGCTGCAGCCGCTCGTCTTGATGTCAATAAAACTAGTTCATTACTCGGTAGACTGGTAGGCCGGGAAGCGGTTGTTGTCGAAGAGCAGGAGAAAAAGACAAAATGGTATATGGTTGCCGAGCGTATGTACAACATCTACTATCTTATGCGCCGGCGCGGTAAACCTGCTGACCGTGTTAAGGCGGCCGTTAAATTTATGGTCAGCATGTATGACCCGGAATCCGCAACCAAGTTGATCATTGAAGAAGCAGGTGGCCTTTCTCCGGAACTATGCAGCAACCATTACCTGGCCTATTCAGAGGTGGTGAAAGCTGTGCGGGACCGTCAACAACTCGAACGCATCATTACTTCCACACCAAAGAGTTTTCTGGAGTCGCCTTACGTTAACGATACTTTGGAAAGCATTCTGACCATTAGCGGACAAAAAATACCGAAAGATTCTGAACTGAAAAAAGTAATTGAAATAATTGAACAAGGATACGAGCTTTATAAAGATAGAAATTATACCGCTGCTATCGAAAAACTCGACGATGTGATCAGAAAATACAAACGTGCAAATAACATCAGGCTGATATCTGAAGCGGCAAGAGCCATGTTTAACAAAGGAGTCAGTCTGGGTGCATTGAATCGTTCGGAGGAAGCGATAAAGGTTTATGACGAACTCATCGCCCTGTACAAAGACCGTTCGGAGCCGCAGATTACTGAAAGTGTGGCCGGAGCCATGTTTAACAAAGGAGTCCGTCTGGGTGCATTGAACCGTTCGGAGGAAGAGATAAAGGTTTATGACGAATTGATCGCCCTGCACAAAGACCGTTCGGAGCCGCAGCTTGCTGAACAGGTGGCAAGAGCCATGTTTAACAAAGGAGTCTGTCTGGGTGCATTGAACCGTTCAGAGGAAGAGATAAAGGTTTATGACGAATTGATCGCCCTGTACAAAGACCGTTCGGAGCCGCAACTTACTGAACAGGCGGCAAGAGCCATGGTTAACAAAGGAGTCAGTCTGGGTGCATTGAACCGTTCGGAGGAAGAGATAAAGGTTTATGACGAATTGATCGCCCTGTATAAAGACCGTTCGGAGCCGCAGCTTGCTGAACAGGCGGCAAGAGCCATGTTTAACAAAGGAGTTAGTCTGGGTGCATTGAATCGTTCGGAGGAAGAGATAAAGGTTTATGACGAACTCATCGCCCTGTACAAAGACCATTCGGAGCCGCAGCTTGCTGAACAGGTGGCCGGAGCCATGTTTAACAAAGGAGTCCGACTGGGTGCATTGAATCGTTCGGAGGAAGAGATAAAGGTTTATGACGAACTCATCGCCCTGTACAAAGACCATTCGGAGCCGCAGCTTGCTGAACAGGTGGCAAGAGCCATGTTTAACAAAGGAGTCAGTCTGGGTGCATTGAACCGTTCGGAGGAAGAGATAAAGGTTTATGACGAATTGATCGCCCTGTACAAAGACCGTTCGGAGCCGCAGCTTGCTGAACAGGTGGCAAGAGCCATGTTTAACAAAGGAGTCTGTCTGGGTGCATTGAAAAGATATGAAGAAGCCGTACAAATCGCCGAAGAAGCCGTCGAAAGATTTCCTGAGCGACCGAGCTTGCTCAATGCCCTTGCCTGGGCGTTCTATGAATATGGCGATGTGTCTATTCTTGATACGGCGGAACTATTGGTTAGGAAAGCGGCAACGCTTTCACCTGAAAGCTTAAGTATACAACATACATTATCCTGCATACTGATTGCTTTAGGCAAGAAAAACGAAGCCCTGGAATCGGCTAAAAAATATATCGGGGACGCTGCTTTTGTTCAGCAGACAATGGAAGATGCGATACAGCTTTTTGTTGAGTTTGCTGCCGCCGGATATGCCGAACAAGCACTTGATATCCTAACGAATTCTCCTTCCGTGAAGCATGTCGAACCACTTGTGGTTGGGCTTAAGCTGTATTTAGGCGAAAAAATAAAGGTCGCAGTTGAAATAAGGGAAGTGGCCAATGATGTTGTTAAGAGAATCGAAGAATTGCGAAAGAAACGAATTCAGAATAGATAATCATCATTGAAGGTGCCGGCGAATGGCGATAAAAAAACGAACCCCGATTAAAACCTTTTTAATATCCGCTATCTCCCTTGCGGCGCTTTTTACGCTTGCCTGGTTTTATATTTCTGCTCAACTGTCTCATCTGGAAAAGTACAAGACCTCCATCACCCAGGCCGTCGGGGAGGCGTTGCAGCGTGATGTCAGCTACGAGAAGGCGGACGCCTGCCTGACCATTCGCGACGGTCTGGCTTTACGCTTTACTCATCTGGCCATCAAGGAGAAAGACCGGTCGGCGGATTTCCTGAATATCAAAACCGCTTTTTTCCGGATGGGTGTTCTTCCGCTTTTGAGAAGTAGGCTAACCCTCAAAGAAGTCGTTCTTGATCAGCCCTGCCTCTTCTTAAAACGGGATCGCACAGGTTCTCTGAATATCACCGATCTTCTGAAGAAAGAACGGAAGCCGAAAATTAAACTGGAATTGGGTAAGCTTGCCATTGACAAGGGATCGGTAACTTTTATCGACCAGGCGGCGGGCAAAAAAGATCTGACAACCTCTTTCACAGATTTGTCCTGTCGCATTGATAAACCCTTAAAGCAAGGTGCATTGCCTTTCCGCCTTACAGCCAATGTCAACGCAGACAAGAACGGGGCAGAACTGATGCTGGCCGGAACTTTTCTACCCGCTCCCAAAACAAAGCCTCTTACGGAAAGTATTGTGGATGTATCTCTCCATCTAAAAGGAATGGATGTCCATCATTATCGTCCATACCTGATTAATTATGTGGCTTTGGGAAAACTGGCCGGACGACTGGATGTGAAAACAGCACTTTCAGGAACGCTGACAAATTTCACATCAAAAGGAACCGTCCTGGTGAAAAATGCCGAGCTGCACTATTCACGGGCCTTTCGCGATACGTTACAGTCGGATACTGTCCACGCCGATTACGCTTTAACGCGCCGGGGTAATCATCTGCAATTGGATATCGCCCGTTTCGCTGTTGATCGCTTTGCAGCCTCGGGCCGCCTGGAGATCAGGGAAATCGATAAAGCTGATCCCGTGCTCGCCGCAACTGCCGCAACTTCAATTTTTTCGTTGAAAGAAGTCCAATCTTATATTCCCTGGAAAATAATCCCGGCCGACGTGGGCAATTTTATTGAAGCGCACATCAAAAATGGTAATTTCCGTCTTGTTGAAGGAAAATTGAACGGACGGCTGAGCCGGATAGCCCATATGGAAAAGCAAGAAAATGCCGGCGTTCTTTACATCAGGGGGGAAGTTCACAAGGGCGTTTTTGCCGCCGCCGATAAAGCCCCTGTTTTTCAGGATATCAGCGGCGTCCTGGAGTTGAAAAACCGGCAGTTTTCACTGAAAAAAATGACCGGCCGTTTCGGCGCTTCACCCTGCACTTTGGATGGGAGCATTTCGGATTTTGCTCTGCCGGGACCGGCTGTTTATACGGCCGAAATGACTTTGCAGCCCTCCCGCGACGAAATCCTGTGGCTGTTAGGGAAGGGAAAATTCCACCGTCTGAGTTTTCAGGGAGCTTCAACTCTTGCGCTGTCGGGCAGAGGCCCGGCGGATAATTTCCGGATCGGCGCCCGCTGGGATCTGACCAACACTGCCTATGCCTATCCGAAGGTCATGGAAAAGCCGCGGGGAAGAGCCAACCGGCTGCTCGCCGAATTGACTTTGCACGAAAAAGGGATAACGGTGTCTTCCTTCGACTGCGATCTGGCGCCGGTGAATATCAAAGGATCGGCCCTGTATAGCTTTGCCGGGAGAAAGGATTTATCCCTGAATGTTAAGTCCGGCGCGTTTGACGTCCGCGAAGCAGTTCCCATTCTACCTGTTTTACGGGCGTATGATCCGGCGGGAACGTGTTTGATTGCTGTCGAGGGCCGGGGCGATCCGGAAAATCCCGGTTCCTTCCGGCTGAAGGGTAATGTATCCTTGAACAATGTCTCCTTTCAACCGCCGGAGAATATGGAGCGTGTAAAAGGGTTGACGGAAAAAGTATTTTTCAGAGACAAAAGGATCGAAGCGCCGCGTTTCCGCGCGCAGGTGGGACAAAGCGTGGTATCCGGAAAATGCAGGATGGAAAATTTCAGCAGGGCAAAGCTCGATTGTCAATTGAACTCGGCCTTATTCCGCACCGCCGACATAGGGTTGCCAAACCCGGAAGGTGGAGTAAATTTTCATAACGTAAAAGGGCGGTTCACTGTTGAAGATGATCATCTTCGTATAGGCAGCCTTTCCCTCCAGTTGGGAAAATCCGTTTTTAATTTGTCGGGGAATATCAGAAATTATGCCGCTCCGAAAATCACACTGTTTTTAGACTCTCCGTATGTCCGCAGCGATGATGCGGCCCTCCTCGCAACACTGAAGCCGTCCGGACAATCAGATGGTTCGATATTGCCCGTAGAGCTTACCGCAGCCGTGCGGGTGGCGAAAGGGGAAATACAGAACATTGAATTCCAAAAACTCAACGCCGATATGAGATTGACCGGCGCCAAACTGAATGTCAAAAACCTGGAAGCCCAGGTCTTTGATGGCAGACTTGCGGGAAAAGCAAATGTGAATCTTCTCCCCGACTCCCGGCAGCACTATACGGCGAGTTTTTCTCTGGCCAGTCTATCGCTGGACAAGATCCAGAAGCATCTGCAGACGGGGGAACGCGAGGTTACGGGCAATCTTTCCCTGACAGGAGATCTCACCGCTTCCGGCCGCAGCACTGATGATTTAATTCAGACGGCGGCGGGCACTTTTCATGTCCGGGCCGACAAAGGCGTTCTGAAAAGGTTTTCCGTCCTTTCCAAGATATTCTCCCTGCTTAACGTTCTGCAACTGGCCAGGCTGCAGCTGCCGGATATGGCGACAGACGGGATGCCCTACAACGGGATTACGGGCGATCTGACTCTCCAGAATGGTGTTGTTTCGTCGGATAATTTTTTCATTGCCGGCGACGCCATGCAGATTTCAGCGGCCGGAAAGGTTAATCTGCTCAAGAAAGAGTTCGATAATATTGTCGGCGTTCATCCCCTGGGTACTCTGGACAAGATTGTGGCGAAAATTCCTGTTGCCGGCTGGCTTCTTACCGACGAGAAGGGTAACCTGATTACAGTCCATTTCCGGGTCGATGGAAAATGGGACAATCCGAATGTCACGCCTATACCGGTGCAGTCGGTGGGGCAGGGAGTTCTGGACATCTTCCGGCGGCTTTTCCAGTTGCCGGCAAAACTTGTCACCGATACGGGGGAAGTCATTCTGGGGCATTAATCCCATTTCTAAATCAATGATGTATCGCGGCGGCTACCACCCCCTACCCCCGCCGGCGGGGGACAGAGGCAAGGGTTTTCCGCCGCTTGTACACCCTTCTATATCTGCGCCGGCTGTTTATTTTTTTCTTGTATTCGCTGAGATATTCCCTCGAGGCAAGGTACTTGTCGGCAAAAGACACTATAAATGATTCTTTGTACTTCGGAGGAACAATCGTCAGCGGCCACATGTGCTTTCGAATAATGTCCGCTTCAATTTCATTGATGGTAAAATGTTTGC
>Ga0302238_1001883_pt1 | contig 15948 bp, 13 predicted proteins | sample AAG_UR_Asn_MG_FD_193527 | JGI IMG/M metagenome (GOLD analysis project Ga0302238, IMG submission 193527) | Enriched activated sludge microbial communities from anaerobic digester in WTTP, New Holstein, Wisconsin, United States - AAG_UR_Asn | ecosystem: Engineered > Bioreactor > Anaerobic >...
CAGGCCCCGTCCCTCACCCAGGCCCCGTCCCTCACCGAGGCCCCGTCCCTCACCGAGGCCCCGTCCCCGTTTCGGGAGGCTTCGAGATAAATCCGCCAAGGCTTGTCGGATTTTCTGTAACCTTGGCTGCCGGCCGGTCTCTTTGCTAGCGACAACTTGACCCACTGAGGTGACAAAATGGCTGAGAGAACCGGATTGGTAACGTTCAAAGGTAACCCCCTGACCCTCATCGGAGAAGCAGTCAAGGTGGGAGACAAACTGCCCCCGTTCGTGGTTGTGGGCAACGACATGGCGCCGGTATCGCCCGACAGGTTTGCCGGGAAGGTGCTGGTGGTATCAGTGGTGCCATCGTTAGACACCCCCATTTGTGACATGCAGACCAGGAGGTTCAACGCTGAAGCCTCTGGCCTTGGTTCTAACGTCTCGGTGCTCACGCTGAGCATGGACCTCCCCTTCGCTCAGGCTCGCTGGTGCGGTGCCGCTGGGGCTACGGCCGTGACCACGGCTTCAGACTACATGGCTGCGGATTTCGGGCTCAAGACGGGCTTGCTTATTAAGGAATTGCGCCTGCTGGCCAGGGCCGTGCTGGTAGTGGATGGGGACGGCGTGGTTCGCTACGTGCAACTGGTCCCGGAAGTTGCCCAGGAGCCCGACTACGACGCAGTGCTGGAAGCGGTCAAAAGTTTGGTGTAAGAGAGAGTCTCCCGCTTGACTCAGGCAGACTCCATATTAAGTTGCCCCAGGTCAGTGGGATAGGAAACGCCGCACAGAGGCGACTCACGATTTCACAGGGTTGTTATAATTGAAGGAGGCTATTATGCTCGACAAGAAAATTGAAAAAGCTCTTAACGACCAGATTAACGAAGAACTTTTCTCTTCGTACCTTTATCTCGCAATGTCCGCCTGGTTCGAAGACCAGAACTGGCGCGGTTTCGCTCGGTGGATGGCTCTTCAGTCTCAGGAAGAGTACGGCCACGCAATGAAGATCTACCACTTCGTCCTCGAAAGGGGCGGCAAGGTTGAGCTCAAGGCCATCGCCGAACCCAAGAAGGAGTGGAAGTCGGTGCTCAATGCCTTCGAAGAGGCCCTTGCTCACGAAGAGCACATCACCAAGTGCATCAACGACCTCACCGATCTTGCGATCAAGACTAAGGATCACGCCACGGCCATCTTCCTGCAGTGGTTCGTAACCGAGCAGGTTGAGGAAGAGGCCAACGCCACGGAAATGATTGGGAAGCTTCAGCTCGTGAAGGACGCCAGCGGCGGTCTCTTCATGATCGACAAAGAGGCCGGGGCCAGAGCCGCCGGATAGAGACTAGTCGTTGACCTGACCCACCCGCACCATGGTGGCCGCTGGTGGGTCAGAAATGGAATCTTAACGTGTTTCCTTGTTATGACATGAGGAGCAGTCATGCAAAAGTATATCTGTAATGTTTGTGGTTATATCTATGATCCGGAACTTGGCGACGACGACACAGGAATAGCTCCTGGGACCCCCTTCGAGCAGATCCCCGACAGCTGGCTCTGCCCAGTGTGCGGCGTTGGCAAGGACGACTTCTCTGCTTACTAGGAGGCTGTAGGGCATTGATGTTCGTCGCGAGAATTCGATAGGTGGCCCAGATGTAGACCACAAGATGTGGGTGCATATCGTGAATATGTGCCCACAGGTTGAGGGCCGCAGATGGGGTGCATTGCGAATTCGCAGCAGAACGGGCAATGTCATACAGCCTCATGGACCCCTGCTCATCGTTCTCGCCGCTACCCCTCGACTCAGCCCTGGGCAAGCTCTATTAGAGCCTCAGAGCCGAAGGCGGGGTACAGGGCCGCCAGGCGGATCGAGATGAATGTGCGGCCGTGTAGAGCGATTGCCATGGCTGAGCCTCACATCCTACAGGACAATCTGGGGCAACGCCTGGAGTCCCTATACCACAAGTACGATAGGCGTGACTTCGTCCACCCGGACCCCCTGGAGTTTCTCTACGAGTATGATTGTGTGCCGGAACGTGAGGTTGTGGGGCTTATAGCATCATCTCTTGCTTTCGGTAGAGTCGCTCAAATACTGAACTCGGTGCGCAAGGTGCTCTCGGTCATGGGGCCCAGCCCCACAGAGTATCTGAACCGGGGCTCCTTGGGGGTGTTCCGCAAAGAGTTCGCTGGGTTTGTGCACAGGTACGCAGACGCGGAGGCTCTCTCCCTCCTCCTCGAAGGAGCCAGGCTGACCCTTCGGCGCTATGGGACCCTGGAAAGGGCTGTGGCTGCTGGCATGGGCCCTCAAGATGAGTCCATAGTCCCGGGAATGCGAAACCTGGTCGGGTCACTCTCGGATTTCCCCGAGTTCCGGCCGCATCCGCTGGTGACCTGTCCGTCCATGGGCAGCGCCTGCAAGAGGCACAACCTGTTCTTCCGGTGGATGGTGCGCCATGACAATGTGGATCCGGGGGGGTGGGATACCATATCGCCGGCACTCCTCATTGTTCCGCTGGACACACATCTTTACCGAGTGTCTCGGGAATTGGGCCTCACGGAAAGGAACCAGGCCGACCTGAAGTGTGCCTTGGAGATTACCCGAGGATTTGGGCGAATCGCTCCTCAGGACCCTGTAAGGTTCGATTTCGCGCTCACAAGGCCCGGAATCTGGGCCAGCTTCGGAACGGTGCACGATGCACCTGGAGGTGATGAAGATGTCCGACAACCGTGACTACGTATCACTAATCGAATCCGTAGTGGAGGAACTCTGCACCTGCGCCACCGACGATCCGCTGGTGCACCGCCCCTCCCACGATGTCGATATGCCCTCAGTAGACAGCCTTGCCCAGATCATGGAGATGCTCCGGTCTGTGCTCTTCCCAGGCTTCTTTGGCCCTTCGGAACTGCGTGCCGAGACTATGAGGTTCTACACCGGCTCAACTCTCGACCGGGTGCGACGCCTGCTTACAGAACAGGTCAAACGAGGCTTCTGCTTCCACTGTGTTACAACTTCCCCCCCCCAAGCCTGCTCTGATTGCGAACAACGAGCGCAGCGCATCACAGCTCAGTTCATGCTCCAACTGCCCGCCATTAGAAACCTCCTGGCCACCGACGCCCAAGCTGCCTTCGACGGCGACCCCGCTGCCAGCAGCCCCGGGGAGACCGTCTACTGCTACCCAAGTATGCGAGCTATGACTCACCATAGAGTAGCCCATGAACTCTATAAACTTGGCGTGCCACTGATACCAAGGATCATTTCAGAGATATCACACTCTCTTACAGGAATAGACCTCCACCCTGGGGCCCAGATAGGGCCTCGCTTCTTCATGGACCACGGCACCGGCATCGTCATTGGAGAGACAACGGTGATCGGCCAGAACGTCCGGCTCTATCAAGGCGTTACGCTGGGCGCCAAGAGCTTTCCCAAGGACGCTCACGGCAATCCGATCAAGGGGATCGCCCGTCACCCCATTGTCGAGGACGATGTCATCATCTATGCTCACGCCACTATCCTGGGGCGCATTACCGTGGGAAAGGGCGCCGTAATCGGGGGCAACATGTGGGTCACGGACCCGGTGCCTCCGGCGTCACGCCTCTTCAAGTAGGCGGCCCATGAGCTATCCCCCAGAATTCGATCAAGCGGACTACGGGCCCGGGTCGACCCCGTGCCAACCTTTTGGTAACCATTTTCCCCGATGTGGCTCCAACCGACAGACCGGAGAGAGCCGGCAACAACATTGGGATTAGCAGGAGGTACCCATGAGCACTTTCGCCGTTGAAATGACCGAAACCAACTTCAATGAACTCATCACCAAGAACGAAATAGTCTTCGTTGACTTCTGGGCTTCCTGGTGCGGACCTTGCAAGGCCTTCGGGCCCATCTTCGAGAAGGTAGCGTCACAGCACACTGAGGCACTCTTCGCCAAGGTGGACACCGAAGCCCAGCAGGAACTGGCCGGTGCATTTGGCATCCGCTCAATTCCCACGCTGGGCGTCTTTCGCCAAGGCGTACTGCTCTATCTGCAGCCCGGAATGGTTCCTGAAGAGGCCCTGGAAGACCTGCTCGGGCAAGTCAAGGCACTGGATATGGAGAAGGTTAGACAGGAAATCGAAGAACACGAAAAATCGCACGAACATGGCCACGAATGTCACAACTGCGGTAAACACTAAACCAGCGTTCTTTACTGAGCCCCTGCCTCAGCAACTGGTAGGCGAGTAGCCTCCCGCGTGCAGTGCGGGCGCCTGGGAAAAGCTTTCCTTGACCGGTTTGTGGCGGGGGTGGTATGGTCCCCGCTCCAACCCGTGGGGGGCCTCTTCATGAACGACGAAACTAACAATCCTGAAAAAGTAGAAACAAACGAAAATAAGAGCGCTCCGGCCGACGGCGTTGTGAGCGATGCTGCTTCCGGCGGCGACACCGGGGGTGACCGGGGTAGTGAGCCTCGGCAGGCACGGGCTGAGTTCACCAGGAGCGAGCGGCCTCGGTTCGACAGAGACCGGGGCGGTGACAGAGGCGGCCGTGGGGAGTTCCGTAGAGACGACCGGCCCCGTGACGACCGGCCCCGTGACGACAGACCTCGGTTTGGCGCAGAGAGGGGCGGCGAGAGAGGCGGCCGTGGAGAGTTCCGCAGAGACGACCGGCCACGTGACGACCGACCCCGTGACGATAGACCTAGGTTTGACGGAAACCGGGGTGGGGACGGAGGCGGCCGTGGAGAGTTCCGTAGAGACGACCGGCCCCGTGACGATAGACCTCGTGACGATAGGCCTCGTGACGATAGACCCCGTGACGATAGGCCTCGTGACGATAGACCCCGTGACGATAGACCTCGGTTTGGTGCAGACCGGGGCGGCGACAGAGGCGGCCGTGGCGATTTCCGTAGAGACGACCGTCCTCGTGGGGACCGTCCCCGTGGGGACCGTCCCAGGTTCGAGCGAGAGGGTGCTCGGGGTGGGGAGAGGGGCTCGGTTCGTTCGGCAGCTGACATCATGGCCAGGGCTTCTGAGGCTGCGGCAGAGGGACCGGGCAGTGGGCTGAGACAGAGGAACGCGAGGAAGGTTTGGAACGAGCCAGGCGTGTTCGTCTTTGACCAGAACACCCGCCGGGACCAAGCCGAGGAGAAGGTTGAGGCCAGCCTTGGACAGAAGGCCAATGCGGCATACAAGTCTCTCATGGCGTTGGTTGTTGAGGTCGGCTCAGAGTATGGCCTGACCCGCTCCGAGGACTTCCAGATTGACGAGTTTGTCTTCCCGGCCAGGCTGCAAATGCGGAAGCCATCCGCTGCCGACAGCGACAACCCTGCTGGACCTCAGGCATGGATCCGGGAGCTTCGCAGCAAGATTTCAGAATCTGTTGCGGCCCACGCCGAATTCCGACCAGGAGCAGTCTTCTGTTTCCAGTGCGACTCATCATCGTGCGCTCACGCCTTCCCCACACAGATTGGGGAAACGTTTGGTGGCTACTCTGCCACGGGGAAGCCTGAGTGGAAGGGTTTCGCCAATATCTTCCTTGAGGATCGTGACGAGCGTGTGGAGAAAGTCTACGGCGAGAAGCCCGAGATTATTTCCCTGGTTCAATCTGCGTCGGAGCTGAAGGGCGAGTTGCTTCCGGGGTTCGGGCATGGCAGCCTGGTTTATAATGTTCTGGGTCAGGTGGTGTGTGGTCTGGTGCCGGTGGATTTCCGGCTCAACTCCTCGGATTCGTTGCGCACGGCCATCACTCTCCAGGTAGTGGAGACCCGATCCCTTTCTGCGCAGCACCGGCTTCGGCTGAACATGCTGGGGCTCTCGGTTGACCAGCTTGCCCAGGCTTCGGAGACGCAGAAGGGACGGACGGCCGCAGTTCGTCTGCAGAACATCCTCAGGGACGTAAGGGTGCAACTGGAAGCTCTGAGCCGCCACGTGGACCAATTGGAGCGGCGTGGTGAGACAGTGGACCTGGAGACGTGGGTTGCTCCGCTGTTGCGCAGGCTTCAGGGGGACCTTGAGAAGACTCTGAGGACCTCGTCGACTCGCACCCTGCATGCGGAAGAGCGCCACCTCGAAGGCGAGCGGCCCACTGCGGTCGCACTTAGCGATGCGGTCAAGGCTTCCATCGACAAGTACTTCATCGATGTGAGACACGAGACAATTGTAATTCTTGGACCAAGACTCAGGGCCCATGTCTTTGCGAGGGACGGACTACATGTCACGTCGATGCAGCTTGAATCCGGGGAACTGGAACGAAAGATGGGCAAGGGTTTCTGGATTCAGGCTCCGTCGGACCAGGCGGTAGTATTCCAGACGATGTTGAGAGACCGCCCCAAAGAGTAGCCCCGTCGGGGGACTTCGCCCTTCACCGATTGCTTCCTTGTCAGCTTGATTTGGTGCGGTTTTTGGCCCGTTGAAAGGCTGAAGCCCAGGGGTCGATCAAGCCTTCTTCAGCAGCTTGGCTTCTACTTCGATGGAGAGTCTCCCAACGGAGATTCGTACGCGCCCTTTGGCATCCACTTCCATAACTTTGCCGCGTTTGCCTGAGAGCAGGCCACCGGTGACCAGAACCTCGTCACCCTCGGCGAATCCGGCCGTACGTTTCACCAGGGTCTTCTTCTCTTCCTTGAGCACGGTTTTCAGCTTCAGCCTATCGTTGGTTTTGGACCAGGCAGCGAAGTTCCAGATGGCGAGGACGCTGTTGAGGCGTTCGGCGGCTACCTCGATAAAGGTCTCGTCGGCCGGCACAGGGTCGGTGGAGGGCCAAACGCAGGCCAACTCCAGGCAGCTGTGAGCTGCTTCGAGGGCTTTGCGGAAGGCCAGCAGCGACTCGGAGTCGGTGGGGGCGGGCCGTTGTTCTCCGTTCACGAGCCAGATGAACTGGGGGGCCACCCTTGACGCCAGCACCTGAAACTGCGCCCCTTCAACGGGGTCAGCCAGCCTTGCAAGCATATTCTTCCTGTCCAGTGCGGCTGCTGCTGAGAGCCTCAAGAAGACGCGGGTTTCTGCTGAGTCTATTCCGACACCAAAGACCATCACGTGGTTTTCGGGTGCGGGGTCGTCGACCTTCTCTTTTGTTGTAAGGTCACGATCGATTACGCGCTGAATCTCAGTGCGCTCCTTATCGTGCCGGTCAAAATAAGCCCAACAATACGAGACCCGGTTTCTGTTCAATATATTTGGATGATCAAGCGTTGTCCGTAGAACAATACCAGAATCACCAATCCCCAACCTCTCGAAGACGGCCTTTCCCAGGGCGTCCATCTTGGCCCGGGCGGACATCCGCTCCAGGTTAAATCGGTTGGAGCTCCACTTCGACTCCTGAAAAGCGGCGAAGTCCTTGGCACCAAATCCTTCGAATCTGTCCACTTTGAACCCGAGCATTGCCCCTCGCTTCCCAGACAGCAGACCAATACGCCTACCCCCAGGGTGAAAAACCGGGCGACTATACACCGCTAATGCGGCTCAGGGCAACACAGAAAGCCGCTCAGAGGCCGAAGCTCAGCACTACGGCGTTGTACTGCATGGGGCGAGGCTGGTCGTTGTATATCGAATCCGTATCCCAGATTCTCTCCTCTCCAACAGCAACAGCGGCCGAACCGTCGGGGGAAACGGCCAGGGAGGGAGCACCGAATCCCTCCAGCGGACGGTTGGAGGCCGACTGGCCTTTCTGGGAGAGGAGCGTGGCCAGTTTCCATCCGTCGTCGCTGCGCACGGCGTGGCGCAACTGGCCGTTGATGCCGTTGGACCACCCGTTGCCGTCGTGCCACTGGCTCATGTCGGTGAAGAGGACGTGGGGTCTGCCCTGCATGTCGTAGGTGAGGTAGGGCAGGGCGCCGGTGTATTTGGCTCCGTCCCCGCCCTGGTAGCCGTCGGGCGTTGTGGCGACGGTTTCATAGCACCACTTACCGTTGGTTCGGGCATAGACCCTCAGTTCGGAGCTCTTGAGACTGCCCGTGATGACTCGGGTCTGGTAGCTGGCGGCTACCACGGGTCTGCCGTCGGGGGCAACAGCGAGGGATGGGTTCGTGGCGAATCTGTCGTCGGGGTCACCCCATTGGCTCTTCTGCACCAGTTCTTCGGACCAAGTTGCACTGCCAGAGGGCCCATCGTCTCCAAGCCTCCCGTAGTAGAGCCCCAGGTCGCACGGGTCGCAGGGGTAGCTGGTCTTGGTATACAGAGCGTGCAGCGCCTCATCGGGGCCCGAGACTATGGTGCCGCCCATGCCGCCGGAAGGTGCCGGGAAGGTGCGGAACTTCCATGCCTGGCCTTCAGCGGGGCTGAGCCGCCCTACCACCACGTTCGGGGTGCCTTTGGATGCCCCCGTCCCTACCACAACCATAGTCCCGTCCGCTTCGACGGTTCCCCAGCGGTGCTGAAACGGCTCTGCCAAGTCACCGAAGATCTCCTCGGTGCCGATGGTCGTCTCGACGGTCCACTCTCCCTGCTCACTTCGAGCATAGAAGAGATACCCATCCTGGGCCGACGCTGTTGCAACAGCGGCCCGGCAGTTGGCATCAAACATGAGAGTCGCAGGAATCTTCATGGAGGCAGAGAGTCCCGGGAGTATCTCTGGGTCGCCCACGGTCTTGGTGATGTGCCTGTAGGCGACGGAGGAGTCGCCTCCGTCCCCCACCATCCTGTAGAGCACACCGAATGTTCCGCACGACGATGCTGCCGCCAGTCCCCCGCTGCCACCCGGCAGAGCACTACCCCAGTCGTCGAGGCTGCCTTGCACGTCGGCATTCCCCGAGGCCAGGGGGGACCTTGTTACGCCCGACACCGTTCCAGCGGCTCCCTCTCCCACGGGCACGCATCCACCTCCCGGCGAGGTGCCGTCGGCTTGGGTTGTGGCGTCGCCATCTCCCCCTACTGTCCCCGAAACCTCCCCTTCGTCGCCGCAACCGGGTCCAAACCAGGATAGGGCAATCAGGAGACCCAGAACCGGGAACGACGATCTGAGCAAGCGCATGGTGAACCTCCGTCTCAATGCAGGACTGTCACAGTCTGGCCGAGTGTCATGGTCATGGCCTGTGAGGCTACAACAAGACTGACCGGTTTGGGAAGGGGGGAGGTGGGGATTAGTTCGATGGTTCGGATGGGGCGAAAGCCGTGGCCTGGCCCGCCAGTTGCTCGAACTTGACTTGGTTAGTGATTCAGGCGCACCGGAGGGTGCCTGGCGGGGCCAGGGCCACGGTAGACGGGAGGCGTTACTACATCGAAGGAGTGATTGTTACCAGCGAGCTGTCATTGAGCTGGGCTCGGAGGAAGACAGCGTGGGAAGCGTCGTTGGTGGCGAAGACATTGGCAACGGTTCCGGCAGGTAGCTGTGGGATTTCGAAGATCACGTCAGGGGTAGCATCATTATCAACATCAAATCCAAGGGTATAGGCAGCGGAGGGGAGGTCAACATACTCGGCAACAGCACCAAAGGGAACGTTTTCGTACAGAATCGAGGGGGCACCTTCACTGGGGATTACCCAGATATCGACATCGCCCACTGCGGGGGCAGCGTGAATGGCTCTTACTCTGATGTTGCCGTCGGCGAGGCCAGAGTAATCGTCGACGAGGGCCAGGGCCTGCAGCTTCGTCACTTCGTTCACGGCCACGGCGGTGTAGCTCACGCCGGCTTCGAGGTTCAGCGTTACATCGAGCGCGGACTCACCGATGAGGCCGCCTGAGGGCACCACGTCGAAGCGGTATTCACCGGCGTCAACGTCGAGGTATGTCGTACCATCTGGGAATGCGAGACCTTGCACAGCGGCAGCGGCCTGGTTGACCCAGACGTCAACGGCGGGAGCATCGGGGCTGAGGTGCAGCACTCTGATTTTGGCCGGTGCCGGGGGCAGGGGGTCTAATGTGGCCAGGGTTCCATCCTTGAACTGTGCTCTAAGGAAGACCTTTCCATCGGCGTCGTTTACGGCAAAGAGGTTTATGACTTCACCCTCCATGAGAGCGGGGGTGACGAAGATGAGGTCTGGGTTGGCGTCGTTGTTGACGTCGAAGCCAAGGGTGTACGAACCGGCGTCAAGGTCCAGATAGGCTCCGGCGACGCCGAACGGTACGTCTTCGTAGAGAATGGAGGGGGCACCTTCACTGGGGATGACCCAGATGTCCACTTCGCCCACGTCAGCGGCGGCGTGAATGGCACGAACTCTGAACTTCCCGGCGTCGAGGTTGGCGAAGTCGTCTTCGAGCGCCAGAGCCGAGAAACTGGCCAGGCGGCCTAGGGCCACTGCTGTGTAGCTCTTGTCCCCCATGAGGTCCAGGGTCACGTCGTACACCGAGTCGCCGATTGCGCCACCGGCGGGTACGACATCGAACTTGTAGGTACCCTCGTCAACGTCCAGGTAGCTGGTTCCGTTGGGGAATGCCAAGTCTGTGACAGCAGCAGCTACCTCGTTGACCCAGACGTCAACGGTGGGTGCATCGGGGCTGAGGTGAATGACTCTGAGCATGGCCTTCTTCATGGGCTCGACGTATTCCGTGCCCTCGATAGTAGCCAGGGTGCCGTCTTTGAATTGAGCACGCAGGAAGACTTTGCCATCGGCATCGTTGACTGCGAAGAGGTTGATTACTTCACCTGCGGGCAGTGAGGGAGTCTGGAAGAGCAGTTCCGGAACGGCGTCGTCGTCGACGTCGATGGCCAGGGTGTAAGCTCCTGCATCAACATCGGCATAGTCGCCGGCCACTCCGAAGCCTACGTTTTCGTAGAGAATGAAGGGGTCAGAGTCTTCGGGAAGAACCCAGATGTCCACTTCGCCAACGTCTGCTGCGGCGTGAATGGCTCGCACTCGGAACTTCCCGGCTTCGAGACCGGCCTCGTCGTCTTCAAGGGCCAGGGCGCCTATGTCGGCAACTCTGCCCAGGGCCACTGCGGTGTACTTCTTGTCGGCCATGAGTTCCAGCGTGACGCCCAGTACCGACTCGGCAATCATCCCACCAGCGGGGACCACGTCGAAGGTGTACGAGCCCACGTCCAGTTCCAGATAGTCGGTTCCGTCGGGGAACGCCAGGTCTTCAACAGCGAGGATGGTGTCGTTCACCAGGATGTCCACTGCGGGGGCGTCGGGGGAGAGGTGAAGAACTCTGATATGGGCGGTTTCCGAAGGTTCTACGATGGGGGTGGGTTCGATGGTGGCCAGGGTGCCGTCAGCAAACTGGGCTCTCAAGAAGACGTTGCCCTCGGTGTCGTTGGCTGCAAAGAGGTTGATTACTGCGCCTGCGGGCAGAGCCGGAGTGTTGAAGATGAGGTCCGGGGTGGCATCGTTGTCAACGTCGAAGCCCAGCTTGTAGGAGCCGGCGGGAACGTCTGCATATTCGCCTGCCACGCCGAAGCCCACGTTCTCATAGAGCAGAGATGGGTCGCCTTCACCGGGTATCACCCAGATGTCAACTTCGCCAACTGCGGGGGCAGCGTGAATGGCTCTAACCCTGATGTTGCCCGCAGCAAGTGAGTCATAGTCGTCGGCGAGGGCCAAAGCCGAGAGGTTCGACAACTCTCCGATTGCCACTGCCGTGTACTTCATGTCCTCCTCCAAAGCCAGCGTCACGTCAAGGACCGAGTCGCCGATTACGCCGCCTGCGGGCACTATATCAAAGGTATAGGTGCCGGCGTCGATCTCGAGGTATCCCGTTCCATCGGGGAAGGCCAGGTCTGTTACCGCCGCTATTGTGGAGTTGACCCAGATGTCAACGGCCGGAGCGTCGGGGGAGAGGTGGAGAACCCTCACTGAGGTCTTGGGCATGGGCTCCACAGTGTCCTCTTGGGTGTCGGGTTCGGTGGTATCTGGTTCCGTTGTGTCCGGGTCTGTGGTCTCCTGGTCGATGATATCCTCATCGATGGTGGAGTCGCCCTCGGTCATGTCGGTATCCGGTACGCCGTTGTTGGAATCGCTGTCACTGCCGCACGCCTGCACCGAAAACAGCATGGCTACTACAGCAAGAAGTCCTGCACTCTTTCCGAGTTTCTCAAGCAAAGTATTCATGGCACCCTCCGTAAATTGGTTTCGCAGCAAAACCGCTGCTGCCTAACGACCCGAAGTTGGACACCAGGTCCAGGGGTGTCAAGGGGTTGTCCAGAAAAAAATGGACAAAGTGTCGAAATCGAACCAGCTGCCCCTGGCCAAGGGGCCAATGAGCCCCCAATTTGCCCCCGTTGCCAGGTTGGACATAATCTGGACAAGCTAAAGGGAGGCAGCGGATGAAGACTTCAAGAACTTACTTGCGGACGAAGGCAGCGTTGATGTTTGTGGTTGCGGCAGCGCTGGTGATGCCGGGCAGAGGGGCTGAGGCGGGCCAGGCCGGGACTGAGTGGTATGAAGTAACGGGGGTTGCAGAGCTTGGCTTTCTGGCGCCGCTGGCTCACAGCGTGCAGTTCGGGAAGGACGGATCCTATTTCGACTATGTGGAGGATGGGGCTCAGGACACGCTCTTTTTTGTGGGGCGGCTGAGTCTTGAGCTGGAGTTGTTCAAGAGGCACACGCTCATCCTGCTTTACCAGCCCCTTGAGTTGGCGACCAGCGAGTACCTACTGGAGGACCTGGTGGTGGACGGGGAGCGTTTTGTCGCAGGGACACCCATGCAGTTCAAGTACGGGTTCCCTTTCTATCGCCTGAGCTACCTTTATGACCTTGTGGAGAGCGATGGTTTGGAGGTGGCCGTGGGGGGGTCGCTGCAGATCCGCAACGCCACAATCGATTTCCGGTCGGCGGACGGCAGGCAGTTACGGAGCAACAGAGGAGTGGGACCTGTCCCCGCCCTGAAGTTTCGAGCCACTTACCACTGGGAGAGCGGCTTCTTCGTTGGCACGGAGCTTGACGGCATGTATGCCCCGGTGAGCTACCTTAACGGGGATGACAATAATGTAGAGGGGGCCATCCTGGATGCCAGCGTCAGGGCTGGGCTGCGGCTGAATGACAGCATTGACGTCTGGCTGAACCTTCGCTACCTGGGCGGTGGCGCCCAGGGCGATTCCGACGACGACGAGCGGGGCGACGGCTTCACCAAGAACTGGCTCCACTTCATGACAACGACGGTGGGATTCTCCTACACCATGTGACGCTGCGCTGCTGAACTCTTCTGACCCTGTTACGATCAGTGTTTGTGATAGATGCTCTGGTTGAGCGGGGTAGCCAGCCGAATGAAATCTTCGTAGGGTGTGTCGGCGGGGGTCAGCAGCCCGAAGTTATCCCCGGCGATGATATTGTCCTCCTTGGTGGGGTTATCCATCCACTTGTACCAGTGGTAGGCTACGGCGTAGGGCCGCTTCATGAAGGTCTCGACGTAATCGGCATAGCCAAGGGCTCGGGCCTTCTGGGTTTTCACCACGGGAGCGAAGTTCATGACGTTCCAATAGCCTGAGTCCTCGGCCTTGAAAGAGAACTCTTCCAGCAAGAAGGGGGCATCCAGTTCAGGCCAGACGCCGTCGATTTGGGGGACCGGCGGGGTCTCCCAGTAATATGCCAGGGAGATTACATCGAAATAATCCGCTGCAGCAGTTATTAGCTTGTTGTTGTGAAAGGTGTGGAATCTACACCCAAGAATAAGGTGATTCTTGTCATGCTTTCTTATGGCGTCAACGCCAATTGATGCATACTTATGAAACGCAAGCACTGCGAAGTCGATGGTGATATCCAGAGCCGCATCGGAGAGGGGAGCAAGGTCTTGGGAGGTAAGGTCCACAATGCCATCGAGGTCTTGGAGGTTGGTGCCCCAGATCTGGTTGAACTGGTTGACGTCACCGGCTTGCTCTTTGAGGAAGTTCACCGCCTCAGAGCGGCCGGGGGCATCGGGGGGGAAGTCCATGTAGAGTTGGAGCAGGTGGAGGTCTGTGACCCAGTTTGGTTCCCAGACCAGTTCGTTGTCCAGGAAGTAGCCGATGAACCTTTTGTCCTCGAAGAAGGGCGTGGCCCGTTCCACCACCACCTTCTCGGCGTGTTCGGCGAAGCTTTGGGACCAGTAGTCTGTCACCGCTGGGGTTTCGGGGTAGCGTGGCGCATGCCCGCCCACGTCGAGGATCACTGATGTATGGGGCATCCTGGTGGTCATGCTATAGCTGCTCCATGGCCCGATGGTGTTGAATCCCCACTCAAGCATGCGGTTCCGGGAGGCATCAGCCCAACTCTCTTCGTCTCCGTAGATGCTCTTGAGGAGGTCGTGGTGATGGTCGGTCTGGAGATTGGCTCCAAGCCAGTTGACGTCGGTGACTCCTTTGGAGAGGAACAGGTTGCCGTCGGGGGTTACGAACCACCATCGGCCGTCAACCTTCTGGACACGGAACCAATCACCGGGGCCAGGGTTGCCAAGGGAGGGTGGCGTGTTCACCCAGCCGCCATACTGGTCAACTTCAACGGGGTTGAGGTGATTGTGCTGAAGCAATTCAGTGAAGCGTTTCCGGTAGTCGGCTTCGGTTGTGGTCTCTTTCTGCCCGGCGATGCAGGTGCCATCCTCGCATCTCCATCCGTACTCGGCGCAATCCACCAACTCTTCATGCTGTCCCGAACGACAGTAGGCCAGTTGCTGGTTCTGGCAGAAGAAGGCGCCATCAGCGCACCCTGCGACGCTCTCGTCCTGGGCCTCGGCAAGCTGGGATGTGTCGCTTTCATGGAGGTCAGCTTTGTGGCTGTCTGCGTCTGTGTGGGAATCCCCCTGAGTGTTGATGTCGTCCACGGGCGACGAGTCCGATGTGGTGGAGCATCCCAACGAAATGGCCATGAGCGCTATGGCGATTGCCGATACGGTCTTCATCTGTCTCTCACCTTGTGACTGTCGAACCTGCCCTGGCCCTGACCTTGTGCATCCAGTGTGACAACCAGTGGGTCAAGCAGGCGATTCTCGTGGGTGCAGTACGCCAGCACCTCCACGGTCTCGCCGGGTGCCCCGGCCAACTGGAAGGTTACTCCGGTGGTATCGTACTCGATCTTACCAAAGCGTTTGTCGGCCAAGGTCACGAACTTGCCGTGTTCGCCGATGAGGGCAAGCTTGTTGGGGAGCACTGGCGCCAGCACCAGGTAGGCGTGGTCGTATAGTTGGGTCATCTCGGGGATGTTGAAGTTACCCTCCACTACCTGCGCTTCTTTAGTTCGCCAGTTGTAAAGGACGTGGGGAGCGGCGAGGCCCAGGTCTCGTTCCATATCGAAGGCCCAGTCGGTTATCTTCTCCGGCCACACAAACATTTCGCCGAGGTCACGCCCATCGTAGGTCAGCACGGCAAAGGCCATGTCGATGGGACCTCTCGACTCATGGTTTTTAACCAGGTTGTATGCTGCCACATAGAACCAGCGGCCAAGGCCCGGTCTGGCGGAGAGAGTGGCTGTGGTGTAGGGGCGTTTATGGGGCAGGAACATGGCGTCGATGGGGGTTGCGGACTTGTCGGGCTTCAGCAGCAGCCCATCGGTTCGGCAGGTTCGCAGCAGAATCTCGGGCTTGGCTTTCTGGTAGGGGTCGCCCACGCCCACCATGCCTCCGCTGAGGTTGCTGATGAGGGCCTCGGCCTCGCCGAACTTCTCAGACGACCAGAAGTTGTCCTTGAAGGGCCAGATTCCCACGGCAGACGTTAGCATGTTGACAGTGTGGAACATTGGCCAGAAGGACTCTTTGCTGACCTCCTTCTTGTAGTCAATGGAGGTCCTGAAGGTGGTGACTGCGGGCATGTCCAGGGCATAGAGGAGGTGTCCAGGCCCGGCCATGCACAGCTGCATGGTGAGCCCCTGCTCCTGAGCAGCGTCGTTCTGGTCGTCCATCCAGGTCTCTGCGTTATAGATTCCCTGCCGCAGCCATGGGATCTCCCAGATGTGAGACATGAGCCAGTCGGGCTCGTAGGTCTCGATGCCCCACTTCTTGGCGTTGCTCATGAACTCCCGGTAGACCTCAATACCAAGGGGAATTGCCCAGTTTGGGCCGGCGACAAACTCATGATCGTTCACATAGGAGTTATCCAGGATGAACCACTTGTTGTGAGCTACCATGGGGAGGCCCAGCAGTTGGTGAAACTTCTCCAGGCCATCGGGG
>Ga0302238_1001886_pt1 | contig 15930 bp, 2 predicted proteins | sample AAG_UR_Asn_MG_FD_193527 | JGI IMG/M metagenome (GOLD analysis project Ga0302238, IMG submission 193527) | Enriched activated sludge microbial communities from anaerobic digester in WTTP, New Holstein, Wisconsin, United States - AAG_UR_Asn | ecosystem: Engineered > Bioreactor > Anaerobic >...
GACACTGGCTGCTACCACCAGCCTGCCAAGAGCTGCGCAGATACCAACCTCTGCACCCAGGACCTCTGCAACCCCGCTACGGGCGCCTGCTTCAATCCCCCCGTCGATTGTAACGACGGAGACGTCTGCACCATCGACTCCTGCGATGGAGAGACGGGCGAATGCCGCAACCGCCCAGCTTGCGACGACGGTTACGTCTGTACCCAGGACTACTGCACACCCCAGGGTCTGAGTTCATATTCGTGCACCTACGAGAACTCCTGCGATGATGGTAGTGCATGCACCATAGATACATGTAATCCCCTTACGGGCGATTGCTCTTATACTGAAGTCGACTGCGTCGATGAGTATCTCTGCACCGACGACTTCTGCGACCCCGCATCGGGCTGCATCAACAACCCCAAAGATTGTGACGACGACAATGCCTGCACCATTGACCGCTGCGACGCCCTCACCGGTGAGTGCCTCAACACAGCGATCAATTGCGACGACACCGACGACTGTACAACCAACTCCTGCGACCCCGAGACAGGCAGCTGTATCTACATTAATGCTTGTGATGACGGCATCCCCTGCACCGTGGATGATTGTGACCCGGGCGCCGACGACAACGACGGAGAGTTCACCTGCGACATCTTCCCCGTTGTTTGCGATGACGGAACCGCCTGCACCCTCGACCACTGCGACGAAGAGACTGGCCAGTGCGTCTACACCCCGCTTGTCATCGACGACGGAAACGCCTGCACTGTGGACCTCTGCGATATCGTTACCGGGTCGGTTACACACACCGTGAAGGATTGTAACGACTTCCTCAACTGCACCGACGATAGCTGTGACCCCGGCGTGGGCTGCAAGAACCTTCCCAAGGTGTGCGACGACGACCGCAAGTGCACCCTCGATCTCTGCGACGAGCAGACCGGCGTCTGCCAGAATATCGTCAAGAACTGCGATGACGGAGACCTCTGCACCGTTGACTCTTGCGATGAAGAGACGGGCACCTGCCTCAATCCGCCCAAGCCCTGCAACGACAATAACCTCTGCACCCAGGACTCATGCAACCCCGCAAATGGCGAGTGCCGCTACGTTGCCACGAACTGTGACGACGGTAACGCCTGCACCGTGGACACCTGCTCCACCGAAACTGGGTGCAAACACCTGGAGAAGGTCTGCTTCGATAACGACGAGTGTACCGTCGATGGCTGCAACACTCTCTCCGGAGAGTGCGTCTACTCACCGGTCAGTTGCGATGACTTCAGCATCTGCACCGAAGACGCTTGTAATCCCCTTACAGGATGTTACTTCCTGCCCATCTGCGATGATGCGAACCCATGCACGACCGACCTCTGCAACGAGACGACCGGTGCCTGCTCCTACGAGACCACGTGTGACGATGGGGATGCCTGCACTCTGGACAATTGTGACCTCTTCACCGGCGAGTGCAGTCACGGTCCCGTGGATTGTGACGATGACAATCCCTGCACCGAAGACTCTTGTGAGCCCGACTCGGGATGCTCCAACCTCGTCAAAGAGTGCGACGACGGCAACCTCTGCACCGAGGACTCATGCAACGAGGCCGACGGCGAATGCCTCTTCACTCCCAAGGTCTGCTGGGACAACGACAAGTGCACCGAGGATAACTGCGACCCACTCACAGGCCTTTGTGAACACCCCCTGGTCTGCGACGATGGGGATGGTTGCACTATCGACTTCTGCAACCCAGCGAATGCCGCCTGTTCATACACGAATGTAGTGTGCAATGACAACAACAAGTGTACTGCAGACATCTGCAACTCAGCTACGGGCCTCTGCAGCTACCCCGCTACGGTCTGCGACGACTTCGATGCCTGCACCCAGGACCTCTGCAGCCCCGCTACGGGCGCCTGCGCCAACGTCCCCGTGGAGTGCAATGACGGTAACAACTGCACGGTCGACTCCTGCGACCCCGCCGTCGGCTGCATCAACGACCCCGTGGTTTGCAACGATGACAACCTCTGCACCATCGACTCGTGCAGCAAGACCACAGGCACCTGCTCCTTCATTAATAAGCCGTGCAATGACGGTAACCCCCTCACCATCGACTCCTGCGACATTCTCACCGGTGAGTGCGTCTTCACCCCCGTGAACTGCGATGATGCCAACGCCTGCACCGAAGACTCCATCGACCCCATAACTGCGGCCTGTATCTGGACCCCGGTTGACTGCAACGACAACGATGCTTGTACTACTGACTACTGCCTCACCGCTACGGGCTGTGTCAACCAGGCCAAGCCTTGCGATGATGGTAGTGCCTGCACCGTTGACTCCTGCAATCCGGTCACGGGCAGTTGCGTCTATCTCCCTGTAAACTGCAACGACAACAACTTCTGTACTCTCGATAGCTGTGACCCCGCCTCAGGCTGCGTCAACAGGGCCAAGTGCGACGATGGCTATCTCTGCACAACCGACCTCTGCGACCCGGGCTCTGGCAAGTGCACCTACCTCGCTGCTTGCGATGATGGCAGCAAGTGCACCATCGATTCGTGCAACACCGTCACCGGTGAGTGCTCCTACGAGGAGATCAACTGCGACGACGCCAATGCCTGCACCATCGACAGCTGCAACGCTGCCTCGGGCTGTGTCAACTCACCTCTGGCATGCAACGACGGAAACAAGTGCACCATTGACGCGTGCAACCCCGCTACCGGTGCCTGTGAGTTCACGCCGCGTTCCTGCAGCGATAACAACCCCTGCACCGTGGATACCTGCAATGAGGCTGACGGAAGGTGCATCTATGCTCCGTCGTGTGATGACAAGAACAACTGCACCGTTGACCTCTGCAACGCCGCCTCAGGTGAATGTACGTTTAATACCGTTGTTTGTAATGATGGTAATAATTGCACGGATGATTCTTGTAATGCAAGTACCGGACAGTGCGTCTTTGCCACTAAGACCTGCAACGACGATAACGCATGCACCACCGACGTCTGCAATCCGGACAACGGCGAATGCACTAACCAGCCCAGAACATGCTCTGACGGTGACAACTGTACGCTGGACGAGTGCTTCCCCGAGACTGGTTGCAGAAATACCCCCATTGATTGCAACGACAGTAATAAGTGCACTGTCGATAGCTGCAATCCATCTACTGGTCAGTGCGAAAATGCGGTTTTGGCGTGCGATGATGGCAGCATGTGTACGTCGGACTTCTGCGACCCCGCCACCGGAACCTGCGTGTTCCAGCCCGTGGTATGCAGCGACGGCAACGCATGCACCACTGACTCGTGCGTTGAGGCTACCGGTGAGTGCGAGTATTCCGATGCCGACTGCAACGACAACAATGCCTGCACCGTGGATTCTTGTGACAACGTCACAGGGTGCGTCCACCAGAATGTGCCGAATCCGGACACGGACCTCTGCACCACCGACACATGCAACCCCGTGACAGGCCAGTGGACCCACACCGAGGTCAACTGCTCCGATAACAATCCATGCACGGACCAGTTCTGCGATCCGGATACCGGAGCCTGCGTCTACAGCAACCGCTGTGACGACCAGCTCAACTGCACTACCGACTCGTGTAACCTGAACACCGGCGCATGCACCTACACTCAGAAGTGCGACGACGGAAATAAGTGCACCAACGACCTCTGCTCCGAGGCTCAGGGCGGTAAGTGCACTTACACGCCGGTCGACTGCAATGACAACAACCCCTGCTCCGTGGACTCCTGCAACCCCTCCAGTGGCTGCATCAATGCCCTCAAGACATGCGACGACGGCAACCCCTGCACCGAGGACTCCTGCAGCCCCACTACCGGTGAGTGCCTCCACACTCCAAAGGTCTGCGACGACCTCGACATCTGCACCGTTGACTCCTGCTCCATGACTACCGGCGAGTGCATCTTCGCTCTCAAGTGCGACGACGGAATTCCATGTACCCTCGACCAGTGCAACCCGGTCACCGGTGCGTGCAGCAACTCCCCAATCATCTGCAATGACTCTAATGCTTGCACTACTGATACGTGCAACAGCGTAACTGGGATCTGCGAGTACGAAGAGAAGTCTTGTAGCGACGGCAAGTTGTGCACCGACGACATCTGCGACCCGCTAACCGGCATCTGCTCCAATCCCACCAAGAGCTGCATTGACACTGACCCGTGCACCGTGGACAGTTGCGACCCGCTGCTCGGTTGCGTGCACACACCGCTGAATTGCAATGACAACAACGCGTGCACAACCGACTCCTGCGACCCCATCAACGGCGGCTGCAGGAACGTTCTCAAGAGCATCGATGATGGTGACCCGTGCACCCAGGACCTCTGCAGCCCGGTGACCGGTGAGGTCTCCCACGTGCCGCTGAACTGCGACGATGGTAATGAGTGCACCGACAACATCTGCGTCAGCGGCGAGTGTACCTACCCGGTCAAGGATTGCTCTCTGGCCGACAAGTGCATTCAGACCTCTTGTGACCCGCAGGTTGGCTGCGTCCAGGTGCCGATCACGTGCAACGATGGTGATTCTTGCACTACGGACACCTGTAACCCCGCCAACGGAACCTGCGCCAACGTAGCGGTGAACTGCAACGACAACAACGCCTGCACCACCGACTCTTGTGACCCAGGCAGCGGCTGCAAGAACACTCCGGTGAATTGCAGCGATGGGGACCTCTGCACAACCGATGGCTGTGACCCGGCCACGGGCTTCTGCAGCAACGTGGTCTACTGTGATGACGGCCTGGCCTGCACCAATGACATCTGCGACCCGGTCACCCTGGCCTGCTCCTTCATGCCCAAAGACTGCTCCGATGGCGACCCGTGCAGCCTCGACTCCTGCAACCCGGCCAATGGCGCCTGTGTTAACACCCTTAAGGACTGCCGAGACTGGATCGACCCGCAGAAGACCAAAGAGAACAAGTGCACCCTCGATAGTTGCGACCCCATTACAGGGGCCTGCCTCAACGAGTGGAAAGAGTGCGTCGATGGCGACATCTGCACCGATGACTCCTGCAACACCCTCACCGGCGAGTGCGTCTTCGCACCCGCCTGCGAGGACGGAGACCTCTGCACTATCGACTTCTGTGACCCGGTAACTGCAGCGTGTAGCCACACCCCGCTGGTCTGCAACGATAGCATTGCCTGCACCGTCGACGGCTGCAACGCCGGCACCGGCCTCTGTGTTTACACCTTGGTGACCTGCAGCGATGGCAACAGTTGCACCATGGATATCTGCGAGGCGGACCCGGGCTCGCCCACGGGCTACAAGTGCTCCAACCCCGATTGGCAGTGCGACGACTTCAACCTCTGCACCATCGACTCTTGCGACACCAATGACCCCACGGGCATGGGCTGCAAGAACGTCCTCAAGACCTGCGACGATGGTAACAAGTGCACCGTTGACACCTGCGACCCGCTCTCTGGTGAGTGCACCTACAACGCTAAGGATTGCGACGATGGTGATTCGTGCACAGTGGACTCTTGCTCGCCAGCAACTGGCGCTTGCAGACATGATGCGCTGGCATGTAACGACAACAACGCCTGCACAAACGATAAGTGCGTTGAAGGCAGCTGTGTCTACACGCCGAAGAATTGTGACGATGGCATCAAGTGTACAATGGACTCTTGCGACCCATTCAGTGGATGCAAGAACGAGGTGAAAACCTGCCTGCCGCCCAGTCCCTCGCCATGCGAGATGTACTACTGCATCGAGGCAACGGGCGAATGCGCCAGTGATGCCATGGAGTGCGACGACGGCGACAACTGCACCACCGGCGACTACTGCGACCCCAGCATTGGTGCCTGCATCAATCTCCCCGTGGTGTGCGATGACGGTAGTGCCTGCACCAACGACTACTGCGATCCATCCACCAACCCTGGGAAGTGCGTCTTCGAGACCAAGGTGTGCAACGATTCCAACCCATGCACTAATGACTCTTGTAATCCGGTCATCGGCTGCATTCACACACCCAAGCCCGGCGCTGCCTGCTTCGATGGTGCTGGCTGTAATGACAATGACCTCTGCACTCAGGACATCTGCAACGCCTCTTGTACCTGCGAGCACACCCCCGTTGAGTGCGATGACAATGACTGCTGCACCGCAGATTCTTGCACCCCAACCGGCGGCTGCAGACACGACCGCCTCTACGAAGGATGCGCCCAGTGCGGTGTCGTCGCAGACTGCTACGTTGAATGCCCGCTGCTTCCCAATGGTCAGCCCGTCGAGCCCGACTACCCGGAACTGGGAGCCTGCAAGCCCGACACCAAGGTAACCCCCGAGGGAGCCGTCATTCGAGATCTCTGCCTCCTCTGGTACTGCAATACTGAGGCTACCGACTGCGGTGCCGGCATCGGCCGCTGCTCCTACTCCATCAAAGACTGCGACGACGGCAACGCCTGCACCTTCGACTACTGCGTCCCGGAGACCGGTGAGTGCGACAACATCCCGTCGCCCAACTGCTGCACCCTGGAGACCGACCCGGTCCTTGGTGAAGAAGACCCGAACTGGGATCCCGAACTCTCCTTCTGCAACGATGACGACCCCTGCACCGTCGACCGCTGTGACTATGATACCGGTGAGTGTCTGTACGATGCCGTTGTCTGCTATGATGGCAACGCATGCACAACGGACGTCTGCGACCCGGTCCAGGGTGGCTGCGTCTTCACCGAAATCATCGGCTGCGAGTATGGCTGCTACGACGACATCGACTGCGGTGATGGCCCCGGCGACACCATGGGCTATTGCTCCACGGACCGATGCTCGTTCCTGCTCAATGAGTTTGGCGATTGTCTCTATGAACCCGTCGTTTGTGACGATGGTAATCCGCTCACCACGCTGGTTGAGTGTGACCCGAGAGTGGGCTGCATTTACAAGAGCTCGCACGCCGCAAATGTGCCTTGCAACACCGCTGCCGATTGTAATGATGGTGATGCCTGCACAAGGGACTATTGCACCCAGAAGAAGTGCAATAATGTCTACGATATTTGCGGTAATGATGGGGCCTGTGATACTTGCATGCCCAGGACTGGGTCATGCAGTGGAAGCAATCCATTCCCGTCGGCTTGCGTGGGTGCTTGCAACAGCACCAACTGGCAGACGGTCTGCAACGATGGCGACATCTGCACCATCGATGGCTGCGACTTTGCCAGCGGACACTGCAGGTACACCCTCATCAAGTGCGACGACCGCAATCCTTGCACCACCGACTTCTGTCACCCGCAGAATGGTTGCGTCTACACGCCCATTGCAAACTGCACCGGCTGCCAGAGCGATGCACAGTGCAACGACAACAATTCGTGCACGGAGGACACCTGCAAGGAGGTCAATCCCATCGGCATCGGCTTCGGCGACAAGCCCGAAACCTACTGCAGCTACCGCTCCATCTGCGTGGGCTGCCAGTCTAACGCTGACTGCTTCGCCTACGCTGCTGAGAATCTCTGCGTGACTGCATCGACCTGCAACCTGGCAACGAACCGCTGCGACTTGACCTATGCCGAGTGTGACGATGGTAACGTCTGCACCCTCGACGAGTGCAACCCGCTTACGGGGGACTGCGTCTTCATGCCCGTTGCCAACTGCTGCCAGACCGTTGCCGATTGCGTCGACGCCGACCCCTGCACCGGAAGAGTCTGCGACAACAACGAGTGCGTCTTCCCGCAGTATCGCTGCGACGACCACGACCCGTGCACCCTGGACCAGTGCAGCCCGGCCAACGGTAACTGCCTGCACACCGCTGTTGTTGGCTGCCTCGACGAGTGCGAGACAGACATGGACTGCGTCTACAAGAACGAAGAGGGAGTTGCTCTCTGTTCTCTGGCACGCTGCCGAGCCACTCCGGGCACAGGCGTGATGGCCTGCCAGTACTCGCCCAAGAGTTGCGTGGACCTCATGCCCTGCACCACCGATGAGTGTGCACCCGACTCGGGTTGCGCCTACTTCCCCATGCCCAACTGCATTGCCTCGTGTGACGACGCCAGCGACTGCTACGACGCTGATCCGTGCACCGTGGACACCTGCACAGCGGGCAAATGCGCCAACGTCGCCAAGGTCTGCAACGACAACGATAGCCAGACCGCTGACCGCTGCGACCACGACACCGGCGACTGCGTCTTCACGCCTTGCCCCGGTGGCGCCTGCGACACGTGCATGGCCGACGATGACTGCGACGACGGCAACGTTTGCACCAGCGACATCTGCCTGGGTGGCAAGTGCGACTACTGGAACCGCAAGTGCGATGATGCCAATCCGTGCACCATCGATTCCTGCGACCCAGTGGACGGGTGCTTCTACCAGAACGTAGAGAAGTGCATTGGTTGCTACTTCGACAGTGACTGCGACGACAACAATGAGTGCACCGGCGACGCCTGCACCATTGATGGCGTCTGCGTCTACACCTACTTCTGCGGCTAAGCGGGCCACCCGGGGCCCCGGGCCCCCAGCGGGGCCCCCAGCGGGGCCCCCTCCAGAAACTCCACATCCAGCCCAAATCCGATACAGCGCAGTGAGCCGGCCAACCACCCATTAATCCGATGGGCCGAGATGGTAGCAACGTGCGAGCCGTTTGGCTTTGCTCCCTGGGAAGGGTCTGCTATACTCGGCCGGCTAAGGGTGGCGCCTCGTTGTGCGCCAGTCGGCCAATGGGGAGGATGCACATGAGAGCGGTGCGTTTTGTTGCGCTTGTTGTTGTTTTGGGGCTCTGGTCTTGTGGTGGTGGTGGCTCGTCGGGTTCGGACGTAGCAGTGGATTCCGCCGGTGATGCGCAGCCCGCTGATGTGTCGGACCAGGATATCCTTCCTGACCAGGCCGCCGATGTTGATGATGTCGCTCCCCTAGATGTCAAGGATACCAAGGACAACTTGGATCAGGCGGATGAGGACGCCGACCTGGTGGACGATACTCAACCCGAGGTCGACGTTGACCCTTGCCCCGGTGGCTGCGACGACGGTGACCCGTGCACGACGGATAAGTGTCTGGCGTTGGGGTGCTCCCACGCGCCAATAGCTGGATGCTGTGAAGGTCAGCAGCCCTTCGCTGTTGACTTCGAGGCCGAAGAGTCCATGACCGGCTGGGAGGTCGAAAGTAGCGTGCCCGGCTACACCGATGACCCAAACCTGGAAAGCTATGTCTGGCAGCGTTTCGATGGTAGAGCCCACGTCTCGGCATGGGCTCTCTATTTCGGTAACCCTGTCACCAAGAACTACGACAACGGCCATCGGGTGGCCGCTACGGCTACCTCTCCCGAGTTCCAGCTTGCGCCCGATGCTCGATACACCCTGCGCTTCTGGGCCTATCTGGGCGTTGAAGATGGACGCTTCTCGGACTTCCTGTCGGTAAACGCCGTGGTGGGCGGCTCCACTATCAGGCTTTGGGCCAAAGGGGAAGATGATACCGTAACCAAGTGGATCCAGCTCTCGGTGGACCTCTCTGCCTTCGCAGGAAAGAGCATCAGGCTCCAATTCGCATTTGACTCGGTCAATGAACGAGAAAACGGCATGGAGGGCGTCTATGTCGACTCCATCACCGTGGACCGAACCTGCGGTGCCGACCTCTCCTGTTCCACCCCCGCTGCCTGCAACGACATGCTGCCTTGCACTATGGATTCTTGCGACCAGGGTAAGTGCAAGTTCATATATCTGGAGGACTGCTGTATGACCCCTTCGGAGTGTGAGGATTGGGACGGCTGTACTATCAACAAGTGTACCAATAACGTCTGCTCCACAACACCCGACCCCGACCCCCAATGCTGCAACGAAAGCAGCACCTGCAAGGATGACGACGACGTCTGCACCGTGGATGTCTGTAGGAATACCCGCTGCGAGTTCTTGCCCAGCGGAGCAGCGGGATGTTGCGTGATTGATACCGATTGCGATGACAACAATAGCTGCACTATCGATAGCTGCACCGACAACACATGCTTCTATGTATCAATGTGCTGCACCGAGGACTCTGACTGCAATGACTTCGATGATATATGCACTAATGATGTTTGCGAGTTCGGCAGCTGTAAATATTACAATACTGGGCAGCTTGGGTGCTGCAACTCCATAATAGTTGATGAAGACTTCGAAGATGGTGCGGCACAGGGATTCTACCTGGAGGCAACCAACTCCGATATCCTGAAATGGATTGTGGGCGTGGGGGATGCCTATCAAGGCAATCGGTCGATGTTCATATCCACTGAGGACATTACAACCTCTATGAGCGCCGAGGCCGTACTCCCAATTGCACAGATACCCCCGGTTGGCGGTAAACTGACCTTCTACATGAAGCAGAATATGGCGACATCCGGCGAGTGCTCAAAGAACCGGTTGGTGGTGAAATTCGGTGCGACTGTGCTGGCGACAGAGTGTAATACAGTGGCCAACTGGTATAAGGTCTCGGTGCCGTTGACACCCGTGGCCGGGCAGCAGGGAGAGTTGGCTATCGCCTTCTACGCCAGCCCATCGTCCCTCAGCAGCTACCAGGTGTGGGTTGACAAAGTGGTTCTTGAGCAGCAGTGCTGCAACATGGATAACGACTGCGATGATGGTAACCCATGTACCACTGACAGTTGCCCGGGCGTTTCGTCCATTTGCCAGTTCGTGCCCATTCCCGACTGCTGTCTTTCTGATGATGCCTGCAATGATGACGACAACTGTACTGTCGATCGATGTGTGAATAACTGGTGCGAGCATATTAATGAGTGCTGCGCTGCAGATGCAGAATGCGACGATAATGACGCAATTTGCACATCTGACTGGTGCATCAATTCCAGGTGCTACTTCGAACCCACCGGCGTGGCGGGCTGCTGCGACCCCGACCTCTACTTCCAGAGCTTCGAGGCAGGCCTGTCAGGCTGGGTACCCAGCGATACTACCGCTGCCTCCCATTGGCGTATCTCCAATGTGGACATGAGCAGTGGCTTGCAGTCGCTGTATTTCGGTAATGACTCATCTTCCGGATACACAAACAATGTTGAGTCTAGTATTGTCAGTCCGTCGTTGACGTTACCAATGGCGCCATCGGTCAAGCTGAATTTTAACACGAAATACAATACGGAATATGCCGATAAGTTCAAGGTCCAGCTTGAGACCGCAAACGGGGTCCGACACCTGGTCGCCGAACTTTCTGGCTCGCAGAACTCTTGGGCTTCCAAGTCATACGACATCAAGTCTTTCGCCGGGCAGAACGTTCGTATCGTCTTCTCGTTCCGCTCCGACGGCTCGGTTACCCAGCTGGGCGTCTTCGTGGACGATCTCTCCGTGGTAGCCGATTGCTGCACCGAGACGGCGCAGTGTGATGACGGCAACCCTTGCACCCAGGACCTTTGCCCAGGGCAGCAGGCATACTGCGTAAACAAGCCCGTGGAGGGGTGTTGCGTAAACTCCAATGGTTGCGCCGACGGCAACCCCTGCACCGTTGATGTGTGCACCGACGACCATCAATGCGAGCACACCGATGTCTGCTGCGACTCGGACCTTGACTGCAACGACGGCGATGATGTCTGCACCCAGGACCTCTGCATCGACAGTTTCTGCTTCTTCAAGCCCACGGCGGAACCCGGTTGCTGCTCCCCTGTCCTCTTCGGTGAGAACTTCGACCAGGGCCAACTCTCCTCCAGATGGGTTGCGCAGAACCCCGGCACCGGTGACACCTGGAAACTCGGCACCGTGAACGCCGTCTCGGCCCCCAATTCGCTCTACTTCGGCAACACCACCGAGTCCTCATACTCAAGCAGCGTGGATGCAACCATCACCCTGTCGGAGGCTGTGCAACTTCCTAACGAAGATAATCTCATGCTTACCCTCAAGGCTAAGAGCGCTACGGAGGCTAACTACGATAAATTGGCTGTTAATGTTGTCGTGGATGGGGCCGTAACGAAGCTTGGGGAGATAACTGGACAGTCAACCGGGTTTGTGGATAAATCGTATCCACTGGCTGCATTTAAGGGAAAAGCCGTACAGTTACGGTTTACCTTTAAGAGTGATGGCTCCGGGACATCACAGGGCGTATGGATTGACGACATCGTGATTCTTCGACAGTGCTGCAACCTTGACTCGGACTGCAACGATGGCAGCGTCTGCACGGCAGACTCGTGCCCGGGACCTGTGAGCAACTGCATCTTTGAGCCTATTCCTGGCTGCTGTCAGCTCAACAGCGACTGTGATGACGGCAACGTCTGCACGGTGGATTCTTGCCTCCCCGACAACACATGCGCAAATGTCAACGAGTGCTGCGAAACAGACGCAGAGTGCTCCGACGGCGACGACCTCTGCACCACCGACCTGTGCGTTGGGGGCAAATGCAAGTTCGTGCCCACCGGTGCCCCAGGTTGCTGTATGCCTAATCTCTTCTATGATGGCTTCGAGTCGGCTTCCTTGGAAGGCTACCTTGTGGTCAACGACTCCGATTCCTCGGCAACCTGGCATGTCAGCGGTATTGGTCCATTCAAGGGCGGCAAGGCCCTGGTCTTCTCCGACGACGCAGAATCCTCTTACGGATCCAACGTGGATGCGTCGCTGGAGACTCCCAAGGTGCTGATACCAGCCAACGCCATAACGCCCATGTTGAGCTTTGGTTTGAAGTACAAGACTGAGAGCTGCTGCGATAGATTGACCGTATTTGTTGTTGATGGTGAAACAGCAAACAAGGTCGGAGAATACAAGGGTGAGGGCAGTAATTGGACTGAAATAGCGGTCGTTATGGATGCCTATAAGGGCAAGACGGTCTCCGTGAGATTCGAGTTCCACTCGGACAGCGGAATCAGCTACTGGGGAGTGAAGATCGATGAGCTGGCCATTACCCAGCAGTGCTGCAGCAACTCTGAGCAGTGCGCCGACGACGACCCCTGCACCTTCGACTACTGCCCCGGGGCCAACTCTGCCTGCATCAACGAGCCCATCACCGGCTGCTGTGTGGTGAGTTCCGACTGCATTGATGAGGACCCATGCACCAACGACATCTGCGGCAAGGACTACTTCTGCAAGCACATAAACGTCTGCTGCACCGAGTCGGCCCAGTGCGACGACGACGACGATGTCTGCACCGTTGACTCCTGCGTTGATGGCCTCTGCCTCTTTGCCCCCACTGGTGCTGAAGGCTGCTGCTCGCCACCGCTCTTCGCTGATACCTTCGCTACCGATAAGGGTTGGACATACGAAGGTCAGTGGGCCAGGGGCCAGGCCACGGCCTCGACCTGCTCTGTCTCCCCCCTGGGCCATGACCCAGCGTCGGATCACACCTCCACGGCAGATAACTCCCTGGCAGGCGTGGCCCTGGGCGGCTGTGCGTCTAAGACGGACATCAACACCTGGTTCTACCTCACCTCGCCCAAGGTCGATGCCTCGGGCGACGGCGACCTCTACGTCTCGTTCTGGCGCTGGCTCAACTCTGACTCGTTCCTTTACATGGATAACCGTGTTGAGGTCTGGGATGGGGCGGCCTGGGTCAAGGTCTGGTCTCAGCCCTCCCAGTCCATCGTCGAGCAGAAGTGGAACTACTTCGAGTTCAACGTCTCCCCCTATGCCAACGCCGAATTCCAGGTTCGCTTCGGGGTCAACGTCCTCTCTGCGGCAGGCAAGGATGCTGCCTCATGGAACATTGACGACGTCAGGGTCTTCCGCTCCACCAGCAACATCTGCTGCACTCTGGACACCGACTGCGATGGCCAGGGGGCCGTCTGCCTTGGTGGCACCTGCGTTGACAAGTGCCTCGCCGGCTGTATGGGCAAGCAGTGCGGTCCCGACCCCTGCGGAGGCTCTTGCGGAACGTGTGCGGAAGGCAGCGTCTGCCTGGAGGCAGGCAGTTGCTGTGAACTGCAGTGCCAGGACAAGGAGTGCGGCCCCGATGGGTGCGGTGGCTCTTGTGGCTCGTGTGGTACCAATGAGATGTGCCACGACGGCAACTGCTACTGCGTTGAGTTCAGCACCCAGTGCGGCGATATCTGCTGCGCCCCGGGCTTCTCGTGCCTGGAAGGGGCCTGCTGCGATCCTCAGTGCGGCACAAAGGAGTGCGGAGCCGACGCTTGCGGTGGAGCCTGTGGCTTCTGCTCAGACCTGGAACACTGCATCGTGGGGATGTGCGAGTGCAATTGGGATACGCTGCCCCTGGCGGGTGAGTTCTTCAAGGTCAATACCATGCTCTTCGTTGACCACACTCAGCCGGGTGTTGGCTTCGACGTCGACATGAACCCCGAAACCTGCTCACCAGAACCGGGCTGCTCCGGCGGTATTGACAACTCTGTGGCCAGCCTCATCAAGAATGCGCCTCAAATAGACCTCAATCTGCTCTTCGCAACCCTGCTGGAAGAGGGATACCTTGCCCCGCTGGTCGCCTTCAACATCACCCCGGCCGGCCCCGAAGCTACCATCTACGGTGGCGAGCCTGAGGCGCCCCTGAGTGTCTGTGACCATCTGCAATCCGATTGCCCCCACTGGGTGCTGGGCGAATCCTTCGACTCGCAGACCTGCGTTGCCGGCCCGACTTGGCCTCACATGGTTCTGACCCCACCTCTCAACTTCTTCGGTGGGGAACTGACCACCGTCGCCAACATGCCCATGCGACTGCCCGGTGAGGCCCGATTCACACTCACCATCTACGCTGCCCAGGTTGACGCGTCCTGGACCAACACCTCCGAGGGTGGCATGGTCACCGGCTGGCTTGGTGGCGCCGTTCGAAAGGCAGACATCGTGGCAATGGCCGACGTTCTTCCGCTGTTGCCGGGAATGTCTCCCAGCAAGAGCCTGTTTGTAGCGATGCTGGATGCCTACCTTGTGCCCGACCTGGACCTCGACCAGGATGGCGAGAAGGAGTCTTGCTCTCTGGCCATAGAAATCACGGCCATTCCCACCGAACTGCTGGGAGTGCTCGCCCCCTGACCCCGCTTCGGTGCTTGAAGGAGGATTCATATGAGAAGGACTATTCTTTTTGTGGCAATGCTGATGCTGGGTGTGGCTGTAGGCTGCAAGAAAGAGGCCGACAAGAAGGCGGACAAGCCCGCCGAACAGCTAGCTGACCCGGCGGCCGAGAAGGTCAAGGTTCCCGCAGAAGAGGCCCCGGCCCCGGGGCTGGAGAAGCGGCCCGAAGGCCAGGATGCTCCCCCTGTTTCCCCCGACCAGGCCGGCCAAGGCGCCGAGGCCCAGAAGCAGCCTGGGGACCCCGCTGCTAAGGCGCCAGACCCCTCTCAGACAGGCGCAGACCTGGGCGAAGAGCCAAAGGCCGAGACCGACGTCGTGGAGGCGGAGAAGGGTGAGCCAGGCAGCGAAGGAGCCGTGAAGGTTGTCGAGGCCGCAGGGGAAGGGACTGGCACTGTGAAGGCTGGTGAAGGTGGAGAGAATGTTGTAGGTGGCGAGGGAGAAGCAGCGGCCCCTGCCCCCGAGGGACAAGAAGAGCCCCAGGACGAGAACAAGTTCGGCGCCGAGCTTGAACTGCCGGCTATCATGGTTACCAGTGACATAGTCGCCAATCCGGAACACTACTCGACGTTTGAGAAGCTCCAGGTCCGGGGGGAAGTCATCGGGGTCAAAGAGAACATGCTGCTGGTTGGAACCAAGACCACCGAGGGCTACTGGGTCATGGCAGTAAGAGTGGTAACAGGCCCCACCGCCAAGAGCTTTGAACCGGGGCAGATGGTCTTCTTCGAGGGCAAGCTTGAGAAGGACCCCTGGACCATGGCAGCAGTGGGCGCTGCCGAGTTCAAGTCAGAGCTGGAAATCAAGGCCGCAAACGACTGGACGCTGAATGCGCTGGGAGGCCGCTTCGAGGAGATTCAAGAAGTGCAGTAGACGACGTTGAAGCTGGCGGAGGAGGGGGGATTCGAACCCCCGGAACCCTTTCGAATTCAACGGTTTTCAAGACCGCTGCCATAAGCCGCTCGGCCACCCCTCCAGGTACAACCGGTCAAACTGCTGCGTAGCCTATTTGCGCCGTCTCAAATGTCAAGCCGGGATCTTGCTTTGCCGCCTCCGGTGGGGTAACTTCTGC
>Ga0302238_1001887_pt1 | contig 15923 bp, 13 predicted proteins | sample AAG_UR_Asn_MG_FD_193527 | JGI IMG/M metagenome (GOLD analysis project Ga0302238, IMG submission 193527) | Enriched activated sludge microbial communities from anaerobic digester in WTTP, New Holstein, Wisconsin, United States - AAG_UR_Asn | ecosystem: Engineered > Bioreactor > Anaerobic >...
TGTTTTTACTCTACAGTCCATTAAATCAAGGATTGAAACTCACGGGAAAAAGCATAGTATGCCTGTATCCCATTCGTTTTTACTCTACAGTCCATTAAATCAAGGATTGAAACCGGGATTCATTAGATATATGGATAACGCAAGCAAGGGTTTTTACTCTACAGTCCATTAAATCAAGGATTGAAACTGAAGTTCTTCAGGAAAAACCAAATCCAGGGACTAAGTTTTTACTCTACAGTCCATTAAATCAAGGATTGAAACTTCCTCTTCAATCGGATTAGCAGTAATAGCTATATGTTTTTACTCTACAGTCCATTAAATCAAGGATTGAAACTATAAAGAATACAAATTTAAATTAGGTAACTATGAGTTTTTACTCTACAGTCCATTAAATCAAGGATTGAAACGGTAATAGAGCATTCGGGGGCTCAGGTGCTATTGTGTTTTTACTCTACAGTCCATTAAATCAAGGATTGAAACTTAACGGCGGCGTACTTGTGAAAGTCCCGATTGCATGTTTTTACTCTACAGTCCATTAAATCAAGGATTGAAACTATATTTATGTATTATAAAATAGTTCACGGTCAATATGTTTTTACTCTACAGTCCATTAAATCAAGGATTGAAACAATCAAAAAATCAATGATATAACATTGGCTAAAGCAGTTTTTACTCTACAGTCCATTAAATCAAGGATTGAAACATCGATGACATTCACGATGGCAGAAGCGAAGTCATAGTTTTTACTCTACAGTCCATTAAATCAAGGATTGAAACTGTCTCATCAGTTAGCATTAGTTACTCCTTTTTGAGTTTTTACTCTACAGTCCATTAAATCAAGGATTGAAACTCTTCCTTCCCTATATATATGCCTTTCCTTGCTTCGTTTTTACTCTACAGTCCATTAAATCAAGGATTGAAACACATAGAAAAGTGCAAGGAATAGAATACCCCCATAAGTTTTTACTCTACAGTCCATTAAATCAAGGATTGAAACTGAAAAAGTCAAAGAAAATGCCAATGCAACCATTATTGTTTTTACTCTACAGTCCATTAAATCAAGGATTGAAACCCAAGCTTTGTCTTGGCTATTTTTGATGATGTTATTGTTTTTACTCTACAGTCCATTAAATCAAGGATTGAAACGGTCTTGGTTTAGGTAGACAGTGATGTTATGGATAGGTTTTTACTCTACAGTCCATTAAATCAAGGATTGAAACATGACGCTATTTTCACGGACCTATTTTTCCTGTCAAGGTTTTTACTCTACAGTCCATTAAATCAAGGATTGAAACGGAAACTTACTGGCAAATAATGGAACCGGATCCGCGCGTGTTTTTACTCTACAGTCCATTAAATCAAGGATTGAAACAGAGCATCAACTAACTCCATTGAAGAAGGAACAACAAGTTTTTACTCTACAGTCCATTAAATCAAGGATTGAAACAATGATTGCGGAATTAGTGAGCTTTTGACTAATTCCGTTTTTACTCTACAGTCCATTAAATCAAGGATTGAAACATAAAATAGAGTGGAAACCTGTAAGCATACCAAACTGTTTTTACTCTACAGTCCATTAAATCAAGGATTGAAACCAACTAATAATGAATGGCGTTGCTATCTAAGAAAGGAGTTTTTACTCTACAGTCCATTAAATCAAGGATTGAAACACTGATTTCAAATCAAAGTATTTTGACATCTTTTCAGTTTTTACTCTACAGTCCATTAAATCAAGGATTGAAACACTTTCATTCTTTCGGCTAACCGAAAGAGGACTAAAGTTTTTACTCTACAGTCCATTAAATCAAGGATTGAAACATTTTTCCTCGGATTTTACCCTTACAGTCTAAAAAGTTTTTACTCTACAGTCCATTAAATCAAGGATTGAAACTAATGGCGGAAAGACCATCCACAATCAAACTCATACTGTTTTTACTCTACAGTCCATTAAATCAAGGATTGAAACACAACTTGTATTTTCCCAGAATGATTTTAGCTACAGTTTTTACTCTACAGTCCATTAAATCAAGGATTGAAACTCTAAAGCGATAGAGAAATGGATACTCGGAATAAAGGGTTTTTACTCTACAGTCCATTAAATCAAGGATTGAAACTAATGGCGGAAAGACCATCCACAATCAAACTCATACTTGTTTTTACTCTACAGTCCATTAAATCAAGGATTGAAACTATCGGGGATAACGTTTACAATCTTTCCTGTTGTCAGTTTTTACTCTACAGTCCATTAAATCAAGGATTGAAACTTACCAATACATTATTGAGAATTGTGGTTACAGGCCCGTTTTTACTCTACAGTCCATTAAATCAAGGATTGAAACTTGCTGAGCTTAACCAGAGATAATCTTTTCTTGCTGTTTTTACTCTACAGTCCATTAAATCAAGGATTGAAACACTGATTCAACTGAAGAAAGAATGAAAACAATTCAAGTTTTTACTCTACAGTCCATTAAATCAAGGATTGAAACCCCTTCTTAAGAAGGCAGTGGAGAAATGGATACTCAGTTTTTACTCTACAGTCCATTAAATCAAGGATTGAAACATAAAATAGAGTGGAAACCTGTAAGCATACCAAACTAGTTTTTACTCTACAGTCCATTAAATCAAGGATTGAAACCTCAATGAATTCAAAGACCTAATAGCTTCCTATGCAGTTTTTACTCTACAGTCCATTAAATCAAGGATTGAAACGCTTCTACAATATATTCCAATTGAGTTGCCCATAAAGTTTTTACTCTACAGTCCATTAAATCAAGGATTGAAACAAAGTTTCTGTACCCCGTTACTGGTAAGCAAACTTTGTTTTTACTCTACAGTCCATTAAATCAAGGATTGAAACTGACATCGGTTACCTCCTTAGTCCTTTTGAGGGCTAGTTTTTACTCTACAGTCCATTAAATCAAGGATTGAAACCCAATGCCAATAAGTATAACTCATAACCTATTCTTGTTTTTACTCTACAGTCCATTAAATCAAGGATTGAAACCCCATTTTCAACCATATCAGGATACCTTTTTCCTTCCAGTTTTTACTCTACAGTCCATTAAATCAAGGATTGAAACGCTTGTGTCTCAAAGAAATATTCATTAGCATTTTCTGTTTTTACTCTACAGTCCATTAAATCAAGGATTGAAACCCTCTATCAGGTTCAATGCTGGTCAACTCTCCAGTAGTTTTTACTCTACAGTCCATTAAATCAAGGATTGAAACCTATCTAAGAAAGGACAAGAATTTCGTTATCATAAGGTTTTTACTCTACAGTCCATTAAATCAAGGATTGAAACGATGTATATCTACTATATTCCTGTCTTCATCTTTCGTTTTTACTCTACAGTCCATTAAATCAAGGATTGAAACCTCCTTCTCAGGATTCCACTCCGTCTCAGGACTCTGTTTTTACTCTACAGTCCATTAAATCAAGGATTGAAACATAGCTATTACTTTGACCTCTATCTCCCGTGCAATCGTTTTTACTCTACAGTCCATTAAATCAAGGATTGAAACTTTTTTTCTGCGTCAATATCTATTCCATTGCCCGCAGTTTTTACTCTACAGTCCATTAAATCAAGGATTGAAACTATATATGCCTTTGCTTGGCCTTGGCTTGCCGCGGAGTTTTTACTCTACAGTCCATTAAATCAAGGATTGAAACTCCTTCCGTCTTCCGCTTTTTCGTGGTATCCGTAGCGTTTTTACTCTACAGTCCATTAAATCAAGGATTGAAACGCAGACCCGAATATTCTTCTTATTCGGGTCAATTTTGTTTTTACTCTACAGTCCATTAAATCAAGGATTGAAACCTTTCCCATTTTTTCGGTATATCACTACACATGGAGTTTTTACTCTACAGTCCATTAAATCAAGGATTGAAACTTACGGGACTGGTCTCATATTTCGGAAAGCGCTTAAGTTTTTACTCTACAGTCCATTAAATCAAGGATTGAAACTTTTCCGCGAACGAGAAGCAGATGGATTTACTCCAGTTTTTACTCTACAGTCCATTAAATCAAGGATTGAAACTCCGCTCCTAATAAAGCTTGAATTGTTTTCATTCTTTCTGTTTTTACTCTACAGTCCATTAAATCAAGGATTGAAACACGATCAAGTCCATTATTACCAACTCTATGGACGTGAATGTTTTTACTCTACAGTCCATTAAATCAAGGATTGAAACTAGGGAATGAGTGTCAAAATTGGGAAGGAATTCATCTGTTTTTACTCTACAGTCCATTAAATCAAGGATTGAAACATTTCGCGAATTCCATAGTCAATGTCATCGCAGAAGAGTTTTTACTCTACAGTCCATTAAATCAAGGATTGAAACACGGAAAACAGGGTGTGCAAAAATAACACAATAAAAAGTTTTTACTCTACAGTCCATTAAATCAAGGATTGAAACGAGACACCTCCCCCCGCATTGGGTGCCTTCCAGACCGTTTTTACTCTACAGTCCATTAAATCAAGGATTGAAACTTACCGGATGCAGGAGTAGTGGTATCGGTTACCGGGTTTTTACTCTACAGTCCATTAAATCAAGGATTGAAACATATATTTCCCAATTTTTTACCTTCTGTGTAACAGAGTTTTTACTCTACAGTCCATTAAATCAAGGATTGAAACGAAGGCCAAAGGCAAAGCCAAAGGCCAAGGCAAAGGTTTTTACTCTACAGTCCATTAAATCAAGGATTGAAACAGATCATTAGGATTTTTTCCTGTCATATCGAAAAGTTGTTTTTACTCTACAGTCCATTAAATCAAGGATTGAAACTGCCATTTTTCCTCCTTAATCCTCTTGGGGTCTATAGTTTTTACTCTACAGTCCATTAAATCAAGGATTGAAACATGGTAGAAATAATGGCTGGGTATTGGATTCATAAGTTTTTACTCTACAGTCCATTAAATCAAGGATTGAAACTTAAACGCTAAGAGTAAGTCCATAACAATCGTCTCTAGTTTTTACTCTACAGTCCATTAAATCAAGGATTGAAACAATAAATCTCTGCACGCATAAGAAACAGCTCTTGGTTTTTACTCTACAGTCCATTAAATCAAGGATTGAAACTCTTACTTATATATGCAAACTTTGGCTATGTTAAGGTTTTTACTCTACAGTCCATTAAATCAAGGATTGAAACCCCAAATACGCATTCAAAGCATAAATCCAAAGCATGTTTTTACTCTACAGTCCATTAAATCAAGGATTGAAACCCTTCAATAGCAAATTTGAAAATAATATCAATGAATGTTTTTACTCTACAGTCCATTAAATCAAGGATTGAAACAAAAAAGGAGAAAAAAGAAATGGCAGTTAAAAAATGGTTTTTACTCTACAGTCCATTAAATCAAGGATTGAAACCCAAGAATGAAGTTGCTTTGGCTATATCGAAAGAATGTTTTTACTCTACAGTCCATTAAATCAAGGATTGAAACCCTCTCCCGTTAATTGGTCCCTCCTGGACGGGTATGTTTTTACTCTACAGTCCATTAAATCAAGGATTGAAACATGGAAATGCTTATATAGACGAACAAAAATGCAATGTTTTTACTCTACAGTCCATTAAATCAAGGATTGAAACTAGTAATCTGCTCCTTTTCTAATTCCCAGGGACTGTGTTTTTACTCTACAGTCCATTAAATCAAGGATTGAAACAAGAGATAACTGGTATATGAATTTTATAGATTGCAGTTTTTACTCTACAGTCCATTAAATCAAGGATTGAAACGATTTCCTGAAACAAAATCTACAAGGGCATCCAACGGTTTTTACTCTACAGTCCATTAAATCAAGGATTGAAACACGAAAAAAAGGGGTGTGGGAGAATGGCATCATAAAGTTTTTACTCTACAGTCCATTAAATCAAGGATTGAAACGCAGAGCCAAATATTACTCTTACTCGGTTCAGCTTGTTTTTACTCTACAGTCCATTAAATCAAGGATTGAAACTTTTTTTCCATTCCTATAATATATAAGGCAAAAAAAAGTTTTTACTCTACAGTCCATTAAATCAAGGATTGAAACACAATAAAGATGTAATGGCAAAGTCATCTATTTTTAGTTTTTACTCTACAGTCCATTAAATCAAGGATTGAAACGGTATATCATCCCCTGGTATTCCTTCTTTATATTTATGTTTTTACTCTACAGTCCATTAAATCAAGGATTGAAACATTTTCCAGTCCATTCATAAATAAGCTGTGCTTCTTGTTTTTACTCTACAGTCCATTAAATCAAGGATTGAAACTTGAAAAGTTTTCCGGAATCAGAAATTGTTTTGTTTTCGTTTTTACTCTACAGTCCATTAAATCAAGGATTGAAACATAATCTACTCGCAATAAAAAATTCCAAACAATTACGTTTTTACTCTACAGTCCATTAAATCAAGGATTGAAACCGAGCCATAATTCCGTATCCTCATCCAGTTCCTTAAGTTTTTACTCTACAGTCCATTAAATCAAGGATTGAAACTCATAAATAAATTAGTGAATGCATAGGTTTGTATATGTTTTTACTCTACAGTCCATTAAATCAAGGATTGAAACACGGAAAAAGGGGGTCCGTGAAAATAGAATCATAAAGTTTTTACTCTACAGTCCATTAAATCAAGGATTGAAACTCAAGGATAATGGTTTTACCGTTGAGTGGTCATTCATGTTTTTACTCTACAGTCCATTAAATCAAGGATTGAAACTCTCCTTTTGCCTCGCTTTCCGCGCGGCTGTTTTTGAGTTTTTACTCTACAGTCCATTAAATCAAGGATTGAAACCTTCTTCCGTGGTAACCATTCTTTTTTCACTGTTCGTTTTTACTCTACAGTCCATTAAATCAAGGATTGAAACTGGAAAACGCTTAAGACAATCATTGCAACGGGAAAAAGTTTTTACTCTACAGTCCATTAAATCAAGGATTGAAACCTGGGCACGTGATGGCTGGGCATTCCCGGCCTTCGTGTTTTTACTCTACAGTCCATTAAATCAAGGATTGAAACTCACAGCGCATCGGATTCCAAGGAAAATAGGAAACGTTTTTACTCTACAGTCCATTAAATCAAGGATTGAAACTAGTATTTCTTTACCGCCATAACTGATTACTAATACTGTTTTTACTCTACAGTCCATTAAATCAAGGATTGAAACGCCTTTCGCGAATGATTTCCTGAATCTCCTGCGTCTTGTTTTTACTCTACAGTCCATTAAATCAAGGATTGAAACCCGTCCTCCAGTATATCCATTGCCTTCATTACCAAATGTTTTTACTCTACAGTCCATTAAATCAAGGATTGAAACTTCACGATGGGTCAGAAGAAGTAAAAAATTTATTCCGTTTTTACTCTACAGTCCATTAAATCAAGGATTGAAACTTGTTATCTCTGGAAGCAAACTCTCATCAATTTCATTGTTTTTACTCTACAGTCCATTAAATCAAGGATTGAAACACGGAAAACAGGGTGTGCAAAAATAACACAATAAAAAGTTTTTACTCTACAGTCCATTAAATCAAGGATTGAAACATTTATCCCCGCATTTATCATTTTAGTAAGAATGAGTTTTTACTCTACAGTCCATTAAATCAAGGATTGAAACGAGACATCCCCCCCCGCATTGCGGTGCCTTCCAGAGGTTTTTACTCTACAGTCCATTAAATCAAGGATTGAAACATACACCTTCCAATTCTGCGCTTTTTCGGTAGCAGAGTTTTTACTCTACAGTCCATTAAATCAAGGATTGAAACTACCTAACCATTGCTGATTCATAAGGATCAGACGGTGTTTTTACTCTACAGTCCATTAAATCAAGGATTGAAACGAGACACCCCCCCCACCTTGCGGTGCCTTCCAGACGTTTTTACTCTACAGTCCATTAAATCAAGGATTGAAACCCCCACAAAAAATTAACGAGTCAACCTCTGAATGAGATTGTTTTTACTCTACAGTCCATTAAATCAAGGATTGAAACTATTCTTCCAATGACGAGGTGAACAAGAGACAACTCTGTTTTTACTCTACAGTCCATTAAATCAAGGATTGAAACGTAAGTAAGACACCCAAACTATCCATTTGTGGACTTGGTTTTTACTCTACAGTCCATTAAATCAAGGATTGAAACACGATAATCTATTGTACAGTAATTACCAGTAGTTAGTTTTTACTCTACAGTCCATTAAATCAAGGATTGAAACACCTTCACATCTCATTGAGACCGCTGGGAAAATCCGTTTTTACTCTACAGTCCATTAAATCAAGGATTGAAACACAACCCACAAGTCATCAATAATAATGCACGTAAAAGTTTTTACTCTACAGTCCATTAAATCAAGGATTGAAACCTTGACAGAAAAAGGGAGTGTGGAAAAAATAACATTGTTTTTACTCTACAGTCCATTAAATCAAGGATTGAAACTAACTTTTCCCTCCCCAGCAACGATCGCTGGGAAGATGTTTTTACTCTACAGTCCATTAAATCAAGGATTGAAACCATTAGTGGTAAACTGTGCGAAGGCGTATATATGGTGTTTTTACTCTACAGTCCATTAAATCAAGGATTGAAACATAATGTAACCTGGAATCATATTACACAACACTATGGTTTTTACTCTACAGTCCATTAAATCAAGGATTGAAACGAGGAAATTTTGGAAATTGTGGATAACACAAATCAAGTTTTTACTCTACAGTCCATTAAATCAAGGATTGAAACAATCTTGAGCTGACCCGAATATCACTCTTACTCGGTGTTTTTACTCTACAGTCCATTAAATCAAGGATTGAAACACAATGTTAGCGAAGACTATAAATATGAACTTACAATAGTTTTTACTCTACAGTCCATTAAATCAAGGATTGAAACCAACTTACAGCAAAAATTCTTGCAAAAAGTTTCAGTGTTTTTACTCTACAGTCCATTAAATCAAGGATTGAAACCAACTTACAGCAAAAATTCTTGCAAAAAGTTTCAGTGTTTTTACTCTACAGTCCATTAAATCAAGGATTGAAACTATGAATGGACGGGTATTTCCGGTGGGAGAGGCGGGTTTTTACTCTACAGTCCATTAAATCAAGGATTGAAACTGAGCCCAATGTGAAGGATTTGCAAGGCGATTGGGGTTTTTACTCTACAGTCCATTAAATCAAGGATTGAAACGTCCTCTCTCGCGAAAACGCGAGAACGAAAGTCAGCGTTTTTACTCTACAGTCCATTAAATCAAGGATTGAAACTGAATCTACAGACCGCTGGGAAACCCAGCGGTCTTTGTTTTTACTCTACAGTCCATTAAATCAAGGATTGAAACAATGGTTGACTACATCATAGTGAAGGAAGAACCGGTTTTTACTCTACAGTCCATTAAATCAAGGATTGAAACTCCCAGCCGGCTCTTTTAACCAATGACCACAAATAGTTTTTACTCTACAGTCCATTAAATCAAGGATTGAAACCCGGGCAAATAAGTAGGGTGAAAGTTCATTGTGAATAGTTTTTACTCTACAGTCCATTAAATCAAGGATTGAAACAGAATTGCATCGGATGGGAGGTGAGGGATAATGAGGGTTTTTACTCTACAGTCCATTAAATCAAGGATTGAAACTCTAAAGCAATTGAAAAATGGATACTCGACCTTCCATGTTTTTACTCTACAGTCCATTAAATCAAGGATTGAAACCCACGGAAGAAGCTGATGGGATAGCCATAAGAAGTGGTTTTTACTCTACAGTCCATTAAATCAAGGATTGAAACTACCATCAGAATTAAGGGATGCGAGAAAGACCTTTTTGTTTTTACTCTACAGTCCATTAAATCAAGGATTGAAACATGCCAAGGCAACTGCTGTGTTCCGTGGTGAATTGCGTTTTTACTCTACAGTCCATTAAATCAAGGATTGAAACATCATGATACTACTGTCTTTACCCCTGCTGCCTATGTGTTTTTACTCTACAGTCCATTAAATCAAGGATTGAAACTTATCCTCTGATTTGCTTATATCTATTTTTCTCTTCCGTTTTTACTCTACAGTCCATTAAATCAAGGATTGAAACCTTCTAATAATTATGATTCCCTAATTGAGAGTTTAAGTTTTTACTCTACAGTCCATTAAATCAAGGATTGAAACTTATTAACCTTCTCATTTATCCTCCAATTCTATTGTGTTTTTACTCTACAGTCCATTAAATCAAGGATTGAAACCTTCTATTCATATTCATTATCCGATTTTTTGTCTGCGTTTTTACTCTACAGTCCATTAAATCAAGGATTGAAACGTCTGCTATCGTGCGGGTCTACAACCTGAATTATATAGTTTTTACTCTACAGTCCATTAAATCAAGGATTGAAACAAAAATTTATTGCCGCAAATGTGATACCGGATTTGGGTTTTTACTCTACAGTCCATTAAATCAAGGATTGAAACGCGATATTGGAATACGCTATCAAGTAGCAGGGGCAAGGTTTTTACTCTACAGTCCATTAAATCAAGGATTGAAACCGCTCTCTAGAGCAGGAGTGAACATTTCTCCTATTGTTTTTACTCTACAGTCCATTAAATCAAGGATTGAAACTAAAAGACTTTAATTTTTACACAACTTAAAATTCCTGTTTTTACTCTACAGTCCATTAAATCAAGGATTGAAACCTGTTATGCGTGCATAAAGACCTGTATCTTTGTTCTGTTTTTACTCTACAGTCCATTAAATCAAGGATTGAAACATAAATTCAAAGATATAGCAGCTTTGACGCCCTTCAGTTTTTACTCTACAGTCCATTAAATCAAGGATTGAAACATCATGATACTACTGTCTTTACCCCTGCTGCCTATGTGTTTTTACTCTACAGTCCATTAAATCAAGGATTGAAACTTATCCTCTGATTTGCTTATATCTATTTTTCTCTTCCGTTTTTACTCTACAGTCCATTAAATCAAGGATTGAAACCTTCTAATAATTATGATTCCCTAATTGAGAGTTTAAGTTTTTACTCTACAGTCCATTAAATCAAGGATTGAAACTTATTAACCTTCTCATTTATCCTCCAATTCTATTGTGTTTTTACTCTACAGTCCATTAAATCAAGGATTGAAACCTTCTATTCATATTCATTATCCGATTTTTTGTCTGCGTTTTTACTCTACAGTCCATTAAATCAAGGATTGAAACGTCTGCTATCGTGCGGGTCTACAACCTGAATTATATAGTTTTTACTCTACAGTCCATTAAATCAAGGATTGAAACAAAAATTTATTGCCGCAAATGTGATACCGGATTTGGGTTTTTACTCTACAGTCCATTAAATCAAGGATTGAAACGCGATATTGGAATACGCTATCAAGTAGCAGGGGCAAGGTTTTTACTCTACAGTCCATTAAATCAAGGATTGAAACCGCTCTCTAGAGCAGGAGTGAACATTTCTCCTATTGTTTTTACTCTACAGTCCATTAAATCAAGGATTGAAACTAAAAGACTTTAATTTTTACACAACTTAAAATTCCTGTTTTTACTCTACAGTCCATTAAATCAAGGATTGAAACCTGTTATGCGTGCATAAAGACCTGTATCTTTGTTCTGTTTTTACTCTACAGTCCATTAAATCAAGGATTGAAACATAAATTCAAAGATATAGCAGCTTTGACGCCCTTCAGTTTTTACTCTACAGTCCATTAAATCAAGGATTGAAACTCCTTATTCTCGGTTTGCGAAATCGGGAAATAAGGGTTTTTACTCTACAGTCCATTAAATCAAGGATTGAAACTTTGCAATTCATTCTTACTAAAATGATAAATGCGGGGTTTTTACTCTACAGTCCATTAAATCAAGGATTGAAACGATGATTACTGGCTGGGCAACTTGGTTAAGCGAGAGGTTTTTACTCTACAGTCCATTAAATCAAGGATTGAAACAAGATTTAGGCACTATTATCCTGATGATATAGGAACGGAAGAAGATAAAGATGCGGCTAAAGTAGCCAATGCAGTAATCCTTTTCTTGAAAGTGTTAGAGCTGAATAGAAATACAGGATTCATTATCACCACGAATCTGAATTCAGAAGAACTGAGAAATAGATACGGTGACTGCCTGTTTGACCGCATTATAGGTCAATTAACGATACTTTACTTGAATCCGCATTCTTATAGAAAAAGTCACGCAGAGATAGTGAAATGAAAAAAAAAATAAGAAACCAGAAAAGGCATTTGAAGAGGAATTCGCGTGGCGTGCGAAAATAAAGAAATGCCTTTATGTGAAAATACCCGACCCGATAATGACTGGGAAAAGATTGCGGCTGATTAAAGAAAGAGGGGTGTCTGATGAATTAAGACGCTCCTTTGATGGTATTCTGGTGAAAAATTCTGGTAACTACTGTTTAGAATTCAAGTTCGGCTACAATAAACTTTCCGAACACCAAGAGGATTACCGGAAGAAAATAAACGGAATAAATAAGTCATTCTATATCGTGCGAAAAATTACCAGAAAATGATTGAAATGAATACTAGGTAATACGATATACAAATTGATTACACCGGATAATAAAGTCATACAAAATTATAACTTAGAAGTCATCATTGATTACATAGGAGGTAACAATGAATAATGAAAAAGATAGACTTATATGCTCATTGGGCAAAGAATACAACGAATCACGACTGGTAGGACAAATGATGGAGGCATACAGGATACGGCAGTGCTATACCTGCTATAGAAACTATAATCATTGCAATTATTATAATGATGCAATTGACACGGTTTCTGCCGATGTGCATAAAGGAAAAAAGGAATTACCCGACCCGTGTCCGAAATATGAAAACAAATTCACCCGAGAAAAAAGGAAAAAAAAATGAAAAAGCAGCAATCTTATCTATCATTGAATGTATCCTTCTAGCAATCTTTCTCTTATCTGCGATTGCTATTATTATTCTATTACTTCAGTTGTTCATTATAAAAATAGATAATGCTTCCTATGTTGCATTATTCGCTGCCTTGGAAACATTCTCCATCGGTGGCTTAATTGCGATAGAATTTTCATCCTACAGTCCATTAAATCAAGAATTGAAACCGTAGACAACAAAGGCAAATAAGCCAACAGTAGATAATTAATATCCTACCTTCCATTACTAAAGTGAATATCTCCAAAGCTGACAAGATATGGGTAAAGATTGTGCGGTTGAAAGAGAAATATTGTTCTACAGCAGCTAACTATGAAATTCAACTCCAGCCAAGCAATTCTGCTCCTCAGAGGATAGAATCTCTCATAATAACTGATCGGTATCAGAAATCCTGCAAAGCTGAGTTTCCGGGTTGTTATGTAATTGAAACCAACTATACAGATTTCAGTGCTGAAGAAATCTGGAAATATTATATGAATTTGAGTGAAGTAGAAGCTGCCTTCCGAAGTATGAAAACCGAATTAGGAACAAAGCTTATTTATCATCAGAAAGATGGTCGGATAAAGGTACATCTGTTCTATTCCATTTTAGCGTACGCTATTCTGAAAAGTATAACCTATAAACTGGCTCTTGAAGATGTTCATATTAGCTGGCAAAGCATCAAACAAATCCTGCAAACCTATATGTGTTCGGATACAATATTCAATACTACAGATGTTTATAGACTCATTGTCTCACGGATGGCAGGAGCTATTAGAGTTCGGATACAATATTCAATACTACAGATGTTTATAGAGTTAGAAACAAACAAACAACCCAACCTGAGGCAGAAGCGAAGAAAATCTATTCCCTTTTGAATATCAAGGTTTCCCAAAATACGGTATCACAAAAATATAGATTGTAGTGTGCAAAAAAATTAATTTGTCTTATTTAACAATACTTTAGCTTGATAATTGCGAAACTTGGGCTAACATCTGTCGTTCCTCCGGAACTCTTTGTCGGAAAAGGAGATAATGACTCTCCTGCTTTCTTATCACCGGGTTGAAACCCGTTGTTAGTATCTGTCGGGGCTGTCCCGAAACTAAAAGTTAGTCTTGAGACAGTAAATATAAGGCATTTTAAGGAACAATCTCCTCTTTAGGATACATCTTTGTATACCTGAAAATGGCAAAATATGGACTTTTGAGAGGTTGTGAGACAACCCCTCTTTCTCGGAAAAGGAGATAATGACTCTCCTGCTTTCTTATCACCGGGTTGAAAACCGTTGTTAGTATCTGTCGTTCCTATGGAACTTTTTTCCCCAATAAATATAGTTTTGTATGTTCTTTTCTTATCACCGGGTTGAAACCTGTTGTTAGTATCTGCCGTTCCTCCGGAACTTTTCTCTTTCATAGCGATTTTATTGCGCCGGGTTCAAAACCCGTTGTTAGTATCTGTCGTTACTATAAAACTCATTTCGTTTTGTAGTTTTATTGGTAGCAAAAGAATGGGGTTTAAGCCGCTCTTTAAATTCTTATGATTCCGGGGAACCGAGTGAGAGAAACAAATTCATCAAATTCGTATATTTCTTTAATTTGGCTATCTGAAAGCAGATTATGTTCATAAGCTTGTTGGAGAAAAGGATCACGACAATCAAGATCATCATCTGGCTCAAACGCTGAGGCATTATAGTTACCTGAAATATAATCTTTCACAATGTTATAACAGCTTATGGCTCCAATATCTTCAATTATGGGCATCAGTTCATCTACAGGTATTATTTTGTTCTTATGATCAATTTTTCCCTTGCCTTGCCCAAAATAATCACTTCTATCTGCTAATATCATATATCTATTGGCATTTTGTTAAGGAAGCAAAATATAATTGCTGTTGTAAAGTAAAATTGCCCAGAAGCATATTGTGGCTAGTAAAGGGTATAAGTACCCCCCTACCAGAGATTATAAATTGCACTAAGCAAAAACTGGTAAAAGAAAAAATAAAAAAATATATAAATGGGTGTTATTGAGACAGGTAGAGGGAATGCAACCGTTATGAATACCTATATTAAAAAAAATGGTTGCCATCTCGACAGTATATCGGGATATGCAACCGTTATGAATACCTATATGGAAAACAAAAAAATTATTGGTAGTCAGGATGTCAAGACTTATCGTCTGCAGATGGTTCAGGATGCGCTAAAATATGGAATTAAACCCTGCGCTCGCCATTATCAGACAACGGTTAAAACAGTGCGTAAATGGGTAAAGCGATACCAACAATATAAGGAGGATGGTTTGAATGATCTTTCCCGTAAAAAAACACACTGTCTAATCAAGATTGATAAAGAAACAGAACTGCAGATTATTAAATGTCGCAAAGATCACCCAGGTTGGGGTGCGAGAAGAATCAAAGAAGTCCTGGAACTCAACTTCTCGCATGTCTCTATCCATAGAGTAATCAAAGATGCTGGTCTGATTTTGCCGAAAAGAAAAAAATATAAGAAACGTAAAGATATGCAGGAAGTCCGAAAACAAAAGAAAGTATTTAGCCGGTTCCAAATAGATATAAAATATCTAACCGATATTCCTGAATTCGAAATCTGGAGATGGGAACATCATTTCCCTCTATATCTTATCTCTGCCAGGGACTATAAAACCGGTGCTATCTATCTTGCTTATAGCTACGAAAAATCATCTACTGCTACAGCTCTGTTTATCGACTACTTGCTCTCTTCTCTTCAAAACTATGGCATAAATCCTCAAACTATTATTATCCAAACTGATAATGGAAAAGAATTCATTAATCCTACTGACCGAAAAGTAACTTTATTTGAAAAAATAGTAAAGGAAAAATATCAGGCAACTCATTTTCTTATTCCCTACCGAAGACCTACCTGGAATAGTGATGTGGAGTCCTTTCATAACCTTATTGAAGAAGAATTCTTTATTTCGGAAAAACCGAATAATGATACCGAGCTCTTGGCTAAAACTTTCGCCTACCAAATCTGGTTCAATTCTTATAGAAATAATAGAGGTAGAAATAATCAAAACCCTGAACAAATCTT
>Ga0302238_1001889_pt1 | contig 15914 bp, 12 predicted proteins | sample AAG_UR_Asn_MG_FD_193527 | JGI IMG/M metagenome (GOLD analysis project Ga0302238, IMG submission 193527) | Enriched activated sludge microbial communities from anaerobic digester in WTTP, New Holstein, Wisconsin, United States - AAG_UR_Asn | ecosystem: Engineered > Bioreactor > Anaerobic >...
TTCGGTGACCATAGCCACCAACATGGCGGGCCGGGGAACGGACATCAAGCTGGGGGGAAACCCCGAGTTCCGGGCCCGCAGGAGGGCGGGCACGGAAGCGACGCCGGAGCAGTACCGGGAGGCCTGGACCCGGGAGTTCGCCCTCTGGCAGGAGCAGTACCGGGAGGTCCAGGCCCTGGGGGGTCTCTACGTGCTGGGAACGGAGCGCCATGAATCCCGCCGCATCGACAACCAGCTCCGGGGCCGCTCCGGCCGCCAGGGCGACCCGGGAACCTCCCGGTTCTTCCTGTCCATGGACGACGACCTGATGCGGCTCTTCGGCGGCGGCCGGGGCAATCTGAAAAACCTCCTGGCCAAGGTGGGCATGCGGCCCGGGGAGCCGCTGAACCATCCCCTTCTGAATCGGAGCATCGAAAGGGCCCAGACCAAGGTGGAGGAGCGGAACTTCGAAATTCGCAAACATCTTCTGGAGTACGACGACGTCCTGAACGAACAGCGGAAGTTCATCTATTCCCGCCGGGACGAGATCCTCACCGACCCCAATCTGAAGGAGCGGGTGCTGTCCACCGCGGAAGAGCTGGTGGCGGATATCCTGGAGCCCTATGAAAAGACCCGGGGGGAGGACGCCGCGGTTCTGGCGGACCTGCTCCGGGCCCTGAAAACCCAGTTCCACTACAGCCCCTCCAAACCCGCGGACGACCTCATCGGAACACCCCCCCGGGAACTGGGGGAGATGATCATGGAGGATCTGCGGCGGGATCTGGGCCGGAAGGCGGAGCTTCTGGGCGGGGAATACCTGAACATGATCATCCGCTTCGAGTACCTCCGGGCCATCGACGGAAAATGGCAGGACCATCTGGAAAACCTGGAAGCCCTGCGGGAAGCGGTCTACCTGCGGTCCTACGGACAGAAGAACCCCCTCCTGGAGTACAAACTCGAAGGTTTCCAGATATTCGACCAGCTGCTCTACGACATCCGCACCGGCATCGCAAAAAAAATGTTCATCATCCGGGTGGAGGGTCCGGGGGCCGGAGCGGAGAAGCCGGCCCGGGTCCCGGTGGGAACCGCGAGCCACAACCGGGTAAGCGCCTTCGGAGGCCATGGCCCGGCGGAGGCTCCCGGAGGGGCGCGGCAGGCCCAGCCGGACGGGGCTCAGGTCCAGCGGAGCCGGCCCAAGGTGGGCCGGAACGAACCCTGCCCCTGCGGAAGCGGGAAGAAATACAAGTACTGTCACGGGCGGTGAATCCCGGCGGGTCTTTTTACGGCGGGTCCCTGTAAAAAAAGCCCCGAGGGCTCAATGCCTCGGGGCCTCGCCGATGCCGGCGGAGGGGCTTTTATGCTCCTGCATCCGTTCGCTCGTATACGCGTTTATGAATGTGAAGAGAGCGAACAGAAAGGTGATGAAGATCACGAATCTGCGCATGCCGCTGGACACCTCCGGTACAGGGTGATTTCCATTTTATCGCAAAAAAGTCATCGGGTCTACAGGAGAACCGTTTTTAAACACCGAAAAATGCAGATGCGTCCCCGTGGAGTATCCGGTGTTTCCCATCCTCCCGATCATCTCCCCCTGCGCCACCGTGGCGCCCTGGGTGGTCTCGGCCTTGTTCAGATGGGCGTACCAGGTCTGATACCCCGAGGGGTGGCTGAGGATGACGTAGCGTCCGTAGGTGGGATGGAAATCTATCTTCACCACCTTCCCCGCCATGGCGGCGTTGACCGGGGCGCCCATCGGCCCTGCGATGTCGATGCCGTTGTGAAAGCGCCGCACTCCGGTGAAAGGATCGTTCCGGGGGCCGAAGCCGCTGGTTATCCTGCCCAGGGTGGGGAAAATGAAAAGCTCTCCCAGGACTTTTTTCAGCTCCAGCGGCTTCATCCGGGCGCCGGGGATGAACAGTTCCTGGCCGGGGTGGATCGTGGCGGACTCCAGGTTGTTCACGTCCGCCAGGGCGTTCATCCCGACGTTGAAGGTCCGGGATATGCCGCTCAGGGAGTCTCCCCGGCGAACGGTGTAGAGGATTCCGTTCTGGTTGGGGATCTTCAGGGCCGCTCCCACCGGGACCCTTCGGACGTCCTCGATCTTGTTCAGACTGACGATGGTGTCCAGGTTGAGCCCCGCGCTCCGGGCTATCCCCGAGATGGTGTCGCCCCGTCCGATGCTCCGGCTGCTGAGGCTCAGGGCGGCGAAGCGGAGGGGGTCGGGACTCTTCATATCCCCCGCCAGGACCTCCGGCGATGGGGGCTCGACGTAGGAACGCAGAAGGTCCTCGATTTCCCCCTGCTGGGGCAGAAAAAAGTCGTCGGTCCCGGAAAGGGGGAGAAAGGCTCCGCCCGCGACGGCGGAATATACAAGAAAGACCGCGGCGAAGGCGGTTCCCAGGAAAAAAAGATACCGGGAAAAGGCGCGGATCCCGCCGAGGATCGGGTCGTCCGCCACCGCTTCCGCCGCTCCTCCCGACCCCGCCAGGGACAGACTGAACGGCGACGGGCGCCGGCGGGAGGCTTCGACCCGGGAATAGAGTCTCTTCAGCCTGCGCCGCCTGAGGGCCGGGGCCACCCTCCCTCGGATCGAGGAATCCACCGCGGAACCCAGGTCCCTGATGGCGGCACCCAGGGGAGCGACGAAACCACCGCGGGAGGTCCGCTCCACCCCGACCGAGCGACGGGGGCGCACCTTCTGTTGAATAACTTCCGTCATCATGGGCATATCAAAGTTTTTATCGACAGGAAAGAGGGCTCATATTACAGATAAGCTCCCCGGGGGGAGAAAAAACCTCCACGACCCCCCATGGGTTGAGAAAACGGCGGTATAAGTGCTACTCTGGATCCCGAGGTGAGGTTCCCTTGATGAAGGCGGGCTCGGGGAAATGGCGTTTTCAACTCGTTCTTGTCGTTGCCGGGCTGGGCGCCGCGGTCCTCCTGGCACGCTACGCGTTCATCATGCTGGGAGGCTCGGACCCCAATGCCGCCGACGGGATCCCCATGCCCGCGGTGGAACGGGGCCCCCTGCTGGACCGGGGGGGAAGGATCCTGGCGATCCAGACCAGGCTGAACTCCGTCAGCGCCTGGATCCCCTACGTCTCCGACCCGGAGGAAACCTCCCGGCTTCTGGCAGAGGCCCTGAGCCTGGACAGGGACAGGGTCCTGGAGCGGTTCAAGACGAACTCCGGCTTCGTGTTCATCAAGCGGAAGATTTCGCCCACCGAAAGCTCCCGGGTCCAGGCCCTGCTGGAGGAGGGCAGACTGGAGGGCATCTCCCTCTACCCCGAGTTCGGCCGCAGCTACCCCGGGAGGACCCTGGCATCCCACCTGGTGGGCTACGTGGGAACGGACAATATCGGCCTGGACGGCCTGGAATACACCTTCAACCAGGAACTCTCCCCGCCGGTGGTGGGGGAAAACCTGGAGATGGTGCTGGGCAACCAGATCTTCCTCACCATCGATCTGTCGATCCAGCACACCATCGAAACCATCGCCGAAGAGACCCTGGCGGCCAACAAGGCGAGTTCCATCATGATCCTGGTCATGGAGGCGAAAACCGGAGAAATGCTGGGCTACGCCTCCCTGCCCAACTACGACCCCAACTCCTTCGCCACCCTGAGCCCGGAAACCATGAAGAACAAGCCCATCTCCCTCCTGTACGAACCGGGCTCGGTTTTCAAGGTCTTTTCCGTGGCCTCCTTTATGGAGCTGGCAGGCATAGGCCCGGAGGATACCTTCTATTGCAACGGGGCCTATGAGACCGCCTACGGCGACGGCAAATCCATCCGGATCGGCTGCCTGGGCCGGCACGGGTATGTGGACGCGGAAAAGATCCTCTCCCTCTCCTGCAACGCCGGCGCCGCCTACGCCTCGGAGAGGGTCTCCGCCGTGGGCTTTCACCACATGCTGCGGCAGTTCGGCTTCGGCGAAGTCACCGGGGTGCCTCTGAACGGGGAGGAAAAAGGCTCCCTGCGGCCGCCGGAAAGCTGGTCGGTCCGGTCCAAACCCACCATTGCCATCGGTCAGGAGATATCCGTCACCGCCATGCAGATCATGAAGGCGGCGACGGCGCTGGCCAACGACGGGGTTCTCCTGGAGCCCCTGGTGGTGAAGAAGATCGTCTCTCCCTCGGGCAGGACCATAAAGGAGTATTCCCGCCGCCCGGTGAAGCAGCTCCTGTCCCCGGAGACCGCGGGAAGCATCCTGCGTTACATGGAGAGAGTGACCCAGCCGGGGGGGACCGCCCTGCGGGCGGCGATCCGGGGGCTGCGGGTGTCGGCGAAAACCGGCACCGCCCAGATGATCGATCCCCGGACCGGAACCTACAGCGACACCGCCTTCGTCGCCTCCTGCCTCGCCCTGTTTCCCACCCAGGACCCTCACGTGATCGTCTACGTGGTCATCGAAAGCCCCCAGGGAGACAGCTACTACGGCGGCCGGGTGGCCGCCCCGGTGGTGGCCCGGGTCGGCGATTTTCTGGCCCCCTACCTGGGCATTCCCCGGGACGGGGAACGGGTCGTGACCCACCCCGGCAGGATCACCCTCCCCCGGGTGGGTCCTCCGGAGATGAAGGACCGGGTGCCGGACTTTTCCGGGTTTTCCAAACGGGCCCTCATCCCCCTGCTGGCGCGGGAGGACATTACGGTGATAATCGAAGGCTCCGGCTGGGTCTACCGGCAGAGCCCGCCTCCGGGAAGCCCGGTGACCCCGGGAATGACCCTGACCCTGGAGCTGCGATGAGCCTTCTGGAGGAAAACCTTCGGAGCCTGGCGGCGGCGGGGGGGGATGCCGGAGCGGCCCTGGACGGCATCGTCCCGGCGGAGCTTCGGGTGCAGACGGCGAAGAACGGTTCGGTGACGGCCCTTTGGGAGGGGGTTCTCCTCCACAGCCGGGTGGATCCGGAGAAAGAGGCCCGCCGGCTGGTGGAATCCGCCGCTGCCACCCCTGAGGGTGCGGAGGCGGCGGTCTTCTACGGCTTCGGGCTGGCCTATCACATCGAAGCCTTCTTCCGCATGCATCCCCGGGGACGGGCGGTGGTCCTGGAGCCTGACCCGGCGCTCTTCGCCGCGGCGCTGCGGGTCCGCCCCTACCGGGAACTTTTCGCCCGGGAGGGGTTCCGGCTCCTGCTGGCCGTTCCTTCCGGGGAACTGGCCGCCGTCCTGGGGGACTGGGAATCCGGGTCTTTCCGGGTCATCCGCCACCGCCCGGCCTGCGCGGCGAACCCCGGCTACTTCGCCGAGGCCGACGAGGCCCTGTCCCGGCTCGCCTCCCGCCGGGAGATCAACATCAATACCCTGAAGCGCTTCGGGCGGCTCTGGGTGCGCAACCTCGCCCGGAACATCCGGCTCATCCGGGAGGTCCCGGGGATCCGGCATCTGGAGGGGGCCTTCTCCGGGGCTCCGGGAGAGCCCGAGTCATCGGGACAGCGGAAAGGGCCGGGACAGGGCAAAACGCCGACGCGCCCCGGCATCCCCGGCCTGGTGCTTGCGGCGGGCCCCAGTCTGGACCAGGTCCTTCCCCGGCTGCGGGAACTGCGGCGGCGCTGCCTGCTCATCGCGGTGGACACCAGCCATGCGGCCTGCCTCCGGGCGGGGGTGGAACCGGACTTCGTCGTGGTGGTGGATCCCCAGTACTGGAACACCCGGCATCTGGACCGGGTCGGGGGGAGCGGGAGGATCCTGGTCTCCGAGTCCTCCACCCATCCCCGGGTCTTCCGTATCATGGGGGGGAAGCTTTTCCTGGCCGGATCGGTTTTCCCCCTGGGCGCCTATCTGGAGGAAGCTTCCGATTCCAAGGGCCGGCTCGGGGCGGGGGGGTCCGTGGCCACCAGCGCCTGGGACCTGGCCCGCCTTCTGGGGACGGACCCCATCGTCATGGCGGGGCTGGATCTGGGTTTTCCCGGCGGGGGCACCCACTTCGCCGGAAGCTTCTTCGAGGAGCGGTCCCTCACCACCGCCGACCGCTTCCGCCCGGCGGAGACGGCATCCGCCTCCTATCTCTGCGAAGCCGGGCCCCGCCGGGTTCCCGCCAACGACGGAGGGATGACGCTGACGGATCGGCGGATGCTGGTCTACATCCACTGGTTCGAGTCCCAGCTGCGGCTCCACCGGGACAGGGAGACCCTCAACCTGTCCCCCGGCGGCGTGGCGATACGGGGCATGAGGTTCGTCGGCATCGAAAGCATCCTGGCCCTGGAGGACCGACGGGCGGCCATCGACGAAAGGCTCGGGGAACTCACGAGGGTCCCTGCGGCCCCGGCGGATCCCCGGAGGTTCCACGCCGCCCTGCAGGGACTGGAGGAAGAACTGCGCCGTCTGGCGGGGCTCTGCCGCCGGGGTCTCGCTGTGGTGGACCGGGGGCCCGGCGGATCCGGCGCGGAAGACCTGGCGGAATTGGACGGGATAGACCGGGAGATCTCGTCCCTCCGGCACCGGGACATCGCGGGCTTTCTCCTGACCTCGACGCTGACGGAGATCGAAGGCGCGGTGCGGGGCGACCCGCGGGCGGTCCGGGAGTCCTCCCGAAGACTCTACAGGGACCTTCTGGAATCCGCGGAGTACCACCTGCGGGTCCTGAACGGAGCGCACTGAAAACCTTCAAGATTTTTCCCCGCCCCTCCGAAGATATTAATGGGAGATCGGTGTTGCGATCCTCCCGACGGTATGCGCTTTCGACGTCCAGGGCATACCGTTTTTTTTTTGCACCCGCCGGCCATCCCGCCGGGCAGGCCCGGGGCCGGCCCCCGCTGAAGGGTCCGCCGCCTGTCCCGCCTGTCCCGCCGGGCCGGCCCCCGCTGAAGGGTCCGCCGCCTGTCCCGCCGGGCCGGGTGGGCCGAGTGGGCCGGGTCTCCGGCGCCCGCCGGCCATCCCGCCGACCCTAGGCAGCCCCTCTCTGAAAGGCCCGCCGGGCCCCCGCCCCGGCTAGCCCGCCACCTCGTATCCAGCGTCCTCGATGGCGGCCTTCATGGCGGGCAGCGAGGCGGCGGCCTCGTCGAAGGTCACCACGGCGTTATTTCTGGACAGGCTGACCTCCACGGCGGACACTCCCTTCACCGCCTTCAAGGCCTTCTCCACCCGCATTTTGCAGTGATTGCAGGTCATCCCTGCGATTTCGAACACCACCCTGGTCATCACCGCTGCCCTCCTTTTCGGCGCCCCCTCCCCCTCCGGGGAGGGGATATTCATTACCATAAAACCTTCGAAAGCCCTCCATCCACCAGAAGAGTCTGGCCGGTGACGTAGGAAGCCGCGTCGGAGAGGAGAAAGGCCCCGGCCCGGCCGAACTCCTCGGGCCGGCCCGCCCGGCCCCAGGGGATCTCGGCGTCGTTCCGGGCGGTCTGCTCCTCCAGGCTGAGGCCGTTCCGGGCGGCCTCGGCGGCGTCGAGTTTTCGCACCCGGGAGGTGTATATCCGGCCCGGGGCGAGGTTGTTGACCCGGATGCCCGCAGGGCCCAGTTCCCGGGACAGGGATTTGACCAGACTCACCACACCGGAGCGCATGACCCCCGACATGAGGAGGTGCGGCCAGGGTTCCTTGACGGTGATGGACGTGATGGTGAGGATGGACCCGGATTTTTTCGCCTTCATCACCGGAAGGACGCCCCGGATGAGGCGCACCGCCGACAGGAGGGTGAGCTCGAAGCCCTTCTGCCAGTCCTGATCGGAAAAGGCGTCGAAATACCCCGGAGGCGGTCCTCCGGCGTTTACCAGAAGCCCGTCCACCGTGCCGTAGGCCGCCAGCCCCGCCTCGACCCAGGCGGCTATGGACGCCCCGTCCGCCATATCCAGGGCCGCTCCCCGGACCTCGCCGAGCTTCCCCAGGGAAGCGGCGGCCTTTTCCACCTTTTCGGGGTCCCGGCTGCCGATGAATACCTTCGCCCCGCCGCGCAGCGCCTCCTGGGCGATCCCCATCCCCAGCCCTTCGCTGGAAGCGGAGGCGAACACCACCTTGTCCCGCAACATCGAATCCATCCCATCCTCCCTGACCGACATTCGCTTCGTGTCTCTCTCCCTATAAGCTAACCTCCCCCGGGGGATTCGGCAAGAAGGGGCGGCCCTTCCACCGGTCCCCGAGGGGGGGGCCCGGCGGCGTCCCCCCTCCCCGGGACTCAGTCCCGGGGCTTTTTTCATTCCTTTCCGTCGCCGGGGAGGGGGCTCGGCGTCGTTCCCCGTCCCGGCGCGGGCGGCCGCCAGGGCTGCGGCGAAGACCCGAACCCCGGGATGAAACTTGACAGCAACGGCCGCCCGTGGTCTAGTGGCCCATGACCGAAAAAAGATCCGGATTCGCCGATTATTACGGAACCACCTTCCTCATCGGGCTGGGTTTCTTCACCATGGGCCTGATGGACCCCCTCTACGATTCCTATGTCCCCATCTTCCTGGGGGACTACATCGCGTCGAAGGGTCTGATCGGTTCCATCATGACCCTGGACAATATTTTCGCCGTTTTTCTGATCCCCGTCGTCTCCGCCCTGTCCGACGGGACCCGCACCCGCTTCGGCCGGCGGATGCCCTGGATTCTGGCGACCCTGCCGCCCACGGCGATCCTCTTCGCCCTTCTGCCCTTCTCCGCCCTGAGGTCCCTGAGCCTGCTCATCGCGGCGCTCTTCTTTCTCAACGTCTTCAAACAGGCCGCCCGGGGTCCCGTGGTGGCCCTGATGCCGGACACCATTCCGGGGGAATACCGCAGCGAGGCCAACGGAGTCATCAACACCATGGGGGGCATCGCCGCCATCGTGGGGACCATCGGCCTGTCGAAGCTGATGGACCTTCGGGTGACGCTGCCCCTCATCGGAAACACCGCCCGGAAGCTGCCCTTCCTGATTTCCGGCTTTCTGGTGGCCGGGGCGACCCTGCTGCTGTTCCTCCGGGTGAAGGAGAGGACCACCGACGCCCCGGACCGGGAACGGACGCCTTTTTTCGATTCGCTGAAGACGGTCTTCTCGTCCCGGGACCGGAGCGCCCTGTTCATCCTGCTGGCCCTTCTGTTCTGGTTCTTCGGCTATCAGGGCATACTCCCCTTTCTGACCCTCTACACCCGGGACATCATCGGCGTTTCCGAGGGCACGGCGGGTCTGTCCCCGGGTATGTTCGCCGTCGCCTACGCCCTGTTCGCCATTCCTTCGGGCCTGGCGGGCCACCGCTTCGGCCGCAGGAGGACCATCCGGGCATCCCTTCTGACGGTGAGCCTGCTCTGCCTCCTCCTCTTCCTTCACCAGCCCATGGCCGGAGCCCTCCGTTGGGGGACCACGGCGGGGCTGGCCTCGTTTTGGGGGCTTCTTTTCGTGTTCGGCGCCTTCTGGGTGGCCATCATCACCAACTCCTTCCCCATGCTCTGGCAGATGGCCTCCTACGGGACCATGGGGATGTATACGGGACTGTACTACACCTTCTCCCAGACCGCGGCGATCCTGTCGCCCCCGGTGACGGGAGGCCTGATCGATTTCACCGGATTCCGCTCCATCTTCGCCTTCGGGGCCCTCTGCATGCTGGCGGCCTTTTTCCTGATGGGCCGGGTGAGCCGGGGGGAGCCCGGAGAAGGGGCGGAGGGATGAAAAAATGGGCCCTGGTCCTCTCCGGCGGCGGCGGCCGGGGCATCGCCTACGCCGGGGTCTTCAAGGCCCTGGAGAAGCTGGACCTCCACCCGGACATGCTGGTGGGCTGCTCCATCGGGGCAGTGATGGGGGGGATCTACGCTTCCGGGGTGAGCGCCGGCGAACTGGAAGATTTCATCCTGCACACGTTCGAACTGAAATTCTACCTGGAGAGCGTCACCTACCGCCTGGGCGACGGGGCCTTCTTCCGCTTTCTGCAGGCCCAGGAAGCCCTCTCCAGCCTGGTGGGGAGCCGGGGAGTCGCCTCGGGCCGCCGGATACACCGGGCCCTGCTGGAACTCACCCGGGGACGGACCTTCGAGCAGTCCCGGCCCCGTTTCCTCTGCAACGCCGTGGACCTCCTCACCGGACGGGAGGTGGTCATGGATTCGGGGCTTCTGGCGGACGGGATCCGGCCCTCCATGTCCGTTCCCGGCCTCTTCGCTCCGGTGGAGAGAAACGGCATGCTGCTGGCCGACGGGGGAATCCTGAACAACCTTCCCGTATGGATCCCCCGGGAGAGGGGCATCCGGAGGGTTATCGCCGTCAACTGCAGCCCCTTCACCCCCATCAGTCCCGACGAGATCCCCAACGGAATCACCGTTTTCTTCCGGGCCCTGGCGGCGGCGAGCCACGACCGGGGCATCGTTCCGGAACGGGACATCCCGGACCTGGAAATCGTCCTCCCCGCCCGGAGTTCCGAGTTCGATTTCGGCCGCAAGAGGGAGCAGATCGCCATGGGGGAGGAAAAAATCCTGGAAAACGCGGACCTGATACACCGGGTTCTGTCCCGGGGCGGACCCCGCTCCTTCTTCCGCGCGCCCCGGCCGCTGAAAGCCTGACCCGTTTTTTTGGCTTGACAGCTCTTTCCCGATCCTCATATACTCCTAGACTATCTATTATATCGAGGAGTTCCGAAATGAAAAAAGGAATGAAAGCTTTTCTTTTCCTTGCGGCCCTGCTGGTTCTTGTCGCTGCGGGTCTTTCCGCCGGCGGGAAGACCGAAGCCGCGAGCGGGAAATGGAAACCGTCCAAGCCCATCACCGTCATCGTTCCCTGGGGCGCCGGCGGCTCCACCGACCAGGTCACCCGGGTGACCGCCGGAGAACTGGAACCCTACCTGGGACAGAAGATCGTCATCGTCAACCAGCCCGGAGCCTCCGGCTCGGTGGGGACCAAGACGGTCATGGACTCCCCCAAGGACGGCTACACCTGGGCTTCCGGAGCCTCCGTGGACGTGGCGGTCTACAAGACCCTGGGGATGCTGGACACCGACATCCGGAAGGACTGGGACATCTACCTAAGCGTCGCCAACGTCGCCCTCTTCGCCGTCAACCCCAACACCCCCTACAAGACCTTCGACGATCTTCTGGCGGCCTACAAGGCCAAACCGGGACAGATCCCCACCGCCACCGCCGGACAGAGCTCCGCGGGCCACATCGCCATGGAGATCCTCCGGAAGTACACCGGCATCGAATACAAGCATGTCACCTATGACGGCGGGAACCCGGCGGTCATCGCCACCGTGGCGGGCGAAACCGAAGTGGTCCCCCAGCTGGCGGTGGAAGAGGCGGACATGGTTCGGGGCGGCAAGCTCCGGGCCCTGGCGGTCCTCTCGGAAAAACCCCTGAACCTGCGGGGCTACGGGGAGGTTCCGGCCATCACCAACTGGCTGAAGGACTTCAAAACCGGACCCAACTATTTCGGCATCTACCTCCCCAAGGGGGTCCCCCAGGAGGTGGTGGCGACCATGAACCAGGCCTGGGAAGATGTGGTCATGAAGTCCCAGAAACTGAAGGACTACGCCCTGGACCGGGGCGCCATCTTCGACCCCCGCTACGGCGAGGACGCGCAGAAAGCGACCTTCACCTACTATCAGCCCGTGGCGTGGCTCTATTACGAGGCGGGAAAGGCCAAGGTATCCCCCGACACCCTGGGCATCCCGAAACCGTAAGGGAAGTCTCCATCTCATAGCAGGGAACCGGCCTCCGCCTGTGCGGGGGCCGCCCCTGCTCCTTCCTTCCACCATTTCCGGAGGATCCATGACTGAGAAAAATATGGCCAGGGCCGACTTTTTCACGGCCCTCGTATTGATCATATTCGGCGTCACCGCGGCGGTACTGGCGTTTCAGATGCCCCATGTCACCGCCCGGGGACAGAGCCCCTACTCCGCCCCGGGGCTGGTTCCCTTCCTTTTAGGGGCCACCATCGCCCTGCTGGGCCTCGTTCTTTTGTATCGATCCATAAAGCGGACCCACCTGCATTTCGGAATCAACCGGGAATCGGCGGGGAGGTTCTTCAGAGAGGAAGGCACCCGACGGATGGGCGTCACCATCCTGGTCTGCCTGCTCTACACCCTGGCCCTGGGAAAGCTCCCTTTCCCCATCATCACTTTCCTGTTTGTCTGCGCCTTCATCCTCGCCTTTGAAATCGACCGAAAGGCGCCGAGGGAAAAAATGGTCCGGACCATCGTCTTCGCCGTGATCCTGGCGGTCTGCACCTCCGCGGTGATCACCGGAGTCTTCCAGTACGTTTTCCTCGTCAACCTTCCCTAGGAGCCCATCATGTTTGAAGGAATAGAATTATTCGGCAAGGCCATCATCGGCTTTCTGAATTTCCGCAATATCTTCGACGCCCTGTGGTCCACCCAGCTGGGAATCATCATCGGCATGCTGCCGGGGCTCACCGCCACCATGGGCGTGGCGCTTCTGACGACGCTGACCTTCAATATGTCGGCGAACAACGCGATCCTGATCCTGATCTGCATGTACGTGGGGGCCATCTACGGGGGCAGCCGCAGCGCCATTCTGCTGAACATCCCCGGAACCCCCGCCAACGCCGCCACCACCGTGGACGGCTTTCCCCTGGCCAAGCAGGGGCTGGCGGGCCGGGCCATCGGCATCGCCACCACCGGCTCCTTCCTGGGCTCCATGATCGGCATGGTGGCCATGGCGCTCTTCACCCCCCTCATCGGGTCGGTGGCGCTGAAGTTTCAATCCTTCGAGTTCTTCTGGTTCGCCGTTTTCGGCATCGTCATCTGCGGAAACCTCACCGCCCCGAAGGATCCGCTGAAGGGCTGGATCGCCGGGTTCATCGGCCTTTTCGTGGCCATGATCGGCATGGAGGGTATCCATGCCCATGTCCGCTACTCCTTCGGGAACACGGACCTCTCCGGCGGCATCGCCCTTATCCCCGCCATGGTGGGCGCCTTCGGGCTGGCGGAGATCATCACCGTCATGCGCTTTTCCACCTACGAGGTGGTCAAGGCCAAGATCGACCGGGTGATTCCCCGGCTGACGGATATTACCCGCTACTGGAAGACCATCGTCCGGTCCGGAATCGTGGGCACCATCATCGGAGCCATCCCCGGGGTGGGCGAAGACATCGCCGCCTGGGTTTCCTACGACATGGCCAAAAGGAGCGCCAAACCGGAAGAAAAGGAAAAGTTCGGGAAGGGCAGCATCGAGGGGCTCCTGGCCGCCGAAACGGGCAACAACGCCTGCGTCCCCGGAGCGATCATCCCGGTCCTCACCCTGGCCATTCCCGGCTCCGCTCCGGCTGCGGTCCTGCTGGGGGCCATGCTGATTCACGGAGTCCGGCCGGGGCCGCTCATCATGGTGGAGTTCCCCACCTTCATCTACGAGGTGGTGGCCATGGTGCTGCTGTCCACCGTGGCCATGTTCGTGCTGGGTCTCTCCCTGGTCCGCAGCCTGGTCAAGGTGCTGACCATCCCCCGCCAGAGACTGATGCCCATCATCTTCGTCCTCTGCGTGGTGGGCTCCTTCGCCATCCAGGCCCGCCTTTTCGACGTGGGAGTCATGGTGTTTTTCGGCCTCCTGGGCTTCTTCCTCCGGGAGATGGACTACCCCATGGCCCCTCTGGTGCTGGGCATCATCCTGGGGGACATCCTGGACAAGAACCTGCGGCGCTCCCTGGTCCTGTCCAACGGAGACCTGACCCCCTTCTTCACCCGGCCCATCTGTCTGGCGATCTTCCTGGTGACGGTCTTCATCATCGTCAGCCGGACCCGCTGGTTCACCGCGCTGACCGGGAAGTTTCGGCGTTCCCCCCGGCCCGCAGCCTAGGCGCCGCAGAGAGTCTTCCCCGCGGCCCGGCCCGTACGCCGGAGAGCCCCAGAGGGTCGTCAGCGGCCCGGCCCGCCGCCCAGGCGCCGCAGAGAGTCTTCCCCGCGGCCCGGCCCGTACGCCGGAGAGCCCCAGAGGGTCGTCAGCGGCCCGGCCCGCCGCCCAGGCGCCGCCGGGACCGGCCCGCTTTCCCCGGCGCCCCTTTGGGCGCCGCCGGAAGCTGAGGGCATCCTTCCGGGAGACCTTCCCCCGGGACCGGGCTTCACAAAAAAAGCCCCCGAACCTCGGGGGCTTTTTTTTTCCGGCCCTTCCCCTAGGCGAGCCACTCCTCCAGATGGGACCGGACAAAATCGTCGTCGGTGAGGTGCGGGTAGGCCCGGCACACCCGGTCGATCTCCTCCCGCTGCCCGGGGGACAGGGTTTCCGCGGGGTCCAGGCACCAGACGCCCTCCAGGAGCCCCTGGCGGCGCAATATCTCGTGAATGCCCGGAATGCAGCCGGCGAAGTCGTGGGCGGCGTCGAAGATGGCGGCGTTGGCGTCGGTGATCTCCATGGCCAGGGTCAGCATGCCCCGGGGGATGTCCCCACGGCTCCGACGGATTTCCCTGACCCGGGACATCAGTTCCACCGCCTTGCCGGTCCAGACGCTCCACTGCCCCAGAAGCCCTCCCCGGATGTGCAGGGCCTCGCCCCCGCCCCCGTCGAAGGGCCCGAAGCCGGTCAGGAGGTCCAGCAGGATGTTGTCGTCGTTTCCGGTGTACAGCGTGACCTCCTTCTCCCTCCCCGCGTCCCGGACCGCCCGGACCACATCCAGGGTCCGGTAGCGGTTGAAGGGGGCGATCTTGATGGCCACCAGGTTCTCGATCTCCGCCAGGCTCCGCCAGAACTCGTAGGGAAGCACCCGGCCCCCCACCGAAGGCTGCAGATAGAAGCCGATGATGGGGATGACCTCCGCCACCTTCCGGGCATGGTCCGTCATGACCGCGATGGAGTCCGTGGGAAAGGCGGACAGGGAGAGGAGTCCCGCGTGGTAGCCCTGGTCCCGGAGAAACCGCGCCTCCTCCAGGGCCTGGTCGGTCCTTCCGCAGATCCCCCCCACCTTGACGACCCTCCGGTTCCTCGCCGCCCCGTGCCGGTCGATGACCCGGGACACCAGGGACAGCACGGGCCGGAAGAGGCCGTGCTCCGGGGCCCGGATGGCGAACTGGGTGGTGTGGACTCCGATGGCGATCCCGTCGGCTCCGGAATCGATGTAGTACTTCACCAGGGCCTCCTGCCGTTTGGGGTCGAACTCCCGCCGGGCGTTCAGAGCCAGGGGTATGGCGGGAATGACTCCCCCCTGGGCGATGATTTTTTCAATATCCCGGGGCATTGCCGCTTTCATTGTTCCTCTCCTTTCTCAGTAGTTGCCGTCCCGGCTTTCAAAATGGGTGGGCTTCCCCAGGGAAGCGCCTCCGGCCAGCATCCAGTCCGCCGTGAGGTCCAGGGCCTCCCTCAGGCTCACCCGGGGGTAGCCGAAGAGGCCCGCCGCCTCCGCAGCGTTGCTCAGATACATCCCCTCCCCGGGGGAGCCGGCAAACCGGGGCTCCCTGCCGAACCTGCGCCCGAATTCCAGGGCCGCCCAGCGGACCGACACCGTCTCGGGCCCGGTGATGTTCAGCACCGCCGCGGGAGAACTGCAGCGCTCCAGGGACAGGAGGGTCTGGGTGATCACATCCCCCTGCCAGATGCAGTTGAAGTTGCTGACCCCCAGGTCCACCGGAAGACCGGCCATGACCCGGTCGGCGATGTCCCGGAGGACCCCGTACCGGGGCTCCACCGCGTAGTTCAACCGGAAAATCAGGACCGGGGTCCCGTTTTTCCGGCTGTAATACTGAAACACCCTCTCCCTGCCCAGGGCGGACTGGGCGTACTCACCCGTGGGCCGGGGTTCGTCCCCCTCCCGGCTGCCCCCGCCGGAGGGGGGTTCAAAATCGTATACACAGCCGGTGGAGTAGACCACGGTACGGCTTCGGGGAAAGCGCTCCGCGGCGAAGACCGGCGCCACGGTGTTCATGGCCCAGGTCTGCTCCTCCGCCCCGCCGGTTCCGAACTTCTTTCCCGCCATGAAGATAAGGTTCGCCGCGTCGGGGAGCTTCTCCACCGACCCGCGGTCCAGAAGATCGCAGGCCACCGTTTCCACCCCCGACTCTTCCAGCTTCCGCCGGCTCCCGGGGTCGCTGAACCGGGCGACGCCGATGACTTTTTTCCGCAGCC
>Ga0302238_1001890_pt1 | contig 15912 bp, 9 predicted proteins | sample AAG_UR_Asn_MG_FD_193527 | JGI IMG/M metagenome (GOLD analysis project Ga0302238, IMG submission 193527) | Enriched activated sludge microbial communities from anaerobic digester in WTTP, New Holstein, Wisconsin, United States - AAG_UR_Asn | ecosystem: Engineered > Bioreactor > Anaerobic >...
TACGACCGCGCATACGACGAAGCGTCGGACTACATGGGGAGCCGCAGCGGTACCGGCGACGAACTGATGTGGCTGCTCGAGTGCGGGATGATCGCGTTCTCATACGAGCACTACAAGGAAAGCCTCGACTTCTTCACCAGGGCCGAAACTCTTGCCGAGGATTATGAGAACCGTGCAACCATCAATCTGAGGTGGGCGGTCGCGGAGACCGGAGCGGCATACACGAACGCCAATGCACTGCCCTATGAAGGCAACTTCTTCGAAAAGATGCTCATCAACTATTATAAGGCACTGAACTACTATGCCCTCGAGGAACCCGAGGCCGCAGCAGTCGAACTGCGCAGGCTCAGACACAGGCAGAAGAACGTAGAACGCGAGTTCCAGGAGGACATCTACAAGATAACCCAGCAGAACTACAGTACGGGCGACTCGCAGTTCAACGGAAACGAGATCATCGGAACCGAGGTCGTGGTGTCTGACAAGGACATCCTGGCGAAGAACTGCAACGACAAGCTCGGACTGTATCTGGTACCATCGGTGTCGTTCCTGTCGGCGGCACTGTATCTCAAGGACGGGAACTACAGCGAAGCGCTGGTCGACTACAGAAAGCTCTACCAGGCCGACAACACAAATCCCTTCTACCGGCGCGGACTCGTAACATGCGCAAACGCGATCGGCTCCAATCCGCCGCAGGAGCTCGCACAGGAGAAGCCATATGACTTCAAGCTCCAGGATGACAGCGTATTCATACTTTTTGAGAACGGCCTGTCGCCTGCACGCGAAGAACGCCTTGTGGAACTTTTCCTGCCGCCACCTGTCGGATACGTCGGGTTTGCGTATCCGGTACTCCAATATTATCCCGACAAGATAAAGAATGTGAAATTCTTCGGAACCGGCGACGTCGAACTGGGTGACACGATGAAGTTCGCCGACATGAACCAGATCGTATCCAACAACCTCTCGAACGAGATGCCGCTGATACTGACCCGCGCGATGGTCTCTGTGATGGTCAAGGAGGCCACGAGCATCACGATGCAGATGGTTGCGCAGCAACTGGGGGGAGAGACCGCCATGTGGATGGTCTTCATTGGAGCCAACATTTTCAAGAAGGCCGTGAACCGCGCCGACACACGCTGCTGGGAGACGCTTCCCCAGGAATATCAGGGTGGTCTCATAAAGAGGCCGAAGGATGGAATTTTGAAAGTGCGCCTTATCGGTGACGACGGGGAAGTCCTCGATAATGCCACCTTGAACCTCGGGAGCAAGCCCGGTCCAAGGCTCATCATACTCAAATCAAACGGCTACGGCTCATTCAACGTGAAGCTTTTCGATATGTGAGCAGGAATTTGAAATTAGAAATTGGAAATTTGTGATTGAAGATTATCGATTGAAACTTGCCATCTACTGACGACCGACGCCTCTCTTTACTTTCCCCCTTAACTTTTCACTCTTCACTTCTCACTTCTTACTGCTTACTGATCACCAAGGGCTACGAGGGGCAGGCTGATTACTGATAACTGATTACTTCTGGCTCCTGACTCCTGTCTTCTGACTTCTATATTCTCTTCACCCTACACTTTTCACTTCTTACTGCTCTATTCTGACTTCTGTCTTCTGCCTCTTCTATTTCCCCTTTGTGCCTCTGTGCATTTGTCCCTTTTTAACTTTTCACTTCTCACTCAAACATCCCCGTATCCGTAGTTGTTGTCTCAGTATTATCCTGTTCGTAGCTGTCCTGTCCTGACATCCTGACGTGGGAGACTGTCATGCCGACAGCCAGCAGGGCGATAAGCCCGAAATAAGCGACTGCCAGGCTTGCCCGTTGCAGGAGTGTCAGGTTGAAGAACTCCGAATTGCGGTTCTTGTATTTCATCCACATGGACGGCAGTGACATTATTATCAACAGGAAGAGGATTGGATTTGGATGTGCGATTATCAGCAGGACCAGTATCACGAAACCTACCACCCAGAGCCACAGTGACAATGCTGAGGCTACGCGTCCGCCATCGAGTATTCCGATCGGTGCGAGGTTGAAGAGGTTGAGGAAGAATCCGAAAAAAGCCAGGGCGCTGAAGAGCGGATCTCCCGTAAGCTTGAATATCAGGAAGCATGCAAGCGCACCGAGTCCTCCAAGGATAGGACCTCCGATCGAGACCTGCGCTTCTATCCATGCGTTCTTCGGGGCGTCCTTAAGTGCAATGAAGGCCCCCATGAAAGGGATGAATACGGGCGCACCGACCTTGAGTCCGACACGTTTTGCCGCGAGCAGGTGTCCGCATTCATGGACGAGTATGAGCAGGACGAATCCGGTGGCGAACATCCATCCCCATTCCATGGCGTAGAGCCATATTGAAGCGATCATTGTGAGTCCGGTCTTGAGGAACATGGGGAGGAACTTGGTGACTGGGATGATGAGGAATTTCAGCTTCGCGCCGAACTTGAGGATAATGAAGAAGACAGCTACAATGGGGACGAACAGCTTCTTGATCCGCTGCATGAGTGTCGCCTCCCCTGCCCTATAATCGGCGGAGTTGAGGTCCCTGTTGTAGGAATCCGGCGGACGCTGCATTTCCGGCGGTCTGTTCCCTGTGTTTTCTTCCATTGGCATACCCATCATATTTTACCTGCAACTATACCGCCCTATGCGCCAAACACAAAGAAGACAATTTAATTTCCGGGGAATCACATCCTTATTTATTTCTTGAATTGACTTTTATAAAATTCACTCGGATTATTTATTAATTTTTTATAATTATAAACAAGCACTCTTGAGCCATTAGGATTTAGGATGACTTTATTAACAAAAGCCACAGGCCCATTATTATAAAAAGATATATATTCAATCTCAACAAAACCATATATTCTTCCACCTCTACTTTTAAAATAATACCTTTTGACAAGCTCCCTCTCCCATTTCCCTTCATTCTGCAATTTTATGTCATGCTTAATTATCGGCACATAGGATTGTTCAGGAGCAAGATATATATTCTCATTATCAGCTTCAACAATCCCGCCGTCAATGGCCTCAATAGAAGATGACCATCCGTAATTTTTATTTTTCCCTGATATATTCTCCGGGCAAGTAATTGTTATTTTAATATCTGAATCATTGATGCTACTTGCCTTATTGAAACATATTAAATTAATGAGGACGCTATTATCGGTCATATCAAATAGCTTGCTTCGGTCATATTTTATTAATAATTCAGTTTTTTCTTCCTTCCATAACTTATATATCTCAGGTTTTTCTTTACTTGGAGTGTAATGATCCTCATGACGACGGGAATACGTCAAGAACTTTTTCCCCTCTGTAGCATGAACATATCCTTCTTTTTCAACATCAATATCCAGGTATGCACCAGTTTCACCTTTAAGCTTAAAATCTCCCTTGTCATCACTAAATACAATCCTCTCCTTTTTCGTATAATTCATTTCGGCCGCGACAAAGGAACCGAGTAATGCAAGGGGATTAGTATTAACAGCCTTTATTACAAAAGTCACTTTTGCACCAGATAACGCCTTCCCGTCTTCATCTATCACCTTACCGTAGTAGTCAATCCTTTCATTCCCCAGGAACCTCCCAAGCATCACAGTTGCTATTTTAATGGACAAGGCAAATGTTCCAACAATCAGGAACAATATCAGTAACACAATTCCTAGTATTTTTCTGCTTTTCGACATCAATACCTCTACTTATAATAATTTGGGAAGGAATTGTGAAATAATTATCTTGAAATATTTCTGCTACTCACGATAGATTGAATGATTAATAACTGTTTTTCGATCTCAGATTTCGTGAACTTTTGGGATTAATATAATAGGAGCCAGAAACCTCACGCTTCGTTTTATCACTGTTTTGAGTTGCTTCTACAGACATTTTCCCATAAACACCTTCCTGCAGCTTGAAATAACAATATTTTGGCTTGCTGCGCCTGGAACAATCTTCCTCCCCTTCTTCCAAAGGGATAAAAGGCAGAAATATTCTTTTGGCATATCCATCCTCTGGAGCTTCCGGAAGATATGTGAAATCCACTGCCTCAAACGGCTCTGTGAATCCATTTTCGCCATTCGCAATAAGCCAAAGCCCCTTACCATCTTTATCTTCTTCGAGATAAACGTCGACTTCGGTTGGATCATCATATGGGATATTGTTCATCCTGTCGAAGACACCATGTTTTTCATTCTCTCTCGCTTTATAAACCCAACCCTTCTTGAGCACCTTGCCATCTTCATCCGTTTTCAGAGATGGCATCATCCACCCCTGTTTCAACTGAACGAACTCTCCAGCTTTACGCATGACAATCTTTAGATTTTCCTTTTTGTTAGGATTGTCTTTGGGTGAAGCTGATATTGTCGTTAGCTTTTCCTCAACAGGATAATATCCCTCTTTACTGAATTTGAAATAAATCACATGAAAACCTGCGAACTTTAATGAAAACACAGAATTTACTTTTATTTGCTCCTTCTCCTCCACTCCACGCATCTTTATGAGATCGGTCATTTTCCCTTTTGTTATTTCCAACATCACATCATTTACAGGCATTCCCTGCTCATCAACGATGTTCCCTGAAAGACTAATCTCCTTTTGTGCCAGCACTCGGTTGAAATCATTCAAGGATTCCACATTGCAGGTTTTATTATTTCCATAATAATATTTCCAGTAGAACGATAGAGCCAATAATAAAAGCATAGTTGCAACAATACAAAGGAGTATATATTTTTTCATATCAGTTCCCCGTTACTTTCATTTTACCCACCATAACATCATTATACCATTTATAAATATTATAATATGGCAATACTTCCCAAGAAGAATGTCCAAAATCCATCATTGTCCATCTCCATCCTAGTGAATAGGCGTCAATATTCACAGTATTTTTTACATTTCCATTTGCGCCCATAGGTATTTGGATTTCATCATATTCAAGCTTAAGCAAAGCTCTCTCTCTCTCTTCCATCTTAATTGGCCAACCTGGAATATCGTGCCATAATAGATATGGGGTTCTATACTGGACAAGCCTTTCAGAACGATTTTTTTCCCAAAGATTGTTTCTACTTGGAGCAAGCTTTGCTTGCCAAAACCTCATTATTAGCTTAAGAACATAATCATCACTATTATAAGAATTATATGTATTTCCACTAACTGATTGACTATAATTTAAAAGCCAATGCCTCCATGATATTTTTTGCTGATCAATAACTGAATATGCAAATCCGTTGTCAACAAAACCAGACCTTGGATCGAGTGTTTCTTTCCAAACTGCAGGTTCTGTATGTAACACATTATTAATATATTTTTTATTATACTGAACATGCAAAATCCTTAATGCATCCATAAGAACTAGATTACCAAGGCTATGTGCAGATGCATCAATTTCCTGTTTTGGATATTGAATCTTTAGGTTTCTTATATAATCGGAAACTGGCCAAGATGTCTGCAAAGCATTTTCCATATTCGAACCAAAGTATGGGGTTGGGATTACAGGCATTGAGAATTCATCCCCTTCCCATGCCAAAACAATTAAATTATTTCTAAACCCAGTCCAGTAAAATCTCTTATAGATTTCTGGCCAATATGATTCAACCCCATCCTTGCTTACATTGTATCCGTGAATAAATAAAAATATTTTTTCTTTCTTACTATCAATCCCCCCATATCCAGGCATGGCAATTGGCGTAGGATAAACATTATAATTTTTCACCTGCCTGCCATCTTCAGTAGGATAGTTTATTAAATTATTAGGCATGCCCCTAGTAGAAACAGCATGGAAGAAAGACTTATCACTATTAATCGCAAGTTTAATAGAATCTAATTCCAAATAATTCTCACTCATTGGTGTTTTTGCACAAAGAATAAGGCGCGACTTGCCTTCAGCCAATGCTTTAATTAAATATTCCTGAGACAACATTGTCCAGTCATTTATCCCCCTTAGCCTCTGAGGCTTTGAACTGAATTTCGAGATTCTTTCTGCCGATAATTGTGATTTAGCAAACTCAGAATCCTGTAAATATAAAATCCTGTTTTCTTCTGAAGAATAATTCTTATATAAATCATATGCTGCATCTTTAGAGTCAGATTCTGCTGCAATATAAAATTCCCATCCTTCATTATAAAGCACCTGCGGAACAGTTACTTTTACAGGAAAAACATCTATTATACCCATTTCTGTAATTTTTTCATCCACATCACGGGATTTCCAAAACACAAATCCATCATTTTGATCTTCTATCATATCATCTTTATCATCTATATTGAACGTTACATCATTTGTGGTATTAACACCAATATCGCCCTCGACCACAGTTACTCTGACAGTATCCTTGAATTCTATTTTATTCCCATTATCATCATATTCCCCGTTCAATATCAACTTCACAGGCTTATTCGTGACATTCACACCTTCAACATAAAGTGTTATTTTCCGCTTGTTCCCGAACAACTTCTCAGCCATATAGTCCTTGTTGGGGGTGATATAGTTACCTCCATCCAATACATCATTCAACTTCCGTTCCTTGCTTAAGTCTTCTGCCAACCAAACCCTCAAGACGCCTTCCTTTACACCAGCATAATCCTTGTAATCCTTATAATCAAAAACGACTTTTTTACCTTCAAACTTTGTTTTGTCCGGCATCTCCTTTAATCCCGGATATGAAAGTTTGAGTTTTAAGTTCTTCAAAACAAAATTATCACTTATAGTTATAACAAGCGGGATGAAACTCTTGTCATTGTTTGTAAGATCCGCATAATCAACAATCCCGTTATTGTTGTCATCATTATGATTCACGAAAACAAATTTCCCGAACTCATTAGCATCATTATCCTCCATGTCATCCTCTTCCTTGCTCTCTTTCGGAGGTTTTATTCCCATCATATTGCCACTGTCAATGTCGAGATCAAAAAGATATGATCTAATTTTCAACTTATCCTCACAAAGCGTGCCATCTGGCGCAGTATATTTTGAATCAACAACAATGGGGGAATCTTTTTCTGTAGGCTTGATTAATGCTAAACGTAATTGTTTTCTCTGTCCTGTCCTGCTCTGCAACTCTGAAACCTTAACCTTGTAAGGTGACTTACATTCTTCATCATCAAGCACTGGATCGTAAATCTTGACATATTCTGACGGCCACTCAAGAATCACTTCGGAATCCTTCGGCAGTTCACCCCCCTTTGGTTTATTGATCCAAAGAGTATAAATGCAGTCATTCGCTTCCACAGGACTTGCTATCAAAACAGCTCCAGAGCTGTATTCATATGGTTCAATTCTCAGGATTTTTCCATTTTCCCTAACTGTTTTTTCATCCTGAAGACCATCTAGCATTATATTATTTTCAATAGCAGATATCTTAACGGCATCTTTGAGCGGTTCTTTAAGTTCAGGATGTGAATATGCGAGGCTAATAACTGCTTCAGATGGATTTACTCCTTCAATGAATAGTTCACTTGGAATATCGAGCTCTGAAGTGTATTTATGATATCCAAATCCTATAGGGTCCCCTTTCCTCGAAGAATTTTTCCATAGCTTTATCCCACCAAGTGAATTTAAATGCAAAAGAACAGGATAATTTAGACTTACCTCGGGAACATCGCATTCAATAGTAATTTTTCTCAATTCCTTATCTTCAAAAGCATCTTTTTCATATTCGCGATATCGGTCAACATTAAGATCGCCGTTATCATCGTCATCATTGACCATCACAAAGCCTCCCACACTTTCTTCCAATGCTTCCGGAACATCAGGTTCAACAAGCTGCAGGTCCACATTGTAGAAATCACCAACAATAACTTTTACTTTTTCAGCGCTTGTGCCACATATAACCTTAAATATATATTGCCCCGGCTTATCAAATTTATATTCAAGTGGATTCTTTTGCCCATCACCTTGCCAATTTATATCCGACGCTCCCTGTGGCTTTTCCTCAAGTTTCCACAAAGGACATCCCTCAGGCCAAAGAAATCCACCGCCTTCTCTATTTATATTTGACTCGCATAAGAACGTTGCCGCTCTCTTTACAGGAATTTTGATTTCACCAGTCCTGCCAAGCTGTCCAGTAACTATTTTGGTCCGATATTTTACAGAGACGCTATCAACTTTTATAATTGAGAATGGAACCTTACGGTTATTCTCAAAGTTTGTTATCGCAGTATCATCTTCAATGATAGATGGGGCCATTGCTGCGAGCTTCAGCTTCTTCCAATTATTGTCGAGGGCAAGGGTTGCATTTCCGGCTATCTTCGCCCTGAGAAGAGGGTTGACAGAAAACGTATAATTCTTCACAAAGCCAGCTGCTGCCAGCAGGCGCACACCGATCTCCTTTTCAGTGCCAATCGCAATTGCTGGTGGATTGAAGTCAAAGTCAAGCTTGTAGGCGTCGAGTTGGGCTGAATCATTGCCCTTTGGAGGATCCTGGACGGATGTACCCGTCACCTTGTATCTGCCAGGTTCCGGAACCTGGAATGAAAACGTGTCGGATGCCGTCCCCGAGGAGGCAACGATCTTTTCAACCAGTTGAGCCAGCCAGAGGCTCCTGACAGTCTCAGCACTTCCTTCCCTGCATCCCGCAAATGACGAACTCTGGTTGTTCTGATCCAGGTCCACCTGCATATATGGTGGTTTAATATAGTAACCGCCCGAGAGTAAGCCTGATGCATCAAACTGATATTCAGGAGGAGGAATGACACCTGGACCTACAGGTATTATTGTTCCGGAAATATGCACCGAAAAGAAATCCGCCAGGTTTCCGTTCCTTGCATCATCCGGAAATTTGAAATATGCGGAAAGTCCACCGTTCGAATGCCAGCCATTGTTTGGAGACCTGCACTCAGTTGTTCCCTTCAGTGCATATCCCTGCCTGATGGTTATGGTGAATGTATATATCCCCTTTCCGTCGCTCTCAAATGTCACTTGCGGATAGAGGTTCCCAGGAGCGATGTCCCTTATGGTCCTGGCGACATCCCCTGCGTGCATGCACAATGCAGAAAAAAAGACCACCAGCGAAGTTAGCAGGAATTTCCTGATGCCTAAAGGCAGAACAGCGGAGCACCCCAAAACAGCAGAAATAGACATGGCAAGCGTTTTCACAATCCCCCCAATAAACTACATATTATACATTATTAACAACAATAGCAGGCGCTCAATTTATGTTGTTAAATGGGGAATTCAAGAAACACAAATAAAATATTGCCTGATATTTTTCATCTTTAAAAAAGAGCACTGGGGATATCGTCAAGAATACACAGGAAAGCCCGCAGGAAGGATCCAACATCATCTAATTTGTCCCGAAAGTTTGAAAATTATTCTCCGAAGTGTATTGTCTATCCAACAATTCATAACGGGCTTATTCATGGCGAACACAAGGGAAAAACTTCCGGGCGGAACCGAGACGATACTTCTGGTCGACGACCAGGACGCGATCTGGGACTTCATGATCGAGGCCCTCCAGACCCTCGGATATTCCGTCATTCTCGCCGAGAACGGCCTTGACGCCGTTGAGATCTACAAGAACAATCCGGGCAAGATAGACCTTGTCATACTTGACATGATAATGCCGAAGATGGGTGGGCACAGCACATTCTACCAGATTAAGGGACTGGATCCGAAGGCGAAGATACTGCTTTCCAGCGGTTATGTATCAGAAGAGGAGGTCAACGACATCCTCAAGCAGGGAGCGGCCGGGTTCATGCCGAAGCCTCACCGGATAAATGTGATCGCCAAGGAGCTCCGCAGGATACTGGACGCTAAATAAGATTTTGGCCACAGACTCTCACAGACTTTAGGCAGACTGGCAGAGTAAACGCCAAGGCACGAAGTATACGAAGCAGCAATCCTTTACTGAATCGGCTCAAACTCTGGCAAGCCGATTTCCCTCTTTTCTCAATCTGTTTCCAGTTTCGGTTATATGAGTCTACAATTTTAGTCTGTGCAGGTCTGTGGCAAAACAGTCTTATTTGAAACTGTCCAGCTCCTTCTCGTCACCCAGATACCATTTGCCATTTCGAAGCACCCAGTAGGCGGCCTTCTGGTCCTCCCAGTTCAGGCCTCTTATCTTTAATGCCGGGGTGACCTTGGCATCATTCTCCTTCATTCCCAGCTTGACGCTTGTTATCTTCGCGCCATCCTTCGGGACCTGGGCCACCTTCAGCATTCCCGACCATACCTTGAGGATCCCTTTCACCAGCTGCGGCGCCGCATTCTCCCTCATCTTCGGATCCATGAATTCGTAAGCTGCATCAAAGTTATCCTCTATCAGCGCATTCGTGAAGGCCGCATAACGCGAGCTGATCTCCTTTTTTACTGCAACCTCGCTCTTGCCGGCCGGATTAGCAGGAACACCGGCAATGTCGATATCGGCATTTGCGGGTGCGTCGCCGCCCTTTATCTTCTGTATTACGCTCTTAACTGCCAGGGCACCGTCGAGATCGCCCTTCTTTGTCCTTGCCGTAAGTATCGCCTCAAGCTTCTTTATCGCAGCATCATTGGCCTTTGATATCGCCGTATCCCTGTCCTGCATGACAGCATCGACCTCCTTGTCTGCGGCGTAGACAGGACATTGCAGTGAACAGATGAGGGCTAACAGAAATAAAATCTTTTTCATCTTGAAACTTCTCCTTGATTTATTGTTGCGTGCTATTTTACAGTCCTTAAACGGATCCACTTACCGGTATCGCATCCGATAACAGTAATTCCATCAGATCAATTATCAATACACAGAACATCGGAATGATGTTACCGCTTATACAAAAAAAAATAGATTTTTTCATTTAACTGCTTTGAAAATTACCTTTAGCAAGATAGTTTGCCGTGCTCAATTTTTTTGAAAGCTTTCAGGAAATTTTAACTACAGGAGATAGATAGGAAATGAGAATGAAGAGGGCGTTATTCGGATGCTCGGCCTTACTCGCCGCGGCAATGTGTTCGACACCTGCAACCTTTGCGAGCGAGGCGGAACTTAAGCTTCCCGACCTCAGCCAGGTCAGGTTCCTTGGCGGATGCGTGACTGGCACACAGCTTATGCTCATAGGCATAATTGTCTGTGCGATCGGCCTTGTGTTCGGGCTTGTACAGTATGTCCAGACCCGCAATCTTCCGGTCCACAAATCCATGAGCGACGTTTCCAACATCATCTGGGAAACCTGCAAGAGCTATCTGGCGCAGCAGGGAAAATTCCTGGCGGTCCTCTGGGTCCTCATCGCCATCTGCATGGTCTACTACTTTGGCTTCCTGACGCCGCATGAAGGCAAGTCCGGCGGCACCGTCGCAGTCAACGTCATCATCATCCTCGCCGCATCCGTCCTTGGAATCCTCGGTTCCTACGGCGTGGCATGGTTTGGAATGAGGCTCAACACCTTTGCGAACAGCCGTTCGGCATTCGCCGCCCTCCGCGGCACACCGTGGCAGGCGCTCGCGATCCCGATGCGTTCCGGAATGAGCGTCGGACTCCTCCTAATCACAGTCGAACTATTCTTCATGATATGCATCCTCGTACTCCTCCCTTCCGATCTGCGTGGTGCGTGTTTCATCGGATTCGCGATCGGCGAATCCCTCGGTGCATCCGCCCTCCGTATATGCGGTGGAATCTTCACGAAGATCGCGGACATCGGTTCCGACCTCATGAAGATCGTGTTCAAGCTTCCTGAAGACGATCCGAAGAACCCCGGAGTCGTGGCTGACTGCACAGGCGACAACGCCGGCGACAGCGTCGGACCGACCGCCGACGGTTTCGAAACCTATGGTGTCACAGGTGTGGCCCTCATCGCCTTCCTTGCGCTGGTGCTCGGGACAACAACCCTCTGCGCACAGCTCATCGTCTGGATCTTTGTAATGCGCATCCTGATGATCATCACATCGATGGTCTCATATTTCATAAACGAAGCATACTTCTCATCGAAGCTGAAGGACCTGAAGGAGTTCGATCCTGAGCATCCTCTCACAGTCCTTGTCTGGCTCACCTCCATCATCTCGATACTGGTCACATACCTTGCAAGCTATGTCCTGATCGGTAACATCGAGATCAGGGGCACGGCATCGCCGAACCTCTGGTGGGTTCTTTCCACCATAATAAGCTGCGGCACGATCGCCGGAGCTCTTATACCTGAATTCACGAAGGTATTCACAAGCACGAATGCAAAACATGTGAAGGAAGTTGTCACAGCTTCCAAGCAGGGTGGCGCATCACTCAACATACTTTCCGGATTCGTCGCCGGAAACTTCTCAGCCTTCTGGGAAGGACTTACAATGCTCGTGCTGATGCTGATCGCGGCACTGCTCGCAACAAATCCTGCTGTCGGCAACATGATGCCGGTAGGATTTGAATTCGCCGGACCTATCTTTGCGTTCGGTCTTGTTGCGTTCGGATTCCTCGGAATGGGACCTGTCACCATCGCTGTAGACAGCTTTGGTCCGGTCTCCGACAATGCACAGTCCGTCTACGAGCTTAGCCGTATCGAGGCCATACCTAATATCAAGGAAGAGATCAAGAAGGATTTCGGATTCGAGCCTGATTTCGAGAGAGCAAAGCTCAATCTTGAAAGAAATGACGGGGCTGGAAACACCTTCAAGGCCACGGCCAAGCCGGTTCTCATCGGAACGGCGGTTGTCGGCGCCACCACAATGATATTCGGAATCATCATCATGCTTGCGCGACTTGCTGCTGAAAATCACGGCGGCAATGTAACTTCCGCGATCCCCGGAGCTGAAAAGGTTGCCGTAATCTCTGATACGGCGTTAAAAGCCGGAATCAACGAAGTGATGAGCAAACTCTCCCTTGTACAGCCTGAAATAATCCTCGGGCTCCTCATGGGCGGCGCAGTCATCTACTGGTTCACCGGAGCCGCCACACAGGCGGTAGTCACCGGCGCCTACAGGGCAGTCGTATATATCAAGGAGAACATGAACCTGAACGCCGCTACGGCGTCGATCAAGGACAGCAAGGAAGTCGTGAAGATCTGCACGATCTACGCGCAGAAGGGGATGTTCAACATCTTCATCGCGATATTCTGCTTCGCCCTTTCGCTCGCATTCTTCAATCCGTTCTTCTTCATTGGATACCTGATCTCAATCGCCTTCTTCGGACTGTTCCAGGCCATATTCATGGCGAACGCCGGCGGAGCATGGGACAACGCCAAGAAGATAGTCGAGGTCGACCTCCGTCAGAAGGGCACGGATCTGCATGCTGCCTGTGTAATAGGCGACACCGTCGGGGATCCCTTCAAGGACACCTCTTCCGTGGCGATGAACCCGATCATCAAGTTCACGACCCTGTTCGGGCTCCTCGCGGTCGAGATCGCGGTCTCAATGACCAATACCTCGGTGAAATATGCGATCGGTGGAGTGCTTTTCATAGTGGCCCTCACCTTCGTGTACCGCTCATTCTACTGCATGAGGATACCTGAGGACAAATAATACGTATTGATTTGATTTTAGAGGCTCAGGTGCTAAAATCCGCACTTGGGCCTCTTTAATTTTCCAGGCTAATCAAATCGTCAATTGAAAATCTAAAATCGGAAATATCCAGATGTGTCTTGCAGTTCCAATGAAGATAACTTCCGTCAGCGCCGACAAGCAGACCGGCACCGCGGAATTCGATGGCATTGAGCGCGAAGCCAATTTCATGCTTATAAAAAATCCGCGCGTAGGAGACTATGTGATCATACATGCCGGATTCGCGATAGAGAAGTTCAATGAACGGGCCGCCAAGGAACAGCTCAAGCTGTTCAAGGAGATAACCGATGCGGCCGCAGTAAAGAGGCCTTGAATTTCGAATAACGAATTTTGAATATCGAATTTTGAATATCGAATATCGAAATAATTCTCGACAGCAATAGACTGACGACGGACGACTCCTCAAATGAAATACATCGACGAATTCAGGAACTCGGAGACCGCGGCTGCCCTTGGCCGTCAGATCCATGATATCTCAGCAGGACTTACCGGGCGGACCACCATAATGGAGGTCTGTGGAACTCACACGATGGCGATAGCGAAGTTCGCAATCCGGAGCCTGCTCCCCGAAAAGATACGCCTGGTAAGCGGCCCTGGGTGCCCCGTATGCGTAACACCTGCAGGATATATCGATGCAGCGATCGGTCTTGCCCTTTCAGGGAAGATCATCGTGACCTTCGCCGACATGATCAACGTTCCCGGCACCTCATCGAGCCTTGCGAAGGCGCGTTCATCAGGGGCAAGGGTTGAGACATGCTATTCACCCGAGATGGCGATAGAGATCGCGTTGAAGAATCCTGGAACTGAAGTTGTCTTCCTCGCTGTCGGGTTCGAAACAACGATCGGACCGGTGGCCAGCATCGTCCCCATGGCGCGAGCGAAGAAACTCGACAATGTGAGCCTCCTCACATCCTTCAAACTCATTCCTCCGGCGATGGAAGCGTTGTCGGCTGACAAGCAACTCGGAATAGATTCGTTCCTGTGTCCTGCTCATGTGAGTGCCATAATAGGCGCGAAGGCATACGAGCCGTTCGTCAGGAAATTCCACAAGCCATGCGTTGTCGCCGGATTCGAACCGCTTGACATATTGTCGGGGATCAGGATGATCCTTGCGCAGATCGCAAAAGGCGAAGCGAAAGTCGAGAACAACTATTCAAGGGTGGTGAAACACGAGGGAAACCGGCATGCTGTCTCCTTCATCCATAAATATCTTGAACCGTCCGATGCATGCTGGCGCGGACTCGGGGTGATACCCTCGAGCGGACTCTCTCTGAAGAGGGAATTCAAGGACATGGATGCCGAGGAACGTTTCTCCCTGCGGATCTCGCGGAAGATAGAGAACAAGGGATGCCGCTGCGGAGACGTGCTCAAGGGGAAGATAGCTCCTCCGGAGTGTCCGCTCTTCGCCAGGAAATGCACTCCTTCGGATCCGTTCGGACCGTGCATGGTGAGCAGCGAAGGGACATGTTCAGCATATTACAAGTACATCCGTTAAAAAAATAACAGTCAACGCATGTCGTAAAGATTTTTCTGATTTATTTTCATAGGAGAACAATGATTTTTTTCTGATTTTTCAGGCATATTTCTTGACAAAGCTGAAAATCATTTTAAAGTAAGCGCGTTTTTATTTTGCTCTACGGTCTCCGCATCTACAACAATATCATGGAAGCGGTTCCAGGGGGAGGGCAGAAAAAGGATTTCCCTTAAAATCGAAAGCTGATTGAATGAACAACAATAGTTTGATTTTACTTGCAATATTTGTTCCGCTGCTGGGTTCGCTCATTTTACCGGCAGTAGGCTGGATCTCAACCAGGCTCCGCAACCTCCTCGCCCTCATCTTCGTCCTCACTTCACTTGTATGCGCCTCTCTCATGATGCCGTCCGTCCTTGCTGGTGAGAGCTCGAAGATCTCGATCGCGCTTCCGATGGGCTTCAACTTCGTGCTTGTGGCGGACATGCTGGCAATATTCATGGCGATAGTCTCATCGCTGATCGGCGGAATAATTGTCTTCTACTCCTTTGATTATATAAGCCATTACGGGAACCAGAACGAATACTACCTGATGGTCGTCCTCTTCCTCGGTTCGATGATGGGCATCGTCTTCTCCGCAAACCTCATACTATTATATGTATTCTGGGAGCTGACGGCACTGGCCTCCTGGAGACTGATAGGATTCTTCAGGGAGAAGAACCATGTGCTCAAGGCCGACAAGTCCTTCCTCGTGACGGTATTCGGTGCGGTCATGATGCTCGTCGGATTCGTGATGATATTCCAGCAGACCGGCTCCTTCGACCTCGAGACCATAAGGTCCAGCCTAAGTGCAAGCAACCCCCTTTCCAACATAGCAGTGATATTCATACTCTTCGGTATCCTTTCAAAATCGGCGACACTTCCGCTGCACACATGGCTTCCCGACGCCGGTGTGGCGCCCTCGCCGGTGACTGCCCTCCTCCATGCGGCGGTGCTTGT
>Ga0302238_1001891_pt1 | contig 15911 bp, 11 predicted proteins | sample AAG_UR_Asn_MG_FD_193527 | JGI IMG/M metagenome (GOLD analysis project Ga0302238, IMG submission 193527) | Enriched activated sludge microbial communities from anaerobic digester in WTTP, New Holstein, Wisconsin, United States - AAG_UR_Asn | ecosystem: Engineered > Bioreactor > Anaerobic >...
TCGTCAACACCACCCCCATCGCACGGATGTAGTCCTCCATCCCCGCATCTTTAACAATTTCTACTATCCTCTCGAATATCTCCGTGAGCCGCCTCTCCACGATGCCCGCCAGATACTGCCTCGCAAACGACGTCGGTGGCTTAGCTCCCACCCCGGGCACCTCAAAGACCTCCTCAGGATCCACGAATCGGGGAGCTGCACTGCCGAATCGAACCTTTACCCGCTCGGCCTCCCTACGAGTCGTGGCCAGCGTCGCTGCGACCTCACTCGATATCAGAGAGCCTCCCAAGGGTATGCAGGCCACAAGCCTAACCGCTCGGTCATGCCAAATCACAATGTCAGTCGTGCCAGCACCAATATCGACCAGCAGAACCCCCATCTCCTTCTCTGGATCCGTGAGCAACGTCTCACTGGCCGCCAGAGCCGTGAACGCAAGCCCACGCACGTTCACCCCGCCTCGCGCCCCACACGTGTAAGTGTTGTCCATTACCGACCGGCCTGCCGTCACCAGATAGACATCGGTGTGCAACCTTACACCAGCATGCCCCACAGGGGTCTGAACCGCCGGCCCGTTGTCGATGGTGAAGTAGCTCGGCAGCACATGCAGAATGTCCCTTCCCGGAGAGTGCTTCACCGTACGCGCAACCTTCAACACCCTGGACACGTCCTGCTCCGTTACCTCGTTGCGAACAGTTATGTCCCCAGGCGATGTCATTCCCTCTATGTGCGACCCCGATATGGCGCAGAAAATCTCCTGAACCTTTCGATCACCACCCATCATCGCCAGCTCCTGCATGCCCTTCTTCAGGTCTTCAGCAGAAGCATTTATATTTACCACCTGGCCCTTTCTAAGGCCATTTGATGAGACACTTGCGTAACCCATGATGTCCAGACCATCGATATCGTTGGGCTCAACCACAACAAATCGAACACTGTCTGTACCCAGGTCTACTCCAACAATTGAACCGTTTTTCCGCTTTGCCATATCGTTACCTCGTTCCTTATTTGCCCTACGGCTCTGCCCTGGCCAGAGCCGGGCGCCTTGCACTCATCCACTGCCTGTTGGACATGTCCAAGGTCAACGGTTCGCCCGCTAGACCCGTGCCCGTTACAACCACATGCTCGGGACGGCGCTCGTTATCCATGAACACCGTGTCGAACGTGGTCCCCTTCGACTGCAAAAAACCAAATATGGAGTTAAGCCACACCAGCTTCTCCTGATGTCGGTCAACCCCAATCTGAACCCTTCTCCCGTCCTCCCCCACCAAGCTGTACCCCAGAGCCTCGTCGAACTGAATCTCCGACAACCCCATAAACGAATCCAACCCCCTCGTCCTGTAGCCCGACGCCAAAGCAATAGACTCACGCACCCGGTTCGCTGCCATGCTGCCCAAACCCTCGTCCATCAAGTGGTAGTAGTTCAGCCCCGACATAACCAACAAGCTCTTGTCGTAGTCTTTGTAACGCATGACCCGAAAAACCGTTCCGTCGGCATCCACTAGACATGTCTCAACGTCAACCATGATTGCCGATGCCTCACGATAGGTCACAACCAGCTTCACCGCCGTCGAATCTACCGTATCCACCTCGATGCTCTTCACCCAGCGAAGCTTCTGCTTCACCCTTCGAGCCACAACACCCTCGTCAATATCCAGCAGACTCGCCCCCGCTCGTATCCCCGAAGCGTCAACGACCAGCAAAGCATCCGCCTCGTCCGTACCCTCAACCAGTACGTCGGAAACCGAAAGCCAACGACTCTTCACCAACTCCACATAGCCGTAGTAGAGCCCCATACCCGCCCCAAGAAATACCAACGCTATCAACAGGTGCATGGCAATACGCTTGCGAACGTCGCCCCCCTCGTTGCCCTCCTCCGCCAATGGCCGCTCGGGACGTTCGCGCTCCTGAGCCGGGGCTACCGGGTGGCTTCGGTGAATGCCGCTATCCTCCCGCCGCTCAGCACGCGGCATGATGACGCCGGGAACGCGCTGGACCTCGCCACCAACGCCCCCTTCACCCTTGCCCCTGAACTTCCTGAGCAGCCAATCCTTCATGCAAGCCCCTCCACAACTCTCATCACCCGCTGGGCAGCATCGGGAATCCCTGAGGCCAGCGAACCGGTAACCATGGGAGCTAGCCTATCACGCTGATCCCGCAGGCCCAAAACCGTGCGGGAAAACGCCTCACTATCAAACTCCGCTTGTACAAACACCAGCGCAGCACCAGCACGCTCGTAGTGCCTGGCATTGAACTCCTGATGGTTATCCGTGGCGTGGGGGAAGGGCACGAGCAGAGCCGGAAGACCGGCGACGCTCAATTCGGCCAGCGTCGTAGCCCCCGCACGCCCCACTACAAGATCAGCCCACAACAGAAGCTCATCCATCCGCTCCACATATTCCACTACACGGGCTTCCCCAGCCCCAGCGTAAGCCCCACCTACCTCCCCAAGACGCCCCGTACCACACTGGTGAACAACCTCCAATCCCCCATGCTCCCTGCACAAAGAGCCCAGAAGCGTCGCTACCGTACCGTTCAAAAAGGCAGCGCCTTGGGACCCGCCAAGGACCAACAGCCGTAGGGGCCTGTCGCCATTGAGAAGACTCCCATCGGCCAACATCGAAGAACGACGCTCCCGAATCTCAAGAATCGACCGACGCACCGGATTGCCCGTCAACTCCACCTTCCCCTCGGGTAACCATTTCGAACTCTCACCATACGATGTACAGACAACCCTCGCCATGCGCGCCAGTGCACGATTGGTGCTGCCTGGTATCGTATTCTGCTCAAGCAACACCACGGGAATCCGGCTCAATACTGCAGCCACCACCGCAGGCGCTGAAGCATATCCTCCACTGCCTACCACAACCTGAATGTCATTCTGCAGCAAATGCGCCATTGCCATAGGCACCGCTGCGGCCATCCCCAACGCACCACGAACCTGCCGCCCCCTGCTCACCCCCCGCACTCGCCCCACCGGCAACCTCACAAAACGGTGGCCCGCATCACCCAGAAGACGCCCCTCCAATCCGTCGGCCCCAAGAAAGAGCGGCGCTGCAAATCCGCCCCCGGCCTTCATGGCCTCTGCAAGTGAGACCAAAGGCAACACGTGGCCGCCAGTACCGCCGCCTGCTAACGCTACCCTCATGGCTCAGCCCTCACATATACAGCATCGCCGCCTTCGGAAGTCACCTCGTGAACCAAAGCAACCTCACCATCCCCACGGCTCAGATTCAGTATCAGCCCAACAGCGGCCGACATGGCCACCAGACTGCTTCCACCCCAGGAAATAAATGGCAGGGTAATACCTTTTGTAGGAAAAGCTCCAGAAGCCACGCAAATATGCACGCCAGCGTGCAGTGCTATCAATAACGACAGGCTTATACCCATATATCGCTTAAACTTATCCGTATGCCGTAGACTTACCTTGATGCCGGCGTAGAGCAGATAGATAAACGCACTGATAAGCAGAATGCTCCCCACCGCCCCGAACTCCTCAGTCAGAATCGAGTAAATGAAGTCCGTGTGCGACTCCGGAATGGACCCCGCAATGTTCTGAGGACCCTGAGCCAAACCCCTGCCGAATAAGCCGCCCGACGCCACAGTTGTCACCGACTGGTGCAACTGCGCCCCCCCCAAGGCGTCCTTGTAAGCCTCCGGAGCAAGCCAGGCCAAAAACCGCTCTGTTCGATTGTCCGAAAAGTAGATTGCTGCAGCGCCCGCACTGCCGAATATCGCCATTACAACAGCAATTGACTTCTTGCTCGACCCGCCAATGTACAACAACGCAAGCATTACGACACTCAAAACAATCGTACTGCCCAAATCTGGCTGTAAAAGAAATAGCACGAAGAGAATGGCACCCGCCGCCACGTTGGGCACTAGGCCGTCCTTGATGGAGGCCGAGAGCCGGTCATCCTTCGTCCCAACGTTGTAGGCAAGCCAGACGCAGAAGGCCACCTTGGCAAACTCACCGGGCTGAAACCTCATGCCTATGGTAATCCATCGCGTACTGTTATTAACGTTCTGGCCGAATACCAAGACCAAAGCCATTAATACAATGCCAACTGCGAAGAACAGCTTTCCGCAATGCGCCTCAACAAACCTAAGTGGAATGAAAGTGGCCAAAAGAAGGGCCAGCAGGGCCACTACGACGTGCTGCGCATACGCAACCAACTTGGCCGTGCTGGCAGAACCGGCCACACCAGACTCAAGACCCCCGAAGGCAGTGGCGCTGAAGACCATGACAATCCCGGCACCCACCAGCATAAGATAGACCAGCAGCAGTCCTGATGCAAACCCCGGCGCCTGGTAAAGCCTGGTTTCGCTCATGTCTACCTCACCTTGATACTTGCCAGGGCAATGAGCCCAAGCAGAATCGACACAATCCAAAAACGCACAATGATCTTGGGTTCGGAAAGCCCTTGCAGCTCGTAATGGTGGTGCAGTGGAGCCATTCGGAATACCCGCCTGCCCGTCAGCTTGAACGAGGTGGTCTGGGCAATAACGGACAGCGCCTCAACTACGAAGACACCATTAATAATAATGCTTAAAAACTCATTCTTGGTAAAGACTGCAAGACAGCCAAGAACTCCACCGATAGACAGTGCACCAACGTCGCCCATGAAGACAGAGGCAGGAAAACTGTTATACCAGAGGAAACCGATCCCCGCTCCAATGAACGACCCGGCAATCACGCCCAACTCGCCTGAGTTCTCAATGCGAGGAATGAGAAGATATGCCTGAACGTCAAACTTTGCAATCACTGCGCCACTTAGATAGGCAAATAGCATAAACACAGCAGCCGAGCTGATGCTAGGCATTATTGCTAAACCATCGAGACCATCGGTTAGATTTACAGCATTCGATGTGCCGACAATAACAACGCTGGCGAAAACTGCGTAGAGCCACGGTGGCAATTCGAGATACCAGTGATCAATACGCATAAATGGAAAGTAGAGGCGAGTATTGAAGTTTACCTCATCGGCGAAGAAATAGAAAAAGATAAACATGAGCGAGAGCGAGACAAGGAACTGCCAGAAGAGCTTAGTCTTCCCCCTGACCCCCTTCTTTCGAGTGATTTTAAAGTAGTCATCCATGAAACCTAAAATGGCGTATGCTAACATGATGATCAACGTGAGCCAGATGTAGGGACTCTTCAGATCCCCCCACAGCAGGACAGAGACCAGGACCGTTACTATCATAAGCGTGCCACCCATGGTCGGCGTTCCGCTCTTCGACAAATGCCTCTCCGGCCCGTCGGTACGCACTACTTGTCCAATCTGCTTAATCTGAAGCATCCGAATGAACCAGGGATATAATAGCCATGTCGCTACAAGACTGGTGAATACACTGGCGATAATCCTGAAAGGTAAATATCGAAGGACGTTAATTGGCGTGTAGTAGTCACGTAGTATTTCTTGAAGCCAGAAGAGCATTACGCTACCTCTCCTTGCAGAGCCGACAGCACCCGCTCCATGCGGGCCGAACGAGACCCCTTCAGCAAAACCAAGTCACCCCGGGAGAGGTTCTGCCTCAGCCAGGCAGCAGCCCCGACCGCATCCTCCTGGAATACCGACGGCTCTCCACCATGTGCACGCAGATAGTCGCTGGAACCAGGCCCAACAGCCACCAGTCCCAACCCCAGCGTTGCTGCATAGGCCCCCACACGCTCGTGCAACGCAACACTCTCTACACCAAGTTCCCACATACCCCCCAAAACAGCGATCTTCCTTCCAACTGCCTGACGCTGGGCGAGAGACTGCAATGCCGCCTCCATCGACCCCGGGTTCGCATTGTAGGCGTCCACCAGAAACGTCACCCCCCCCGCCTCAACAACCTGCATCCTCATGGCCTCAGGCTCGAAACGATGCAGAGACTCTATCGCCGCTTCCGCAGGAACTCCCAACATCGTGGCAGCAGCTAACGCCGCCGCAGCGTTGCGAAGGTTGAATACGCCGGGGACCGGTAGCTCCAGATCATAAGCCCGGCCGTCCACCTCTATCTCTGCAGCACACCCGGCGGCAGTCTCACGGGCTCCACTCAGTCTCACGTAATCGCCAGCCTCGTGGCCGAACTTCACACACCTCCCCCTGAATGGCCGCTCAGCCAATGCCGCCACGTACGATGGCACTACTACATACCCCCCCTCGCCTACGACCCGGCCCAGACTGGACTTCTCCAACAGAACCCCCGACAAACTCCCGAACCCCTCAAGGTGAGCCTCCAGTACCGCCGTTATCACTGCTACGTCAGGCAAAGCAAGCAGCGCCAAACGCCCAATCTCACCAGGTGCATTGCTGCCTAACTCAAGATTCAAGAAGTGGTGCCTCTCTCCCAGACCAACCAGCGTCAACGGTACCCCAAGGAGATTGTTGTTGTTGCCACGAGTCGATAGACCGCCCCCCAAAGCCCCCTCCAAGATGCCACGAAGCATGTTCTTCGTCGTGGTCTTGCCCGCTGAGCCAGTGGTCGCTACCGTCGGTCCCCGCCAGGATTCTCTGCAACACTCCGCTATCAGCCACAAGGCACTGGGTACATTGGGCACCGCCACCAAATCCATCGCTAAGGGCCCTTCCGCCAACAACTCCGGTACCTTCCTCTCCTCAACCAGCGCCGCAACGGCCCCAGCCTCCAATGCAGCCCGCACATAGGCGTGTCCGTCACTCTTCGCCCCGGCAAAACAACAGAACAGCGCCCCTGGCGCTCCGATAGTCCGCTGGTCATTGGTGGCCCACAAGACCTCGGCCCCGCCAGACCCTATCAGTCGGCCACCACAGAACCCCGCAAGCTGTGCCGTCGTGTACGACATTACTTGCTCACCTCCAATGACCTGCAAACCCCGCAGGCCACTTCGCTGTCGTCAAAATGCAACACTTCCGTTCCGATAATCTGATATGTTTCGTGACCCTTGCCCGCTATTAACACCCCATCCCCACTCCTTGCCAATGATATCGCTGCCTCTATTGCCATTGCCCTGTCTGGTATTATTAGGGTGCGCGAAAATTGCGAATCGGGCGATATTCCGCCCTGGATATCAGCGATGATTGAGAGCGGTGACTCCGTCCTAGGGTTATCAGACGTGATAATAGCTAGGTCTGATAATCTCTCGACCACGGAGCCCATGATGGGGCGCTTGGTTCTGTCCCGATCGCCACCGGCACCAAATACCGTGAAGAGCCGCCCCGGAACAACCTCCCGAAGAGTAGCCAACACCTTCTCCAACGAATCGGGAGAGTGCGCATAGTCCACCCACAACCCGATGCCAAGCTCGTTTTCTATCTGATCAAGTCGGCCCCGAACAGGCGCCATCCCATCCAAAGCAGCGGCCGCCTTCCCAACATCCAGATCCAGAAGATGGACCGCCCCAAGGGCCGCCAATATGTTCGCTACGTTGTGCCGCCCAACCAGACGGCTCCGCACCGGCACCCGCCCAAATGGCCCCACGGCATCAAATGTCATGCCACCAAAACCCAACTCCAGTTGCTCAGGCCAAAGGTCCCCAAGGGCCCGCTCCAAGCTGTACCGCACCTGCCGATACCCTATGGCCTCCGATATGGACCGCCCCAACTCGTCGTCCAGGTTCAACACCGCACCCCGACACGATGGACTTGCGGGCAGCAACTCGGTAAAGAGCCTGCGCTTCGTGGCCCCGTATTCCTCCATGGTGCCGTGGAAGTCCAGATGGTCCTGTGAGAGATTCGTGAAGACGCCCACGGCGAAATCGATGCCAGCTACCCTGTTGAATGCAATGCCGTGGCTCGAAACCTCCAGCGCCGCCAGCTCCACATTCTTCCTCCTCATGGAGGCCAACAGCTTCAACAAATCCGCTGACTCCGGCGTGGTGTTCGCCAAGCTTACGCTCTCCCCAGCAAACCGAGCCCCCATAGTACCCACCAGGCCAGACAAAAGGCCGCACTCCCGACTTACGTGCTCCAAAATATAGGTTATAGAGGTCTTGCCGTTGGTCCCCGTTACCCCAACCACATGCATAGCGCCACTGGGGTGTCCAAGTAGATTTCGGGACAAGTAGGCCATAGAGAGCCTCGTGTCCTCCACAAGAATGAAATCCTTTCCCGCAGGAACGTACTCTCTGCGACTCACAACCAGCAGTGAGGCTCCAGATGCTACAGCGTCCGCAACGTGCTCGTGGCCATCAACCCGGTATCCCGATAGCGCCACGAAAATGGCGCCGGCCCGAACCTTCCTGGAATCGAACTCGATTCCAGAGTAGTCGACCACTTCAGGCATCCTGGCCTCAACTACCAACACGTCACGAAGTAGCTCCTCTCGCCGCATCATGGTCTTGGCCTCTCTTGCCTGAAGTCAATTCGAACGGTGCTGCCTGGCTTCACAAGGAGTCCCGCCGCAGGCAGCTGCCCGTGAGCCCAGCCCGAACCCGTGGCAGATACGGTCAGCCCCGCCGAAGCAGCCAGCCCCACCGCACGGGCAACACTCAACCCCCTGAAGTCAGGCACCATGACCATGGTGGCCCCAGACTCTATAGCCAATACTTCAGGCTCCTGCTCCGCTGGCCTCGTGGGCCGTGGAACACCAAGTCCCATCTCCTCAGGTAGCTCGATTCGAGCAGTATCTCCAAACGAAATGTACGCCATGGTATCACGAACTATGTTAGAGAAGACCGGGGCCGCAACCATGCCGCCACCATGATTCGTGGTCGGATTGTCCATGATCACCAGCACCGTGAACTTCGGGTCGTCCAGAGGCGCCACCCCCGCAAACCAGGCAGACCAGAGGTCCACATAGGCCCCTGCAGGGATCTTAACCTTCTTCCTATCCTTGTTCCTATACTCCACAGTGGTGACGAGATATTTCTGAGCCGTGCCAGTCTTTCCCCCAACCTCCACCGAAGGCACGTCCGCTGCCTCGCCTGTGCCTCCCTCCTCAACCACCTCCCTCAAAGCACGCATCAACTCGCGGGCAACCCAAGAGTCAAACACCCTCTCACGAATGGGGTTGGCCCTGTAGACCTCCCCTCCCGAGGAGTCGAACATGCTCTTTACCAACACCGGTTGCACCCACACCCCATCGTTGGCGATGGTGTTGAATGCAGCCAGAATCTGTATCGGAGTCCCAGAAACCCCCTGCCCGAAGGAACGGTTCGCTACGTCGAAAACCGACTTGGTCCGGGGATTCCCCAGCCAGGAGTTCGCCTCGGTCATGGAGCGCTTGGCCAGGTCCTTCGTGGCCTCGGCGATCAACCAGGCACCCAACCCCTCAAAGGTCTCGGGCAAAATGACGACATCCTCTTGCGCCACCCCATCCTGCGCATTCTCCCCCTCGCTCTCGCTCCCCTCCCTGTCGCTCTCCTCCCTGTCGGCCCCCTCGGTGTTTGCCTCCTCGTTGTTGGCCTCCAGCGCATCGGCCTCGGCAACCTCTTGCTTGGCAACAGGCTTGGGCATGTGCGCATCGGCAATGCCCTTAAAGTAATGATGAACCTCGGCCGCAAGCGCCGCTACCGCATCCCTGGGTGGGGGCACTACACCTGTCCTCCGACCTATCCGCAGCTTCAAGAGGTACTCGTGCATCGGCACGGCTCCAAGCTTCAGCCCGAACTCACCCATGCAGATATTCGAGGAGTATTTGATGGCCTGACCCAGCGTCAGGAAGTTGTGCTTTTTTACGTCTTTAATAGGCTTCTCTCGCTTGTCTTCCACGACGCGCCACTCACCGTCGTGGCCGAAACAGTAGCTCTCCAGGTCGCCAAGTCCCTCCTGTAGGAACATGCCAGCTATCAAAGGCTTCAACGTCGAGCCGGGCTCGTAGAGCCTGGTGAAGGCAGCGGGGTCCCAACGCTCCAAATCTTCCTTCTTGTAGGTCCGCCGGACTTCGGCGTTGGGGTTGAAAGAGAGAGCCTGAGCAACAGCCAGCAAGTCGCCGCTCTTGGTGTCCATCACTATGGCGATGCCCCGCTGAGCCCCACTGGCCATTACTGCCTCGGTCAGGTGCTTCTCCACTCGAACCTGTAGATATGAGTCGATGGCCAGTCTCAAACTCAGGCCGTTAATCTCACCAGGGATGTTCTGCTCGTCCAGGATCATACTGCGGCCCCTGCCGCGACGCCCAACCAGTTTGGTCACTCCGCCTGTCAAGGCCTCCTGGTACCAAGCCTCAGTGCCGTACCGCCCAACCATGTCACGACGAGACGGTTCCCGCCCAAACATCTTGGCAAACTCGGCATCAGCGTCAGTGGCGAATCCGATGACCTGCCCGGCCACTGCCCCCTGTGGATATCGGCGCTGCGCCCGGTCGTTGATGCGCAGTCCCCGCAACTTCTCCTTCAACCAGACAATCTGCGGGTCTGGACGTGCTGCCTTGCCCGCAACAAGATCCGATTTCTTGTAGACCGGCTCGTATCTCAGCACTGCCGATAGCGCAGCGGCTGTCTCAGGACGTAACTCTCGGTCCACGAAGGTAACAGGATTGCGCCCAAGCTCATACCGATCGAGGAAAGCTGTAAGCCAGCCGTCCACGGTAACCGAACGTACGTACCCACCCTTCACGCGCTGAAGGAAGCCATGAGCGATCTCCTCGTCCGAGGCTATCCCCTTGCGCCAGCCTTCCTTGAAGCGGTATCGCTCAATCACCGCCGCTTCACTCATGTCCAGAAGGCCCGCCAGAAAAGCAATGAGAAAATCCTCGTTTTTGGCCGGTACTGGGTGGACTATCTCCAGCTTGCCCTGCATTGAGCTGTAGGCGAAGGAACGTCCCTTACAGTCAACGATGTCGCCACGGTCGCCGGCGACCTCCACAGTCACACTGGTCGTCTTCTCAACGGCCTCACGGGCTTCCTCGCCCATGGTCGCCTGCATCACAAGAGTCTTGCCCAGACCCAGCAGTAGAGGGAAGCCACAGCAGACGGCGACCAGTACCGCCCTGTGCTCCATCCCCCATTCGCTCTTAATCCAAGCAGGTAGCTTCATTGTGTCTTCTCTCTATCTAATTCTCGCTAGTTTCTTCTTGCAACGTTTGCCAAAGAAGCCCTCGCCCCCCAACTTCTCGCACTTAGTGTATCGTTTTGTCGCCTCACCAATATTCCCGAGGCTCTCATACGCCGCAGCGGAATGGAAGAACGGGTCCACATAGTCCGGGCAGCGGGTGATTGATGCCTCGAAAGCATCAAGAGCGTCGTCCCAGCGCTTCATATCAACGTATACTAAACCAATGTTGTTGTAAGCAAGGCACATCCCGTTATTCAGAAACAGGGCTCGCTTCAAATGCTGCTCCGCTTCACGAAGCTTTCCCAAATTGAAGTAAGCCCACCCAAGATTGTTCTCCGCCAGGTAGGGAGTGCCGTAACGTGACTCGGTTAACAGTGGGAGCAGCGTGTCCACGGCCTGCTGCCACTGCTGCATCGCAATGTGCAGAGCACCCAGGTTGGCCCTGGCATCGAGAAATTCGGCGTCGGCCCTCAACGCTGACTCGAAGTGCTTGAGCGCCTGCCCGTAGTCACGACGCCCCATGTATATCAGCCCGGCAAGGTTGTGCCCTAACGCATGGTCGGGCGATATCTTGAAGCAACTCTCGAGCTCCAGAAGTGCACCTTGGGCATTTTTCTCATAATAGTTATTAACGGCAAGACTGTAGTAGAAGTCACCGTCTCGCTCTACTTTGTCGGGATTGGCCGAGCAAGCCGCCAACAGAGCTGCTATGCCGATAAGCCACCTGGTCATGGTTGCTCCTTAATGGCCTTGGGACCCTCTGGCACCCGCTCCATTATTATCGTCTCGCCGGCCCTGGGGTGCCTCAATGAACGATTGTGCAAGATGCTCTCCATGGTATTGGGTATGCCCCGAAGAGCCTCATACTCACCGTTCAACGTCCGGCGCTCACGAGTTAGATTCCGTACCCGCTCCTCAGCCTGGCCACGCAGAGCACCCGTTTCAACATAGTCGTATTGCCTGGCAACCACAAAGACCCCAAGCATCACCAACAGGGTAACTCCCGTAATACCAAGTATGAAGGTCCTGATGAAAGCTCCGCTCATGACAGCCTCTCAAGACATCTCAGCGCTGCACTCCGCGCCCGAACGTTGGCGCAAAGCTCAGCCTCCGACGCCGTTAGCCTATCAGCTACAACACAGTATGAACCCCCGGCAGCATACCCCTTGAATGCACGCTTCACGGCACGCTCCTCCAATGAGTGGAACGTCACCATAGCCAACCTTCCTCCAACACCCAAAACGGGAACAGAGGCCTCCAATAGTCGATCCAACTCCTCCATCTCCCCGTTCACGGCTATGCGCAGCGCCTGAAAAACCTGCGCCACTGGCCCCGTCTTCCCCCGAGCAAATCCGAACCTCAACATGTCGGCCAGTTGCACCGTCGTCGAAATCGCCCCGCTGCAAACCCCATCCTTCACCCTCTTGGCAATCTCCATGGAGCGGGGAACGTCGCCATACTCCCTCAATACCTCGGCCAACTCACCAACGCTCAACCGCCGAATCAGACCCTCTGCACTCTCGCCTCCCTCTTCCCCATCCATCCGCATGTCCAGAGGTCCCTCATGCGTCAAGCTGAAGCCCCGGTACCCAACATCGATTTGATGGCTGCTTATCCCAAGATCGGCAACAATGAACAATGGCGCCGAATCCAACAACGCCGCCCACTTGCCTATGTTCGAGAATTTGTCGTGAACTATCCTGAACCGGTCCCCGAAACGACCAAGACGAATCCGAGAGGCCTCAACTGCCTCGGGATCCCTGTCCATCCCAAGGCCAACGAATCCAGGCAAAGCCTCCAGAAGTGCTTCACTGTACGCTCCACCACCCAAGGTTACATCGATGAAACTGCCGCGTGCACCAACGCTTCTGGCGCAAGAGACAACTTCCTCCAGTAATACCGGTACGTGGTGGTACATGGCCTAACCGTGCTTGTTGTTTGCAAGCTCCGGAGTGTTGTTGGCCTCGGGTCCAGCTTCAGGCATGTTCGACAGCCTGCTCAGCATGGCGTCGAGAATCTGTGGACCCTCATCCACAAGTCCTCGCAACACACGCCTGCCTGCCTCCTCATCCCACAACTCAACATAGTCGCCACACCCCAGCAACATCACGTCGCTGTTCGTCTTGATGCCGCATAACTCCCGAAGAGAAGGATCAAGCAGCACCCTGTACTGCTGGTCCCACTCCACCGGCTGTGCCAGCGCAGCAAAACGCATGAATGTCGCATACTCCCTGCTGAGTGGATGAAGTCGACTCAAATCCCGTCGCTGCTTCTCCCATTGAGCCACACTCTGGAGAACCAGGCAGGGTTGGTCCGGCCGTCGCGTCAGTATCAGGTCGGGCCGTTCGCCGTAGCTGGCGTGCAACGAAGTGACCAGACGCCGGGGCAGAAATAACCGCCCCTTGTCATCCACCTTGTTGGTCCAGCTGCCGACGAACATAGCCCTGCACCTCTCTCCGCTGCGTTCCGTTCCTTCCCGCCTTGCTTCCATTTGCATCCTATAGCACTGCTCTGGACTTCCACCAAGACGTTTCTCTCCTCCACTTTCCTCCACAGAGTGGCGAGGCTACAGGTTGTGGCTGTTTTTTCAGGGAAAGACACAAGATATAGTGGGGTTGCCCCCCCTGGGCCGATCTTATACCGCTGCTATGGGCTCCAACGCTGCATGGGCCGCCAGGTTCCAGGTGAACGCCCGAAACCCACGATCTGAAGAGATCGCTGACCCTCTACTTACGCACCAATTGTGAAACCACTACCAGAGTTGCTGGAGAAAAAACTTCGTAAAATCGGGCACTTCCACTACCGTTGCTCAATAGAAAAGTCAACGGAAAACCCCGCCCCTTCCTCCTCAAGCCTCATCGCCCCCCTGCTCCCGCTCAACCAAACCCCCACCCCATCTCCATACCCAGAAGCCCGCAGCGCCTCCCACCATACCAGTTCCCCAGTCGATGGCAAAAAAACCACATCGGGCCGCAGTCGCTCCAACAATGCACCAAATACCGGCGCCTTGTGACCATGATGAGGGGCCTTAAGAAACAACTGCCCCCTCTCAGGTGCCCCGTAACCAATTCGCTCCTCCAGCCCCCCCATGGCCCCATCCACGTCCACTCCCTTGCCCTCCCAATCCCCGGCAAATAGCAACGTCGCCTCCCCAAACTCAGCCGATAACACTAACGACGTGTCGTTTTGCCCAGCGAAATCCCCCCCGGGCGGCGGCCACCAGGCACTCCACACACCGCCTCCCCACCCAACCCGCTGCCCTGGAGCAAACCCCCTGACCGCTGGCTCCCCCCCACCACAGCCCCGGCCGTCACGAGCCAGACGCCGGGCTACCTTCTCACCATCCGTCCCCTCGGCTACCCAGAATTCGCATATCTCAACTCGGCTCAGTATCGCCCGCAGCCCTCCGTAGTGGTCCCGATGCGCATGAGAAACCACAACGATGTCCAGACGCTCGGCCCCAACGTGCCACAGGTAAGGCAGAAGAACCCTGGAGCCCGCACCTATGTCACCGCCATCAATCAACATCTTCCCCCCACTCTCAGCCTCCAACAGCAACATGTCCGCCTCGCCCACGTGAAATCCCGTCAGTCGCCACCCGTCAGCTCTGCCCGGAACACTCAACAACAACACCGTTGCCCCCGCCAGCGCCAACACTGTCCCACCTCGCAACCGCCCCCAAAAGCTGGCCAGAAAGAAGGCCACCGAGGCCATCAGCACCGGGGCAAGACCCGGCCAGGATACTCTGGCAGCACCAGCGACACTGGCCACTCCCACTAACCAACTCTCCAAAAGGCCCAAACCCTCCGAAAGCACAACCCCAAACGCCTGCCCCGCAAACCCCGGCCATGGTAACACCACCGCAACCAGACAAAGCGGGAACAACAGCCGAGAAACCAGCGGTACAGCTACGACGTTGGCTGGAACCGCAAGCAACGGAATCCCACCAAAATGGAACCAGACCAGGGGCAACGTTGCTACCGACGTCCCCCACGTCGACGCCGCAGGTCCCAACAGATACCGCTCACACAGGGGCCACCACCGACTCACCCCCTCACGCCCAACGCTAACCCCAGCCCCCATCTCTCTGCTCCGCACCTTCATCAGCTCCCCGCTCAGCATCATCGCTCCAACACACGTAACGCTAAGAAGAAAGCCAACCTCGGTCACCGCCGGAGGCCTGCTCGCAACTATTACCAGCGACGCTACACTCAGCCACGTCCAGCCCTCGTACCGACGCCCCGTAATCTGCGAAAACGACCGCCCCAACAACATCACCCAAGCCCTTATGCACGACACCGGCGCACCCGTTACCAACAGATACCCAGTTCCCAACCCCACCACCAGCAACGCTGCCAAGACCCCCCTCGAACGTCCCCCGCTCCCATCAGGCCTCACTCTTCCAATGAGCAACGCCAACAGCAGCACAAGCTCCCCAACCGTGCTCAAATGCAGACCAGAAACCGCCAATAAATGCGCTGCTCCAGTTACCGAAAGTATCTCCCTCAGCTCAAGGCTTATCCCCCTGGAATCCCCCAGCACCAACGCTGCCACCACCCCCCTCCGGTCCCCACGCAATCCCAGCCCTTCAATGCGACCCGCTATGGCCTCCCGGGCCGCAGCGGCTCCCCTCCACATCCTCGTCCAGAGCGACATCCCGGCGGTCACTGGCCTCACCACAACCCTGGTCAAAGCAATGCTCCCGCTTATGCCCCGGCCCGCATGGTGCGCCTGCAAATCGAACTCGAAAGGATTGGCCTTCCGCTCAGCCACGCTGCAAAACCCCTCCCCCAACACCACATCACCGGGCCGAGGATATACAACCCCCACCCCCGAATCCCACCTTGCCCCCGCCAACCACACATCCCCCCCCTCCAACGCTACCCCCACCCGAATTCGCCCCCCGCTCCAAGTCGCCAGCCCACGCACAACCCCAGCTACTACCCTGCGCTC
>Ga0302238_1001894_pt1 | contig 15896 bp, 15 predicted proteins | sample AAG_UR_Asn_MG_FD_193527 | JGI IMG/M metagenome (GOLD analysis project Ga0302238, IMG submission 193527) | Enriched activated sludge microbial communities from anaerobic digester in WTTP, New Holstein, Wisconsin, United States - AAG_UR_Asn | ecosystem: Engineered > Bioreactor > Anaerobic >...
CCCGCCGCCGATTCACCCCTGGCGCGGGGGCCCGCCGCCGATTGAAGTACTCCCGGGAGCGTATTATACTTTTTCCATGAATCACAAATCCCGATTTTCCCCCGAGGCCGTGGGGCGGCCCTTCTCCAGCCCGGTCAGCTGCGGGGTCGGCCCGAACGGGTACGAAGCCGGTCCGGTCACCCGGAGCCTGTCCCCCCGGCAGCGTCGGGAGAGGCCGGCGGACGCCCTGATCGGCCGCGGCATCGCCCCCTAGCGATTCGGAGCTTCCGTGAAAACCGGGTCTTCCTTCCCGTCCGCCGCGATCAGTTTTCCCCCATGGGCGGCCGCCGTTCTGCTGGCCGCCTTCGGTTCGCTCCTTCCGGGGTGCTATGTCCTCAGGCAGGGCGGTGTCCTTCTGTCCTACCAGAGCCGGGCCGTGCCGCTGACGGAGGCCGCAGGCCCCGACGCCCCGGAGGACCTGCGCCTCTTCGCCGCCCGGGTGGAAGACATCCGGAGCTTCGCCCTCAGGAACCTGGGGCTGAAGGAGAACCGCAACTACACCCGTTTCGTCGAACTGGACCGGGACTACCTGGCCGTCGTCGTGTCTGCATCCCGGAAGGACTCCTTCCGGCGCCATCAGTGGCGCTACCCCCTGGTGGGGACTCTCCCCTACAAAGGATTTTTCGATCCCCGGGACGCCCGCCGGGAGGCGGACAGTCTGAAGGCCCGGGACCTGGATGTCTGGGTCCGCCGGGTGGACGCCTTCAGCACCCTGGGCTGGTTCTCCGACCCCCTGTACTCGTACATGATCTCCTACCCCCCCCATCGCCTGGCGGAGCTGCTGATCCACGAACAGGTCCACGCCACGGTCTTCCTGAAGAATCAGGCCCAGTTCAACGAGGAGCTGGCGGAGTTCATCGGTCGGGAGGGGGCACGGCTCTACATCGAAAAGACCTACGGGAGGGGCTCGGCGGAGTTCCGGCGAATGGAGGACGAGGAGGCCGATTCGGCGACCTTCCTCGCCGTTCTCGGGGATCTCATAAGGAAACTGGAGGAACTCTACCGGAAGGGCGGGGAGCGGGAGACGATTCTGTCCCGGAAGGCGGAGATCATACAGAGGGCCCAGGAGGATTTCGCGGCGGACTACCCCCGGCTCTTTCGGAGCGGCGACTACCGGGGCTTCGCCCGTCTGCCGGTAAACAACGCCTATCTGGAACTTTACCGGCTGTATCACGACGACTCCGGCTATTTCGACAGGCTTTTCCGAGGTATCGGCGGCGACCTCCCCCGGTTCATCGGGGCGGCGAAGACCCTCCGAGGCCGCCGGGGCGATCCCAAAATGCTCCTGGCGGAGGCCCTGGGTCTGGAGCCCTCGCCGTGAACCCCGCGCCCCCTCCCCTGGTGTCGGTGATCATCCCCACCTACAACCGGGCGGCCCTTCTTCTGGAGGCGGTGGACTCCGTGCTCGCCCAAAGCTTCCGGGACTTCGAACTCATCGTGGTGGACGACGGCTCCACCGACGACAGCCTGTCCCGGCTGGCCGCCCGGGGTTTTGCGGTCGCCTGTCCGGGCCCCGGACTTCCGGACCCGGACAGGGAGGGTGGAGTCCCCCTCTTTCTGCTGCCTCTGGAGCGCCGGGGAACCCCCGGCAGGGCCCGGAACCGGGGGGCGGAACGGGCCCGGGGCCGTTTTCTGGCCTTCCTCGATTCCGACGATCTCTGGCATCCGGATAAACTCGCCCTCCAGCTCCGGCTCCTCATGTCCCGGGGACCGGACGGGGCGGATCCGCCCCGGCTGACCCACACCCGGGAACTCTGGCTCCGGAACGGCCGGGAAGTCTCCCAGGCCCGGCAGCGCCACCGCCGGGAGGGGGACCTCTTCGCCGAATCTCTGGTCAAATGCGTCATCGGACCCTCCACGGCGGTCCTGGACCGGGAACTGTTCCTCCGGGCCGGCGGCTTTCGGGAAGACATGGAAATCGCCGAGGATTACGAACTGTGGGTCAGACTCACCACGACCGAAAAAGCGGCATACCTGGACCGGCCGCTGACGGTGAAGCGCGCCGGTTCGGGGGATCAGCTTTCGGAGAAGCACCGCCAGATCGAGATTTTCCGCATCCATGCGCTCCGGGACCTGGTGGACCGCGGTTTCTTCGCCTCCCGCCCGGAAAGAGCCGCTCCGGCCCGGGAGGAGCTGGCCCGAAAATGCGCCATCTACGCCGCAGGGTGCCGGAAACGGGGAAGGGCCGCGGAAGCGGCGGCTTACGAAAACCTGGCCGCATTTTACCGGCGGCGCATATCCGCTTGATTCACCGGAGAAACGGCGGTACATTGTTTTCCCATGAGCCGGCGCTTTTTTCCCCTTGCCGCCGCCGCGGCGGCGCTGCTTCTTTCGGCCTCCTGTCAGGTGCGTCAGGATGTGACCCTGCAGATCGGGGGGGCGGGCTCGTCCCGGATCCTCGTGGAGCTGCATCCGGTTTTCACCCGCTACTATTCCGACCTGGCATCGGGCTTTCTCCCTTCCTTCGACCCCCGGAATCCGGTCTATTTCGATGCCCCGGGGATCGGGAAAAACCTGTCGGCGAACCCGGACCTGGAAGTCCTGTGGATCAGAACCCCGGCTCCCCATAAACTGGACATGGAAATACGCTTCCGCGATATCGGAAGGGCCATCCGGGGCGGAGACCCCGAAATCCGGGACATCATGAGCCTGCGCAGGGAGGGGAAGAGGGAGACTCTGGCCATCCACCTGGACCGGTCGAACCTTTCTTCGATCCTGCGGGTCCTGTCTCCGGACAAGGCCTCTCCCCTGAAGGCCCTCCTTCCCCCGGCGGGCAGGCCCCTCTCCGAGACGGAGTACCTGGAGCACCTGTCCTGGGCCCTGGAGGATTACGCCGGCCCGGGGGAGATCGCGGACGTTCTTCGGTCTTCGGCGGTCACGCTGCGGGTAAGGGTCCCGGGAAAGATCGCCGCTCTGGACGGCGGAGCCCCCTCGGGCGATTCGGAGGCCCTTTTCGTCGTGCCTGTCCTCCGGCTCCTGACTCTGGAAACGCCGGTGGACCTGTCCCTGACCTACACCCCCTGAGGCCCGGTTTCTCCTGGACGATCCGTCCCGGTCCGCCCGGAGCGGGTTTTTCAGTGCAGCAGAAGAGACGGGTTGACGGGTTTGCCCCAGCGGGAAACGGTGAAGTGCAGATGGCTTCCGGTGGAGTATCCCGAGTTGCCCACGTTGCCGATCCTCTGCCGCTCCTGGACCCACTGCCCCTGGCGAACGTGAATGACGCTCAGATGGGCGTAGAAGGTGGTGTAGCCTCCCAGATGGCTGAGAATGACGTAATTCCCCGCCGTATCGTTGTAGCCCGTTTCGATGACCCGGCCGTCCAGGGCGGCGATGACCGCCGACCCGTGGGGCCCCGCGATATCGATGCCGTTGTGGAAGCGTCTTTCTCCGCTGATGGGGTCGGTCCTCCAGCCGTAGGGGGAGGAGATCCATCCCCGGGCGGGGTAACGGAAAAGTTCGCCCCAGACCCGTCGCAGCTCGATGGTCGGCAGTTTCGCCTCGGGAATGAAAACCTTCCCGCCGGCGGCTTCGGACAGCTCGGAGATATTGTTGGACTCCAGGATGCTTTCCGGAGGCACATCGTAGGATTCGGCGAGTTTCTCCAGGCTGTCCCGTGCCTTCAGGGTATGCATGATTCCGTCCATGTTGGGAATTTGCAGCACCGTCCCGATCTGCAGGGCCCGGGCCTTTTCCACGGCATTGCAGCTGATTATGCTGCCCTGATTCAGGCCGAAGCGGTGGGCGATTTCGGAAATCGTGTCGCCCTTGACGACGATGTAGGGGAAAAAGGCGAGAACGTTCCGGGGGGGCGCCTGGTCCTCCAGCAGCTGGGAAACCTCCTGGCCTCCGGAGCTCAGCATCGCCACAAGCTCCGGCTGTCCGACCCCGAACCCGCCGTCTCTCCCGTTCCAATGGGACATGAAACCGACCGTGATGAAAACCATGACTGCGACGGCGGCGTAGACCGCTTCCGGGAGCAGCGGAAATTTACCGAGGCGAACGAATGCCCGCACGACAGAATCTTTCATTGTTTCCTCGCAACCGGTTAGTGCATACCCGTGAAGTATACACTACAGCATCGGCGAATGACCGATGTTTTTTACTTTTTTTCGGTTTTCCACCGCGCCTCGGGGCGCTCCCGGAAATACTCCCGGACGACCTTTTCGACCCCGGAGAACCCCGGGGCCCTGTTCAGCCGGGTGAAAAGGCCCTGGCCGAAGAGGAGATTGCCGCAGAAGTAGCCGAAGAACCTCTTCGCCCGGCTTTCCAGAAAGTCCGCCGGCTGATGGCGGGGAAGAAGATCCAGGAATCTCCCCGCCGTTTCCTCCAGATCCACCACCATTTCCCGGTGGGGCTCCCTCTCTCTGCGCCGGAGAAAGGCGAAGAACCAGGGGGCCCGGGCCGCGCTCCTGCCCACCATGATTCCGTCGGGGCGGTGCTCCTCCTTTTTTTCCCGGTAATCGTCGAAAGACCGGATATCTCCGTTCCCCACCACCGGGATGGACAGGTCCCGCTTCAGGGCGCCCACGTAGTCCCACCGGGCAAGGCGGCCGAATTTTTCCTTTTTCAACCGGGGGTGCAGGGTGATGAAGTCCACCCCCTCCTCCTGGAGTCCCCGGCAGAAGCGGAGAAGCCCCGGGTAATCATCCTCGAAACCCACCCGGAGCTTCACCGACAGCCTCTTCCCCTTCACCGCCCGGCGCAGGGCCGCCGCCAGCCGCCGGGCCCGGTCCGCGTCCCGCATCCAGGCCACCCCGCCTCCGGCCCTGACGATGTCCGGGGCGGAGCAGCCCATGTTGAAATCCACACCAAAGCCCGGAAGACCGTCCAGATACTCCGCCGCCCGGACAACCGAAGCCTCCTCGAACCCCACCAGCTGGTGGATCAGTCTGTCCGGGTCAGGATCGGCGGCGATGTAGGACGCCTCGTAGGGCCCCCCCTGGATCAGGGCCGCCGAGCTGATCATTTCGGTGAAGTACAGGTCGCAGCCCCCGAACTCTTCGATGAGAATCCGCAGGGCCGGGGTGGAGACCCCCGCCATGGGGGCCAGGATCAGGGAATCATCGAGGATTGTCACGGGGAGAGTATACCCGTCCCGGCCGCTTGATTCGAGCCGTCGGGGAGGATAGTATGGCGGCCATGGACGCTCAGGAAATCAAAAAACAGGTCGGCTACGCCGCCATCGACGAGTTCGTGAAAAGCGGAATGAAGATCGGCCTCGGCACGGGTTCCACCGCGGTCTGGGCGGTGCGGAGACTGGGAGAGCTCCTCCACTCCGGCAGGCTGCGGGACGTCCTCGCCGTGCCGACCAGTTCCCAGACCGAAATGGAGTGTCAGAAGGCGGGGGTCCCTCTCCGCTCCATGAACGACCCGGAAATCGGCGGCGTTCTGGATTTCGCCGTGGACGGCGCCGACGAGGTGGATGAAGGGCTCCATCTGACCAAGGGCGGAGGCGGCGCGCTTCTCATAGAAAAAATCGTGGCCTATGCGGCGAAGAAATTCGTCGTCGTCGTGGATTCCGCGAAGATGGTGAAAAACCTGGGCCTTTCCTTTCCCATCCCCACGGAGGTCCTCCGGGAGGCCCGTCTTCCCGCGGCCCGGGCCTTCGAATCCCTGGGCGCCCGGGCGGAAGTGCGCATGGCGGTAAAAAAAATGGGCGCCGTCATCACGGACAACGGCAACATCCTTCTGGACCTGTCCTTTCAGAAGGCCTTCGATCCCGTAAAGATGGAAGAAGCCCTGTCGCTGATTCCCGGGGTGCTGGGAAACGGGATCTTCGCCCGCTGCAACCCGGAGGTTCTGGTGGGGCATCCCGACGGCTCCATCCGCAGACTCACCCGTTAGGGAAGCCCATGGAAAAACCCCTTTACACCGGACGGGACCTGGTTCTGAAACGGGACAGCATCCCGGAACTGCTGGACGAGCTGACGATGCTGGGGATCGGTCCCAAGACCGAGGTCCTCCGGCGGGTTCTGGAAGACAGCCTGGAACTGGCGAAAACCGAAAACCGGCCCGTCGTCGCCCGGGACCCGGGCATGACCCTCGGCTGGGACGATTTCCACGGGGAGTACTACCTGGTGGTTCCGGACACCTACGATCCCGGGAACCTCGTGGCCGTTCTCTTCGAGCGCCTGGTCTCCGGCGGTGAGGAGGACCCGGAGGAGGACCTCCGGGAAGGCCGGAGACTCATCCAGGAGTACCTGGGAGTCATCGAAGAGAAGGAAAAGGTCTCGCTTCGGGACGTGAAAGAAAAACTCGCCTCCCTGGTGACGGACATGAAGAAAGCCCTGCGCCTCTTCGAGGAGGAGGATTACTCCGATGAGGAGTTCGACCGGCTCTCCACCGCCCTGGACAAGGCCTATTTCGACCCCATCTCGGAAATTCTCGAGGGAGTTCTGGTCACCATAGCGGGAGGCTAAAGACCCCCGGAGGAGGTTGCCCCATGCCCCGACCCATCGGAGAGATTCCCCCGGCCCTCTGCCGCCGGCTTTCCGTCGTCTTCACCGATATCGACGACACCCTGACCACCCACGGCCTCCTTCCGGAGAAGTCCTATGCCGCCCTCTGGGCCCTCCACGATGCGGGCATCCGGGTGGTCCCGGTGACGGGACGCCCCGCGGGCTGGTGTGACCACATCGCCCGGATGTGGCCGGTGGCGGGAGTCATCGGGGAGAACGGAGCCTTCTACTTCGTCTACCACCGGGACAGCCGTCGGATGCGCCGGGAGTACGCCCAGACCGAGGAGGTCCGGCGGCGGGGCCGGGAGGCCCTGGAGAAGGTCCGGACAGAGGTCCTGGACGAGGTCCCCGGCGCCGCCGTCGCCGCGGACCAGGCCTACCGCATCGCGGACCTGGCGGTGGATTTCCGCGAGGACGTCCCTCCCCTGGACGAGGGTTCGGTGGACAGGATCTGCCGCATCGCCCGCCGGAACGGCGCGGTCTGCAAGGTCTCCAGCATCCATGTCAACTGCTGGTACGGCGATTACGACAAGATCACCTGCCTCCGGGAGTTTCTCCGCCGGGAATCGGGCCGCTCACTGGACGAGATGCAGGAGGAGGTCCTGTTCGCCGGAGACTCCCCCAACGACGAGCCGGCTTTCCGGGAATTCCGCCATTCCATCGGAGTGGCCAACATCCGGGACTTTCTCCATCGGCTGGACCACCCGCCCCGGTACATCACCGGAGCCCGGGGAGGGGAGGGCTTCGCCGAAGCGGTGTCCATCATCCTCCGGCTCCGGGGTTCCGATGGAAAGGAGTAAAGAGATGGTCTTCACTGCGCCCTTCAGTTTCACCCTGCCCACCACCATCGAGTACGGGGCGGGAATCTCCCGGCGGCTCCCGGAGTTCTGCCGGAGGCTCGAAGCCCGGCGCATCCTGGTGATCACCGATCCGGGGGTCAGCGGCCTGTCCTGGCACGCCGCGCTGATGGAGGACCTCCGGGGTCAGGGCATGGCGGTGGAGATCTTCGACGCCGTGGAGCCGAACCCCAAGGACCGGAACGCCGCGGCCGCCGGGGATGCGGCCCGGGCCTTCGGTGCGGAGGTCCTGGTGGCCCTGGGAGGCGGGAGCCCCATGGACTGCGCCAAGGTGGCGGCCATCCTGGCCCGGCAGGGCGGAAGGCCCCGGGACTACGAGGACCCCTCCCGGATCGGCCCCTCCCCCCTGCCGATCCTGGCGGTCCCCACCACCGCGGGGACGGGCAGCGAAGTCACCTTCGGGGCGGTCATCACCGACACGGCGGAGAGCTTCAAGTTCACCGTCAAATCCCCCCGCATCGCTCCCCGTTTCGCCCTGGTGGACCCGGTTCTGACCCTGTCCATGCCCCCGGCGCTGACCGCCGCCACCGGAATGGACGCCCTGACCCATGCCGTGGAAGCCTACACGTCCCGAGCGGCGGAACCCATCTCCGACGCCCTGGCCCTGCACGCGGCAGCGCTCATCGCCCGCAGGCTTCCCCGGGTGGTGGAGAAGGGCGACGACCTGGAGGACCGGGCGGCGGTACTCACCGGAAGCCTGCTGGCCGGCATCGCCTTCAGCCATTCCGATGTCGGCGCGGTCCACTGCATCGCCGAGGCCCTGGGGGGCATGTACGACATCCCCCACGGGGTGGCCAACGCGGTCTGCCTTCCCGGAGTCATGCGCCATTGTCGGGACGCCGCGGAGGAGCGCTACGCCCGGCTGGGAGCCGCCATGGGCGCGGGGGAAGGGGCCGAGGCGGCGGTGGCCTTCGTCGAAGGCCTGGCCCGTCGGGTGGGGTTGCCGGATTTCCGCAGTTTCCGCATTCCGGAGGCGGACTTCCCCCTGGTGGCCGACAAGAGCGCCGCCAACGGCTCCAACCGGAACAACAGACCCCCTCTCACCGCCGGGGACTACCGGGCCATCCTGGCCGCCCTGAACGGATAAACCGCCCCGCCCATGGCGGCGGGGAAAAAAAGTCATGCCGCTCCCGGGAGTCCGGGCCGGTCCGGGCCGGTCCCGGCGCAGGGGCGAAGGAGAAAGAGATGCTGTCCAAGGAAATGCTCGCCGGCCTGAACGATCAGATAGGCAAGGAGATGCACTCCGCCTATCTGTACATGGCCATGTCCGCCCGATCGGCCGATCTGGGCCTGGAGGGCTTCGCCCGGTGGTTCATGATCCAGTATCACGAGGAAATGTTCCACGGGATGAAGATCTACAAATACATCCAGGACCGGGGAGGAGAGGTGGTTCTGAAAGACATCCCTGCCCCCGAAGGGGATTTCCCCTCGGTCCGGGAGATGTTCGAAAAAACCCTGGCCCACGAGAAGACCGTCACCCGGAGCATCCTGGATCTGCTGGCCCGGGCGAAGGCGGAGAAGGACGCGGCAACGGAAATCTTCCTGGCCTGGTACGTCACCGAACAGGTGGAGGAGGAAAAGACCGCCTCGGACATCCTCCGGAGATTCGCCTACATGGGCCCCGGTGAAAATCCGGGCTGTCTGTTCCTGGACCGGGCCATGGGGGAACGCAAACTCGAGGCTCCCACCGACTTCAGCGAGCTGGTCATATAGACCCGGGGGCCCCGCCGCGGGTATAGTGGGCCCCATGAATCAGGATCAGGTAAAGGAATCCCTCCTCCGCCTCGAACCGGAGGTGGAGGAGTTCTCTCTCATCTTCTCCGGCAAGCAGAGCCGAAGGGTCAACGGCCTCTACAAGCCGGAAACCCGGGAAATCATCATCCACAACAGGAACTTTTCCGACGACAACGATCTGATGTACACGGCGATCCACGAGTTCGCCCATCACATCCACTTCACCCGCTCTCCCGTTCCGGTGTCCGGCAAGGCCCACCGCAACGAGTTCTGGGACCTCTTCCACCGCCTCCTGGGACGGGCGGAAGAGATGGCCGTCTATCGGAGCGTGTTCGATGTGGACAAGGACTTCCGGAGCCTCACCGAGAAGATACGCACCGGGTATCTGGCGAAAAACGGCGCTCTGATGAAGGAGTTCGGCGGGCTCCTGGTGGAGGCGGAGGCCCTGTGCCGGAAAAACAACGCCCGCTTCGAGGACTATGTGGACCGGATTCTGGGCCTGCACCGCACCACCGCCCGGGTCCTGATGCGGATGCACAGCCTGGACGTGAACCCCGCCATCGGCTTCGAAAACATGAAGACCGTAGCCTCCCTCCGCTCCGAGGAGGACCGCCGGGGGGCGGAAGCCGCCTTCATGTCGGGAAAGAGTCCGGACATGGTGAAGGCGGAGTACGGCCGGAAGCCCCGGGAGAAGGAGGCCTCCCAGCGGCTGCTGCAGGAGAAGCGCAGGATCGAGAAGACCATCGCCTCCCTCACCAGCCGGCTCCGGGAGATCGAAACCCGCCTGGAGGGAATGGAGGAGGACTGATTTGGGCTGAGGCCGACAAAACGTTGGAACTCTTTGCTCCAAAGTCAGTTACCTGCCTCGTTCGGTCGCCGGCCGACTGAAGCCCTTGACCCGTCCTTCCCCCCCCTGTACAATGCGGGCAACAGAGAGAAGACCGGAGGCCTGTGCATGAAAGCGTATATCCAGGGCATCGGCTGTTATGTGCCCGAAAAAAGAGTTTCCAACGATGATCTGGCGAAAATCGTCGACACGTCCGACGAGTGGATATACTCCCATACGGGTATAAAAAACCGGCACATCGCCGCAGAGGACGAAGCCTCCTCCGATCTGGCGCTCCGGGCCTCCCGGGACGCCCTGGAACGGGCGGGGAAGAGCCCGACGGACCTGGAACTCATCCTCCTGGCCACCGCCACGCCGGACCATCTGGGCTTTCCCTCCACCTCCTGCGTGCTGCAGGACAAACTGGGAGCGGCCAACGCGGCGGCCATGGACCTGGCCGCCGCCTGCACCGGCTTCATTTACGGCCTGGAAACGGCCCGGGCCTTCATCGAGGCGGGGATCTATCGGAACATCCTCGTCGTGGGGACGGAGGTCCTGAGCAAAATCACCAACTGGAAGGATCGGAACACCTGCGTCCTCTTCGGGGACGGCGCCGGGGCGGCCCTGGTGACCGCGGCGGACACGGGGTCCAGCCGGGGCATCGTCACCAGTCATCTGGCGGCGGACGGCAGCGGCGCCGGGGTCCTGTCCCGCCCCGTGGGAGGCACCCGGACTCCCTTCGTAGAGGGGCGGACGACGCCGGAAAGCACCCTCCTCTACATGGACGGGAGGAAGGTCTACTATTTCGCCGTATCCGTCCTGGGAAAAACCATCGAGACCCTGCTGGAAAAATCCGGCCTTTCCCTGGAGGAGATCGATTTCATCGTCCCCCACCAGGCGAATGTCCGGATCATCGAGGCCTGCGCCAAGAGGCTGTCCATCCCCATGGAAAAGTTCTACATGAACATCGAGGAGTTCGCCAACACCTCCGCGGCCTCCATCCCCATCGCCCTGACGGACATGAGTCTCAAGGGGATTCTGAAGCCCGGGCATCTGGTTCTGACCGTGGGCTTCGGCGGCGGCCTCACCTACGGCGGCAACATCATCCGCTGGTAGGTCCCCCCGGGAAACCCTCTGAAGGGGAGTATCCCGGGAAAAGGCAAAAGCCACGACCGGCCCCCCAGGAGCCCCGGGGAACCGGCCGCCCCGTCAAGGCAGATTCCGGGACAGGTCCTTTCCGAAGTCCACCCCCAGATTGCGGAAGGCCGTGGAGATCACCGCCCCGGAGCTCGACCCTATGCCCCGTTTGAACATCCGCTTGGAGTAGAGGATCTGGCCGGTTTTGAGGTCCGCCGCCTTGACGGTCCCCGCCACCCGGACCTGAAAGGAACCCTTCGCCTCCTCCAGTTCATCCACCGTGATCACCCCGAAAACGACCCTCTCCACCTGGCCGCCGTGGGCCGCGGCGACGGCCCTGATCACCTCGGTGTCGCTCATTCCCCGGAGGGACACGGCGTTGAACGAAAGGGTCCTCACCTGGAAACCGTCGGAGGACAGGGCCTCCAGAATGCCCGAACCGGTTCCGGTGGTTCCGGTGGGGTTGGACGCTCCGTCGGTGTCCAGGACGACGATCCCGGTGGGAATCTTCCGGGCCCGGGAAACGATGTTGTACTCCATGCTCACCCGCTTCCCGCTTACCAGGTCCTGCAGACCGCTCACCTGGGGCGCGAAGGCCCGAGGCGCCTTTTCCAGCGGAACGAGAAAGGCGGACAGATCCAGCATCATCGTCACCTTCTCGCTTCCCACGAATGTGGGGATGGGGTGCTCGAACTCCACCCGGCCGTCGGCGCCGCTCTGCAGGTTCACCGCCCTGATCCCCACCCGGCCCCCGGTCCGGGCTTCCTTGTAGCTCACCTGAATGTCCGCGCCCCGGATGGGCGGGTCGCTTTCCCGCTGACCGTCCACCACCTTGATCTGGAAGGTTCCGGGCAGAGGGGAGCCGACCTCGCCGGTGATGGCCCCGGAGAGGGGGACAAGGCCGATGCGGTTGATCACCGCCTTGGCGTTGTTGATGTTCCGTTCGAACTTGATGGCCGCGTTGTCGATGTTGGACCCCGACGCCGCGGCGGCGGCCTGGATAAAGGATTTGATGGCCCCGAAGAGGTCTCCGGAGGCGGCCAGCCGCTTTCCCGTCTCCTCGGGGACCGCCACCGCGTCGGCCTGCTCCTTGAACACCGCCGCTATCCTGTCCCGCTCCTTCTGCAGTTCCGCCCGGTCGTACTGGGCCAGAACATAGACCGTCACCCGGGAGGCTTCCCTCAGGACGTATTTGTCCGCCACCCGCAGGCCCGTCACCCGGGCGCTTCCAGTCTGCCGCACCTGCTGGGTGACCTGGGCCTGGAAGGAATCCAGGGCGGCCTTCGCCTCGGAGGTGGTTTCCGCGGTGATGGTCACTCCGATGTAGCGGGTTATCTCCGCAATGAGAGCGTAAACCGCCTGCTCCTCCGCCCTCGCGGCGTCCTTGGCCGGGTCCGACGAGGACCCGACGAAGTACTCGTATCGGGCATCCCCCGCCGGAGTGGACAAGACCCATGGAGGAGGGCTTTCACCCGGGGCTCCCGTCTCCCGGGGCCTGGACCCCGTGGCACATCCCAGAAACAGGAGCAAAACCGCCGCCCCCACCACCGACGCCTTCCCCAGAGCCTTTCCCCGCTTTTTCATGAACAGCCTCCCCCGCAAAAAACAAAACCGGAGTCCCGGCTCTCCGGGACCCCGGTGTCCGCCATTCAGCAGAACCTCAGATGCCTTCCTTCTCGAGAGCTTCCTGGACCCGCTTTCGGGCGGTCTGCTCCTCCGGAGTCTTGGGCTTCACCGCCTGTCCCGCCTCGTCCAGGGCCTTGCGCACCAGTTCGTCCAGGGTGGCCTGGGGGATGGTGTACAGCGCCAAATAGGTGAAATCGTCTCCCTCCACGTTGCCGTCGGGCTTGTAGTACCGCATCTGGACCCAGTAGCTGTCCTTCTGTTTGAAACCGGCGAAGGTGGCGTCGGAGAAACTCTTGACCACCTGCTCCATGTAGGTGCCCAGGGCGTTCATGTCCCCCGCCGCGGCGCCGGCGAACTTGACCTGGACCCGGTTCTTCACCTGCTGGGCGATTTCCGCTGCGGCGGTGAAGTTCTTCGTCCACAGCTCGGCCCCCTGCAGATTCTTGGCCCGGGGAGACTCGAACTTGAAGACATAGTCGTTCTTGAACTTGTCCAGGGCTTCCAGCTCGGACACGTTCATGGTGACCCATTCCGGCGGCTGGGTGCCCCACTTGTAGTTCTTGTGATCCAGCATATCCGGGCGCCGCACGATGGGCTCGGCGACTTTCGCGGGCGCCGCAGTGGCGCCCGATCCCTTCGGCTTGCTGGCGCAGCCGGCAACGAGGGCGAGCGCCAGAGCGGCGAGTACCAGACCAAAAACTGTTCTGCGCATGTTGATCCTCCTAACTGATCACATTTTAACCATCGGGCAAAACTCTGCCCGTTCGTTTACAAGCCTGTATTGAAGGTTATCGATTTCCCCCTCATCATCACCTGCTCCATCCCCTCCAGGCCGGGAATGGAATCTCCCACCTCGTACATGATCTCTTCCAGATCTTCCAGCCGGCCGAAGAGAAAGACCGCATACCGGGTCATCTCCGGAGACTGGCTGATCACCTGCAGGTCCTTGACCTTCGACCGCAGCCGGGTCCGGAAACGGGTCATCAGGCGGGAATCGGAGGTGTTCTGGATAACCAGATCGTACCGGATACCCCGTTCGAAGGTCTTGGCCAGAAGGATTTTCGACTGCTCCACCGCCAGCGGCATGGCCTTGAACAGCGTCGACTGCAGGGCGTTGGACTTGGCGTCCAGCTGACTGGTCTTGCTGAAGGTGCGGGGGCTGGAATAGGGCACGGACCCCAGGAGGTTTCCGGTGGAGGATTCGAACATCTTCAGGTTCACCTTGGCGGACCCGTAGTGGTTGCCCCCCTGGCTTTCGCCTTCCGTAACCGCGTCGATTTCGATGTAGACATCGGCATTGAGCTTCTGGGCGATCCACTGGATCATGGACATCTCCCGGCCCGCCTCCTCCTCGTAGACGAGTTTCTGGTCTTTTTTGAGTTTTTCCACCTCCCGGTAATCCACCGCGTTCTTCCCCGCGGAAACCAGATTGCTGTTGGCCATCCCCACCGCGGCCTTCGCCAGAAAGGCGTCTTCCCTGGAATCCTCGTTGAAGTACACCATGTAGGTCAGGTTGTCGATATAGCGGCGCAGGAAGTTCTTCTCCTCCGGGGTCGCCTCCTCGTAGACCGCCGGGGTTTCCAGCTCCTTCGCCGCGGTGGCCGCTGCCGCCGCCGTGGTGGTCGCTGCCGCCGCCGTGGTGGGGGCCGCCACCCCCTCGGGCCTCACCGCCGCCTGGGCCGCCGCCTGGACGGAGTCCCGGGCCGTGGGGTCCTTCAGAATACCGTTGGCCCGCAGGGTGCTTTCCACCGCCTGGAGATTGACGGGGATGCGGATTTCGTAGATGAACTTTTCGCCGATCTTGTCCTTGCGCAGGGTCTCCATGGCCGCGTTGTCCACGTAGGCGTTGGGGTTGGAGGTGTTGTACAGGACCTCCGTCAGTTTCGCCCGGTTCGCCTGCTCCTCCGCCGGACCGATCATGGCCACCACCGCTTTTTTGACCGCGTCCATCTTGGCCCCGTTCATCGCCTTCAGGAGAGACTCGCTTTCACCGGCCCCGCTGTATATCGTCGGCTTCGCGGCGCTCGGCGCGACCGCCCCCGGAGCTTTCGCGGCGGGAGCCGACGCGCAACCCGTCAGCGCCACGAAAACCGCCACCGCCGCCCAATGAGAAAAACTTTTTTTCACATCCCCTCCTTCCGGGAAATATACCACCCGCCCGGGTGAATCACCAAACACATCATTTGAAAGTGATCCCCACGTTGATGAAGGGACCCACCTTGGAGGCGAAATAGCTTCTGTCATCCACATCGATCAGAGCATCCGCCAGCCCCAGCCAGGCGGCGAAACCGGCATCGATGGTGAACTTCCTGTCCCGGGAATAGAGAAAACTCATGGTCAGGAAGACCTTTCCCCCCACGTGGGTCGCCAGGTATTCCTCGTCGGTGGCGAAAAAGCTCCGGGCGTTCTCCCCCAGATACGCTCCCCCGACGCCCGCCACCGCCGTCGGAGCGATCTGCAGCCGCCCCAGGTACAGATTGGTCAGCTCCACCCCGACATAGAAGTTCAGCGGAATGATATCGAACATGGCCAGGGCCGCTGTGGCGCTGCTGAAGGGGAGCTCCAGCCCCACCACCGGGCGGGTCTGGAAATAGCCCCGGGAGAGCACCGCCTTCAGGCCCACCACGGGCATGAAAGACAGATCGTAATTCTCCACCATGAGGGCCCCGGCATAGGGAGTGATCTCGACGCCCAGGCGGGGCACCTCCTGAAGCTGGTCTCCCACCTGGGGCTTGCCGGAGGAGTAGATGAGATGGGCCACGGAGAACTCGTCCTGGACCTCCTTGACGACGAGAAGCCCCCTGTCATCCTTGGCCTGGAATCCCGCCACGTTCCGGTAGCCGACGATGGTGTATTCGTCTCCCACAACGATGCCCATATTGCGGCCCAATTCAAAAATGATGTCCCGTCCCATGACCTGCACGATGCCGCTTTTTATCTGGAACTCCGGAACCTTCCGGAGTTCATAGGTGAGAAACACCGGAATGGCGTCGATGGCCGACTGGATCGCCTTGTTCGCGTTTTTGTCCGTCCCGCCGGTTTCCACGAAGAACTGGGCGGAACTCTTTCCCTCGTCCACATTGACGATGGTGAAGGATGTTTTTATCGTCGCCTTGTAACTTCCGTCCTTGGCCTGCTCCAGGTTGAAAAACGAAACGGAGGGTATCACCACCAGGAAGGCGCCCACCAGACGATTCCAGTCCCGTTCGGTGAAGGCCT
>Ga0302238_1001910_pt1 | contig 15783 bp, 16 predicted proteins | sample AAG_UR_Asn_MG_FD_193527 | JGI IMG/M metagenome (GOLD analysis project Ga0302238, IMG submission 193527) | Enriched activated sludge microbial communities from anaerobic digester in WTTP, New Holstein, Wisconsin, United States - AAG_UR_Asn | ecosystem: Engineered > Bioreactor > Anaerobic >...
TTTCCTTCATTGTGTTCAAGAAGCCGGCGGTTCAAGTCGTTTGTTGAACCTATATAATGTTTTTTGTCCTTAGAACTTTCAAGTATGTATACATACCACATTTGCTTCCTCATTCTGATGGCCTGCCACACGCAGCTGCCGAGTCTACGAGGAGCAAAGTGTGGCGGAGAGGGAGGGATTCGGCCAAGCCCTCAGCACGCAACGCCTTCAAACAGAGTATATTAGCCTTATTGTTAACAATATAGCTTATGTTCTCGAAAATGCGAATAACAACGGATTTTTGCGAAAAAGGCGGCTCAATGTACCAAAGCTTGACCGTAGGGTTTTCAGTTCCTTTTATAGTTCTTCAAGTGGTAGTTTGTGAGGACTCCGGAAACTGCATCTTTTATATCTTTCCGATAGTTGTCAGGAAGGGAATCAAAAATCTGTCCGATTTCAATTGCCTCCTTGGAAAGATTCAATCCAGGAATGTTCGGCACCGTGACGGAGTCAAGCTTCGCGAATTCAGGCAGCTTGCACAGCCCCCTGAAATTATGCTCTTCAACCCAGCCCTCCTTCTTCACGAGAAGTCTTCCGATTGTCGACTGGTCGACTCCGGTCTCCGAGGAAATCCTCTTATTGGTCTTCAGCCTGGCCTTGACGGATTCGAGAGTCGTCCTCAGTTCCTCTGTCCAGTGGATTGGATTTGTCTTAGTCAATGCTTGATACTCCGTTTTGCATAAGCGTCTGCCAATTATCATACACCTCAACTCAAAAAAAGCCAATGCGGATTAAAACGAATAATGCCTAATTATAAAAATATATCATGCAATGCTTGCATAATCTGCGATAAAAATTAATTTTTAAGCTCATTTTGAGAATTTCATCAAATGAAATCACTGGGGGAAAGTGAAGAAGGTTGAAAACATAGACTTGAAGCCTATTTGGGCAAGATGCAAGCAGGTAACCGTCCTGTTCGGGATCGGCAAGGATCAGTTGCAGATATGGCGCGAACAGGGCATCGTCAAGGTCTCCACGACAAGCGAGAAGAACGTCGTGTATCGGACGGCTGATGTCGACAGGGCGATCAACCAGATAGCCGAAGGAAGGTCTCCAAGCTTGTATGAAAAATAATTTTTTTACGTGTGCGCAAAAAGAACAACAAGAACTGCTCTTAATAGTTCTCTTAACTCTTAACACTTTACTCTTAACTCTTAGGGGAGCTGTAAGTTGTTGCAAATACGGATGATGTAAAAATGAAATGCGCGGGTTTGTTAGGATTTTGCGCTGGAATGTTAGGATTTTACGCCACTTTGTTAGGATTTTGCGCAGGTTTGTTAGGATTCTGCGCTGAAATGTTAGGATCATACGCATAAATGTTAACTTTTGAGGCCGAAACCAAGAAGCGTGAAATAATTTTGTCCAACACCTTTGCTACGGCAAGGTGGGACATGGGAGTCAACGAAATGAGACTGTTTTTCCTGTTTTTGACAAAAATCTCAGACAGCAACACCCAGGCCGAGATCAGCGCCTGGGAGTTTGCATCTGAATGGGGGATCCCGCTTGAGAACGCGTACGTCGAGTTCAAGCGTACTGCCCGGACACTTCTCACCCGCAAGATCGAACTTGAGACTGACAAGGGCTGGGTGGGCTTCACAATCCTCCGAAAGGCCAGCGCTGAACGGTACACAGGACGTTTTGAGCTTGTCCTCAACGACGATATCAAGGGCTTGTTTACCCAGCAGAAGACGAACTTCTTCAAGGTGCTGCTCTCGAACCTCAGGATGTTCAACACATTTCCAGGAGTCAGGCTTTATCTTCTTGCGAAATCCGCATATCCCTCTGAAACAATCGAGCATGATGTCAGGAAGTTCCAGATGATAGTCGGACGCAACTCCAAGCGCAGATGCGATTTGGTAAGGCGTATCATCAATCCGGAAATCCAGAAAATTGCAAAAACCGATCTGAATGTCCAACTCGTCAAGTCGAGGCCGTCGACAATCCGCCTCAAGATTTCTAGGAATGACTATGCGTCCCGACTAGTGAATGATTTTGGATTCAAGCGCAACGAAGCCTATGAGTTGTTGCGCCAAATCCGGCATAGGACGGATTATAACAAGTACGTCGAGGATTGCCTCTGCTACTGCAAGGACAATCTGGACAAGCATGTCATCAAGCATAACGTGAAGGCGTATGTCACGAAATTCATTCTCAACGACTACCGCCCTGTCAATCCAAAGAATCTCCGCGAGAAGATAAACCACGAAAGGCAGAAGGAGGCCGAGGAAAAGAAGAAAGCCGATGACGAGAAAAAGAGGCAGGAAGAGGAAAGGATTGAGAAAAGGCACGAAGCCTTCAGGAAAGGCACGGACAAGGAATGTCTTCACGGGATCTTGAGATCCATATCCGAGAATGAGGCTGCGTACAATCAGGTTTTTCGCGAGCTTACCAGAAACGAACTCAAGAAAGATCCGGAAGACATAGACGAGTTGCCGTGCTGGCTGGCTGAGACTGTCGTCGACATATGGGAAAATGGGAATTCTGCGAACTTCGCAGAAACAGATTAAACAAGGAGGTGTGAATGATAAATGACTTCAAGTTTCCGAGAATCAGATTGCTGGCCTTGGTTTTCCTTTTTGCGAACTTCGCAATTGCGAGTTTCGCAGAGGATATGCTTTTGGATGAAGAACTTGCTGAAAATATTGGGGAGCCTAGGAGCGAAGCTGAATTCGCAGATGAAATCAAGGAGCTTGAAGAGAACGCCGGGCAGGATGTGAATATGGACATGGACGCATCCATTTTCCGGGAGCATGACTCGAAGCGTACTGACGACAACATCGAAAGCAGGATGGACCAGCTTGAGGTCGAGACGCTGAAGTGTGATAATGGAAATTCTATGACTCATGTCAAAAAGGATTGTTTCAAACTGCGAGTCATTTGCTTTGTCAATCCTCGTATGATCGGGGAAATCACGAGGATTGTGAGGGAGAAGGAAGATTATCTTTTCAACAGGATTATTCCGCCGATCAGCCTCAATGTCGGAACGCGCTTTGAACTTGGGATGTTTGAGGCTGACACCGGAACGAGTTCGACAAGCAAGTATCCTCCGATAGCAGCTTCTTTGTCCATTCCCCTGTATCAGCCTGACAAATACAGCCTGACACAGGCGAGGAAGCAGCTTTTCCTGGATAAGATGTTCAACTGTCTCCGGGATCTTGAATATCTGCAGAGGAACATTGAACTGCTCAGGGAGAAAAGGATGGTCACGTTGAAAGTCATCGAGGAGACAGGTCCGGCAAAACTTGATACCTATTACCGGACAGAACAGGAGATCTTGAAGTCCATATCTGAAATCAACCGGATCATCAGGTTCCTGGAGGGAAACCTGGGGATTGAGATGCTCGAGCTCTATAAAAACTTTGCCCATTAATCCCAAATATGAAAGCAATGAAGTTTTTTTAAATATGTTAATTCATCAAATCAAAAATCATTGCTTTCAAAACCCTGCGGGAATTGGCGGGGGCGGCATATCTGCTGCGTCATCATCGGCTCGGAGTATGAAAATACACCGTCACCTTGATTTCTTGCAGCTACGCCGCCCACATCCAATTTTGGGATTATGGGGTACTTGAGAGAGGATTTTGCGAATTTCGCAGATACTGAGAAGACGGCAGACAAAACGAAAGAGGGAAAATGGCGGCCGTGCCTTCCATATCTGCGAAATTCGCATGTTTTTAAAAAGGAGGAAAACATATTGCCGGCCAAAGGCCAGCGCTCCGAAGGATAAATGACGAATAAACTGGAAAACAGGAGGAGGTATCCGCAAAACTGGGGTGAGATAGCCCTGGCAAAGAAGAAGGCTGTCAATTGGAAGTGTGAGAACTGCGGAAAGCAATGCAGACGGCCTGATGAGCCGTTTGAAAGTCATAAGGACACCTTGACTGTTGCGCTCCTTGACCATGATCCTGAAAACTGTTCACTGGAAAATCTCAAGGCTTGGTGTGCGCCTTGCCACTTGAAGATTGATGCTGAAGAGAATGCGAAGCGATCAAAGGAGTCGAGGAGCAGGAACAGCATAGAACGGACTTTTGAGAATGTAATCATTGGCAGGGATAAACTAATCAAAGAAGAGCTTTATCCACGTTTGAAGGAAGAGAAGCCGTTCCTGATAGAGGGACAGGCGGGAATCGGCAAGACAGTCCTTTTGAAATGGTGCCACGAGAACTGTGAGGAACAGTCAAAGGCGTATTTCTCATGCAACTGGAGATATCACCAGTGCATCAGGGAGATTGCAGCTGCCATAGGTCTCCCGAATGCCGAAAGGATGTCGGTGCAGGTTCTTGAGAAAAGTATCCTGGCGGCGGGAAAGAAAGCAACGCTTTTCATTGACAATGTCGAGAACATAAAGCCTCAGATGCTGAATTTCCTGAACACGATTCCAGGATGGAAGATGTATTTCGCGGGGAAGAACGGAAAGATCCGCGAAGAGCTGAAGCCAATAATATGGGGTATGAAGCGTGTCCAGGTCAGGAGCCTGAACATGGAGGATTCCGAGGAAGTTGCGAAACTCGCAATTGCCTCGACAGGGGCTGTGATTGATTTCAGGTCTCTGGTCGATTCCAGCAAAGGTGTTCCTGGGCGTATATGGGCTATGTGTCGTGGCGAGATCGTCGAGGACGACGAGAAAGTGATTGGCGAGGAAATTGATATTTTCCCTGTTCTTGCCGTTTTTATCGTAGGATTCATGATTTGCCTGAGATATTCGGGAAAGGCGTCGGGTTCTGGAGATTTGTATCTAATTGGGGGAATTGGAATGGGGATAGCGATTTTCATAAGGTTTTTTGCAAGCAGGTAAGATTTAACCACGAAACACTCGAAATACACGAAAGAATATGAGAGAAGAAAAAATAAAGGAACAATTCAAGGCTTTGAATGAGGAATTGATGGGAATAAGGGAAGCCTTGATATTTTTCTTTGGAACCAGATACGAGGGGAAGATAGCGCCCTTCAAGAGGATCCTTGAGTGTATTGTCCGGGAAAGACAGATAGAGCCGTTTCTGGCTGCTTATTGGTACCTTGGATGGATTCGGAATGGGATAAGCCCACTGGAGAAACAGTATGTGCTTGTGGCAAGTCTGGAGCTTGAAGAGGAGAGCACGGTCCTTAGTTGCCGGTCTTCGGTCGTCGGTGAAGAAATTGGATATATAGCTGGCAACTGTTGCCTGACATCTGACGACTACCTTTTTCCTGGAGGGAAAATACCATGATGGCACCTACGCATGCGGCGCTTGGGTTTACGATTGCCAAGGTGGTTGGGGCAAGTGAATTTGAGACGGTACTTTTCATTATTGGATCCGTCATGCCTGATATTGATCATCCGCAATCGTTTGTGGGCAAAGTCCTAAAGCCGATCAGTATTCCGATATACAATCGATTCGGACACAGGAAGCTGATCCATTCGGTTCTGTTATGGTTGCCGGTGATTCTTGTGTCCATGTTCATCTGGACTCCGGGGATGTGGTTTGGAATAGGAGCGGTCGCACATTGCCTCCTCGACTGCTTCAACATCTCCGGAGTTCAGTTGCTTTCACCTCTGAATAACAAGAATTTTGTGCTCATGGGCAAGAACTTCAGGATCCCGGTTGCTTCGAGGAGCGAATTCATTCTGTTATGTGTCTTCCTGATATCCTGTTATTTCTCCTGGGAGATGAACAGGAAGGGAGGGATAAAATATCTTGTCGGATTCCTGACAGGAAGCTACAAGATATCCGAACAGTATTACAAGGAGGCCGAGGACAGGATCTGCTATATGAATGGATTCCTTCGATACCCCAATGGCACAATCGTAAAGGATAAGTACCTGATTATCGGAACTGAGGGAAATGGACTGGCGATCTGGGATCACCGCCAGGAAAGAGTGTTGCATCTTGATGAGGACGCTGAATTCATAGCATGCTGGCTTGAGAAGACGAACAAGGAATGGAATCAAGTGCGCTTATCCTCGCCCCTTTCCTGCGAATTTCGCAACGGACAGGGCTTCATGCTGGCAACCCCCAAGAATAGCCTGTCAAAGAAGCTCCGCTGGGAATTTGTGAAGGACCGCCAGAATGTCAAAGGATATGTGAATTATGATGTTGGGATAGTGGAACTTAATCCGCCGGAGGAGGATGGGATTCTTGCGATACTGGGAAAGCACGGGGGATTCTGACCACAGAACACACTGAATACACAGAAGAATGTTGACCACTAAACACACGAACCACACGAAAAAGAATAACAATTGTCAACTTTTTGCTGTGCAAAAACTTAACAATTGATTTTCTGGTGACAGTACAAATAAAACAAGGGAATGACGAATAGCCTCGTGAAAGTCAGAGGCGAATCGATATAGAGATTTTTAAAGACGGGAGGAGTACGGCGCACTTAGCCCCCCTTAGTGTCCTGCTCTTCCTGTCTTTCTTTGCTTATGGCGGGAAAATAAGGAAGTAGAGACATGAAGAAATTAGCCCGGCTGACAATAGTATTACTGGTACTTATCCTCGCTAATAACTTATCAGGAGGGAATCGCGAGGCAGAGGTCAAAAACCTTCAGAAAGTAAAATTCGTGAAGGTTGTCGACGGGGATACGATAAAGGTCAAGGATGATGGAGGAAATGAGATATCTGTCAGGATGATTGGAATTGATGCTCCGGAATCAAGGCCGAATAAGCGTCTCGAGCTGCAGATGAAGCAACAAGGAAAGGATCAGGAGACAATCATTGCGCTTGGTGAGAAGTCCAAGGCCCATCTTAAGGAACTTATCGATAATAACGAACACGTCTATCTTGAATACGACATTCAGAAGTTCGACAAATACGGGCGTGTTCTTGCCTATGTCTACATCCTTGATAAGAATAGCCGTTTTGTCATGCTCAACGAGCAAATGCTGATAGATGGATTTGCTTATCATCTAATAATTCCGCCGAATGAGAAATATGTGAATAAATTGTCCAGTTACTAATCGTCTCATAATTATTTGGAGCTATGGTGTTTTTCAAAATTGCCAATTTAAGGTAGGGATGGCTCTCCGAGCCGTCCGTTCTTATCGGCGGTTTCGGAGAAACCGCCCTACCTTGGCAATTTTGAAAATCAGTCCATACTATTATGAGACTATTAGTAAATGGCCGGCAAACCTGCAATAGATAATATCCTTCTTCATCTGGGATATCCATAGAATCATTTTCCTGTTACAGCTACTTTGCATGTAAAACAAGATCTCTGTTGAAAAAACGATAGTCAAATGTTGAAAAAAACAGTCCGACGAATCCACATCAAAGAGGTTTTGAAAAACAGGGAGCTCGGAGAACGTGAAAAATATTCCGATGTTTGCGCTGCAAGGAAGATTATTTCCTAAGAAGTTGACTTCGTTGAGAAAGTGACGAATACGCTTGCAAGCGGACAACTCCGACTTATTCATTCGGCTATCCTTTTCCATGCCCCTCTGTCTAAAATAGAGACTCCTATATTACACGCAACGATATAATGACGATTTTTGCGGCACCAGCCCGAGGGACGTGGTTAATGATTAATTACCTTGGTCTTATAATTTCAAGATAAGAATAAATATCGTGCATTGACAAATTTAACTTCATGACATATCATATTGAAACGATATAATGGAGAAACTCATAACGTTTCAATGTATTCATTATATCCACGAGAAATAAAGATATATGATGATATAATGGCTCTTAAACATGTCAGAACCTAACGTCAAATGGCTGCGCGTATGGATAAAATATTCTTAAGTCTTTGGTATGCTAAAGAGGCATTGCAGATTTAAGAAATGCATTAAGCTAAGGAAAAATATGAAGCTAAAGAAAAAGAAGGAATCGGGTGCCAAGCTGTGTAAAAGGGCTTCCATACGCGAGGTTGCCAAGCAGGCGGGAGTGAGTGTTTCGACAGTGTCATATGCGCTCAACCGCAGTGCGTTGCTGCGGAGTGAAACCCGTGACAAGGTTCTCAAGGCCGTTGCCGAACTGGGATATGTGCCCAATGCCAAGGCAAGGGCTATGCGCGGTGACAGCAACGACTCGATAGGACTTGTCGTACCTGCAAGGATGCCTCACATCGATCCGTCCTTCTTCGGGGAGATGCTTGCAGCCCTCCTGCAGACGACTGCGGAGGAGAAATTGACATTGCTGGTGGAAGCGATTCTTGAGTTTGGAAGCAATCAGGAACAGCTGCCCCTGATCGTTGCGGAGCAGAGGGTAGGCGGGATCATACTGTTCGGGAACATCCCGCGGAATTTTGTCTGTTCGCTGAAAGCGCAGGGCATGCCAATGTCAATGCTCGCCCAGATGCCTCCGGAAGGAGTGGATATCCCATACGTGCTGCCGGACAGGGAGGAGGGTTTTCTCATGACGGTGAGGCATCTTGCGGCCCTAAGGCATACGCGCATAGGACTTATCCACGGATCTCTCAGTTTAAAATCCAGTATGCAGAAGAAGAAAGGATATCTGGACGCGGTGAGCCAGCTCGGATTGGAGACCGAGAACGAACTGATCTTTGAAGCATCGGTGGAAGAGCATAATTTTAAGGGTGGATATGCAGGGACCTGCAAACTGCTCTCTCTGCCACGTCCTCCAACTGCCATATTGTATGAAAACGACTGGTTCGGTGTCGGCGGACTGAAGGCAGCCTCCGATCTTAACGTAAAGGTGCCGGATGAACTGAGCATGATAGTCTGGAGTGGTTCAACAATATCCCAGGAGACAGTCCCAAACCTGACTACGGTGGGCGTTCCACATGTTGCTATGGCGCGTGCGGCGGTGGACATGGTAATGAGGCAGATACACAAGCGTCCTATACTTGAAAATCCTGTGCTCCTGCATCCGATACTGCAGCCGAACGCATCATGTGCTCCTGTGAATGCCTCCGGCGAAATCCGTACAGGCGTTGGCAGGCACAAGATAGCGGTATGAAATCGTATCGCCCCCCCCCTTCTTGTTTCTTAAAAAATAACGTAATACGGCAGTCTTTACAAAAACGCGGGATCTTTCCCCGGTGGCTCGGGAAGAAGTCCCAAAACCGACCATAGAAAGCTGACTCATTGCAAAATAATAAAGAATTATTTGCATTTCGCTTGACATGCATGGGATATCTTGTAAAATATAAAATTGAAACGTTTCAATGAATATACAAAAACGTTTGATATTGATTGTTTTTCAATCTTAAAAGGCAGGACAGGAAAACATGGATATCCAATTTCACTCATGCTCAATGGATCGAGATCTGTTTCACGTGAAGCAGGGGGCTTGCGCAATACGCCGCGCCGCAGGCAGGAAACCGTTCACGTTGATTGAGCTGATGATTGTCATAGCGATCATCGCTATTCTCATCGCGCTCCTGTTACCGGCGCTTGCGACCGCCAAACAGATGGCCAAGCAGGCTGTTTGCTTGAGTAATCTTCGCCAGATTGGATTGAGATCGGCCTGCTATGCAGAGGATGCGGGCGGATATATTCCCTCCACGTTCATATTAAACGATGTCTATTGGGGACGTTGGCTTTACATGACAGATAGCACAGGTCTGAGCGTATACGTATGTCCAATAACCGAAAATTACAAATACAGCGATACGCTTTTAACAACGCCAGAAAGTGCTTGGGTGTGGAAATGGACGGTCTACGGGGTGAATCCCTATTTCAGCCAAGAGGGCAACTCCTTAATCTGCAAGCTCGCACAAGCGCACAATCCAGGTAATAAAATCCTTTTCGGAGACAGCATAAATGTAAGCACCAGCATCACTGAAGCGAGGGGCTTCTGTCTTTTCCAATGGCCCAATGGCACAGATTTGATTTACAGGCTTGACAGTCGCCACAACAGAGGTGCGAACATCCTGTTTGCCGACATGCACGCAAGCATTGAAAAGAATGCCTATGGGAACCTCCAGTTGACCACTGACAACTGCAATACCTACTGGCGTCCAGATAGATAAGGGCTCACAACAACAAAATTTAGAAGGAGATTTCTATCAATGAGAAGGTTAACAGAATCTTTCAGCCTTGCAGAACCTACCATTTTCAATTTCACACTTATCGCCTTTATAACAATGGCCGGCAATCCCTGGAATCGATGAGGGTGTTCCTTGTAAAACATATATATGGAGGTTTAAAATGTCAGGAAGAATAACACTATTCAGTTTTCTGATTATAAATTGTTTCCTTTTTCATGTTTTTCAGGAAAGTTATGCCGCGGATAATGCTGCCAATCCGGATAAGCCTCTCCATCCCTGGAGAGAAGGGCAAGGGCCGTTAGCGCTTGATCAATACACTCTCCTGTCAGCCCATTTTGACCGGGTTAAAGATTTACATATTCCGGATTATGCCAATGGATATGATAAATTTATCGGCGTCGGCTATGCCTCAGCTCCGGGGTATTACGGTAATTGTCTCGATTTAAGCAGGCTGGGGCTTCACAACAATTATCTGGCGGAGTCCGATTCCGGAATGCCATATTATGTGAATTTCGGCATCTGGCCCTTAGGAAATTTCAACGTATATCAAGGGACTTTGGAGTTCTGGTTCATGTTGCAAAATAAAGATATGGGAAGATTAATCGATGTTTTCAATGGTCTTCATCCGGCACTGATCGGCTTATCAGCAGACCAGATGGCAGTCAAATGGTCCTGCTTGAAGGATAAAATAGCCAGCGGTACTGTTGTCTTTCCGAAATCCCTTGAGTTGAACAAATGGCATTATTATACACAGACATGGTCAGCCGGCGAATTTTGCATTTACCTGGACGGCAGAATGGTATTTTCATTTAATATGGAAGGCTGTCATGGCATCGTGAGAGGGAGAGTCGACAAGACCCCTTTCGTGATCGGCTCTGATAAGATGGCTGAAAGAAGAATGCCCCTTCTGATTGATGAGCTCGCTGTTTCGGGCGTAGTGCGCTACACGGATAATTTTGAACCGCGCTGGCACCAGGGGAAGCGACCGGATTGGGCGTTTGAAGGAATGAAGAAAGAGCTGCCACGATATCCTGTCCGGGAAATTGAGCCTGTCCTCGCCGGACAAATATCAATGTCCCATGCAGCAAAAGAATCCGAACTTTTATACAAACTTCTTCCCGGACTCGACGTTGTATTCGACAAAAAGGATGGGTTTATTAAAGAAGTAAACTTCGGAAAAGCCGTTGTTAAAGACGAGGCCGGCGGCCTCCTGCTCTGGGAAGGCCTGGACAGAACGCCGCTTTTCAGGGAAGTAACGGCCGATGGCTGGAAGATAACCGAAAAGGAAGTCAGTTTTACTCAAAAATATGCCAAGGATCTCATCTTGCTGAATACGCTGAGCAAGGAAGATGGGAAAATAAAATGGAAGGTAGTTATAACAAATTTAAGCGCTGCGGAAAAATGGGTGGAGCTGTTGTTTTCACTCCCCTTGCCGCTTCCTGGTATCGAGGAATATTTTGACGGGACTTCAACCCATACGGACAACAGGCTTCCCCGCAGGAGGGATGACATCGTTTATGCCCTTCCCTATGGTGCGGTCAGTGCTGCAGGCCGATATGTCGGCCTGGCAACTGACCCGCACACCTGGCTGAGCTCCCTGATAAACGAATGGTTCCCCTTGGATACAGGGGGAGTGCTAAGACAGGGATTCAGGTACGTGCTGCATGCGAACGATTCTCAGGAATTCAATTTTATCATACAGGAGGGGAAGTCGCCTTTCGGCTGCCGCAACGCACTGGCCGCGTATTATGAAACTTATCCCGATCTGTATGCCATGCGCAGGGACATTCCAGTTCATTTCAACCTGCCTATCGGTTTTGCCACAGTGGACTGGTCCTGGCAAACCCAACTCTGGTATACCTCTGACACGGCCAGGAGGAGCTACTGCGGACACGGCTGGCTCTTTCAGCCGGACTATGGTTTCAAAGGGGACTATTACGGGCAGCAAGAATTTTATAATAATCCCAAATATTACAGCAGAGACGAATACAAGGATGCTAAAAGAATAGCTGAAAGCCTGTTTAAGAAATCTTTGGATTATTTCAGGAAATGCTCAAAAGAATACTATGCGCTTCCCTACCAGAATTTTTACACCAGACCTGCGCAGCACTGGTGTCCGCAATGGCCGAATCCGATAATGTGCGAAGAGCTCTATCCGGAAGGTCTCGACAAAGAGGGTGACAGGCTACAGAATGGTCAATATTATTCTCGTCAGTCGGCATATTGCATCAATAATTATAATACTCCCATCGGCAAAAATGTCATGTGGCAGGTTGATAAATTGGTTGAACAGAAGGGAAAATCAAATGTCGGTTTTATTAATGACCTGGGATATAACAATGCCGTCAGGCACACTGATCCGATCGCCATGAAAAGCAAGGGACGCGCTTTCGCCCAGGACAAAGGTGCTTATCTCCTTGATGCCTTCGGCTTTGCGCAGATGTTCGAGCACATTAAAAGTAAAAAACACACGGATAGCATACGGCTCGGAACCTGCTCTGACGGGGGCTATACGAACTACCTGATTGCCGCTCTTGTTGACAAAATCGCTGTGGAATGTGAAAGGGCCCATGATGGCTACAGCCAGGATGGGCGCTGGGAAATGGGAAGAATTCTGAACGGAGAGAAACCTTATGAGACGCTTTCCAGCAAGGTGCGCTACAAGGATATCGCCGCGCTGCAGCTTGCAGATTTCGACAAATTATCCGAAATGGAGCTAAGAGATTATTACCGGTATTACTATGACCAGTATTTTCTCAACTGCCTGAAATACGGCGTGATGCTGGGAAATAACTACGCGGAAACGGGCATATTGCGATATTATGAAACCAGGCCTTTTCAGGTGGAATGTCAGCTGGCAGGCTATAAAATTGTGCCGGCCGCCTGGGTGAAACCGGATTTATTCATCGTGCGCTACGGCAGCGGTTCGAACACCTTGATTGCTGTCGGCAATCATAAGCCGATTGAGCTGGAAACGGACGTTGAGATTCACAATCCATCTCTGGGCGGGGAGTTGTACCTTTTCGGAGATTATTACGGAAGCACCTGCCGCCAGGAAATCAGCAACGAAAAGACGATTCTGAAACAAATAGGCGTTGGAAAGCGGTACATAAGAGGATTCAAGGTTCTGGCCGCAATAACCGGAGAGCCGCCCACGACAGTTGAAACCTTGAGCCAGGGTGATGGGATTGAGGTTGTTAACAATTTTATATTCGAGTCGACAAGAGGCTGCAGTTTCACTTTATCACCCAAAGTGCCAAGAGATTATCATATCGATAGAGTCACCGTGGATGGCACGGAAATACCTTCGAATCCCATCAAGCTGAATTTGGCAAAAGGGAAATGCCGGATTGAAATTCGCCTCCGGAATTCGGTTCTGACTTTCTCTACGGAGAGCTGGAGCAAGGTGAATCTCCTAGATAATAGGAATAACCAGGTTTTGTACCAGATGATCATTGACAAGAGGGCCACCAGTTTTGATGCCGGCACAGCTAAATGGCTGGATACCTTCGTCGGCGCTTATGACTATGAAGACAATATCAAGGGTAATTTGAAGGCGAAGGGAATTGGAAGCGACATGTCCGCTGAGGATATTTGGAAGATCTGCTTGGGCTATGGCAACAAGGAGCACGTTAAGACAGCGCTGGTGACCCTGGATATCAAGAATAGAGCCATTCTCATCGACGGGCCGGATGAACTTGAAAGGAGAAGGGCCATGGCGATATTCATGAGGCTCGTTGATCGCAAATACCCTTGCATCGGGTCATATTTGCCACCTCAGGAACTTATCCCTTATGACAGGCTCAATAAGATGGAAACAAAATTACGTGGAATATTCGAAAGATATAAATTCCATCAGAAGCCGCTTTTGACTGAAGAATACGAAAGCTTGTATGACAATGGCAACCTTGACTTTCAAGGACGTTACAAAATAAAAACTTCGCCATATATTTTTGAGCCTGCGCAATGGGAATAACAAATTGAAATCCAAGGAGGTATTTATGACAAAATCAAGGTTTTTCATACTGTCCATAGCGGCAGCAATGTATTTGGTCATTGAACATCTACATGCGGCTGATATGATCATAGATCCGAACGGAGGGGCCTATCGAACCATACAGTCCGCAATCACAGCAGCGCAGGCTGGGGATAGAATTGTGCTTTCTTCTAAACAGACATACAGGGAAAGGCTTCTTTTCAACAATAAAAAAGGAACTCCGGAAAAGCCGATCATTATTGAAGGCAATGGGGCCTGCATAGACGGAAGCGATTCACTTGTGCCAGAGGAGTGGATCGAAGTAAAACCCCGCATTTTTCGTTCCACAAAATTACCAGAGAGGCTAAAATTCAATGGCGTCGCCGGCATGATCATGCGATATTATTTTCTTTTCGGCACCGACATGGTCAGGATGGATAGAATCAGCAAGGGGCCTCAGCCAAAATTCAAAGCCGTTGAAGATCTTAAGGAGGATGAATGGTGCTATGCCGATTCAGAAAAGGCATTCTACATTCGAATCTCTGAAAAGAGGAAACTGGAAGATGTAAGGGTTCCTGTAAGGGACTGCGGTGTGGCTTTCAGAGGATCCTGTGAAAACCTGGTAATTCGCAAGCTCAGGGCGACTCATGTATGGAATGATGGCTTCAACATACATGGGTATTCACGTAACATTCTCTTTGAAAACATTGAAGCGATTGAATGTGGAGATGACGGGATAAGCGCGCACGATGACTGCCAAATTATCGTCAAGGGGCTGACATCAGCCGGCAATGCGACCGGTTTTTGCCACGTCGGGCGAAGTAAGTCGGACAGTTCCAATGTTCAACTCATTGATAATCTGGCATACGGAGTCTTTGTCGTTGACGAATCAGAACATAAACTGATTAACTGCGTAATTAAAGGCTCCAAGGGGATTTCTCTAAGAGCTTTGAACGGTGCTGATATTCATATGCAAAACATTGTCCTGCTTGGAGAAGCAGATTCCGAAGGAAGCGTATCCATCGAAAAATCCAAGCTAGATGGGCAAGGAATCTTCTCATGGAACCAGAAGTGGTCCATCGGGGAATCATCCTCCTGTGTCCTGATTGATTCAGTCATTTCCACCAAAAAGTTTGACGTGGATGAGAAAGCCGCATTCAAGTCCGATAAAAACATATGGAGTATCGGCGCCATCACCTTCAATAAACAAAAATTTGTTCCAGACCGTTTTGCCGAATACCAGAAGGCCAGCGGCCAGGACGCAGGTTCCTCCTGTGTGAATCTGTCACGTCAGGAATTCTTTAAAAAAGCCGAATCTGTTGATCTTAGTCATCTCTACAAGGATCTCCAATTATATAAATCTGAAAATAAATGACGATTGGTAATGTAACCCAATGCTCAACGGTCCGAAAAATATGTTTCATAAAAAATGGGGACGAGATATGAAGACAATTAAAATCGGTGTCATAGGTGTTGGCGGACGTGGCGGGATAGCTAGATATGCCCATCTTCCTGAAGAGGGTTACAGGATAGTTGCAGGTGCTGATGTAAACGATGAAAACATGAAAAGTTTCAAGGACTTTGCAGGTGCCGATGTGTTCATTTCGAAAAATTACAAGGATATTCTTGCCATCAAGGAAATTGTCGCCGTCTTTGTAACCTCTCCGGACTTTCTCCATGAGGAACACGCGATTGCGGCTCTTCTTTCCAATAAGGCAGTCTATCTGGAAAAACCAATGGCGATAACAATAGAGGGATGCGACAGGCTGCTGAAGGCCGCATATAAGACGGGTTCGAAGCTGTTCCTCGGGCACAACATGAGGCATTTCCCT